>Ga0210386_10003203_pt1 | contig 13779 bp, 16 predicted proteins | sample IncBWH32OmetaG_FD_160091 | JGI IMG/M metagenome (GOLD analysis project Ga0210386, IMG submission 160091) | Forest soil microbial communities from Barre Woods Harvard Forest LTER site, Petersham, Massachusetts, United States - Inc-BW-H-32-O ... | reverse complement strand
GGACCGCCGGTCGCGCGCGGCGAGCGAAGTTCGGCCGATATGCCTCGGCTGCCCTATTGGTCGCGGTGCTCGTTACGGGCGGCGTTTACTATGGCTCGCGTCATAGCAAGCGCCTGACCGACAGGGACACAGTCGTGCTCGCCGATTTCGCCAATAGCACGGGCGATGCTATTTTCGACGATACGCTCAAGACCGCGCTCAGCGTTGCGTTGAACCAGTCACCGTTTCTGAATGTCCTCTCGGACAATAAAGTGGCGGACACGTTGCAGCAGATGACCCGTCCATCGGGGACGAGACTGACGACTGAGTTGGCACGTGAGCTGTGCCAGCGGGCGGGCAGCAGGGCGTACATCGCCGGTTCGATTGGCAGCCTGGGTAGTGAGTATGTGGTGGGGCTGAAGGCGGTGAATTGCCAGAGCGGCGACACGCTGGCGCAGGAGCAAGTCACGGCGTCGACCAAGGAGAAGGTCCTGGACGTTCTGGGCGGCGCGGTTTCCAAGCTACGTAGCGAACTCGGCGAATCGCTCGCTACGGTGCAAAGGTTTGATGTTCCCCTGGAGCAGGCCACGACGTCTTCGCTGGAAGCGCTGAAGGCCTACAGCCTTGGAGAGAAAGCCGATCGGGAAAAAGGCCCTGGCGCTGCTTTGCTTTATAGCCAACGTGCCATCCAACTGGATCCGAATTTTGCCATGGGCTATCTGGCAGTGGGCGGGGAATACTTCAGTCTTGCCGAACCGGGGAGGGCCAGCGAATACCTCACGAAGGCTTTTCAGTTGCGCGACCATGCCAGCGAGCGGGAGAAGTTGGCGCTGACCGCCGACTACTATCTCAATGTCACCGGAGAGCTCGACAAAGCGTCCCAGGCGTATCAGGAGGAGATTGAGAGCTACCCACAAACCTCACGAGGCTACCTCAATTTGGGCGTCGTCTATGCCGAACAAGGACAGTATGAGAAGTCGGCGGAACTGACCCGCCAGGAGCTGCGGCTGAACTCGGACAACGTGGCACCGCACGACAATCTAGCCAACTGCTACCTGGCTTTGCAGCGATTCGACGACGCGCGGAAGACCATCCGCGAGGCACAGGCGCGAAAGTTAGACGACTACATCACGCGCAATGCTGTGTACGCTCTTGCCTTTCTCGCGTCAGACTCCGTTGCAATGGCCGATCAGCAGCAATGGTTCGCTGGCAAGCCAGAGGAAAACTACGGCCTTTCCCTCCACTCCGACACTGAGGCATATGCCGGGCACTTGCGCAAGGCACGCGAACTGACCAAGCGGTCCGTTGACTCCGCCGTTCGCGCTGATAGCAAGGAGAACGGTGCTATATGGCAGGAGAACAGTGCTCTGCGCGAAGCCGCGTACGGCGACACTGCGGAAGCGCGCCGGACAGCCGGGGAAGGCTTAGAGCTGGCTCCCAATAGCCAGGGCGTCGAGAGTGAAGCGGCGCTTGCATTTGCCATGGCGGGCGAAACGGCACGGGCCGAATTGCTGGCTAACGATCTGAATTCGCGTTATCCGCTCGACACCCAGATGCAGTCGCTCTGGCTACCGGCGATCCAGGCGCAATTGGCACTGAACAGAAGAAACCCGGCAGCCGCACTGAACGCTTTGCAAGCTGCCTCCAGCAATGAGTTAGGGCAAATTACATTTGTCAGCAATCTCTCCTGCCTTTATGACGTTTACATACGCGGAGAGGCGTACTTGGCATCCGGACAGGGCAGAGCTGCGGCCGCCGAATTTCAGAAGATTCTCGACCACAGCGGCATCGTTTGGAACTGCTGGACAGGGGCATTGGCGCATCTGGGCGTGGCGCGCGCGAATGCCTTCCAGGCGAGAGCTTCGCAGGGAGCGGATGCCGATGCCGCCCGCGTCCGTGCACGTGCCGCCTATAAGGATTTCCTTACGCTCTGGAAAGACGCCGACCCTGACATCCCCGTTCTGAAGGAAGCCAAAGCGGAGTACGCGAAGCTGAAGTGAAACCTTGTGGGACAAGTATCGCTTCGATCCCGACTAGCTCCACCAAACCAGTCCTCAGAAAAGAACCAACCACCAGCAATCACGCGAGAATTACCGCTAAACACTTCAGCGCTGTGCGCATCGTGCATATCCTTCCTCACAGTCGGACGGACTGGACTGATTCAGCCCATAACGACAGCGACGGCCAACGCTGCAATACATAGTTTGACCAACCATCCAAGAGAATGCGAGATCACGATACCGGGGCTTAGCTTTATGAACAGGGCGTTCGCAATCATCAATGGCAGTGGTCCGATGAGCCAGATGGCCAGCGCCAGCTTCAGGGTCGCGGTGTACGAGTGGAGGTCCAAGCGGACACAGAGAAAAGCAAACACGACGCAAGTTAGAAACGGCAGGAAGCTGGCCCACAGGATCGCCCGCATCTCTCCGTGACCGCCTGAGTGTCGCCAGATCTCCGGATGTCGGTCGTAACGTTTATAAATCCAGTCACCCATAAACAGCCAGTCCGTCAACGACGACCCGATTCCCCCAGCCAATACAGCCAGTGCGAAGGGCATCCAACCGGTATTCATATCCCTTGCCTCACTGCGTCGCGTTCGGATCGTCCTAGGCCTCGCTTGACCGAGTTGGTTGCCATGCCTTACCTAGCCTCGGTTTCCTGACTGAACACGCAAACCCAGTTGCCTTGCCGCATCGTCCAAACGGCAGAAATATATAGGCGAGCCGAGAATTCCTTTCCGTGCGAGACTCCCTTCTCGATGATCTTGTAGGCGAGCAGGCCGGAGTCATTCGAGAAGGACACGAATTTCACATCTTCCATCAAGTACTCGACGAGCCGGAACTCGGTAACGTGCCTCACCACTTCTGCCTTCGTTGCTGGACCCTGCGCGTCAACGAATAGCGCGTCATCCGCAAGCAGAGAGGCAAATAGATGCGCGTCGCCGGTCTTTAGAGAGTCGAGCTCTTCGTGTTCCTTCGCGACGATCTGTTGCTGAATGGACTCTCCGCGAGACTTCGACGAACCAGCGTGAGTTTCTTCGGCTGAGGAAAAGCGGTTGGACCGTGCCAGCAGGAAAGCGGCCAGAATGAACACTACCAAGACGGTGGTTACGGTTACGCGGGTTTTCATTCGACACCTACGGAGTCACAATCTGCTGGTCGTACATTCTATGATGATTCACGCCAGCAACTGGGGAATAAGTAGGACCTCGGGGGTCGCGACCGCAACCAAAAACTCAGTGGCCTTCGTGAGGTGGTAAAACGAAGCCATGTACGTCGACGCGCACGCCCACCTTGATAAGTATGAAGCAGAACTGCCGGACATTATTCGAGAAATCGAGGAGCACGAGATTTTCACTGTTAGCGTCTCAATGAATGCGGACGCGTACGCGAAGAGTAAAGCTATCGACGAGCAGAGCGACTGGGTGGTCAGTATTTTCGGCGTCCACCCCTGGGATGCTCCAGCATTTCGTGCAGGACTGGAAACTCTCCAACCCCTGGTTGACGATTCTCCCATGCTGGGTGAAATTGGCCTGGACTATCACTTTGTTACCGAACCGGAGAAGCACGCACTCCAGCGCGAGGTATTTCGGTACTTCGTCGAGCAAGGCGTCGCGCAGAACAAAGTCTTGAACATCCACTCAAAAGGGGCGGAGTCGGACGTGGATCGCATCTTGGGAGAACTGAGTGCTGAGAGAGCGGTCATCCACTGGTACTCAGGCCCGGTCGAGCAACTCCGATCCTTGGCCGATAAGAGATTTTATTTCACAGTTGGCGTCGAAGTCCTCTTCAATCCCCAAATCCAGGAGATCGCCGAGGCAATTCCGGGCGATCTCTTGCTCACGGAGACGGACAATCCAGGGGGTTATCGCTGGCTGACAGGGGATTTGGGGAGGCCCTCGATCATTCGGTCTGTTGTGCAAAAGCTGGCTGAGTTGCGAGGATGGTCCATCGAAAAAGCCAAAGAGGTTGTGCAACAAAACTTCCTTCGAATGGCCGGCGATGATGATTGGAGCAAACGTCTCATCCGCTGAACAAAACGTTTCGCCAAATGGGGTGATCGTTTTTCGGAGTTGCCTAACAGGTTTCCAGCGTTGATCACGTGATGGCGGGCGCCATCGCGGCGACGCAAGAGTTACGGGAACTACAGCCTGTTGCTTTGCCACACAAATCGGGCCGTGCGAGACTCCACCTTCTTATGACAGATGCGAGGATTTTCACAGGTTGGCTTTGGTTGACACATTCCGATATAGGAATATATTATCCTTTCATGCCACGCGCGGCCACGACCTCCGATGCCTTCAACGCAGTGGCCGAGCCGCGGCGTCGGCAGATCTTAAACTACCTGGCTGACACCGAGCGATCAGTGGGAGATATTGTTTCCAGGTTGGGTCTGGAGCAGCCTTCTGTGTCGAAACATCTACGGGTACTGCGAGATGTCGGGCTGGTGAAGGTGAAGCGGCATGGCAGGCACATGATCTATCGAACCAACCCGGAAGCGATCCGTCCGCTCCACGAGTGGACGAAGACGTTTGAGCGCTTCTGGGCGCACCAGTTGACTCGCATCAAAGAGCGCGCCGAGGGCAGGGGCAGGGAGCCGAGTTACGACCGGTAGTATTAAGCGAGGAGGAGAAAGAATATGAGTGCGGTTCCGAGAGCACCAGGAATCGAGAGTTTGACCTTGCTCGTCACGCAAGAGATCCATGTGCGCGCGACGCTCGAGAACACTTTTGCGGCGCTGCTCCAGCAGATCGGGCCCGAGAACGACACACCTGAGGGCAAGCCGATGCCGATGAAGATCGAGCCCTGGCCGGGAGGAAGATGGTATCGCGATTTAGGCGACAACAACGGTCATTTCTGGGGACATGTGCAGGCCATCAAGCGACCGACGTTGCTGGAGATCACGGGACCGCTGTTCATGTCCTACGCCGTCGTTTCGAACGTGCAGTACCGGTTGAGCGAGGAGAAGGGTGACACGCTAATCCAGTTTCATCATAAGGCGTTCGGAGTCATCCAGGACGACCACCGGCAGAGCGTAAGCAAGGGCTGGGTGCACATCCTGTCCCGTGTTCGCGCCCGCGCCGAGGCCAGTTCGCGGTGAGCCAAGCGGGAGGATCCGATGTGTCCGCAATGCCTGCTGAGTATGGGATGGATCCTAAGCGGCGCGATTTCGACCGGCGGCATGAGTGCGCTGGCAATGAGGATAATTCACGACAAACCGACAACAATCAGTTCAAAAAGGAGAAACGAAGATGGCTACAGCGATGAGCGAAAGACCGGCCGCGAGGGTCGTGGCATCAGCCGATTGGCTGGCGGCGCGCAAGGAACTGTTGGCAAAAGAGAAGGAGTTCTCGCGCCTGAGAGATGAACTCAGTCGAAAGCGGCGCGAAATGCCGTGGGAGAGGGTTGAGAAGCAATACGTTTTCGAGGGACCGAATGGGAAAGAGAATCTTGCGGATCTATTCCAGGGACGCAGCCAGCTCATCATCTATCACTTCATGTTTGGTCCAGGGTGGAAGGAAGGATGTCCGAGTTGCTCTTTCATCGCTGACGGATTCGACGGTGTAAAAGTTCATCTCGCGGCGCGAGATGCAACGCTGGCGGTGGTGTCTCGCGCAACTCTGCCCGAGATCGACGCCTTCAAGCAGCGCATGGGCTGGCGCTTCAAGTGGCTTTCTTCGTTCGGAAGCGACTTCAATTTCGATTATCAGGTTTCCGTGACCAAGGACGAGCAAGCCAAGGGGAAGGTGTATTACAACTACGAGTTCACGGAGTTTCCATCGGAGGAACGGCCGGGTCTGAGCGTTTTCTACAAGAGTGAGAACGGACAGACTTTCCACACCTATTCGACGTATGCTCGTGGGCTCGACATTCTACTCACAGCATACAACTTCCTGGACATGACACCGAAAGGGCGGGATGAAGACGCATTGCCTTATTCCATGGCATGGGTACGTCATCACGACAAGTACGAAAGTCAAACGACCAAGTAGGCGTCCAAGCCGGCGGCTGCTGTTGGGAGGCGTGAACCGGTGAAATGGATTTTCCAGTTCCGGCGACTTACGGCCGTAGTGCCGATGAAAACCCGTTTGCCTGAGCGACCGTCTACAAGTTCACGCATAGATCATTGCGATCTAACCCTCTCGGCGACCGTCAGCTCGAGGAAGTCGGTCACATTGAGAAGCCCCAACATGAACCGGACGAAGCTGGGCATATCCCGACGCTGGTCGTCGTGGACGAGATGAGGATGCGAGAGCCCTATCGTGCGGCCTTCGGTTTCGAGCCGGCAGCCGTCCTCAGCTAGGACATTGCGCACCCACTGCGACTCACGTCCATAAGTAAGCGCGATGATCAACCGATTGCCTCGCCGAAAAATGAGCACAGGCGTGCGGTAACGCCGACGTGTTTTCCGTCCAACATGGATGACCACTCCCATGCCCGGCAGGCGACCTGCCAGCGGGCCAAGAAGACGATTCGTCACATACAGATTAAATCGTGCGACCCAGCGAGGCAGCGGCATAGGACCTCCCTAAGCTTCTCATGAAATTTAACCCATGCTCGACATCTCTTCTGAAGTGTTTGATCACACGAACTGCTCTAGCCACCGAATCGCCAAAATCAGTCGTGGAAGTTTGATCGTCATCTAATAGGTCGTATACTTTCGGCTGGAGTGTTGACTTGGATATTCATCTGGTAGACGGCACATACGAGCTTTTCCGCCATTACTACGCGCTGCCTTCCGCGCGCGATGAGAACGGGCGGGAAGTCGCCGCCGTCCGCGGCGTGCTCGCCTCTGTGCTGGGGATGGTCAAAGCTGGCGCTAGCTACATCGCAGTTGCGACCGACCACGTCATCGAGTCATTCCGTAACGAATTGTGGCCAGGCTACAAGACCAGTGCGGGTATCGAGCCCGATCTCTGGGCGCAATTTCCGCTGCTTGAAGAGGTCCTGTCAGCGGCCGGCGTTGTTGTGTGGCCTATGGTGGAGTTTGAGGCCGATGATGCTCTCGCGGCCGCGGCGGTCGCGGCGGCTAGAGACAAGCATGTGGATCGCGTCATCATCTGTACGCCTGACAAAGATCTGGCGCAGTGTGTGCAGGGCTCCCGCATCGTCCAATTGAATCGCAGGACGCGGGTCACTTTGGATGAGGCTGCCATTGTGCAGAAATTCGGGGTGACACCTGCGTCCATCCCTGACTACCTCGCCCTGGTGGGGGATACGGCCGACGGCTACCCGGGACTCTCTGGCTGGGGCGCGAAATCGTCGGCTGCGGTGCTGGCCAAGTTTCTGCATCTTGAAGCCATTCCTAAAGACTGCCGGGAATGGCGCGTGAACGCTACGAACGCGAGTGCCCTCGCAGACACGCTTTGCCGCGAATGGGATAGCGCCGTGCTTTTTCGCAGACTCGCGACACTCCGGACTGATATTCCGCTCTTCAATGATGTGGAGGAACTGAGATGGGGCGACGCTACACCCGCTTTTGCCGAGCTGGCGGCTCGACTGGACGCGGCGAGTACCGAACGCCGGCGGACGGAAACGCGGCGATCACCGAGCAAACCGATTGCCCGGACGGCTGCGCGGTCTTAAAGTGGCGCCGACTCGGGAGGACTCGCACAATTGATTCGAGTCTGAGCGGTACACTCGAGTGAGCGACCCGGCGGGTTCCGATTGTATGAAAAAAGCCATCTCTGCAAAAGGGAACGCGACTCCAAAGAGCATGGACGAATACTTATCGCGCGTTCCCGAGCCTGGCCGTGGCAGCTTGGACAAAGTTCGTGCGGCTATTCGGTCCGTCGTACCGTCCGAGGCCACGGAGACCATCAGCTACGGCATTCCGATGTTCAAATACAGAGGAATGCTCTTCGGGTTCGCGGCCTTTTCGAAGCATTGCAGCTTGTTCCCAACGAGTATGGCCGTGATGAAGGCGTTCAAGAACGATCTCAATAACTTTGACATATCCAAAGGCACCATCCGGTTCCCTCTCGACAAGCCTCCATCAGCAGCTCTGGTGAAGAAGTTGGTGAAGGCTCGCCTTGCAGAAAAGAAACACAAGCAACCGCGCTGATCGCTTCAGCCCAATGTCGATGCTTCGTCGCAATCCGGCGTCAGTATCGATGGACGACAGCTTTCTGCCAGTCAATAAGCGCAAGCCGGTTCCGCACGCGTTCGTGCTCGACGCGATTGCTTCCCTCTCACCCTACACCCGGCCCATGTTCGGGTGCCTGGCAGTCTATGTTAAAGACAAAATTGTCTTGATCCTGCGCGATAAGCCCACGAGCACACCGGACAATGGAGTGTGGCTCGCTACGACTAGAGAACACCACAATAGCTTGCGCGGCGAGTTCCCGAATATGCGATCGATTCAGGTGTTGGGGAAACCGGTGACAGGTTGGCAGGTCCTTCCCGCCGATGCGCCGGACTTCGAGGCGGCGGCGCTGCGCGCCTGTGACCTGGTCCTCGTCGGAGATCCTCGGATAGGCAAGGTGCCGGGAGCGCGGCGGGCCTCGAGATCGAAGTCTAAAAGGGCGCCGGAGCCTTTGAAGCCGTCGAAGGCGTCGAAGAGCTCCACTAAGGGCCGGGCGAAGAAGTGAGGATGGAGCCCGGGGCCATCCAACCGCGACAACTCACGGTCGTCATTGCGACGAAGGTTGAATCGACGCGCCATGGACGCGCATCGAAAAGAATCAAGGGAGTCTGGTAATGGAAGACGTTGAAAAGCTTGCGCAGGAAGTATCGTCGTGGCCGCACGTATCGGTTCATCCGCATCGCTTCGGGGGTAGGGAATTCCGCATCGGGAACGCGGAAATCGGGCATGTCCATACTGGCGGAGTCGTTGACATCCCGTTTCCCCGTTCAGTTCGCGACGCTCTTCTGACCGCAGGACTCGCCCAGGAGCACCGCTGGGTTCCGAATTCAGGTTGGATCACATTTCAAGTCCGCAGCGAAACGGACTTCAAGCATGCCGTGTGGTTGATGCGGCTTTCGTATTTGCGCTACGCCCTGAAGACAGCGAGCGATCCTCGCCGTGTGCTCGATGAATATAGTGAAGAACTGCAGTTGAGCCCACAGTTCAAATCGTTGCTCGAGCCGTTCGTTCCAAGGTCGGCGGTGGCGTAGCCCTCAATTAAACAGCTCTTTGGCAATGGCGCCGTTAGCGAAGCGCCCTGAAAGAATCGGCACTAACCGAAACCCCTTCCGGAAGTCAAAAGTAGCCATGGGCTTTTTTTTGAGGCCACTCGCAACTGCATTCTTGCTTTGCACTTCTTCGGTTCTCGGAGCCGCAGAAGACTTCCCGCTCAAACGCATTCCGCTCCTCACGTACGTCGTCGACTACGAGGCAGCGTGGTCGCCCGATGGGCGACACATCGTTCTCATCTCCAACCGCCATCGCGGGATGAAGGTACATATCCTCGACACCAGCGACCCTGGCAACGGGATTGACATGCGGCAAATCACTACGGGTCCAGATGAGGATGATTCCCCAGCCTGGTCACCCGACGGCCAAAAAATCGCATTCGTTTCTGTCCGCGAAGGTGCATCTCACATTTTTGTTATGACCGCTGACGGAACCGGCATTCATCAACTCACAACCGGTGTTGGTCAGAACATTCATCCGATGTGGTCGCCGGATAATTCCCGAATCCTCTTCAACACCACCCATTTCGCCGAAGCCGACCAAACCCGGGACAAAACCTCCGAAGCGAAACGCATCATTGGCGAAAAGACTGACGACTACATGGATCTCGCCACCGTCCGCCCCGACGGCACGGACTTGCAACGCATAACTCGGGGCGGCGGCTATACCTATGCATCGTTTTCGCCAGACGGAGTGTCGATTCTGCATCGGCGACAACGGGGCGAGGTCTCGCAAATCTTCCTCATGAATGCTGATGGGTCAAGCGACCACAATCTTTCAGGAGCAGAGGCCTTCGACGGATGGCCCGCCTGGTCTCCTGACGGCAAAAGGATTGTATTCTCGCGGCACGGAGAACATGGATTTCAGATCTTTGTGATGAATCAGAACGGCAGCGGTGTTCGCCAACTTACGGATGCTGCCGGCGAGTTCACAAATCCCCGATGGTCGCCGGATGGCAAGAAGATTTTGTGCGGCAGGCGACTAGGTGGGATCAACCTGGTTGTATTTGATGCCCCGAATTGACCTGTTTATCGGGCATGTTGAGGCGGGATTAATCTTGCCGGGTTTCGCACCTTTAGACTGACCTATTTGGCCGGACTGCCGGACGGGATGGTCCTCTCGAGACTCAAGCCCCGGTTTCTTTCACTGACGTATGTTCGACTCTCCAACAAGGGTACAATGTTGCCCGCCTGCCATGGGCGAAGACAACGAAGTGACGCTTCTGCTATCGGCACTTACTCGGGGTGACGACGGCGCAGCTTCGAAGCTGATTCCGGTTGTGTACGACGAACTACGGCGACTGGCGGCGAGTTACATGGAGGAAGAAGCTAGGTTGAGGCTGCCGTTCTTATGGGAGTTTTGAGTACTCGGTCCTGGCTTGATTGAGAAGCGGTATGTCCGGATCGGCGTCTTTCCATAGGGCGAAGAACTCTTGATACGCGGTCTTCGCTCCTGCCATGTCACCTTGCAGAACCCGAGCTTGAGCCAAACCCAAGCGAGCCAGAGGGCTCAGAGGAAAGTTCAGAACCACGCCGCGGTGATCGAGAATCTTCTGGAACTCAGCCGCGGCCGCCCTCGCTTCGTTCGCAGCCAGATAAGCTTGCCCACGCATATAGACGGGATAGAGTGTTCCCAGCTGGAAGGGTTGAGGGCTTCCCAACTCGTAGGGTGCAACTACTTGTAAGAACTCAATCGCTTTGGGGGCATCCCCCTGTCTTATAGCTATCGCCGCTCGGATTGTTGGGAGCCAGTAAGCTTTCAACAATGTGTCGGAAGGGAAGCGTCGGCTTAAATCATCCGCCATGGAGCCCGCACGAGCAGGGTCTGCTGCCTGCGCCAACGCGAGCGCTCCGAGCGTCTGAACGTCACGAGTAGAGGCGAGCCCAAGGGCGTCAATAACATCTTGTCGTGCCTGGTTCCCACTACCGGTTGCGGCTTCCCGCAGCGCGCTCTCCACTCTATAGAAGCCCGCAGTCTCCTGATCTCCGTTGTGGCGAGCGGAGTCGATCGCACGTTGGGCCAGCGCCCGTGCCCTTGCAAAACGACCGTGATAGGCCTCGCTGTCGGACTGCTGTTCGAGGAGCACGTCTTCCGCTCCCGGCTTACCTGCCGCACTGCTGACAAGCTTCTGCATTTCGCCGGCGTCATTGCGTAAAAACGCGAGGAAGTAACGATTTGAGAGGAGGAACGCGCTCTCTAGCTTGCGGGCCAGAGCTTGATCCAGGACTTGCTGTACCTGGTCCGGACGATCGAGCGAGAGATAGGCGCCGGCAAGATTCAAGTAACAGGTGGCATTATTGGGTTCCAAAAGCAGGGCTTGCCGCAGTTCAGCCTCCGCTTTGTCATAGTCACCAAGATAGATATAAAGCGCTCCTAGATTGGCGTGTGGTACTACGTCGCGGGGGTACGTATTCTTCCAGACCTCAAACACCTGTACCGCCTTATCCATTTCGCCGGTGACGTACGGGTAGTAGTGCGACTCAATGTAAAGGTTCTCTCGTTGGGAAACCCGACTGCGAAGTTCGTAGGCTTTCTTGGTGTTTTCACCTGCCAGGCCCGCCTGAGAAAGATTGAAATATGCCGTCCCCAAGCGAGCGTATGCCATGGCAAAATTCGGATCGAGTTCAATCGCGCGTTTCAAGAATGGGGTAGCGGCTCTCTCGCCTGTACTGGACCAGGTGTTAAGCGCCAGGCTGTAGGCCTGCAGGGCCTCGAGCGAGGGAGTCGTAGCCTGCTCAACAGGCGTGTCATATTTTTGGACAGAGGTAAGCGACTCACCCAGTTTCTCGCGCATCCGCGTCGCTGCCTTGTCCACAGCAGCCAACACATGCTCGCGGCTGTCGGCCTCGACTTGCTCGCTTCCCAGCGAGTCTCCGCTGCGGCAGTTCACCGCGCTCAGACCGAAGGCGTAGTGGCTGCCGATACTGGAGATTGATCCGATGAGCATGGCTTTGCTGCCCGTGCGCTGACAAACGTCCCGCGCCAGGTCTGGCGTTAGGCGTTCATCCTTGGGACGTCCCATGTATTGCAGTTGCTGCGCGATTTTCTGTCCAGACAATACGTTGACGAAGGGTGACTGCTCGAGCTGCACGGTCAGAGCCTGCTTCAAAGTGCCGTCGAACACGGGCTCACCGGTCGAATTGCTGAAATCAGCAACCACCAGGGAGTCTTTTTCAGTCAGCACAGCAGGACGGCGCAGGTAAACGAACGCAGCAACAGCTGCAGCGAGCGCGATTGCAACCGCAGCCACAGCGATGATCTTTTTCCGATTTCGGGTTACGTCACGCCGGATCGCAACCGTGGTTTGATAGGCCACGCTGCGGCCGGACTCGGTGTCACGTTTTAGGCGCTGCAGGTCGGCCCGCATTTCCGAAGCATGCTGGTAACGCAGAACGCAATCTTTCTCCAGCGCCTTTTGGATGATGGGTTCCATGCCAGGCGGAAGTGACGCACCGGACTCCGCCGGCAGAGCCGGAAATGCATGAAGAATCGAATCAAAAACTGCGGCTGAGGTGTCACCTCGAAAGGGAAGCGACCCGGTCGCCATCTCATAGAGGACGGCGCCGAATGAGAACAGGTCAGTGCGGGTGTCAAGTTCCTTGCCCAGCGCCTGTTCCGGCGACATGTAGGCGATCGTGCCCAGCGTAGTGCCGGGGCCGGTCAGATGTTGCGGACCGGGCGTATTCATGGACTGAGTGTTCTCGTCGCCCGTCTTGCTCCCGCTATCTTCGTTTGTGATCTTTGCCAACCCAAAGTCGAGAATCTTGGCGTGTCCACGGCTGGTGATGAACAGGTTTCCTGGTTTGATGTCGCGATGAATAATGCCCTGGCTGTGCGCGGCGTCCAGGCCATCGGCAATTTCAATTCCCCAGGTCAGCAGGCTTTCGGCTTCGATCGGATGTGCCGCGATGCGCTGTCTCAGGGTCATGCCTTCCAGGTACTCCATGGCGATGAAGCGCCTGCCCTTATGTTCTCCGATTTCGTAGATGGTGCAGATGTTGGGATGGTTCAGGGCCGATGCGGCCCTCGCCTCTCGCCGGAATCGCTCCAGGACTTGAGGATTGCGCGCTACCAGGTCTGGCAAAAATTTCAGCGCGACGAAGCGGCCAAGTTGTGTGTCCTGTGCTTTGTACACCACGCCCATTCCACCGCCCCCCAGTTTCTCCAGGACGCGGTAGTGCGAGATGGTTTTGCCGATCATTTGGAGTAGGACGCGATCAAATTCGTTCCGTGACGGGCGCCCAGGTCATCATCTTACTGCGGAGGCGGCTTCTGTTCCGGCGCCGGGGTCTCGGCCGGCTTCGTGAACTTCGTGGGCTCAATGGGAACATTCTGCTGCATCTGCTCCACTTGGATGGTAAAGCGCCCGCCGGGACGAGAAATTGTCCACTGAAAGGGAATCTTCACGCCGCCTGTGTCGCGATAATCAGAATAGTCAATCTGGGTCGGATTGCGGCCCAGTGGCGATTCCGCGTAACGCACCAACCGCAACAGCAATCCCGACTGTTCATCGAAGTAAAGCTTTACCGGCGGTTGACCCTCTCTGAGCCCCGAAACAACGTACACCTCGTGGTCACCAAATTTCTCCGTACGCTCCACGCTCAAATCACTGAAGATATTCGTCGCATCCATTGGGAAATGCAAATCAGCGTCGAGCTTGGCGGC
>Ga0210386_10003202_pt1 | contig 13785 bp, 10 predicted proteins | sample IncBWH32OmetaG_FD_160091 | JGI IMG/M metagenome (GOLD analysis project Ga0210386, IMG submission 160091) | Forest soil microbial communities from Barre Woods Harvard Forest LTER site, Petersham, Massachusetts, United States - Inc-BW-H-32-O ... | reverse complement strand
TATCTCCATCATGGCCGGAGGAAGCTCCTCGAGGCCGGATACGTTGATGCAGACTGGATCAGCAGCTAATCTCGACAAATCCCCTTGCAGACGGGGCGGGCCATACGTTTTTGAAAGCCTCGATGATCCGTTCGTCCTGAGCGGGATGACGCGGCCGCGGGCTGATATGCGAGAAGCCAAGCTTCTTCAGGAGCTTTCCGACACAGCGCTGGTGGAAGTCGACGCCAAACCTTTCGGCGATGACGCGTTTGAGGTCGATCCGCCGCCAGCGCACGACCCCATCCTTCTCGCGATCCGGCCCGGCCTCGACGATATGTGCGAATTGGGCTAGTTGTTCCTCCGATAAACGAGGCTTCGGCCCTGCGGTCCAGTTGTCGATAAGACCCTCCGCGCCCGAGGCGTTGAAGCGATGGACCCAGTCGCGCAGCGTCTGGCGGTCCATGCCGCCGATCTTCGCCGCCCAGCCTCGGTCCATCCCGTCCCGGACCGCCGCCAACGACAGAAGCCGCCGGCTCTGGTTGACGTCCTTCGAACGACGGACAACCCTCCGAAGCTCCTTGGCCGAATAGTCCTCTCGCAATCTCACCGCTGCAGGCATGGCGCAAATCCTCCACGCCACCTTGAATCAGCCAAGCCGCGATTCGGGAATTCCCCCCTGAGTCAGCCGGTCGGGCCTTCGGTTATAAGCGCCCTTTTCCGTCCGCAAACGCAGCGGTTTCCCAGGCTGATAACGCGCTGGGCAGGAACCGGTATTCGCCAACAGCGCGCGAAACCCGGGAAATTTGGCCCTATATCTCAGGAACCCGGATATCCGTAGATCCAAATACAGAAGGCTGTAGAACCCCGGATACCAGGCGAAAACATCGAAACTCAGCTCTTATATATTAACCGCCTTAGCGACGGCGACCCGGTCGCCAAATGAGATTCGTGCTCACCGCGTAATTCCAAACGAGACTCAGCAAAGCACCGGCGAGCCCGGCAACCCACCAAGTTTGATTGGCCTTATACAGCCAAGAAGCGACGTCAATATTGGCGACAGCGCCGACGCTGCATCCGAGCGCAAAAGCCGCAAAGCCCGTGATAAGCGCAAGCCCACGGTACCGATAGGAGCGATAGGTAATTTGATTGTTCAGAATGAAGTTGCTTGCCATCGCGAGAATGGTGGCAATGAGTTGTCCAGAATCGAAGGTCAACATCCTGAACCAGTGAACGACAGCTGAAAGCGCTACGATATGCACTGCCAATCCGCTTACTCCAATCATGCCAAACAATACAAAACGTATTGGCAAGATTCCTGCGGTAGCATGGTGAACAACCAGCCCAAGAAAGTCGATGCTCACCAACAACGTTAGTTTAGATTCACCGGCGTTACGCTTACGGAAGCTGTAAGGAACTTCTACAATACTCAGACCGTAACCAGCCGAGAGAATCACATCGACCAGAATCTTGAAACCGTCGGGCGAAAGACGCGGAGCGAGACGAGAGACGATTTCTCGCCGAATCATGAAGAAGCCGCTCATCGGATCCGTCACGGCCACTCCTGCGATGCGTCTGAAAGACCATGCGCCCAAACCGCTCAGCACCTGCCGCGCGGGCGAGAGAGTCGCAACTCCCGCCTCTTTGAGGCGGGTTCCGATCACCAGATTGCCCGAATCGTTGGCGAGCGCACGGTACATTTCCCGGAGGATGGTCTCGTCATGCTGAAGATCGCCGTCGATGACTGCGACGAAATCCGCACTGGACGACATCCACCCCTCAATGACAGCGCCCGCTAGGCCTGAGCGATTGACGCGTCTCAAGCAGCGAAGGCGATTGTCCTTCGCCGCGAGCGCAAAAGCGACATTTGAGGTTCCGTCCGGGGAGTCGTCATCGACCACGATCATCTCCCATGGCACGCCGTCGAGAGCAACTTTGATGCGTTCGAAAAGAATCGGGATGCTCGCCGATTCTTGATACGTCGGAACGATGATCGAAAGTGTCGGAGTTGACCGCCCGGGCGTTGCGTCGCTAGCCATTCCACGCCACGCTTATTTCGTTCGGCGTTGATGACGCTATCTGCCGGTCGCGCTCGGATAAGATATGGGAAGCCTGCGCGTCAAGCCGCTGGCGGGGATGAGCGCAAGCTTGATTTCAGGGCGGCCGCGACGACCTAACGTGTAAAGCTGGGGCTGTCCGAGCCCAGCAAATAGGGGAATGGCAACGGCAAGGGTCGAGGCGACCTCTGCCGCCCGCGTGACAATGACCCCGCTCTGCCCGACGAAGCTTCCGCTGTCGTCCAAGAAGGCCCAACCGCGTGGGTCGTTTGAAAGCACAAAAATCGGGGTCTGAGGTCCAAAAGCCAGTGCAATTTTTCCTGCATCTGACCATTTGGTGGAGATGATGAAGCTGGGCGCCTGGACGAAGATCGGCGCCTTCTTGAGATTGCGCCATTCAAATCCCTCTAACGTCGGATCGGCGAGATGCGATTGCGCAGCCAAAACGACCCACGGCCAGCCTGTTGAAGCTTGCAGGATCGCGATGGCAACGATCGCGGCCAGCAGAGCCAACGAAACGAAAACCCACCGGCGAAGTGCGCCAGCGGAGATGCCGAACTTGTTTACCCACGCGCCCATCAATGCGAATGCAAAAAACCAACCGGGCATCGCCCAGTGAGGTTGGCCGCGGCCGCCCCAAAGCGGCGTCAAGGTGAACAAAACGATCGCCGGCAGGCTGAGGCAAAGCAAAAAGAGGCGCCGTTCGTCCCGCCAGTGACGAAACGCACTGGCGATGCCTGCGACGAGAGGTGCGAATATCCAAGGCGACAAAAAAGCGACTTCACCCACGACCATTGTAAGAAGCTGTGCCGGGTGCAATTCGCCGCCGGGTACTCCACGCGCGCCCTGAAACTTGAAGGACGCCCACCCATGCTGCGCGTTCCACACAATGACCGGCATTATCATGGCAAACGCCACAATCGCCGAGACATACGGCGCTGGATGTTTGAGCCAATGCCGCTGGTTGGATGAGAGCGTTACGAACGCCGCAAGTCCTGCCGCGGGTAGCACGGCGCTGTACTTCGCCAGTCCTGCCAAACCCAGGCCAACACCAATAAGGATCCAATATCGCCAAGCCAAGGCCTGATCGGGAGGCTTCGAAAAGAACAGGCGGCTCGCCGCCCACGCGACTACCGCCAACCCAAAAAGCAACGGCCCATCGGGTACGATCCAAGCCCCCGCTGACGCGAAAAAGAAAGGCGTAACGTTTAGGGCGAAGAGCCCAATTAGCGACGATCGAGGGCCGAACAGCTCACACGCGAATCGATAGTAAATCCAAGCCGTCGCGAAGAAGAGCGCAACAAATGGGTCGCGCGCGGCGACGCTCTCCCCTTCGACGAGGCTGGAGAAATGCACGATCCACAAATGCAATGGGGGATGGTCAAAATACGAAAGACACAAATGCCGCGAAATCGCGATCGTATAGCTTTCATCGATCCCCAATCCGAGAGCGACAGCAAAAAAAAGGCGCGCAACGAAAAATCCTAAGAGAATGGTAAGGGCGAGCTTGTTCTCTTCCAAGTCCGGCATCCCGCGCATTCGAGTTATTCGGAGACCTCGCCACGCTTCATTGCTGGTGAGGGCCCTCAGACGGATTGACATGCAAACAACCGTGCTTCAGAGCATTCGGAAGCCGATCCCGGTGAAAGACTATATTGTGCGGCCGGGCATATTTAGCGCCCTCAAATAATCGAGTCGCTACAAGGACCGCTTTTGTCGCCCACAAGCGCATCTCACCTAGTGAATGTCGGTTGCTTCGACCCACCATCCGGGATGTTCCGCGGCGATGACCCGCCGCGCCCCTGCCGCTCGGCGTCGATCGGCAAACAAGGCAAAACACGTCGCTCCTGAACCTGACATTCCGGTGGCTTTGACCTCAGGGATTTGAGACAGTCTTTTGAGCACAGTGGCGATCGCGGGCGCTACCCGAATCGCCGCAGTCTCCAGGTCATTGCGGCTGTGAGAGAGAAAATCTAAAACGGCCGTTGCGCCAGATCCCGCTATAGGTAACGATCGTGGGCGTGATTCAATGGTCGATACCGACGCAAGGTCAAACACGGCGAAAACTTTCGGCGTCGGCACCTGAACTTGCGGGTTGACCAGAATGGCAAAGATATTTGGCAACCGAATCGCCGGACCGAGTTTGTCGCCAATGCCCCGGATGACGCGGGCTTGGGGAGAAAGACATGCCAAGACATCCGCTCCCGTCGCCTGAGCAGAAGCGCGCACTCGTGGATCTTCAACTCGCAATCCAGCCTCGTCGGCGAGCAACCGCAAAGCGGCCGCCGCATCGGCAGAGCCTCCGCCAAGTCCAGCCGCGATTGGCAGCCGCTTGATTAGTCGGAATCGACCGAGCCTCAACCCTGGCATGTGTGTGGCAAGCGAACGCGCGGCGCGCAACACAAGGTTCTCATGGATAGGCCCAGCCTCATCAGCGCGAGGGCCGAGAACCTCAAGTATCAAGTCATCTCCGGGCTCAAAAGCAAGCCAGTCGAATAGTCCAGCAAAGCCCACGAGACTCTCAACCTCATGATATCCGTCGGTGCGGCGTCCAATCACCCGCAAAGTTAGATTAATCTTCGCTGGAGCGCGGAGCCATCGCATAGGGTTTATGGGCCGCGACTCAACCTCCACCTTCCTTGTGCAACGAAGCCTTCGGTGTCGCAGTTTCGGTTGCGAGGTCCGGAAGTCCAAGCTCAATCTTTTTCAAAATCGCCGGGAGGTCTTCAGGGTCTGGGCCCATATCCCGGGCGTGATTCCATTGAAAGTGCGCCTCTATGCGGCGGTTGACCCGCCAATATGCGTCCCCCAAATGATCATTCAGAATCGGGTCGGCAGGCTTCAGGTTAATTGCCTTCTCCAGCGTCTCAGTCGCTTTATCGTATTGCCCAAGCTTAAAGTGAGCCCACCCGAGACTATCGACTATATAACCGTCATTCGGTCGTAATTCAACCGCTCTTCTCAGCATTTTGAAGGCCTCCTCTAAATTAAGCCCTTGGTCTACCCAAGAATAGCCAAGATAGTTTAAAACGAGTGGTTGATCCGGGTTGAGCTCGAGAGCTTTTTTGAAATCCGCTTCAGCCTTCGGCCACTGCTTGGATCGTTCGTAACAAATCCCACGGAAATAAAACAGAGTCCAATTGTCACGCTGGGGAATTCCAACGGTCGCGATTGCCTCGTCGTAAGTCGCCGCTGCCTCCATGTACTTCTTGGCAGAGCGCTGCAACTCGGCCAACGCGCTCAAAGCTTCGACGTCGTGTGGCCGCGACTCTACGATTTCAGTGAGTCGTCGCGTTGCTTCGCCGGTCTTTCCCATACCGTCAAGTTCAAGTGCGATTTGGATATCCGCGCCGATTTTCAACGGCGATGCCATCGGCACCAATTGGTAGGCAGCGATAACTTGGTCGCCTTGCCTTAGCTGTTCGAAAAGACTGGCTAATGTTACCGCAGTCAAATCGCTGGATGGTCGAAGGTAAAGCGATAACCGCAGATAGACGAGCGCCGGAAGCTCGTCTCCCTGGCGGCTCCCCGCGCTTCCCAGGCCATAGAGCGCCTCCGCAGCACCCTCCTTTGCGTTATGAATGAGCGGATCGAGAGATTGATTCGTCTTCAGGTCTGCAAGCGCCCGCTGGATGAGCGGATGGTGAGGAATAATTGCAGAGAAATCCTCGTATACCTTTGTTGCTCCCACCAAATCACCTCCCGCTGCTAAGACGCGCGCATAGGCATCGGCGAAACGGAGGCTGTTTTTATCATCGTCATAGGCGGACTTCAGCCTCCGCTGGGCCTCCGCAGAGTTTCCCAGCAGGCCGGCAATGAGGCCCGCGTGATAATCGCGAAAGGCAAGGACCGAGCGGTCGTGGATCCGGTCGAGCGCGTCGAGCGCTCGGCGGAGGTCAGACTGCCCTGCATAGCACCAAGCTGTAAGGAGTGCAGTCGTCACATCGCGTACACGCGTTGCGTCGGTGCCCGCCAAGTGGGCTCGCGCAGTCGCAAATTGTCCTTGTTCGATATCGCGAACTGCGATTGCAAGGCGCGCGAGGTTGTTGTTCGAATCGCGCATGAGGAGGCGTTCGCCAAGAGAGTTAGCACTCGGCTCATCGCCATTGGAGAGAGCAGCAGCGAAGGCACGCTCGAGGAGATCGGGATTTCGAGGATCGGCTCGGAGGGCTTCCCGGTAGTAGACTTCAGCCGCAAGTGTGTCCCTATCAGCGCTGGCGATAAGAGCCGAAAGATAATTTCCGGGTTGGGTATTTCCGATCGCCAACTTCTCCGATCCCGCCTCGGTTTGGATAGCTGCTGCCAAAGCAGCGCTGCTGGATACTGCCAAAGCCGAAGCTAAGAAAAAGGCTAGGCGGAGTGTCCAACATTGGGATCGGCTCTGCATGTCTCAGGACTTCCCACAATTGTCAGTTAGCAAACAAGCACGAATGAGACCCAAGAGACCCGCGCTGGCCTCTCCGACCAGAGAAATGAAGCATCCTTGCGCGACCTCTCGCTGGCAGTCGAAAGCGGCAATTTTACGCCCAGCTCACATATCCAAATAGTTTGGTCCGCCTCCGCCTTCCGGCGGAGTCCACTCTATGTTTTTAGCGGGGTCTTTGATATCGCAAGTTTTGCAATGGACACAGTTCTGAGCGTTGATAACAAAGCGTGGATCCGCGCGACTTGCCTCGTTGGCGTAAACAACTTCGTAGACTCCAGCCGGGCAATAAAGTTGTGCGGGCTCTCCGAAACGAGGAAGATTGTAACGGATTGGGATATCGGGATCGTGCAAATGAAGATGGACGGGCTGGTCCTCTTCGTGATTTGTGTTCGAAAGATAGACGGAAGAGGCTTTGTCAAACGTTAACACCGAGTCGGGCTTCGGGTAAACGATTGGAGCTACCTCGGATATTGGTCTTAGAGTGTCGCTGTCGGGCTCGTCGTGTCTGAGAGTGCGAAAAATCGAAACCCCGAACAATTCATTCGTCCACATATCGAAACCGCCAAGGACGACGCCGGGGGCAAGCCCGAATCGCGACCAGAGCGGCTTTACATTACGAACCTTGTAAAGATCACGGCCAATCTCCGAGTCTCGCCAAGAACTCTCGTAGTCGTTCAACTCGTCGTTCGCCCTACCCGCCGCTATTGCGTCGTGCACCTTCTCGGCAGCCAATATTCCAGACAAGAGTGCATTATGGGAGCCCTTTATGCGGGCAAAATTTACAAACCCTGCTGAACAGCCAATGAAAGCCCCCCCAGGAAAGACCAATTTCGGGACCGACTGCCAACCGCCGGACGCAATCGCTCGCGCGCCGTAACCTATGCGCCTGGCCCCGGCAAAGGTCCCGCGGACCATCGGGTGGGACTTGAAACGCTGAAACTCGTCGAATGGGGAGAGTGTCGGGTTTTTGTAATTGAGATGCAACACAAACCCAACCGAAACCAGCCGCTCGCCGTAATGATAGACAAATGATCCGCCGTTCGCGTCCTTTGACAAAGGCCAACCGAAAGTATGCTGAATAAGGCCCGGTGAAAAATGGTCGTCAGAGACTTGCCACAATTCTTTGAGACCAATTCCGTACTTCTGAGGCCCGCTCGCGGAATCAAGACTATAGCGAGCGACCGCCTGTTTTGACAACGAGCCGCGCGCCCCCTCCCCGAGCAGTACATATTTGCCGAGAAGCTCCATCCCTCGCATGAACCCTGCCTTCGGATGACCATCGCGGCTGACGCCCATGTCCCCTGTTGCGACGCCTACGACCTCCCCTTTGTCACCATACAAAAGCTCGGTCGCGGCAAATCCAGGATAGACCTCGACCCCGAGCGCCTCGGCGCGGCCGCCGAGCCATCGCGCGATTGCGCCAAGTGAGCCGATGAAATTGCTCTGGTTGCCCATCAATCGCGGCATAGCCCAATTGGGCAATCGCACCCCTCGCTTCTCCGTCAGATAGTAGAATTGGTCCGCTGCAACCCGAGTTTTGAGCGGGCATTCCGGGTCTGATCGCCAGTCGGGCGTGAGTCGGTCAAGCCCAATCGGATCGATCACTGCTCCCGAGAGGATATGCGCGCCGACCGTCGAGCCTTTTTCGAGGATGACGACAGAGATCTTAGGGTCCAAGGATTTGAGTCGGATCGCCGCAGCCAAGCCCGCGGGACCCGCGCCTACAATCACGACGTCATAGTGCATCAATTCCCGCGCCGGCGGTGTCGATTCTTGGGTCATGTTCCTTTGGCCATCAGGGTCGGGGCGCTCATCAGCTTTGCGTCATGAGCTTTTGCGACCGCTGCAACCTCGTGCCGTTAGAGGCTCAATATGATAGTTTGTCATTGAGCCGTTGCGCAAGCACTCAAGTTAGGCCGGATTGGTGTCTTCGACGAAGGATTCAATCGACCTTCAATTGGCTACGCTCCAGGCCGTGGAGGTCCTCCGTTGGTGGATTCGTGTCGGCGCCAGTAACGCGCTCGACGATGTGCCGCATAATCTTTTCGACGACAGTCTGGCCGAAGATGGAAACCAGCGCGGTGTACTACATGTATCGGAGTCGACACACCAATCCTCGCCGGCGGTATCAGAGATTGGATCGCGTGCGCCTCGAAGCGCGCGCATGCGGAACCCGCCCGACAACGCGGAGGCTTCGGCTCGCGCGCTCTCGCAAGCGGCGACCGATCTGGGAACGCTGCGGTCCATAATGGCGGATTTCGAGAGCTGCGCGCTCAAGCGGACTGCTACGCAACTGGTGTTCGCGGACGGTATCCCTGGCTCACGGGTTATGTTTGTGGGGGAGGCTCCGGGAGAGGATGAAGATCGAATCGGGCGCCCTTTTGTTGGAAAAGCGGGGCAATTGCTGGATCGCATGCTGAATGCAATCGGACTAGACCGACAGAGGGTCTACATCGCGAATGTTGTTCCTTGGCGGCCTCCAGGCAACCGGACACCGACACCTCTGGAGACGCAGATATGTCTGCCTTTCATCGAGCGACAGATCCACCTGGCCGATCCTGAATACCTGGTTTGCCTTGGCGGGTCCGCGAGTCGCACGATATTGGGCATCCAGGGAGGGATTATGCGTGCGCGGGGCTCATGGTTCGGCTATTCGTGCCAAGACGGGCGTAAGATCGGGGCGCTCGCTATGCTGCATCCAGCTTTCCTACTGCGGCAACCAGCACATAAGGGATTTGCCTGGGCGGATATGCGAGCGCTGGCAAGCGCGCTGAAACTGTCGCGCTGAAAGCGCTGCAAAGAGGAGATCGAAATTGTCTCGCAGAATAGGCATGCCCAAGTCCCGCAGCGACATCCCAAGGTGATGCAATGCAGCCCCGGCACGGATGGAGACCTTGTCAATGCAACCCACGCCAAAATCGTCCTCCGAAACTCGCCAATGGATGAGCTCGCGAAGCCTCTCCGCATGCGCACATTGACAGTTTATCCCGAAGGACGCGCCCGCCAGGCCCACGGTGCCGTTCAATTGCACATCAAGTTGAACCGTTGATTTCCGGCAGTTGCAAGGAGCTGTCGAAACCTTGCTATCCACCGGAAAACCCCGCGTCTGCAGACTTTTCACGGCCTCCTTTCGACCTCCGGCTAGGATCGCTTTGCATCTCTGGCCTATGAGAGGTTGGATCCAACGAGGAGGTCCTCCTTTGACCTTCGCGAAAGAGTTCACCTGCCAGCGCTTTGTCAATCAGCTCCCGCATCTCATCCAACCCGTAGATCGCGATGAACGATCCGAGGCGCGGCCCCTGGTTTTCGCCCAGAAGCACGGCGTAAATCATATTGAAGAACTCGTTCGAAACTCCCGGCCGCGCGGCCGTTGCTCCCTTGGCCGAGTGGTCCTGATAGCGAGGAATCGGCCGCGCGATGTCATAGAGCGCGTGCTGGATTTCGTCCGCGCTCGCTTTTGCCGACAATTGCGACAGCCTGCACGAAATCTGCGTGAGAACGCCGCGCTCGATGTCGTCGGCCTCGCGATAGCGCTTCTTGGGGGCGACAAAGTCACGAAAATAAGCAACCGCATAACGAACCAGGCTATCGAGGCGGGGGTGCGTTTCTGGCGACGCCAAGGGATAGTAGCGGCGAAGGAACCCCCAAAGAACTGACGGATTTTCGGTATTGGAAACCGCCGCGAGATTGAGCAGCATGGTGAAAGAAATCGGTGCCGTACTGTGCTCCTCGTGGGTCAGGACTTTGGGTTCCGGTGGCGCTCCGGCGTGAATGTGCCATACCGGATTGCCAAGCCGCTCCGTCCAAGGCTGGTGGGGGTAAGTTTCGAGAAACCCGAGATAGTCGTCGACCGTGCGCGGAATGACGTCGAAATAAAGTCGCTTCGCCGCTGTAGGCTTCTGGAACATGAATAAGGAGAGACTCTCCGGACTAGCGTAAGCCAGCCATTGTCCAATGGTGAGGCCGTTGCCCTTCGTTTTCGAGATTTTCTGCCCATTCTCGTCAAGGAAGAGCTCGTAGTTAAATCCGGCGGGCGGCTCCGCCCCCAAAACCCGCGCAATCCGCGACGACAGCTTGACCGAGTCGATGAGATCCTTTCCGGCCATTTCGTAGTCGACGCCGAGCGCACACCAGCGCATCGCCCAGTCCGGCTTCCACTGCAACTTGCAATGTCCGCCGGTCACGGGCGTGTCGAATTCCTCTCCGGTCGCCGGATCGCGCCATTGGATCGTGCCTGCGCTGGGGTCGTGCCCGAGCACCGGTGCCTGCATGACAATGCCTGTTCGGGGATGAATTGGAAGGAAGGGCGAATAGGTCGCCGCTCGCTCCTCGCGTAGCGACGGCAGCATGATAGCTTGCACCTCGTCAAGGCAAACAAGCATCCGCAACAAGGCCGTATCGAACCGCCCCGATTTGTAGGTCTCGGTCGACGACATGAATTCATATTCGAATCCGAACTGGTCAAGGAAAGCGCACAGCCGGGCGTTATTATATTCGGCGAAGCTGCCGTATTCGCCGAAGGGGTCAGGGACTTGTGTTAGCGGCTTGCCGAGATGAAGTAATATTGAATCGCGGTTGGGGATACTGTCAGGAACCTTGCGCAAACCGTCCATATCGTCGGAAAATGCGATCAGCCTTGTCTTGATGCGGTCTCCAGTGAGGATACGAAAGGCATATCGGACCATGCTTGTGCGCGCGACTTCGCCGAAAGTCCCCAGATGTGGAAGGCCCGAAGGACCGTAACCGGTCTCGAAGATCACCTCTTTACGTTCGAAGCGCTTGAGGCGCTCGATCAACTTTCGCGCTTCTTCAAAAGGCCACGCTTTTGATATTTCCGCAGCCTGGCGCAAGGATAGCGATGACATACTTTTCCTATTCGTTCTCAGCCTAGCGAATAAGTATTCAGTACAGCTCAAACCACAACCGCCCGCGACAAGAGCGAAGTTTACATCGGATTTTGTGTTCCCATGACGAATGGGCTTGATCCCTGCCGACTTCTTCCGTGTGCGGTTTTCGCCCAATAATGCGGCCATAAAATGAGGTCAAGCATCGCCGTCCAAGTGGCCATACTCACTAGAATATAGTATACAGGGAGCAGCACAATCAGGCCTGCGGTCAGTTTCAAACGCCGTAGTTTGGCGGCGACTATTGCTGGCAGAAGGATCATCCAGACGCCGGATAACGCGAGTATATAAGTGAAGACGTCGCTCATCTCCCGCCAGGGCGGGAGTGCGCCTTGACCGACCGCCAATGCGCGCCAAATCGTTCCAACCGCGAAAGCGGGCCAAAATAGACACCCAAAAATGGCCCCCACGATAAATGTCGTCGCGGCAACCGCTCGTTGAGGTCCAAGGTCGCGCCAAAAAAAGATTGGGCGCCTCGAGTGAACGATCAAGGTCTGCATCCAGCCTTTTTGCCAGCGTACGCGCTGTCGGAACCAAATTCGCAGTTCATATGGAGCTTCTTCCAAAGTGTCAGAATCGAGCGCTCTCACCTTGTAGCCGAAACGTGCTAGGCGTATCCCGAGGTCCGCATCCTCGGTGACGTTCCACTCGTCCCAGGCCCCTACCCCGACTAGGGACGGAACACGAAAGTGATTCGAGCTTCCTCCGAGGGGGATTGGTAAGTTGAGCGCGCACAGGCCGGGATTAATAACGTCAAATAATGTTGCATACTCAATCGCAAAGAGCTGGGACAACCAGGATTCGCTGTGATTCCGAATGGCGAGTCGGGCCTGGAGACAATCCAGATCTTTGTCGGCGGCGAATCGCGATGCGGCAAGGCGCAGTTGGTCAGGGGCCGGAATGTCCTCGGCGTCGTAAACGACGACGAGGTCCCCTCGCGCGCTGGACAACGCGATATTGAGCGCTCGCGGCTTTGTCTGCGGCCCGCCCGACGGTGCCACTATGACCTCGTAACGACCTGGCAACCGCAATTCGACGATCCGACTTAAGGTTTCGACGTCTCGCTGCTCGACGACCAACTTAATATCAAGTTTACCCTTCGGATAATCGAACGCGTCGATCGCTTTGATCAAGTCCTCTACGACATTCGTCTCGCGATAAAGGGCGACCACCACTGTATAGTTGGGAATTTCGTCATCCGCGAGTTCTGAAGGATGAATTTCCGGCCTACTCGCAACCGCGGCCATCGATCGAAGCATAATCGAGGCCGAAAAGATGAGCCAGAGCGTCGCGGAGCACATAGCCTTCAGAGCGTCGAAATTTACAACGGCAAGGACTAAGGCCAGTATCGCAATCGCCCCAACCGCTGCAATCTGTAAACCGGTCATCCCTTCCCTTGCGGTGAGGCTCGTAGGCAAACGACCAAGAGCAACGTCAAGGAGTTCCGTGCCACGATACGCGCGCACTAAACTCGCAAACCGCTGCGGCGAAGTCAGCGCAAAAGAACCTGAACGAATTGCGCCGGATAGAGTCGCTTCGATCAGCCGCGGGACGAACTGCGCACGAGGCGCAATGACCATCCGAGGGCCCGCGCCGTGCCATTCGATCGGTGCCGCGCCGCACCGCAATCCTTTTACTGCATCAAAAGCCCGTGCAAAAGGAGGGTCACCAGAATAATACTGGCAGCCCAGATGACTAGCCAGTGCGCGATAATAGACTTCTTCAGTTATTTTACCTTCGCTCAATAGCTGGTCGACTGGCCGAACAGCCTTAGGCGCCGCGGCAACAGCATTGAGCAACGGTTCAGGTGAAAATCCTTCTGCAGCAAGAAAAACCAATTCCGGCGGAAGTCCGCGCGCAACAAAGTCGGCGTGCTCACGGCTGGGCAAAGAAACTCGTACGTGCGGCCGATGAGCGCCTGCGCGTAGCGAAGGCCCCGGATTGCCACCTGGTTCATAAGTGTTTTCTGTCATAACACCATACGCCAGTATTTCGAAAGATCGAGGCGCGACACACAAGCCGGCAGTTTAGCTGCGCGCGAGTGAGCCCGCCGCAAACATAAGATACCAATTTTTCATTGTTGTCCCGAAAAATCATGCAAGGGCAACCGCTTGGCACAACCGCAGGTGTCCTTCGATCTCAACGGTCGAGTGACGCAAATCGATACGCGGAATGCTTCACGGTGAGACCTGCGGTATGGTGGACAAAAGCGAGCGTCTGACCCTTCATTTGGCCGAATCAAGCAAAGCGATCCGTGTGCCGACCCGGTTGGAGACGGTGCGCGTCTTTCATCTCGCGTTCCTCAATCCTTCGCCCGCTCGACATAGCCGCCATCCTCTGTCTGAATGACGATCCGAGCACCGACCGCAATGTGTGGCGGAACCGTTACGCGTGCACCGTTGGCAAGTCTTGCCGGCTTGTA
>Ga0210386_10003199_pt1 | contig 13792 bp, 7 predicted proteins | sample IncBWH32OmetaG_FD_160091 | JGI IMG/M metagenome (GOLD analysis project Ga0210386, IMG submission 160091) | Forest soil microbial communities from Barre Woods Harvard Forest LTER site, Petersham, Massachusetts, United States - Inc-BW-H-32-O ... | reverse complement strand
GACGCCCCCGATGTGCTGTGGGCCGGCCGCATCGCCACCAACCCGGTGCACCGCATCGCCGATCCCGCCGAATGGCAGGTGCACGGTGACATCAGCGGACCCGAAGAGCCACGAGCGACTCATTCTTCCACCGGCGCTAGGTTATTGACCGACGGTGACCAGGTGGTGCTGAGCGTGCCGATCGCGGGAACGTGGATCGATATCCGATTCAGCCTGCCCGCCACCACGATTGACGGCGGCGTTCCGGTTGTCCGCACAAAAGACGCTATCGAAGCGATGCGCTCGGTGCTCGCCATCGCCGCGGGTGTCGATGGTCCGGAGGCGCTGCCCCGGGTGCACAACGGGACGGCCACCGTGACCGTGCCGTGGGACCCCGAGCGGGTGGCCGACCACACCGGGGTGACCGCCATCTTCGGCGAGCCGCTGGCACCCACCCTTACCACCGTGCCCGACGCTTTGGTCGGTCGATGCTGGCCCGCGGTCTTCGCGGCCATCGGCTCCGCGGTCACCGCTTCCGGTGTCCCGGTCGTGGAGGGCCTGCTGAGCCTGGTGCATCTGGACCATTCCGCGCACCTGGTCGGCACGTTGCCCAAGGTGGCAGCTGAATTGACCGTTACCGCAACGGCTTCGGTGGCCACCGATACCGAAGTCGGCCGAGTGGTCCCGATCTCGGTGACGGTTGCCGCAGCCGACCGCACGGTGCTTGCCACCCTTGAGGAGCGGTTCGCAATTCGTGGCCGCACCGGCGTTGCCGAACTGACCGACCCGCTGCGGGCCGGTGGCGCGGTATCCGAGAACGCCACCGACACGCCTCGGCGCCGCCGGCGGGACGTCACGCTCCCCGCCCCGGTTGACATGCGCCCGTTCGCGGTGGTTTCGGGCGATCACAACCCGATTCACACCGACCGGTCCGCTGCACTGCTGGCCGGTCTGGAGTCGCCGATCGTGCATGGGATGTGGTTGTCCGCGGCGGCACAACATGTGGTGACCGCCACCGACGGGCAGGCCCGTCCTCCCGCTCGACTGGTCGGCTGGACCGCTCGCTTCCTGGGTATGGTGCGCCCCGGCGACGAGGTGGACTTCCGCGTCGACCGGGTCGGAATCGACCAGGGCGCAGAGGTTTTAGAGATTGCTGCCCGGATCGGTTCAGACCTGGTGATGTCGGCCACGGCGCGGCTGGCCGCGCCCAAGACGGTCTACGCGTTCCCGGGTCAGGGCATCCAGCACAAGGGCATGGGCATGGAAGTTCGGGCCCGCTCGAAGGCGGCCCGCAAGGTGTGGGACAAGGCGGACAAGTTCACCCGCGACACGCTGGGCTTCTCCGTGCTGCACGTGGTGCGCGACAACCCGACCAGCATCATCGCCAGCGGCGTGCACTACGACCACCCCGAGGGCGTGCTCTACCTGACCCAGTTCACCCAGGTCGCCATGGCGACGGTGGCGGCGGCTCAAGTCGCCGAGATGCGGGAACAGGGCGCGTTCGTGGAGGATGCCATCGCCTGCGGCCACTCCGTCGGCGAGTACACCGCGCTGGCCTGCGTGACGGGCATGTACGAGCTCGAAGGGTTGCTGGAGACGGTGTTTCACCGCGGCTCCAAAATGCATGACATCGTGCCGCGCGACGAGCTGGGCCGCTCGAACTACCGGCTGGCCGCGATCCGCCCGTCGCAGATCGATCTCGACGACGCCGACGTGCCTGCGTTTGTCGAGGAGATCGCGCAGCGCACCGGCGAGTTCCTTGAGATCGTGAACTTCAACCTGCGCGGCTCGCAGTACGCGATCGCCGGCACGGTGCTGGGGCTGGAGGCATTGGAAGCCGAGGTGGAGCGTCGCCGTGAGCTCTCCGGCGGTCGACGCTCGTTCATCCTGGTGCCGGGCATCGATGTGCCGTTCCACTCGCGGGTGCTGCGAGTCGGTGTGGCCGATTTCCGCCGGTCACTGGAGCGGGTCATGCCGCGCGACAAGGATCCCGATTTGATCATCGGCCGGTACATTCCCAACCTGGTGCCGCGCCCGTTCAGCCTGGACCGCGACTTCATCCAGGAGATCCGCGATCTGGTGCCGGCCGAGCCGCTCGACGAGATCCTCGCCGACTACGACACCTGGCGCGCCGAACGGCCGCGTGAGATGGCGCGGACAGTTGTCATCGAGCTGTTGGCCTGGCAGTTCGCCAGCCCGGTGCGTTGGATCGAAACCCAGGACCTGCTCTTCACCGAGGACGCGGCAGGCGGTCTGGGTGTGGAGCGGCTAGTCGAGATCGGCGTGAAGTCGTCGCCGACCGTCAGCGGACTCGCCACCAACACCCTGAAGCTGCCCGAATATGCGCACAGCACAGTCGAAGTGCTTAATGCTGAGCGCGACGCAGCCGTGCTGTTCGCCACCGACACCGACCCCGAGCCCGAGGAAGAGCTCGACGAGGCTTCGGATTCCGCCGGAGCCGCGGCGGAGGGTGCGCCCAGCCCCGATGTCGCGCCAGCCGTCGCTGCGGCTCCCTCCGCAGCTCCGTCCGGCGGTCCACGCCCCGATGACATTCCGTTCGACGCGGCCGACGCCACGCTGGCTCTGATCGCGCTGTCGGCCAAGATGCGCATCGACCAGATCGAGCAGTTGGACTCCATCGAGTCCATCACCGACGGCGCGTCGTCGCGGCGTAATCAATTGCTGGTCGACCTGGGTTCCGAGCTGAACCTCGGTGCCATCGACGGTGCCGCCGAGGCCGACCTGGCCGGGCTGCGGTCACAGGTGACCAAACTGGCACGCACGTATAAGCCTTACGGGCCAGTGCTTTCCGACGCGATCAATGACCAGCTGCGGACCGTGCTGGGCCCGTCCGGCAAGCGTCCCGCGGCCATCGCCGAGCGGGTGAAGAAGACTTGGGAGCTCGGCGACGGTTGGGCCAAGCACGTCACGGTCGAGGTCGCGCTGGGGACCCGCGAAGGCACCAGCGTTCGTGGTGGCTCGATGGGCAACCTGCACGAAGGCGCCCTGGCCGATGTCGCCGCCGTCGACAAGGCCATCGACGCCGCGGTCGCGGCGGTGGCCGCACGCCGCGGGATTGCGGTGGCGCTGCCGTCGTCCGGTGGTGGCGGGGGTGCGACCGTCGACGCCGCGGCGCTGGGTGAGTTCACCGAGCAGATCACCGGCCGCGACGGCGTGCTCGCATCGGCGGCCCGCCTCGTGCTGGGTCAGTTGGGGCTCGACAATCAGGTCACAGTGCCGCCGGCCGCCAGCGATGCCGAGTTGATCGACCTGGTCACTACCGAACTTGGCGCGGACTGGCCGCGGTTGGTGGCGCCGGTGTTCGACGGCAAGAAGGCTGTGGTGTTCGACGACCGCTGGGCCAGCGCCCGCGAGGACCTGGTCAAGCTCTGGCTGATCGACGACGACGCGGCCAACGCCGACTGGGCGCGGCTGTCCGAACGGTTCGAGGGTGCCGGCCACGTGGTGGCGACCCAGGCGACCTGGTGGCAGGGCAAGGCACTCGCGGCCGGGCGTCAGATCCACGCCTCGCTGTACGGCCGGATCGCCGCCGGCGCGGAGAACCCGGACAAGGGTCGTTACAACGACGAGATCGCGGTGGTGACCGGCGCGTCCAAGGGTTCCATCGCCGCGTCGGTGGTCGGACAGCTACTCGACGGCGGTGGCACCGTCATCGCGACCACGTCCAAGCTCGACGACGAGCGGCTGGCTTTCTACCGGAACCTGTACCGCGATCACGCCCGCTTTGGCGCCTCCCTCTGGGTGGTGGCGGCCAACATGGCGTCCTACTCCGACATCGATGCGCTGGTCGAATGGGTCGGCACCGAGCAGACTGAGAGTCTTGGCCCGCAGTCGATTCACATCAAGGACGCGCAGACTCCCACGCTGCTATTCCCATTTGCCGCACCCCGTGTCGCCGGCGACCTGAGCGAGGCCGGTTCGCGCTCGGAGATGGAAATGAAGGTGTTGCTGTGGGCGGTGCAGCGGCTGATCGGCGGTCTGTCCAGAATCGGCGCCGAGCGTGACATCGCCTCGCGGCTGCACGTGGTGTTGCCCGGCTCGCCCAACCGCGGCATGTTCGGGGGCGACGGTGCCTACGGCGAAGCCAAGTCCGCGCTCGACGCCGTGGTGACCCGGTGGCAAGCCGAGTCGTCGTGGGCGCAGCGGGTCAGCCTGGCGCACGCGTTGATCGGCTGGACCCGCGGCACCGGGCTGATGGGCCACAACGACGCGATTGTCAGCGCCGTCGAAGAAGCCGGTGTGACAACGTATTCCACCGATGAAATGGCCGGAATGCTGCTCGCGCTCTGCGACATCGAATCGAAGGTCGCTGCCGCCAACGCGCCGATCAAGGTGGACCTCACCGGAGGGCTCGGCGACGTCGACCTGGACATGGCCGAACTGGCCGCCAAGGCGCGCGAGGATCACGCTGCCAGCCCCGCAGAAGATGGCGCCGAAGAGACCGACGCCGCGGGCACCATCGCCGCGTTGCCGTCACCGCCGCGTGGCTTCGCGCAGGCTCTGCCGCCGGAATGGGACGACCTCGACGTCGACCCTGCCGATCTGGTGGTCATCGTCGGCGGCGCCGAACTCGGCCCGTACGGCTCGTCACGCACCCGTTTCGAGATGGAGGTCGACAACGAACTGTCCGCCGCCGGTGTGCTCGAGTTGGCCTGGACCACCGGGCTGATCAAGTGGGAGGAAGACCCCCAACCCGGTTGGTACGACAACGAATCCGGCGACCTGGTCGACGAGGCCGAGCTTGTCGAGCGTTACCACGATGCCGTGGTGGAGCGCGTCGGGATCCGGGAGTTCGTCGACGATGGCGCGATCGACCCCGACCACGCCTCGCCGTTGTTGGTGAGCGTGTTCCTGGACAAGGACTTCACGTTCGTCGTCTCATCGGAGGCCGACGCCCGTGGGTTCGCCGAGTTCGACCCGGAGCACACGGTGGTCCGGCCTGTCTCCGAATCCAGCGACTGGCAGGTTACCCGCAAGGCGGGCACCGAGATTCGCGTGCCGCGCAAGACCAAGCTGTCGCGGACCGTTGGGGCGCAAATTCCCACCGGCTTCGACCCAACCGTGTTCGGCATCAGCGCGGACATGGCCAACTCGATCGACCGGGTGGCGTTGTGGAACATCGTCGCGACCGTGGACGCATTCTTATCATCGGGTTTCACCCCCACCGAACTGATGCGATGGGTGCACCCGGGCCTGGTGGCCAGCACTCAGGGCACCGGTATGGGTGGCATGACGTCGATGCAGACGATGTATCACGGCAACCTGCTCGGCCGAAGCAAGCCGAACGACATCTTGCAGGAAGTTCTGCCGAATGTCGTTGCCGCCCACGTCATTCAGAGCTATGTCGGTAGCTACGGCGCGATGATCCACCCGGTCGGCGCGTGCGCCACCGCGGCGGTCTCAGTCGAGGAGGGCGTCGACAAGATCCGCCTCGGCAAGGCCGAGCTGGTGGTCACCGGCGGCTTCGACGACCTGACGCTGGAGGCCATCATCGGCTTCGGCGACATGGCCGCCACCGCCGACACCAAGATGATGCGCGACCGCGGCATCACGGACTCGAGGTTCTCCCGTCCCAACGACCGGCGCCGGCTCGGCTTCCTGGAATCCCAGGGCGGCGGCACGATTCTGCTGGCCCGCGGCGACCTCGCGCTCAAGATGGGTCTGCCGGTGCTGGCCGTGGTGGCCTACGTCCAGTCGTTCGCCGATGGTGTGCACACCTCGATCCCGGCCCCCGGTCTTGGCGCCCTCGGCGCCGGTCGCGGCGGCAAGGATTCGGCGCTGGCACGGTCGCTGGCCAAGCTGGGCGTCGGTGCCGACGACATCGCGGTGATCTCCAAGCACGACACCTCGACGTTGGCCAATGACCCCAACGAGACCGAACTGCATGAGCGGTTGGCCGATTCAATCGGCCGCTCGCCGGGCGCGCCGCTGTTCATCGTGTCGCAGAAGAGCCTGACCGGGCACGCCAAGGGCGGCGCGGCGGTCTTCCAGATGATGGGGCTCTGCCAGATCCTGCGCGACGGGGTGATCCCGCCCAACCGCAGCCTGGATTGCGTCGACGACGAATTGGCCGGCTCCGCGCACTTCGTGTGGGTACGCGACACCCTGCAGCTGGACGGCAAGTTCCCGCTGAAGGCCGGGTTGGTGACCAGCCTCGGGTTCGGCCACGTGTCCGGCCTGGTGGCGCTGGTGCACCCGCAGGCCTTCCTGGCCACGCTGGACGACGCGCAGCGCGTTGACTACCAGCGGCGGGCCGACGCGCGTCTGCTGGCCGGTCAGCGCCGGCTGGCCTCGGCGATCGCCGGGGGCCCGCCGATGTACGAGCGGCCCGCGGACCGTCGTTTCGATCACGAGGTGCCCGAAAAGCGGCAGGAAGCGGCGATGTTGCTCGACCCGGAGGCGCGGTTGGGCGACGGCGACCTTTACCGTCTTTAACCACCGCTCTGACCATCCGATAGGTTCGCAACCCATGAGCTGCGCAGGCGACAGTGCAGAGCGCACGCGATGAGGAGGAGCGGCGCCAATGAGCATTGTTGGAGTGGGGATCGACCTTGTCTCCATCACGGATTTCGCCGAGCAGGTCGACCAGCCCGGAACGGTGTTCGCTGAAACCTTCACCCCTGGTGAGCGGCGCGACGCCTCCGACAAGAGTTCGTCGGCGGCACGCCACCTGGCGGCGCGCTGGGCGGCCAAGGAAGCGGTGATCAAGGCCTGGTCCGGGTCGCGCTTCTCCCAGCGGCCCGTGCTTCGCGAGGACATCCACCGCGATATCGAGGTGGTCACCGACATGTGGGGACGACCGCGGGTCCGGTTGACCGGTGACATCGCCAAGCATTTGGCCGACGTGACGATCCATGTGTCGCTGACCCATGAAGGGGATACCGCGGCCGCGGTCGCCATCCTCGAAACCGAGTAGCGCTGGAATACCGCTAACCTCGAGATCGTGAGCGATCTCGTCGAACGCGTCCGCGAAGTACTGCCATCGGTTCGCCGTGATCTGGAGGCGCTGGTACGCATCGAATCGGTGTGGGCCGACCCGGCCCGCCGCGGTGAGGTGCGGCGCAGCGCCCAAGCCACGGCGGATCTGCTGGCACAGGCTGGTTTTGACGATGTGCAGATCGTCAGCGAGGGCGGCGCACCCGCCGTCATCGCCCGCCATCCGGCCCCGCCGGGAGCGCCGACCGTGCTGCTGTACGCGCACCACGACGTGCAGCCCGAAGGCGATCCCGGGCAGTGGACTTCACCGCCTTTCCAGCCGACTGAACGCGATGGCCGGCTTTACGGGCGCGGCAGCGCCGACGACAAGGCCGGTATCGCAACGCATTTGGCGGCATTTCGGGCACACGACGGCCAGCCTCCGGTGGGGGTGACGGTGTTCGTCGAAGGCGAAGAGGAGTCCGGTTCACCCTCGCTGGGCCGTCTGCTGGCCGCGCATCGTGACGTGTTGGCCGCCGACGTGATCGTCATCGCCGATTCGGACAACTGGAGCACCGACGTCCCCGCGTTGACGGTGTCGCTGCGCGGGCTGGCCGATTGTGTGGTCGAGGTCGCCACCCTCGACCACGGCCTGCACTCCGGCCTGTGGGGCGGCGTGGTACCCGACGCGCTGATGGTGCTGGTGCGGCTGCTGGCCAGCTTGCACGACGACGACGGCAACGTCGCGGTGCTCGGTCTGCACGAAAGCACCGCCGCCGCAGTCGATTACCCTCCTGAGCGGGTGCGTGCAGAATCGGGCCTGCTGAGTGGAGTCAGCGAAATCGGTTCCGGCTCGGTGCCGCAGCGGCTCTGGGCCAAGCCGGCGATTACCGTGATCGGCATCGACACCACGTCCATTGCGGCGTCGTCGAACACGCTGATCCCGCGTGCTCGCGCGAAGGTCAGCATGCGGGTGGCCCCGGGCGGCGACGCGGCTGCGCACCTGGACGCGCTGCGCGCGCACCTGGAACAGCACGCTCCCTGGGGTGCACACGTCACGGTGACCCCCGGCGACATCGGTCAGCCCTACGCCATCGACGCCAATGGCCCGGTCTATGACGCCGCCCGGGCGGCGTCCCGGCAAGCCTGGGGCACCGAGCCGATCGACATGGGGATGGGTGGGTCGATCCCGTTCATCGCCGAGTTCGCCGCGGCGTTCCCGAAGGCGGCGATCCTGGTCACCGGCGTGGAGGATCCTGCGACGCAGGCGCATAGCATCAACGAGAGCCTGGACCTGGGTGTGCTGGAACGGGCCGCGACGGCGGAGGCGCTGCTGCTGGCGAATCTGGCCTAGACGGACAGGTCGCGCCGCAGCTTGGCCACGTGCCCGGTGGCCTTGACGTTGTACTGGGCCTCGGGGCTAGCGCGGCCTGAGGCGAAAGACGGGGATAAGGCGGCCAATGGGATCTGTCTTTAGGCGATAGTCGCCCCAACCTGCGTAGACCTGCGTGGCTAGTCCATACAGGTATTTGTAGTCGTCGGGGTCGGTTACCTCGGTTGCCGAGAATTTCTCGTCTCCAAGTTCACATTCGGGGTGCGCCTTCAGGTTGAAGTACCACTGCGGGTGTTTGGGTCCTCCATAGTTGGAGGCAATCACGATGACGTCGCTGCCATCGTGGAAGTAGTTGATCTGAGTCTGTCGCGGCTGATCCGACTTAGCGCCAGTGGTCATCAGCGGCGCGGTAGTAAGCACGCCAAGCATCGCTGGATAGCGCCCGCCGGTTGCGCGATACAACCAGGGGTCGATGTGAGAGAAAAGGCGGCGCGTTGAGACCTCTCCCGCCCGCGAGCGAATGAAGCTTTCGAAGGCCTTGTACCAGCCGCCGTGCTTCTGGTGTGGATCGACGTAACGCAGAGGCATGCAGCGGACCATACGCCCACCCAAACCTCCGCGATGCGGCTTAAACGTGGATACACCAGTTTCACTTGAGCAGCGGACCCCACGTTGGGGTGCCCCTGCCTGGTTTGCCGTCGTGACCCTGGTCGATGCTCAGTCGCAGATCGAAAGGGACGGCGAGCGGTACGCCATCTACGGAGAATCCCGAATCGTCACAACGGTTCTCGCCGTACAAGACACACCGCCTAAGTGATTACGACGCGCTGCTGTTGGCGAGCCTGGGTTAGACGGACAGGTCGCGACGCAGCTTGGCCACGTGCCCGGTGGCCTTGACGTTGTACTGCGCTTCGGCGATCTTGCCCTTCTCGTCGACGACGAACGTCGAGCGGATGACGCCTTTGACGGTCTTGCCGTACATCTGTTTTTCGCCGTAGGCGCCCCAGGCGGTCAGCACTTTGCGGTCGGGGTCGGACAGCAGCGGAAACGTCAGGCCCTCGGCGTCACGGAATTTGGCGAGCTTCTCGGGCTTGTCGGGGGAGATGCCGACGACGTCGAGGCCGGCGCCGTTGAGCTCGGCCAGACTGTCACGGAAGTCGCAGGCCTGCTTGGTGCAGCCGGGGGTCGACGCCGCCGGGTAGAAGTACACGATGACGCGCCGGCCCTTGTAGTCGGCCAGCGACACCTTCTTCCCGTCGGCGTCGGGCAGGGTAAAGGTGGGCGCTTTGTCGCCGGGCGCCAGGCGTGCAGTGTCGGTCAAGGAAGGTCCCTTTCTGTTCACCGGCACGTTGGGATCGGCGCCGGCTGATTTAGGGTAGGTCGGCAGGCACCAACCTAGACCGAGCCCGGCGGGGGTGCGCCGACGACAGGGAGGATGAGAGTGGCTGAGCGGGATGCTGACGCCATCAAGCAGGAGATCGACCTGGCCCGCGAGCAGCTCGCGTCAACCGTCGATTCACTGGCTGAGCGGGCCAATCCCCGCCGGCTCGCCGACGACGCCAAAGCGCGGGCCATCGGATTCGTCAAGAAGCCCGCGGTGGCGATCACCCTGGCTGGTATTGCGGCGCTGGCCGCCGCCCTGGCGGTCCGCAAGATCCGCCATCGGTGAAGCGGCCCCGACACGACTGAGGTCAGCTGTCGACGTCCATCTCGGTCAAGACCCGTCGCAGCAGCTTGCCGGTCGCATTGCGCGGTAGCTCGTCGATGAACACCACATCTCGAGGGACCTTGTAGCGCGCCAAGTTGTTCTTGACGTACAGCTTGATCTCCTCGATGTCCTGCGGTGCGCCGGGCCGCGAAACGATGAAGGCACGCAACCGCTTTCCGAAGTCAGAGTCGTCGACACCAACCACGGCCGCATCGAAGACGTCGTCACGCTCGACAAGCAGGTTCTCGACCTCCTGCGGGAAGACGTTCTCACCGCCGGAGACGATCATGTCGTCATCCCGCCCGTCGACGAACAACAACCCGTTCTCGTCGAAATGGCCCATGTCGCCGCTGGACATGTAGCCGTCGATGACTTGCTTGCGCCTGCCGTCGGTGTAGCCCTCGATACGCGCCCCGCTGCGGATAAAGATACGGCCCCGCCTGTTGGCGCCATGTACTCGCCGGTCGTTCTCGTCGAACAACACCACTTCGCAGGCCACCGGCGAGCGGCCCGCAGTTCCAGGGGCATTTCGGAGTTCGTCCGGGGTGGCGATTGTGCCGAATCCGCACTCGGTGGAAGCGTAGATGTTGTAGAGCACATCGCCGAAGGTGTCCTGGACGCGGTTGGACAGTTCGGGACTCAGCGCCGACCCGGCGACCGCGATGGTTTTCAGCGATGATGTGTCGTATGCGGCGATGATGTCGGGATCAAGCTGGACAATGCGTTGCAGCATCGTCGGCACAGCGACCAGCATGTCCGCCTTGTGGTCTGCAACGAGCTTCAGGGTGCCCTCCGGCGTGAACCGCCGGGTGGTGACAATCTTGTTTCCCAACGTCCCGCCGACCAGGTAGGTGGCCAGGCCGGTGCCGTGGAAGATCGGCGAGACGATGACCATGGTCCCCCTGCGCGGAAATGGGACTCGGTCGACCAGCCCCACCGTCGCTAACGGCGGCACCTTGGCCCGCGGCGCACCTTTTGGCAGCCCGGTCGTGCCGCTGGTGAGAACGACGACCCCGCCGGGCCTGGTCGGCGGGGGCAACGGCTCGGTGCTGTTCGTCGCGATGATGCCATCGATCGTCGGTATGTCGTCGGGCGGGTGGGCGCCCTCGTCCACCCAGGTCAGCATGCGGGGCAGGTCGGCGGGCAGCGCGTCGAGCAAGCCGGTGAACTCGCTGTCATGAAGCACCGCTTTCACGTACTCGCGCTCACATACCTGCGCGAACTGCGGCTTGGCGAAACCGGTGTTCATCAAAACTAGCCGGGCGCCGAACTTCCCGCACGCGGCCATCGCGATGACGAGTCCGCGATGGTCACGGCAGAGTAGGCCCACGACCAAGCCTTCGTCGATGCCGAGCCGCTTCAACCCGTGCGCCAATGCCGTGGACATGTCGTCAACCTGCTTGTAGGTCAAGGTCCCGCGCTCGTCGACGACCGCAGGTAGTGACGGGTACTTGCGACCCCCCTGAATCGTCATCGTCGCCTGCGGTCCATAGATGCGCGAGTTCTTCACGGTCTGCAGCGTCACGCCGAGGTTGCCGAGGTCGACGATGCCGGTATCGCGCAATCGCTTCACCGCGTTCGCCAGCTCGGTGACGTGACTCACCTTCCGCCGGAATCCGCTCGTTGCGTCCGCCATCGGGCCTCCTCGGCGCCATTCACCCCGCGTCGAATGTAAGCCCACGACGGCCCCTTCATGATGGTTATCAGAAATGGGGTAGCGGCCCCCGAAAATGGACGTTGAAGTGCACCGTCAGGGTTTCGAACCCCGGACCCGCTGATTAAGCGCAGGCGGTTTTGGTTGCTTCCCGCTGTGTCCGGATGTGGGCCGTATTCCGTTGGGCGGCAGTGCTTCGCATAACTACTTCCTGTTGCAGGCGGTCGATTCCGGTGGATTGCGTGTCACTTGTGCCGCATAAGTGACACCTGCCATTACCCGCGCTGGTGAATTTGCTGTAGTCCAGTCCGACCGAACATGTTGGTCCGAGCGAGCTGGAGACTCGATGCCTAGCGGCGCGTGCCCTGATTCGACCGGAGAAACGGCCTAGTAAGGCGTCTGGCGCGCCCTATTCTTGGGAGAACCCTGGAAACTCGGGGGACCGGAAGCGGCGGAGGGTCGGATGACCGGAGCGGCTGCGTGCCGCACATGTGGCACCGAGCCGCGCGAAGGCGCACGATTTTGCGATTCTGCGGTTCCCTGATTGCACGGCTACCGGCTCCGCATGTGACCATCGGCTAGCGCCGGTCTTGAACCAAAACTGCGCCGCACTCGTGCTACTACTGGAAGGCTGGTTAATGGCGAGCCCGGAAACCAACCGGACACTGGTCGCTAAGGCGTTCGAGCGGCTGTCTGCTGAGGATCGCGCGTTTGTCCGGCGTGCGTATTATCACGGCTGGACAACCGCACAAATCGGCGCCGACCTGGGAGTCGCCGAAGGTACCGTGAAGTCGCGGCTGCATCACGCGCTGCGAGCCCTGCAGCAGACGCTGCAGGAGATGGGAGTGGCACCATGACCGCCTTTCCGGGACAGGGAGCACCCGTCGCGGCACCGCGCGGTCAAGACGGCGACAAGTATGCACAGTGGGACGCGGCCTACGTGCTGGGGTCATTGTCCGAGCTGGACAGGCGCGAATTCGAAGCACACCTGGAAGAGTGTTGGGCGTGTCGGGATGCGGTAGCCGAGCTTTCCGACATGCCCGCCCTGCTGTCGCTGCTCGACCTCGACGACATTACCGAATACGAGGACCCGATAGCGGTTCGGCCGCCATCGCCGCAGCCGGATATGGTCGGTCGACAGTGGGAAATGTCCGCTGTTGCGGGGTTGCTGAAGCGTGCACTTGACGGCCACGGCACGGTGGTCGGCGTGGCCGGCTCGCCTGGCATAGGAAAAAGCCGTCTTGTGCGTGAAGTTACGGCGATGGCAGATGCCCATGATGTTGACGTGTTCACCGCCTTCTGCGAATCGCACACCAGCCAGATTCCCTTCCATGCCGTGACGCGCCTATTGCGCGCAGTCACCGGCATCGAGAGTCTTGACCCACCTGCCGCCCGGGCGCAGATCCGGGCTCAGGCACCCGACGCGGCGCCTGAGGACTTGCTGCTCTATGACGACCTGCTGGGCATCGCCGATCCCGATGTGGAGCTGCCGAAGATCGATCCGGATGCTCGTCGGCGGCGGTTGACCATGCTGGTCAATGCCGCCTCGCTGGCCCGCCAGGCCCCAGCGGTCTTCGTTATCGAGGACGCCCATTGGATCGACGAGGTCAGCGAGTCGCTGTTGGCCGATTTCTTCACGGTCATGACGCAGACGCCCTCGCTGGTGCTGGTCACCCACCGACCCGAATATCGGGGCGCGCTAACCCAAGTGGCAGGTGCCCAAACCCTTGCCCTTGCGTCGCTGAGTGATTCGGAAACCGCGGGACTGGTCTCGGAGCTGCTCGGCCCGGATCCATCGAATGACGCGCTGGGCCGGAGGATCGCCAAGAGAGCCGCCGGCAATCCGTTCTTCGCCGAGGAGATCGTGCGCGAACTGGCCGAGCGCGGCGTGCTGCGCGGTGAGCCGGGTGCATACCTGTCGGTGGCAGGGGTTGGCGACGTGAGCGTGCCGGTCACGCTGCAGGCAACCATCGCCGCTCGCATCGACCGACTCGACGCAACGGCAAAGCGCACTTTGAGCGCAGCGGCAGTGCTCGGCGCCCGGTTTGACCTGGACCGACTGGCCGCGCTGGGAGTCGAAGCAGTCGTGGATGATCTGCTGGCCGCCCAGCTCATCGATCAGGTCCGCTTCACCGGGCAACCGGTGTACGTGTTTCACCATCCGTCGATCCGCACGGTCGCC
>Ga0210386_10003195_pt1 | contig 13798 bp, 11 predicted proteins | sample IncBWH32OmetaG_FD_160091 | JGI IMG/M metagenome (GOLD analysis project Ga0210386, IMG submission 160091) | Forest soil microbial communities from Barre Woods Harvard Forest LTER site, Petersham, Massachusetts, United States - Inc-BW-H-32-O ... | reverse complement strand
CTTGTCCGCGAGCGCGCAGCCGCCGTTCCAATTCTTCCTTGGCAGGCGGCAAAATGAAAATAGCCACCGCATGGGGGAGCTTCTCTTTTACCTGTTCCGCACCCTGTACGTCAATTTCCAGGACCAGGTCTAGGCCTTTGGCTTGCGCTTCGTCAAGCCAGCGGCGCGGCGTGCCGTACTGATGCTTTCCGAAAACCCGCGCATGCTCCAGAAAATCACCCGATTGAACTTTTCGTTCGAATTCATCCTCTGACACAAAATCATACCATTTTCCGGCACTTTCCGTGGCCCGCGGCGGCCTTGTAGTACACGACACTGAAAACATTGTGCCCGGCACTTCCAGCATTTTTTGCACGAGCGTGGACTTTCCCGACCCGGATGGCCCAGACACGATGAACACGAGTGGCGATTGCGCGTGTGAAAGCGTCATTCGACGTTTTGCGCCTGCTCACGCAACTTCTCGATGTCGGATTTTACTTCCAGCGCCAATCCAGTAATCGCCAGGCCCTCGGACTCCACTCCGGGCGTCTTTGAAAGCAATGTGTTCGCCTCCCGCTGCATTTCCTGTAAAAGAAAATCGAGCTTCTTTCCCGCTTCACCCGCTCCGTTCAGCAATTTGCCGAACTGCTCGACATGGCTGCGAAGCCGGGCTAGTTCCTCGCTCACGTCGCTGCGCTCGGCGAGGATAGAAGCCTCTTGGGCCAGGCGTATGGGATCCACCTGCACGCCCTTCAGAAGCTCGCCCAGCCGTATTTCCAGTCGGTTGGCTATCGCGGGCCGCACGCGTTCCGTCAGGGTTTCAATTTCCGATGTCCTCGAGCCGATTCGTCCCAAAATTCCCTGCATCTCGGCGAGGAGCGCTTGGCCCTCCAAGCGGCGCATCACTTCCAACTTGTTCAGCGCCTGCTCCAGGCACGCTTCCACTTGCGCGCCCAGACGCTCCTGCTTTTCTTCGCTCTGCAACTCGCCTGCAGTCCCAGGCGCGGCAACCACGCCGGGAAGGCGCAGAAGCGACACGAGGTCCGGCTCGACTTTTACGTCGAATTCCTTTCGCAATCGCTCGACAGCTTTTAAATAGGATTCGGCAATCTCATGATTCACTTCAATCGCGCCCGTCCCGCCCGCCTCGTAATAAATATTTATGTCCACATGGCCACGGCGCAAGCGATTTCGAACCGCCTGCCTGATACGCGATTCGAACACTTCAAATCCATCCGGCATGCGAAGGTGGAGGTCGAGGAAGCGGTGATTCACGCTGCGCAGGTTGATGCGCACGGCACTACCCTCGCGCTCGACGCGCGCTTGCGCAAAACCGGTCATCGAGTAAATTCCCTCAGTTGCAGTTGTAGCCTTCATCGATCCGCCTTGGGCGCGGGAGTCGCCGCGTCATCCATGTCCGCAAACTGCATTTCGTAGAGTCGCGCGTAAATTCCGTTGCGAGCGAGTAGTTCCTGATGCGTTCCGGTCTCCGCAATTTTGCCGTCGTCGAGGACGATAATCTTATCCGCTCGCCGAATTGTCGAGAGACGGTGCGCGATGACGAACGCTGTGCGGTCCACCATCAAGTTCGAAAGGGCGCGCTGCACGAGCATTTCGGACTCGGAGTCTAACTCAGACGTCGCTTCGTCCAGAATCAGGATGGGCGAATCCTTCAGGATCGCGCGTGCAATGGCAATTCGCTGGCGCTGCCCGCCGCTCAGGCGCTGTCCGCGGTCGCCCAGCATGGTCCGGTAGCCCTGAGGCAGTTCCGTGATGAAATCGTGCGCAAGAGCAGCCTTGGCGGCCGCTTCTACGCGTTCCCTGGGCAGTCCCGGCTGGCCATAACAGATGTTGTTCCAGACTGTGTCGTTAAACAGGATCGTTTCCTGCGTCACGATAGCCATCTGCTCGCGTAGGGATCGCAGCGTGACTTCACGCACGTCCATGCCATCAATGCGCAGAATGCCCGAGGTCACAGGGTAAAACCGGGGTAGCAGGTTTACGAGTGTAGTTTTTCCTGCGCCGGACGATCCCACAATGGCGATTACTTCGCCGGCACGCGCCTGGAGCGAAACGTCGCGAAGGATGGGCGATTCGGCATCGTATCCAAAGCCGACATGTTCAAATTCCACGCTGCGCGAGAATGGTGGCAGAGTAGGCAGGCCCGGCTCCGCCGCCGGTTCGCCCTGGCTGCCGATATATTCGAAAACTTTTGCGGTCGCTCCGAATGCCAGTTCGAACTGCTGGTAAACCGTGCCCAGGCCCTTCACAGGTTCGTAGGACTTGAACAGCGCGTAGATGAAGGTGACGAAAATTCCCGCGGTCATCGCGCCTGTTTTGATTTGTTCGCGCGCGTACATGAGGACGAGGACAATGACGATCGCGCCCAGCAAATCCATCAGCGGAGAGGTAGCCACAAGCGCGCGAATCCAGCGCATGTTTTCGCGCAGCAGACGTTCGGCTGAAGCGCGAAACTTGCCGATCTCAAAATCTTCCATTCCGAATGCTTTTACGACGCGGTTGCCGCTGACCGTTTCTTCCAAAATCTGCGACAACTCTCCGATGCCTGCCTGAATTTTTTCCGTCGAGCGGCGGATGCGCTTGCCTAATGTTCTTACGGGGACGACCACCAGTGGCAGAAGAATGATCGAGCCGAGTGTCATCTTCCAATTGGTTGCAAACAGCACGGCGAGAAGAAAAAACAACGTGAAAGTATGCCGGAAGGCCAGCGCCAGATATTCCGAAAAAGCGCTGCGAACGCGCTCGACGTCATTAATGACCGTGGACAATAAACGGCCAGTCTGGTGGTGCTGAAAAAATCCGATGGGTTGGCGGATGACCTTTGCATACACTTCGTTTCTCAGGTCTGTCACTCCGGCGATGCCCGCATGCTGCACCAGCACATTTCCCAGAAATTCAGCAAAACCCTTGCCGATAAAAACAGTCAGGATGGCAATGGCAAAGAGAGTTCCGACACTGTGAATGCTTGCGGGAAGAAAAGAATTTAAATAAATAGCCTGATGCGTGAGCGGATTTTTGATCAGCAGAAGTTTGGAATCGGGAGCCTGGGGATTGAGCACGCGGTCAAAAATCGGAGTGATCATCAGCGCGATCAAACCTTCCGCGAGCCCCACTACGGAAAGGCACACAACCCCAGCCGCAAGCCGCATTTTGTACGGCATTACGTAACGCAACAGCCGACCGAGTTCTTCCCTTTTATTCAAAAATTTATTGATCCCCTGTGAGATGAACAAATACTCTGGGCCTTGGTACGCTACGAATCGCCCACGCGTTTGTCAAGCCATCGCGCCATCACGTATCACTCGCGGTCAACAATTGAGCGTCATAGCTCTTAGCAGGGCCGAGCTTCAGCTCGGCCATTCCGATCATGTTGCTTGTCGGCTTTAGCCGCTGAAGCTTCAGGGGCTAAAGCCCTTTAGAAATCGCTATTTCACGTCGGGACTGAAGTCCCGACCTCCTAAAAACGTTTCACCATCTAAAGCGGAAAACGTGCCATCTCCGTCTCAAAAAGCGTGGGATGGAGATGCCACTACGAAACCGCAGCACATTGCTATCGCTGGTTTTGTAGTGGCCACCCGTCTTTTGGGCTGGCAGCTTTTCCTTTATTTCCTTTAATTCCTAAACTTCCTCTACTTCCTTATTTCGCCAGGTCGCGGTGTACTACTTTGGATGCGTATCCCTTTTTGTGCAGCGTTTTGCTTACGGATTCCGCGAGCATCACGGAGCGATGGCGTCCGCCGGTGCAGCCGAAGGCAATCGTCAAATAACTTTTTCCTTCACGGATATAGTGTGGAATTAAATAAACCAACAGGCCTTCGACGCGCCGCAAAAATTCCTCGGTTTGCGGAAACGACCGGATGTAGCGCGCAACGCGCGGATCGCGTCCGGAATATTTGCGCAGCTTCGGAATGAAGTGGGGATTGGGCAAAAAGCGTACATCGAAAACCAAATCAGCATCCGCCGGAAGTCCGTGCCTGTATCCGAAACTCACGAGGGAAACCATCATCGGGCGGCGATTCGTTTTCTGAAAGCTGTGCGTGATGAACTGGCGGAGCTCGTGAACATTAAATTTGGTGGTGTCGATTACGACGTCGGCCAGCTTGCGGATAGGCTCCATCAGCACGCGCTCGCGGCGCAGGCCTTCGAGGACGGGACGGTCATGCCCGAGCGGATGCGGCCGCCGCGTCTCGCTGAAGCGGCGCAGGAGAGCTTCCTCAGTCGCTTCGATAAATACGAGCGTCGCGGGATCTTCCGCTCGCAACTGGCGCAGGATGGCGGGCAGCCTTTCCAGTTGATCGCCCTCGCGGACGTCCACCAGCAGCGCAGCGCGCTGAATTTCTCCGCCGGAGCGCATGTGCAATTCGCTGAATGTGGGAATCAGTGCGACAGGAAGGTTATCGACGCAATAAAAACCGAGGTCTTCAAAAGTCTTGAGGACGGTGCTTTTTCCCGACCCGCTAAGCCCGGTGAGAATCACCAGTTGTCGAGCGTCGCGCGCGTTTCTGCGCTTCACGCGGCCAGCCTAAACCTTGACCCGGCGCTGGTGCGTGCTGGGAATGCGGAGATCTTCGCGATATTTGGCAACCGTGCGGCGCGTGACATGAATTCCGGCGTCGTCCAGTTTCTTGGCGATGAGGTCGTCGGTGAGCGGGTGCGAGGTATCTTCCTCGTCGATCATTTTCTTCACGAGGCGCTTCAGAGTCTGAAGCGACATATTGTTGCCTTCCGGCCCGTTAACCGATTCGGAGAAGAAAGAACGCAATTCGAGCACGCCTTGCGGCGTGTGCGCGTACTTGCTGGAAACGGCGCGGCTGACAGTGGAGGGATGTACGCCCACTTCTTCCGCGACTTCCTTGATCATCATGGGCTTCAAGCGGTCCGCGCCATGATCGAGATATTCCCCTTGGCGCTGAATAATAATCTGGCAGACGCGGAGGATGGTGTGCTTGCGCTGCTCGATGCTTTTCATCAATTGCATCGCGGCGGTCACGCGTTCCTTCACATAGTTGCGCACTTCGCGATCCGCGGCGTCACGCGCGAGCAGCCTGCGGTACACAGGCGAGAGGCGCAGCTGCGGCACGTCATCATCGTTCATGAAAACTTGCCACTGGTCGTCTACTTTGCGGAAGTACACATCCGGCTCGACAAGGCGCGGCTGCGTCTTGTTGTAGCGCAGGCCGGGACGCGGATCGAGCTTCTTGATCACGTCCACGGCGCGCTTCACGAGCTCGACGGGACGGTTCAGAGCGCGGGCAATTTCTTTCAATTGATTGGCTTGCAGGAGACGTGCGAGAGGAGTTTCCGCACTTAGCTCTTCGGCTTCGCTCGCCACCAAGGGCCGCTTGGGCAGGCACTCGGAAACAATCTGCATCGCCAGAGTATTTTGATCGTCCAGCGTGCGCAGCTGCGTCAGCAGGCATTCGCGCAAATTGCGCGAAGCAACGCCCAGAGGATCGAATTCCTGCACCACGGCCAAAGCTTCCTCAACGTCTTCCATCGAGTACTTTCCGTTTTGCGAAATCTCTTCGAGCGATGCGCTCAGATAACCGTTCTCGTCGAGGTTTCCGATGATAGCTTCGGCGATTTCGCGCACCACGTCATTGCAAACCGTTACGCTCATCTGCCAGGCAAGATGTTCGGTGAGTCCCTGCGCGGAAGAAAGAAACTTGTCAAAGGAAGGCCGCTCAATCACTTCCGTTTCGCCGCGCTCCGGATTGCCGCCGCCGCTATCCAGATACTGGTTGAAGAACGACGCGACGTCGAAATCTTCAAACTGGCTGACCGGCTCGGTGGCGGGAATCTTTTCGGTTTCGGCTTTGAGGAAAGTTTCCGCGCTGTAATCTTCAGGTGTGACGCTCTCTTCGGACAGTTCCTCAAGCACCGGATTTTCAATCATTTCCTGATTGATCATCTCGCGAAGTTCGAGGCGATTCAGGGCCAGGACGCTTACCATCTGGACAAGGCCAGGGGTAAGGATCTGCTTCTGTGCTACGCGTAGGTGCAGTTTTGGTTGAAGCCAGCTCATAATATTGCGTCAATTCAAACGGAAATGATCTCCGAGATACACACGGCGCACTTCGGAATTGCCGCTGAGATCGTCAGGCGTCCCCGCAGCAAGCACTTTGCCGTTTTGAACAATGTAAGCGCGATCGGTAACATTCAGGGTTTCGCGGACCTGGTGGTCAGTAATGAGTACGCCAATTCCTTCGCGGCTCAATTCAGTAATAATTTTCTGAATATCCACAACGGTCAGCGGGTCAATCCCCGCAAAAGGCTCGTCCAGCAGAATGAAGGCAGGTTCAAGAACCAGCGAGCGCGCAATTTCCAGGCGTCGCCGCTCGCCGCCCGATAACGTATAAGCCCCGTTGGTTCTTACCGTTTCCAGCTTCATTTGCGCCAATAACTCCTCAAGGCGGTCACGCTGTTGCTCTGAAGTCAGAGGAAGCGTTTCGAGTACCGCAATCAGGTTTTCTTCCACCGTAAGTTGCCGGAAAACCGAAGGTTCTTGCGGCAAATAACTGATTCCATTGCGGGCCCGGAGGTACATGGGGAGGTCAGTGATATCGTCCCCGTTCAGGAGGACTCGCCCGGAATCCGGCCGGGCTAAACCAACCAAAATATAAAACGTAGTCGTCTTCCCTGCGCCGTTGGGCCCTAAAAGGCCTACAACTTCACCCTGGCTGATCTCCAGGTTGACGTCATCTACAACTTTACGCCCTCGATACGACTTGCTAAGTTCGACGGCCTGGAGCTTGAGCATGCCACGTCATTTCTCGACCTGGTGAAGCGTAACGGTTCTCGAACCATCCGCCGAATCTACAAGAATCCTATCATCGGCAAAAAAGAAGGTCAATTGACGGCCCGTGGTCGTGTCTCCAGTTGAGCTATATAGAGTTGGTTTACCTTCGGAAAGAACAAACTTGCCTTCTGAGGCCGTGTACTCTGCCCGTTCTGAGGTTCCGCGGCGATCCTGCTGGCTTACGGTTACCCCTCCGTTCGCTACCGAGCGTGACAATTGCTTCGTGCCGCTTGCGGCACCACTATCGGAAAAATAAAGATCGATTCGATCTGCTTGGATAGATCCTTGCTCGGAATCCACGCGCGCTTCCTGCTCAATCCTGCCACGCGATTCGTTTTCCCAATATGTCAGCAGGCCTCCGCGGACATGGCCCAGCTGTGGGCCGGTGCGCGCCTTTTGAGCGGGAATCTTGCTAGACACAGGCATGGGTGTCTTGGCTAGATTGAGAGATGCGCTTGCCGGTCCGGTAGGATCGTGCAACTTCGGGTTCCACTCAGTCTGAGGGAAAACTCCGCGCACATGGCTTTTCGCTTGAAGGATTTGCGTCGGGCGGTCCAGTTCGATCGTATCCGCTTCGACCACGGATTCGCCCTGCCACATTCTCGCTTTACCTGTGTAGGTGGCGTGGCCGCGCGTGGTATCTGCCACGAGATGTTCTCCCGAAATATGCGCAGGCTCTGGCGCCAAATTGGAAATACTTGCTGAGGAGGGATGCAAATCCGTGGTCATGACGTGGCCGTCCGCGTGCAAGAGGTTCGCGCCTGAAGAAAAGGTTGCCGATTGGGCCGTCGTTTGCATGGAAGTATCCGCGACGAAAACAGAACCTTCAAGCGTAACGGTATTGCTCGCACGATCTACGTGTGCGCGATCGCTTTGTCCCGCATAGGCGGCATCGTGAAAATGAACGTCGCCCGATTGATCAATCGTCGTCCACTCTCCTGTTTTATCGAACTTGGCGATTAACTCGCGCGATGCAGTGGTCTGTTCTGGATCATCGCCTAGCTTGCGATTCACTTCCACTGCACCTGTGCTTACGAGCTGCTGCAACTGATTTTGTGCGTTGAATTTCAGGTTCATCTGCTTGCCCGACATGCGCGTCATTTGCGGAACGGACTTGCCATTGACGATGGCCACGTTTCGCCAATCGACTCGCGCCGGAGCTAGTGTATTCGCGCTTTCCATATGAGTTGCGCCGTCGGGTGTTGGAGGGGCAAAGTGCATCTCGAGGGCGTCCGTAACGACGTGCCGCGTTCCGCCGTTAAATGCCGTGCTCGTGGAAGTGAGCGTAACGCCGTTGCTGGCCGTGATCAAATGCGGCACATTGTCTTGCGTGGCGAGGTCCAATTGAATGCGCCCGGCATCTACACCGTCGCCACCAACGGGAGTATCCCGTGTGGCGTGCACATTTCCGGTAGCTACAATCAACTTTACAGAGCCGTCTGCCCTCATGTCCGAAGCGATTTCATCGGCATTTAGCGCAATGGGGCCATCCGAAGTTACCTCGTGCATTTGCGGATGCCCACTGGCCACAAAACGCTTTGCTTGCAGCTCGGAATCAAGATCCAATTGCAATTTTTCGGCGACGAGTTCGATGGACGCCTGCTGCGCGTGGACACTCCCCAACATTTGCACTACTCGCGCATCACGTTGGAAAAGCATGCTGTCGCCAGAAACGTGAACATCGTTTCGATTTACCGGCTTATTTTTAACGGAAATGTCAGCGGGCGAATTGGAAAGATTTAATTCAACGTTTCGAACAAGTTGAAGCATTCCATTATTCGAATCATAGCTCACGCCGACGGCGTGGCCATCTCCCGCAGGCCAACGAAAGGTTACCGGCTTATCGGTTCGCGCCACGCCGGAACTGCGGTCAAACGTTAGCCCTGAGGTTGCGACGTGCACTGCATTTGCAGCCTGGGATTTACCGGCAGCTTGCAAGTTGATCTGAACATCTCCCGCGCAACTGATCTGCCCCGTGTTCGAAATAAAATCACACGCGTTCGTTCGCAGCGTGTCGTTCCTGTCTCCCGCTTTCCCATACACGACGATCGCCACGTCTTCCAACAGGTTCCGACTTCCCTCTTTGAACGATGTCGTGCGGGAGGCTTTCACCGTGTAAATCGTCCGCTGACCCTCGACCTTGGAATAGGAAAACTCATTGGAACGCTCTTCTACAGTCGACGGAACGGGCGGCGGGGCTTTCTCCTCTGCCTGCCGTGCCAGCCAAGTGTTGCGACCGTACACACCCGCAACAATCACGGCGAGCAGGCCCGCTACCGCGAGCGACCATCGCGCATATTTCTGCGCATCACTGTTCCTCATCCGTTCGAAAGCCTCACCGCTTTGAAAACGAGTATAGGGGACTCGTTGGCAGCGAACAACTTCACGCCCGCCGATCAATTCGTAAGCGCATATTCGACTGCACCCGGATTAGATGCGGGATTCTGAAATGCGGGACCGTGAATCCCACTTGAAAGTTGCCTAAAGCGAATTATGTTTTGTTGTGAATCATTATAGTCCATGCCAAATAACTGCCTGAATTCGGCTGTCCTAATGATTCAAAGTTCCAGATTCCGTTCGTTTCTTTCGTTGGTATTTTGAGGTCATCGCACAATGGCTCAAGACGCGCACATAATTTACTGGCACCGCGAGCTGCCTCCTATGGACGCCGCCCTGATGGGTGAACATGTCATGGAGGCGGAGAGCGCTCACGTCCCCGGAACGATCGCACATCGTGACGAATTGTGGGACCAGTACTACGAGGATTTGATGGCCACAGTTCGCGTGCGACTGGAGCAGGAAGTTCAGCGGCTCGGCGGAAATTTCGCGCACGTCCTTGATGAAACGGTGGATAGCCGCCACAATGACGCGACCAACGAAAGCTGGCTGCACGGCTGCTTTACGTACATGCTTTACCGCAAAGGTAATAAACTAACGCAAAAAGATATCTATTAAATTTGACTTCAATCCGGATGCCTGAACCGGTCACTTTACGAACAAATTCGCGCGCGAAATAAAATTCCAGAAACGCATAGAGTCAACGGGAGATAACAAAATGAAAATGCATACGTATCTTAATTACGGCGGGAATTGCCGGCAGGCGTTCCAATTCTACGAGCAGCATCTGGGTGGAAAAATCACAATGATGGTGTCTCACGGCGAACAACCGGGATTGAACAGTGTGTCGGCTGATTTAGGCAAAACCATTATGCACGCCCGCATGACTATTGGAGACGCGCATCTTCTGGGCAGCGACGTCCCGCCGGAACGGTTTCAACCCATGCGCAGCGTGTATCTTTCCCTGCTCGTAAACAGCGTTGAAGAGGCTGAAAAAATTCACGCATTGCTGTCGGATGGCGGCGAAATTTTTATGCCCATGCAGGAAACATTTTTTGCTATTCGATTCAGCATGCTGCGGGATAAGTTCGGAACATCGTGGATGATTCTGCACGAACGGCCTGCGCCGCAGCCTAACTAATTGACCGTGGTATAGGGTTCGGACAGCGTGAATGGGGCAATCTCTATATCGAACTTCTCTGCGGCCTGATTGATCATCTGATAGGTGCCATGCATGGAGCCGAATGGCGTGGTGAGCGGGCATCCGGAAGTGTATTCAAAACGTTGGCCCGGCGCCAAGGTTGGCTGTTTCGCGATCACGCCGGGGCCCTGCACTTCTTCCACCTTGCCCATTCCATCGGTGATCACCCAGTGGCGGCTCACGAGCTGTACCGTTTCTTTGCCTTCATTCGCAATTGTTACGGTGTACAGAAAAAACCATTGGCTATTGCCGGGGCTGGAACGCGCAGGGTCGTATTGCGATTGGACGCTCACGCGGATGTTTCTGGTTGTGGCTTCGGATAAGAACATTGGCGCCCTTATGATAGCCCATTCCGCAAGTACTGTGAAACGGGGACGGGATTATTTTTATCCGTGTCTTTCCAACTTGCTTTACTCATTCTTCATCGGTATGCCTCCAATTCAAAAAGTCGATTTTGAGATTCCGAGGAACGGTTTTATAATGTGCCTATCGGCATTCTGTGCCGAGAAGGAGGTGATCCAGTGAGGTACGGAACAAATTGATTTCGTTTTAGGGGAGGTGCTTGTGAGTTTGCTGAGCGCCTCCTTTTTTTGTCCCTCCTATCGCGCCACCTGGCAATTCCCTGGAAATCCTGAATTTGAAAAATCTCGCAGCATAAAATTCTTATCGCCAGGCAACGAGATCAAACACCCGGACCAATGCTGAAATGTGAATAAACGATTACAAATGCGATTTCAATTTACGGAGAGGAAATTGGCGGATACATTTCCGTCACAGTTTTTGGAGAGTTGACTCATACTCGCTCTGGTGACAAATTCTATATTCTGATCGTTGAACATTTTTCGGCCGAACTTGATTGCAAGACGAATTGACAGGAAGAATCGCCCCAAGCTGGAATGCTGGATTAACAGTCATTCCAACCGGCTCGTGCCGTGTTGATTCCATGAAAAGCTGAATATCGCGAAGGCAAAAATGAGCTCATTGAAATGCTGCAAATGTGGAAAACGAACTCGTAAGTTAACGATCGTCTGCGAAAATTGCGGCCACCGGTTTTGCCAAACTTGCAAGGGAGGCAAAGGGTGATGCTTCATGCGCATTATGTCCGTGCAAGATATTCTCGTTAAAATCGGATTGCCTTCGAAGATGCTCGCGAGAATTTGTGCGCGGCAGCAGCGGAATGCAGGATAGGTTTTCAGCGTGCTGCTGTTTTGTGGCCCAGAAAAATCGTGTGGCGCGGGCCGCCTTTTTTCAAGCGGGCGCGAACGTTCTCCACTCGAACGATAAATCGGCCGTAGCGTAATCTCTGCTCGAATTTCCGGTCGTCTCTCGCGGACCAGACGGCCAACATTCCTTCCATCTTCAAAGCCACGCGGGCGGCCGCAATTCCCCGATCGCCATAGAGCCAGGAATTGGCAGACGCGGTGAACGCGGTGGGACCATTGTCGACATCCAGAAGCACAGCGTCGAACTTTGCATTGCTCGACTTTAGGGTGGCGGCAACATCGCTGATTTCGATACACACGCGCTTGTCTTTCAACGGATAGTCAGCAAGCGCCCCCAACGGGCCGCGATTCCACTCGACCACATCGGCGACCATTTCGGAGACAACCACTGTCGCGTCCGGCGGAAGCAAATCGAGCGTCGCGCGCAACGTGAAGCCCATTCCCAGGCCGCCAATCAGCACGCACGGCTCCTCCATTTTTCGCAAGCGCGAGCAAGCCAGCATGGCCAGCGCTTCTTCCGAGCCGTGCATTCGGCTCGACATCAGGCTTCTGCCATTGGCCAGGATGATGTACTCGGTGTCGCGGCGGGCTAGCCTCAGAATTGTGCCGTCAGGCGCAAGCGTCTCGCCAAGTATTTCCAGAGGCTTCATGAATTTGTGCTCATGGTAGAGAAAAAATTAAACGCATTCTGGCAACAAAATTTGCATCGATAAAGAGAAATACGATCATGCTGCCAATCGACTGGATTCGCAATCGGAAGATGCGGCGGAAATCCTGGTGATTATTCTGGGAGAATTGGGCCGCGCGCCATTCGTTGTATTAACCCTTCCCGTTGGATACACTCTGTCATTCCCATTGCCCGGAACAGAGGCGGGCTCACAATTTCATGATTTTTAATACTTGGGACTATTACCTGCTATTCCTGGTCCCCTCCGCAATTGTTTTTCGAGTCTCGCGCCCAAGTATTCGTCCCTGGATCATCGTTTTTGGCGGCAGCGCGTTTTTCGTTTATTTTTCCTACACGCAGTTGGGCGGAGCCATCGGCGCGGCCTGTATCCTGATATTTTTGTGGGAATCTTTTGTAAGCCGCTTCTATAAACCTGGTTCGTGGTTTTGCTTTCTGGGAATAATCCAAACTATTTTTTCCCTGTGCTTATTTAAATATCGCAATTTTGTTTCTGGATTGATTTGGCCAGACCCTGGCCACAATCCTCTGTATTGGAAGAATGCCTTTTTGCCGCTCGGCATTTCATTCTTTACGTTTGAATTTATTCATTACGCCTATGACCGCTACAGGAATAAAACCGAAGAAGGAACGGTGGGCGAGTACATGGCGTTCATTCTGTTTTTTCCGACCATGGTGGCCGGACCTATCAAGCGGTATCAGGATTTCCTGCCGAAGATTCGCACCATTTCCAGCGACTGGATTCTAGACACGCAACGGGGATTCACGCGCGTGCTGGCGGGACTGGCAAAGAAATTCGGCGTTGCCGATCTCCTTACCGCCTATACCAATCACCTGAACGTTGCGGACATCGCGCAGGCCAATCGTGGACTTTTGATTCTCTGGCTGCTTTCGTATGGAGTCAAAATTTACGTGGATTTTTCCGCTTACTCGGACATCGCCATCGGTTCGGCGCGCCTGTTCGGCATAAAAGTGCCGGAAAATTTTGACTGGCCGTACCTGCAAACCAATATCATGGATTTCTGGCGGCGCTGGCACATTTCCCTTTCGTCCTGGTTGATGGATTACGTATACATTCCGCTGGGAGGCTCGCGAGTTCCGGTGCCGCGGATCTACTTCAACCTTTTAGTCACCATGTTTATCAGCGGGTTGTGGCATGGCGCGGGACTCAACTTTATTGTGTGGGGACTGTTGCACGGACTGATGCTTGCGGCCAATCGCTGGTGGAGACATCGCTCGGGAGATGCGTCTTCCAAAAGCGTCGCGGGCGCGTGGGCCTCATGGGCGCTTACGTTCGTGGCTGTCAATTTTGCGTGGGCGTTTTTCTGCATGGACATCCGCACGGCGTTATTCTATTTTCAGCGGCTTATTTGGGGGTGATTGCGATGACATATCTTTTGTGGGGTCAGCAGTTGCTTGAATATCTGGCGGGAGAAGTTGATTCACCGCCCGAAGGTTTTTCAGTCCGCTTGTCGAATATTTTGTTCTGGGGACTCTGGTGGGGAGTTCTGGCTGCGATTATTTATGTATTTTCAGGACAGAGCTCCAAATTT
>Ga0210386_10003192_pt1 | contig 13810 bp, 11 predicted proteins | sample IncBWH32OmetaG_FD_160091 | JGI IMG/M metagenome (GOLD analysis project Ga0210386, IMG submission 160091) | Forest soil microbial communities from Barre Woods Harvard Forest LTER site, Petersham, Massachusetts, United States - Inc-BW-H-32-O ... | reverse complement strand
CAACCTCCGCATCGATGCCGTGCTCGTTCGCGAGCGCTTCCGCTGCTTTCAAAGCGCGTGGGACCATCAAAGCGAGAGCGATGATCGTGCAGTCACGGCCGGGGCGCAGGATCTTCGCAGTTCCAATCGTGTCGACGATCGCTCCGTCCGGCACTTCGCCCTTAGTCGCATAGAGGGCCTTGTGTTCATGAAAGATAACAGGATCGGGGTCGCGGACAGCCGCAGCCATCAGCCCGATCACATCGACCGGCGAGGAGGGGGCGACAACCTTTATGCCGGGGATCATCATTGTCCAGTTCTCAATTGACTGCGAGTGCTGCGCGCCAAAGCGCACTCCGCCGCCGTTGCCAGTTCGGATGACCAGCGGACAAGACAGCTGTCCGTTCGACATGTAGCGCAGCTTTGACATTTGATTGGCGACATAGTCGAAGCAGACCGCGAGGAAGTCGGCGAACATGATTTCTGCGATCGGCCGCAAGCCCGTCATCGCCGCGCCCATCGCCGCGCCGAGGATCGCCTGTTCGGAAATAGGCGTGTCACGAACGCGCAGCGGTCCGAATCGCTCGTAGAGGCCAACGGTGGTCTTGAACACGCCGCCTGCCTTCGCAACGTCCTCGCCCAGGAAGACGACGCGCGTGTCGCGTTCCATCTCCTGCGCGATGCCGCGCGTGACGGCGTCGCGATAAGTCAGTTCCGCCACGCCCAGCCCCCATCCGCATAGACGTCTTTGGTCAGCAACTCGACGGGCGCCGGCGGCGAGGCCTTGCACGCCTCAGTCGCGGCTTCGACCTTCCGCTTGCTCTCCGTTTCGATGGAATCAATCGTTTCTTGCTCGACGTCGAATTCCTGAAGGCGCTGACGATAGATCAAGATCGGATCCCGCTTAAGCCATTCCTCGAGTTCGCCAGGGGGACGGTATTTGGCCGGGTCGCCGCGCGAATGGCCGGAATGGCGATAGGTCAGGCATTCGATGAGCGAGGGACCGCCGCCCTCGCGCGCCTTTTGGAGCGCGTCGAGCGCGGTCCGATAGACGACGTCTGCGTCGTTGCCGTCGATGACAATGCGCTCGAGACCATAGGCTGCGGCGCGATCGGCCGCTGGATGTTTGACCGCGGTTACGTCGCTGATCGGCGTGTACTCCATGTAGAGGTTGTTCTCGCACACGAAAATGACCGGTAGCTTCCATACCGCGGCGAAATTGAGCGCTTCGTGAAAAGCCCCGATATTGGTCGTGCCATCGCCGAAGAAACAGACCGCTACGTCTTTGTCGCCAAGATATTGCGCGCGCCAGGCCGACCCGCAGGCGATCGGCAGATGCGCGCCTACGATTGCATAAGACCCGAACACGCCATGCTCGACCGAAGTCAGATGCATCGAGCCGCCCTTGCCACGCATCAGCCCGATATCGCGCAGCATCAACTCGCCAAGCATGCCCTCCATCGAGGCGCCTCGGGCGAGCGTATGCGCGTGACCGCGATAGGTGCAGAATGATTTGTCACCCTCGCGCATCGCAACGCCGAATCCTGCTGCGACCGCCTCCTGACCAATCGACAGATGGCTCGTGCCCTTGATCATGTTCTGAAGAAAGAGATCGAAGGCGCGCTTCTCGCAATCGCGAATTTCGACCTGGAGACGAAACAACTCCAAACGGCGGTCTAACCCTATGTCGTCGTTTCGAAGGCGGTCGCTTCCCGTCGTCGCACCGGCTGCTGAGGCCATATCGGTCGTTTCCCGCCCGGAGTCTTTGCGGCCCGAGGTTGACAGAGAATGGCGACTCAACGTCCGAGAAAAATCCTCAAAATGGGACTTTGAGACGATCGGCGATAAACAGAGGACGCCGCGCCTGACGCAGCAGAGGTCTGGCTCGGGACAAGTCGGCGTCGAAGCGGCCCCAAACGGTGCGTGAAAAACTCATTTTGGATAAATTCGGTCAATGCTTGCAATGGCTCGATGTTATGCTTTCGCTTTGAAAAGAAGAGGATCGCGAGACGTCCCGCTGACGGGTCTGACAGCAGGCCCGGCCGCGGCCCTGGGAGGAGCGAAGCATGATCGTTGAAAGGGATCTGCCGGTCCCAATGGACGACGGTCAGGTTCTGCGTGCCGACGTGTACCGTCCCGATGCTGACGACCCGGTGCCCGTGATCATGACGCACGGCCCGTATGGCAAGGGCGTCAGATATCAAGAACACTATAAGCCAATGTGGGAATGGCTGATCGGAAAGCACCCTGGCCTCTTGCCAGGATCGACTCGCAGCTATTTGACTTGGGAAACCGTCGATCCTGAGGTTTGGGTCCCTTGGGGCTATGCGGTTGTTCGCGTTGATTCGCGAGGAGCTGGGCGTTCGCCAGGATATCTCGACATTTTCTCCCCCAGGGAGACGCGCGATTACTATCATGCGATCGAATGGGCGGGTGCTCAGACTTGGTCGAACGGCAAAGTCGGGCTGAACGGCATTTCCTATTACGCGATCAATCAATGGCATGTCGCCGCGCTGCAGCCGCCGCACCTAGCGGCAATGATTCCATGGGAAGGCGCCGCAGACGCATACCGCGACTGGTACCGTCACGGTGGCATTCTCTCCAACAAGTTCTCCGAGGTCTGGTTTCCTCGACAGGTTTTGGCTGTCCAGCACGGAAATCCCAACGCTCCCGAAGATCCTTGGATGGGCCAAAGCTCTGCCGGGCCCGAAATCCTGTCGAAAGACGAGTTGGCTGACAACTATTGTGACACGCTCGCCAACGCACGCGCGCGCGAAATGGATGACGAGTGGTATCGGGGGCGGTCGCCGGATTGGTCCAAAGTCGTCACCCCGTTCTTGAGCGCGGCGAACTGGGCAGGCTTCGGCTTGCATCCACGTGGAAACTTCGAAGCCTTCGCGAACGCTGCGACCAAGGAAAAGTGGCTCGAAGGACACCCTGGCCGTCACGAGGAATGGTTTTACCTTGAATACGGCATGAATCTGCAAAAGCGGTTTTTTGACTTCTATCTGAGGGCTGTCCCGAATGGCTGGGACAAGGAACCGCGCGTTTGGCTCAATCTTCGGCGGCCATTCAGCGATGCGTTCGAGTTGCGCAAGGAAAACGAATGGCCCCTTGCGGGCACTCGGTGGACCAAGCTTTTCCTCAATGCGGGACATGGATCGCTCGATTGGAGCGTTCCAGACCAGTCCGGATCGATGACGTTCGACGCCGCAGGCGGAGGCGTCACTTGGATGTCGCCACCGCTAGAGCAGGAGACCGAAATCACCGGAGGCATGGCGGTCAAGCTGTTCGTCTCGTCCATGACTTCAGACGCCGACCTGTTCGTGACGGTTCAGGCCTTCGCTCCCGATGGACGCGAGGTCGAATTTTCTGGCACCGTCGACCCTCACACGCCCTTGGCGCAAGGCTGGTTGCGCTGCTCGCATCGTAAGCTCGATCCGAAGAAATCTTTGCCTCACCGTCCGTACCAGACCCACGACGAGAAGTGGCCTCTCGTTCCTGGCCGGGTCTATGAGATAGACGTGGAGGTTTGGCCGACATGCGTCATTTTGCCCGCCAGATTCCGCATTGCGCTCAACATAGCGGGAAAGGACTTCGAGAGGCCAGGAGGTGACGCGATCCCGTCATTCAGGTCGCGCGGGTCGGGGCCATGGATTCATGACGACCCCTATGATCGTCCGTCGAGCATCTTTGGCGGTGAAACCACCATCCACTCGGGTCCTTCGCGCGAGTCGTTCTTGTTGCTGCCGATCATTCCCAACGGGAGGACATGAATGACTCGATACGGATCACCGGCCATGTTCCGCCTCCTCTAAGGTGGACCGTAAGCTCATAGCGAGTGGGAATTGAACGAAGCCGGTATCGCGGCGGACGCCGAAACTGGGTTAGGCGCCTACCATAAGCCGTCTCGGAGGACGCAGAAGGAAGAAATTATGAAAGCGGTGAGGTTCTACGCCAAGGAGGACGTGCGCGTCGAAGACGTTCCGGTGCCGGGCGTGCTCGGCAACTCCCAAATGCTCATCAAGCCTCTGACATGCGGCATCTGCGGCACGGACCTGCACGAGTTCGCGGGCGGCCCGATTGTGACGCCAGCCACTCAGCACAAGTTCACCGGCGCGGTGCTGCCGCAGATTCTGGGACACGAGTTCTCCGCCGAGGTCGTCGACATCGGCCGCGACGTACGACGGGTCCAGAAAGGTGACCGGATTTCGATTCAGCCGCTCGTCATGCCGCTCGACGATTACTACAGCCGACGCGGACTCAACCATCTGAGCCCAAGTATGGGTTGCATCGGGTTGAGCTGGGCCTGGGGCGGCATGGGCGAATTTGCGATCATCAACGACTACAACGCCAATTTGATTCCCGACAACGTCACCGACGAGCAGGGCGCGCTCGTCGAACCCGCCGCCGTGGCGCTCTACAGCGTCGATCGCTCCAAGATCACCGGCGGCAGCACGGTGCTGATCACGGGCGCCGGACCTATCGGGGCGCTTGTGGTTATGATCTGCGCCGCCGTCGGCGCCTCGAAGATCTTCGTCAGCGAACCCAACGCCAATCGACGGAAGCACATCGAGAACCTCGGTGTCGCGACTGCGGTGCTCGATCCGAAATCGGTCAATGTCGTCGAATATATCCGCGAGAATACCGAGGAGGGCGTTGGCGTCGATGCTGCGATCGAATGTTCGGGCATCGAGGCGGCCCTCAACACCTGTGTCGAAGCGGTGCGCAATCACGGCACGGTCGTGCAGACCGGCTTGCATGTGAAGAAAGCGCTCGTTGATCCCGCGCTGTGGGCGTTGAAGGACATCACCCTCGAAGCGACCTGGTGCTACGAGGTGACGATGTGGCCGCGCGTCATTCGAATGATCTCAAGTGGCAAACTGCCGGTCGAAAAGATTGTGACGGGACGCATAGAGCCCGAAGCGATTGTCGAGAAGGGATTCCGCTCGCTGCTCAATCCGAGCGGCCAGGAAATGAAGGTCATGGTGAACATGAGCTGAGGCGAGGTCCGGGTTGTTGGACGTGCGCCGCGGGCACCCCTTCTCTGGGAGACAAATATGGAAATCGTAGCGCTGGTTGTCGGCGCGACCGGCATCGCCGGACGCGGCGTATCCCAAGAACTTCTCGATGTGGGCGCCCGTGTTCATGGCCTCTCACGCCACCGGGATGGCGTCATCGCCGGCGTCGAGCATATTGCTGCCGACCTTCTCGACCACGCGAGCGTCAACAAGGCGGTCAGCAGAATCAAACCGAGCCATGTCTATTTGTCAGCGTGGTCCCGGCGCGCCACTGAGCAAGAAAACATCAAGGTCAATGCGGGGATGGTGCGAACCGTGCTCCAGGCGGTCGCGCCGGCCAGAAGCGTCAAGCATGTGGCGCTTGTCACCGGCCTCAAGCACTATCTTGGTCCCTTCGAGGCTTATGTGCGTGGTGGTCTTGCTCCGCCGACGCCGTTGCGGGAGGAGCAGCCGCGTCTGGACCTTCCCAACTTCTATTATAGCCAGGAGGACGAACTCTACGCCGCGGCCAATCGCGACGGTTTCACCTGGAGCGTGCACCGCCCGCATACGATCATCGGCAAGGCGATCGGCAACGCGATGAACATGGGCTCGACGCTCGCCGCCTATGCTTCGATCGGCAAAGAACTCGGCCGGCCATTCAAGTTCCCTGGCAGCGCCGCACAATGGAACGGCCTCTCCGACATGACGGACGCGCGCGTGCTCGGCAAGCAGTTGGTCTGGGCGAGCACCACCGATATCGCCAAGAACGAGGCCTACAACATCGTCAATGGCGACATCTTTCGATGGAGCTGGCTGTGGCCACGCATCGCCAAATGGTTCGACGTCACTTGGGAAGGCTTCGAGGGCGCGCCAGTGCCCTTGGAAGGCCAGATGACGAACGACGGGGAAGCCTGGAAGAAAATGGCGACGAAATATGGTCTCGTCGAATCCGATCTCGCGCGCGTGGCTTCCGCGTGGCATACCGACCTCGACATGGGCCGACCGATAGAGGTGATGACCGACATGGCGCTGAGCCGCAAACTCGGTTTCCATGTCTATCAAAATACGGAAGAGGCTTTCCATGATCTCTTCGCGACCCTGCGCGCCGAAAAGGTCATTCCTTAGGCTCGAGACATCGCGATGGGTCGCGGCGGCAGAGCGTCGGGCTGGACAATCGAGGTCTCGACGTCTAACCGGAGACGAAGGCTGGGAGGATCGGGAGGATCTTCGGCAACCTGGCCCGCCTGCTATCGGATGACCGAACACGAACTCCTGCGGATCATCGCGTTTCTCGAACGGGTCCGACAGCCCTTCCAGGAACTGGTTCCAATCGCCGAAGAAGACGCGACCTGGAACCTGCTGCTGTTCCTTATCAGGAACCATCTGACAGGAACGCCTGTCGCCATCTCTACGCTAGCCTCGGTCGCCAAGGCGCCGCATGCCACGGCGATGCGGCGCATTCACGCGTTGATCGAGCGTGGTGACATCCTGCAGGATCCTCTCGGCGAGGGGAGTAAGAGGTTCAAGCTACGACCCAGCGAGGCGCTGCTCGAAAGCTTTATTCAGTACGCGCGGAGGATCAAATTTTTACTCGCCGAAACCTTCGGCCTGCGGTCCAAGACGGACAGCGACGAGGATTTTTATTTCGGCGGCTCCTATTTCGCGGCCCAAATCATTCCGCCGCCGCGCCTCATCGAAAGCCTGTTTCGCGGCAAACGCGAAATCAAGTTCTTGCTCAACGACGACAACTATTTCCTGTCGATGCGCAACATGTGGGCGGACTTCCGCAACAACATGGCCTCACGCAAGAATTTCGACCTGCGCAAGTTGCCCCTGTTGCACGAGCGGCTGGTCGAGAACGCCGGCCTAAGGGTTTCAGAATACGACATCGTCGCGATTAATGCGCCGTGGCTCGGCGAGGCGGTTAAGAAAAGGCTTGTGATACCGCTCGACGGCCATATCAAATCCGCGGGCCTCTCCTCACTCGACTTCCACCCTTCTGTATGGTCGCTAGGCTCGTGGCGCGGTCAGCAGTTTGGAGTTCCAATTTATTGTACGATCGAATTGCTTGCGGCGCGCTCCGACCTGTTCGAGAAAGACAAGATCGAATATCCGACGACCTTCGAGAAGACGATCGGCGCCGCCAGACATTTCCATGCGCCAGCCAAACATCGGTACGGCATCGCTTGGAACGGCGGGCGCGGGATGCCAATCGCTTCGACCTTCATGTTTCTGATGAGCTGCTGCGGCGAGTCGATCCTGCGCATTCCCAAGACCAGCCTCGGAATTGGCGTTGACGAGGCGCGGGGCGAACAGTTGCGGCCGCAGATTGAATCCGAAGCCGGCCTGCGCGTCCTCGACTACCTGCATAAGCTGATGGAGTTCTCCCCGCCCGACATTCTGGAAATGGATTGGGACCGCAGAACCACGTCCTTCCTTTCGGGAGAGACCGCACTCGCCTATTGCTGGACGGTGCGCGCCGCGCGATTTGAAACCGACGTCAGTTCGGCAGTTAAGCGCCGCGTGCGCTATTTGCCGCAGCCACGCGGCCCAGGCGGCGCCTCGAACAACCCGATCGGCGGCTTCCTACTTTGTATCCCCACGAACCTGCCGCCCGACAGGATCGAACTCGCCTTCGAAGCGATCGCCTGGATGACGTCGCCCGAAGCAATGAAGGCGAACGTGCAAAACGGCTTTCCTGTCGCGCCACGCTTCAGTGTCGCCGCTGACCCCGAGGCCGCGGCGACCTCGCCAATCGTGAGCGTCGTCGATCGGCTCGCGAAGCGAAATATGCTCAAAGGTTGGCCTCGCCCGCCGGTGCCTGAATATCTATCTCTCGAAGCCATTCTCGGTGACGAAATTCACAACGCGTTGCGAAGAGAGACGTCTGACAAGGAGGCGCTGGCGAAGGCGCAGAGCAGGGCGGACCAGGTTATGCGAGACGCCGGCTACTATTAGGTCCTGCTGAACCTCCTCATTTTCGTTCGTCGAATGGCGAATTCTTTGCTTGGAACGACCCGCACGGCGACCGGACTTCCAAATCGCTTGATACGCAAGTGGGAGAACAACGCGTATGGTTGAACGTTTGGATGTCGAATTCAGGTCCGAGGGTGTCACGTGTCGGATGCAGCCGGGACTCGTCCGACGGTCGTTCTGGCGGGCGGCTGGTGTTACGTGCGCGAGGTCGTGATGCCGACCTATGCGGCGGCGTTCGCTGCGGCCGGCCTGAACGCGTTGGTCTTCGATTATCGCAACCTTGGCGTCAGCGATGGCGACAACCGTCAGCATCTCGATCCTTGGGCGCAAATTCGCGACTACCAGAACGCGATCTCGTTCCTCGAGCGACACGAGGCGGTGGACCCTCACCGGATTGGCGTCTGGGGCATCTCCTATTCGGGCGGGCACGCCCTCGTGCTTGCAGCGACCGATCCCCGCGTGCGCTCGATCGTCAGTCAGGTACCGGTCGTTGACGGCTTCGAAAACATGCGCCGCGCCCATGGCACGATGGAGTTCCGCCGGTTATGGGCGATGATTCTCGAAGACCGGAATCTGCGCTACGAGAAGCCCGGCCAGCGACTCTACTTGCCCACGCTACTGAGCATTCGGAAGCGGAGGTCTCGGCTTGGCCGTTCCCAGAGACCGTACGCACCTTTCTCGCCATTAAGGCGAGCGAAGCGCCGTTGTACGAGAACCGGAGCACGGTCGAATCTGTCGATCTCCTGATGAACTACGACGTCGGACCGTTTGTAAAACGCATTTACAATACGCCGACCTTGATGATTGTCGCCGAAGGCGACGACCTCACTCTGTGGGACCTCGAAATTGGCGCCTACAACACCATTCCGTGCGTGCGCAAGAAGCTGGAAGTCCTGCCGCATACCACGCACATGACGCTCTATTCCGACAAGTCAAAGGTTGAGGCAGCCGCGAAGATGGCGACCAGGTGGTTTGTCGAAACGCTCTAGCTGACGGCGCAGGCGCGTAGGGCGTGACCCGCGCGGCCAGTCGTTGAGCCTGATTTGTCCGTTTTGGATAAATCAGTGCGATCCCGTGAGCCCAAGTTTGTTAGCTTCGGCGCAACCGCTGAGCCAGCGCAGACGCATAGCGATGCTGACGCGCACGTGTTCGGCGCTAAACGCAGTGGCGATGCCGCAGGGAGGAGCGTCGGACAAAATGCACGTCAGTCTCGTCTTCGACCTCGTCGCCGCATTCGCAAAAATTGGGCCCCCTTTTCCTCCCCTTTCGTCGATTCGCCGCGCGGCTGGTGGGTCGTTTCATCGAACTGCCGCGGACGTGCCGAACGGTGCCGCGCGCTTTGGTGATCGCCCTGGCCGCGGGGCGTCTCTGCTCTCCAACCGCGAAGACACGCCGACATGAGCCGGCCCGTTGGAGTCGCTCTCATCGGCATGGGCTGGTGGGGCAAGAAAGTGCTCAACGTTCTGGGTGCTGCGCCGGCGGACATCCGCGTGGTTCGCGCCGTCGAGCCGAATCTCGAGACGGCGCGGACGCTTTGCGACGAGAAGGGTGTCAACCTGACGACCAACTACTCGGATGCCCTCGCCGATCCGGAGGTTGAAGCCGTCGTGCTGGCGACGCCGCATGCGCTGCATGGCGCCCAGATCGAGGCTGCGGTCGCAGCCGGAAAGCATGTCTTCTGCGAAAAGCCCCTGGCCTTAACCAAGGCCGGCGCCGAAAAGGCGGTTCGCCTGTGCCGCGATGCTGGCCTGGTTCTCGGAATGGGTCATGAGCGGCGATGGGAGCCCCCGGTCGCAGAACTGCTGGCCAGAGCCGACGCGGGTGATTTTGGCCGCATTCACCAGATCGAGGCCAACTTCAGTCATGACAAGTTCCTGGCGCTCGACCGGGACAATTGGCGCCTGAAGGCCGACCAGGCCCCGGCTGGCGGCATGACAGCCACAGGGATCCATCTGCTTGATCTGTCCGTGCGCCTTCTCGGCCCCGCTCAAAGTGTGTGGTGCGTTTGCGAGCAGCTCTCGTCGGACCTGCCGCAGGGCGACACCGTCGCTGCTTATGTCAAGTTTCGGGGCGGCGGCACTTCCTACGTGTCGGCGTCGCTTGCGAACCCCTTCGTATCTCGTTTCGCGGTTTTTGGCTCGAAAGGCTGGGTCGACATTCGCGACAAGGCGCATGTCGAGGCACCCGACGGCTGGGTCGTCACATCCGCAAAGGTTGGCGGCCCGATCACGACAGCACAGGTACCCGCCGCCGAGCCGGTGAGGGACAATCTCGTATCCTTCGCGCGTGCTGTTCGCGGCGTTGAGCGCTATCGGATCACCGCTGAACATCTTGTGAACAATATCGCGTTGCTTGAGGCGGTCTTCGCATCCGCCCGGAGCGGCAAAATCGAAACCGTGGCCTGACGAGCCGCGTCGACAAAAGGAGCGAACGGTGAAAGCCCTGTTTTTCGACGAACCCAAGAAGCCGGTTGTCACGCAGACCCAGTCACCTGCGATCACCGCAAATGAAGTTATGATCCGATCGCGTCGCGTCGGCATTTGCCACTCGGATTACGAGCTTCTCGCAGGCCAATACATCATCCCGATTTCCTACCCCGTTATCCCGGGCCATGAATGGGTTGGCGAGGTCGTCGAAGTCGGCAAGAACGTGTCCAGCCTCAAGCCCGGTGACCGTGTCGTCGGCGAGTGTGTGATCCGGACGCCCGAGCGCATCCACCATTTCGGCTTCTCGATGGACGGCGCAAACCGGGAGTATTTCCCCGCCCGGCCGGAATGGCTCCACAAGCTACCGGATGCGGTCGATGATGCTAAAGGCGCTCTGATCGAGCCGTTCACCTGCGGCTTCTATGCAGTCCTGCGCAATGGCGCGCCCAACGCTTCCGAGACGGTCGTGGTCTCGGGCGGAGGGCCCATCGGTCTCGTTGCGGCGGCGGCTGCGATCGGCATGGGCGCGCGCGTGGTTGTCGTCGACCCGGTGCCGCTGCGTCGCGACATAGCCACACGGTTGGGCGCTGACGCGGCCATCGACCCATCGGTGGGCGATCCAGCCGAGGCGGTGCGGGAGTTGACCCACGGTGGCGCCGACCTTGTCGTCGAGGCGTCGGGCCATTCCGCGTCGCTTGCGAGCGTCTTTGACTACGCGCGCCCGGAGGGTCGGATTTCGATGGTGGGAATCAACATCGGCCACAAGATCCCGGCCGAACTCGGCAAGATTCAGATGAAGAACCTCACGGTGCGGGGCTGCATAGGGTCGCCAGGCGTCTGGCCTGCCGCCATTCGATTCCTCGAACGAACCGGAATCGATCTGTCGCCGATCCAGACGCACAGCTTCCCGCTGGACGATGCGTTGAGAGCGCTGGAGCAGGGAAAGAAGCCGGCGGAAGCGGTCAAGGTCACGCTGGAGATCGCATGATGAATTCCCGTCGGGCCCAACCGAGAGACAAGACCATGAGCGCGGCGCCGCCAAGCCTCTGAATTCGCCACATTCGCCTATGGCACCCTGGCCCGCCGCACCGAGCGCCGAGATTGCAGGACGTGAGAAAGGTTGGATGAACGCGACCAGTGATCCGATGGGCGCCGGAGCGCTCTCGCGACAGGGCTTCCATGTCCCGTTGTCAAGAGAGTTTGTGACCGTCGTGATTTCAACGATCGCGCTGATCAGCATCTGTCTGCTGTTTGCGCCGTCCAGTCTGTCGTATGGCGCTTTGGAGGGAAGCCTGCCGTTTGCGGCCCTCATTGCGATTGTCGGCCTGGGACAGTTGCTGGTCGTTCAACAGGGAGGTTTCGACCTTTCGCTCGCAGGAGGCGTCTCGCTCGCCGTCGTCATATCGACACACTATCCGCAAGGAGACAACGCTCTGCTCCTCCCGGCCGTTTTGATTGCGATCGCCTGCGCGATCACGGCCGGCTTGGCGAACGGGATTCTAGTCAGTCTCTTCAGCCTCAACGCCATTGTCGCGACTATCGGCGTCAACGCTCTGCTATACGGGGCCGTCTTCGCTGTTTCCGGCGGCGTGCCCAAAACGACAACCACCTTGTTGGCCGCAATCGCTGGCGGCCGCGCACTCGGGCTTCCAAATTCCCTCTATTTCGCGCTGGCCGCGTTGCTGGTGGTTTCATTCGTCTTGAAAAAGTCTGTGGCTGGAAGGCGTTTCGAAGCGATCGGTGCAAACCCATTGGCTGCCCGCGCCGTGGGACTTCGCGTGCAGTTTCATCAGCTTTTGGCCTATGTCTATGCCCAGCTCCTTTATTGCCTGGCTGGCCTCCTCTTGGCCGGCATCACTCGTGAACCCACAGCATTCCAAGGCGATTCCCTGCTTTTGCCTTCGGTTGCTGTTGTTGTTCTCGGTGGAACGTCGCTGCTTGGTGGTCGTGGTTTTCCGATCTCGACCGTCATTGCTTCGTTCTTCCTGAACCAGTTGAGCCAATTCGCACTCGCAGTTGGTGTGCCGTATTCGGCTCAAACCATCATCCAGGCCTTGGCCTTGGGTTTTGGTATCGGCGTCTACTCTATCCGGTGGACGGTAAATATGACCAGGCAAACTAAACCAGTGTGAGGGAGGAGAAGATGAAATTCTTGAACAAACAGAACCTAGCGCTCGCCGCGACGGCGACAGCCATCGCCCTCGGGTGCCCCAATTTGGCTCAGGCCGAAAGTCCGTCATGGTGCGGCCCGAAGAAAGCGTCGATTGCTTTGCTCGACGGCTATGGCGGCAACAGCTGGCGACAGGTGACGACCGCTTCCGGCAAGGAGGAAGCCCTCAAGTGCCCCAGTATCACAAAGTACGAATATGCCGATGGCCAGGGCGACACTCAAAAGTCGATTTCCGACATTAAGGCCACGGCCGCTAAAGGCGTCGATGCCCTAGTTGTCTTTCCTGACGCCGGACAGGCGATGCTTCCCGCGATAACTAGCGTCTACAAGTCGGGCAAAGTCATTGTACCTTACCGCGTCGAAGCCGGGGGTAAGGCCGACACGAACTACACCAAGTTCATAGGTACCGATTTCAAAAATGACGGCCAGAACTGGGGCAACTGGATCAAGAGCGTGCTGCCTCAAGGCGGCAACCTTCTGTTCTTGAGCGGCCCTGCGGGCAACAGCCAAGGTCTCGACGAGCTTGCGGGGCTGAAGTCCGTGCTTGGACCCGAATACAAGTTCCTCAATCCCGAGCCTTTCGATGTGACGAACTGGGATCCTGCGCTGACCCAAAAGGTTTTGACGGCCGAAATCGCCAAGAATAACAAGATCGACGTCATCGTTTCTGATTTCGGGCCGTCGCTGGTCGGTGCGCTTCCGTTGTTCAAGCAATCCGGTCGGTCGATCCCGGCGCTTGCCACCTCTGACGGCAATTCACTGGGTTGCTTCTGGACCGACGTCCACCAGGACAACCCGGACTTCAAGCTATTCACCGTCTCAACCGAAAACGACAACGTTCGCCTAGCCGTGCAATGGGCGGTCGCAGCTGCGACTGGCGGCACACTGCCTAAAGAGGAAACGTTCAAGGGCCCCGTCTTCGAAAATTCGGTGACCGGCACGCCCCATCCGGTCCAGTGTCGCAAAGATCTCCCCGGTCAAATCTATTTGTCGGCCGAGCTGTCTCCGGAAGATCAGACCAAAGCGGTCAGCACCAAGTAGCATCGCACGTGCCCCGGAGGCAAAATAGCCTCCGGGGAGTGACCCTTTTTGGCAAATGCCGGATGTGAATGTCTTAAAGCGGAATCCTCGCTGTGAATGTTCGTAGTAGCGAACTTCGTCTAACCGGCGCGCCGGCGCATGGTGACATGACGATCCGGTTGTCCAACATTTCAAAATTCTATTCAGGCGTTCCCGCGCTCCGCGATGTCAGCACT
>Ga0210386_10003191_pt1 | contig 13811 bp, 9 predicted proteins | sample IncBWH32OmetaG_FD_160091 | JGI IMG/M metagenome (GOLD analysis project Ga0210386, IMG submission 160091) | Forest soil microbial communities from Barre Woods Harvard Forest LTER site, Petersham, Massachusetts, United States - Inc-BW-H-32-O ... | reverse complement strand
GTCAGCCGGTGACTATCGTGGGCATCGCGCCGCCCGGCTTCTACAGCGAGCGTCTGAGTCCCACGCCGCCCGCCTTCTGGCTTCCCATCCATCTGATGCCCGCGATCTCGCCTGTCGACACTGACCTTTTGGAGCGCGGCAATTTGGAGTGGCTCAACGTCATCGGGCGCATCGAGCCCGGCGCAAAGCCTGCCCCCATTCAGGCGCAGATGCAGGTCGAGCTCCAGCAATTTCTGGAAAGCCCGTTGGCTAATCTCCCTGCCCCCGAGCGCCCACTCATTCCCAAGCAGTACCTCCGGCTCGCGCCAGGCGGCGGCGGCGTACAGAGAATGCAGGACCAGTACAAAGACGACCTGCACCTTCTGATGTGGATCGCCAGCTTCGTTCTGCTCATCGCCTGCGCCAATCTCGCCAACCTGATGCTTGCGCGCGCGGTCACGCAACGCCAGCAGATTGCGTTGCGCGGCGCCCTCGGCGCTCCGCGCAGCCGGCTAGTGCGGCGCGCCCTCCTCGAATGCGTTCTGCTTGCCTTGTTCGGCGGCGTCACCGGCATCCTCGTCGCATGGGGCGGAGCAAGGCTCATTCTCCGTCTCGCCTTCCAACATGACCCGGTCAGCATCAGCGCGAGCCCCTCTCTGGCGGTCATGGCATTTGCCTTCGCGGCGTCGCTGCTCACCGGCCTGCTCTTCGGTGTCGCGCCTGCATGGCTCGCCGCACACGCCGATCCGATCGACGCCCTGCGCGGCGCCAACCGCTCGACGGGACGCCACACCACGCTGGCACAAAAGGCATTAGTTGTCGCTCAGGCAGCCGTCTCCGTAGTCCTGCTCTGCGCCGCAGGCTTACTTATTCTCAGCCTGCAGAAGCTCGAACACCAGCACTTCGGCTTCGACACTTCGCACCGCACCATCGTCCAGATCAACGCGCAGACAGCGGGCCTGCAGCCCGACCAGCTTGACGGCTTCTATCGCCGCCTCGATGAATCGCTTTCTTCTGTCCCCGGCGTCTCACATGTCGCGTGGTCGGGGTGGAGCCCGATGGACGGCAACAATCGCAGCGAAGATGTCTACGTCGAGGGCCAGCCCACGCCGCCGCCAGGTTCGAATGTGAATCTGGTCTCCTGGGTGCGTGTCAGCCCCGACTATTTCACAACCATCGGAACAAAGCTGGTCGCGGGACGTGTGTTTTCCGACAGCGACAATCGCACTGCCCCAAACGTGGCGATCGTAGATGAGAACTTCGTCAAAAAATATCTCCATGGACAGAACCCGATCGGAGCGCACTTCGGCGACTGGGATGCGTCGACGGCCGGGATGTACACCATCGTCGGCGTCGTCGAGAATGCGCAGTACTGGCCTCCGAACGATCCGCAGGAGCTGGGGCACCCCATGTACTTCCTTCCGGCGTGGCAGTGGCCGCAGCTGCCCGCCTCCACTCCAAATGTGTCGCAGTATGCGGAGTTCCTCACCGCGACGCACTACATGAGCTCGCTGGAAATTGAGACCAGGGGCAGAGTAACGGACCTCGAAAGTCGGGTGCGCACCGCGCTGCAGCAGATCGATCCGAACCTCATGATCACGCGCTTCCAGAGGCTCTCCCAACAGGTGAACCTCGGATTCAGCCAGCAACAAATGATCGTGAAGCTGACGTCGCTGTTCGGATTGGTGGCCCTAGCGCTGGCCGCAATCGGTCTTTACGGCGTCACCGCCTACGCAGTGGCACAGCGCACCAGCGAGATCGGCATTCGGATGGCGCTCGGCGCTAACCGCGTCCACGTGCAGAAGATGGTGCTGCGCGGCGCCTTTCTCCAGGTCGGCCTCGGCCTGGTCATCGGCATCCCCGCAGCCATCGCCGCCGGCCATCTTATGGCGGCCGAGCTTTTCGGCGTCAACGAATGGAACCCGCTCGTCCTCGGAGCCACGACCGTCGTTCTGGGAGCCGTAGCCCTGCTCGCGGCGGCGCTGCCCGCGCGGCGGGCGGCAGGCGTGGAGCCGATGGAAGCACTCCGCGGGGAGTAGGGCGGCGCACCGGACAATTCGTCGAATTGGGGATTCAAACTGGCTTTAAGCGCCGGGGGAGTTCGCTCTTTGCCGGGCGTTGGTTCGCTCTGCTACGCTGAATGGTTTGAGCTTTTCGCGGGAGCAAGTTACTTATGGCATTCAAGTTCAAGGGCGTGGACTTCCTCGGTTTTGAAAATCTGCTGAGCGAAGACGAGCGCATGGCTCGGGATACGGCGCGCCAGTTCATCGAAGATAACCTCATTCCGATCATCGAGGAGTGCAACCGGGCGGGCCGGTTTCCGCAGGAGCTGGTGCCGCAAATGGGCCAGCTCGGCTTCTTCGGGGCGAATCTGCACGGTTATGGCTGCGCCGGCATGTCCAATGTGGAATATGGCCTGGTAATGCAGGAGTTCGAGCGCGGAGACTCCGGAGTGCGCAGCTTTGTGAGCGTGCAGTCGGCGCTGGTGATGTATCCCATTTTTACCTTCGGGTCGGATGAGCAGAAGGATTACTGGCTTCCGCAGATGGCCACGGGCGAAAAGCTGGGCTGCTTTGGCTTGACGGAGCCGGACTTTGGGTCGAATCCGGGAGGGATGCGGACGAGGGCGCAGAAGGTCGGCGACGAATACGTCCTGAACGGCGAAAAGATGTGGATCACGTCGGGGTCGATTGCGGATGTCGCGGTCATTTGGGCCAAGGTGGACGACGAGGACGGTCGGGTGCGCGGATTTCTGGTAGAGACGGATCGGCCGGGTTTCTCGGCTTACGATGTCCACGGCAAGTGGTCGCTCCGGGCTTCGGTTACCTCAGGGCTGTCGCTGCAGGACGTTCGCATTCCGGCAAAAAACCTCATGCCGGGCACTGGTGGTCTCAAATCCCCCCTGATGTGCCTGAACCAAGCTCGCTACGGGATCAGCTGGGGCGCGATTGGCGCGGCCATGTCCTGCTACGATACCGCGCTCCAGTATTCGCTGCTGCGCAAGCAGTTCCGCGACGAGCCCATTGCTAGCCATCAGCTGGTTCAGGAAAAGCTGACGTGGATGATCTCGGAGATCAGCAAGGCGCAACTGCTGTCACTTCATGTGGGGCGGCTGAAAGACGAGGGCAAGGTAAACCACGAACATATCTCGATGGCCAAGCGCAACAACGTGTGGATGGCGCTCGAATGCGCGCGGCAGGCCCGCGACATCCTGGGAGGCAACGGTATCACGGACGACTATCCGATCATGCGGCACATGATGAATCTCGAGTCGGTGAAGACCTACGAGGGCACGCACGATATCCACACACTCATTATTGGGCAAAGCGTAACCGGCATTCCGGCGTATTGAAGCGTTCGAAACTTGGAGTGGCGCGCAACCCGCGCCATGGCCGGGCGTCTAACTGACAGGTACTGTGACAACGGTCTCGCGCCGCTATGCATCTTCCGAAGCTTGAACGCCGTCCGGAACTCGACGCCCTGCGAGGGCTTTTTCTGGTCTGGATGACGCTCACGCATCTCCCGACGCGTTTCAGCGATTTTGTGAATCAGCCCATCGGCTTTGTGACGTCGGCAGAGGGCTTTGTCTTTCTCTCGGCGCTGCTGGTGGGCCGCATCTATGTTCGCGAACTGCTTCGCGACGAGGCGGGAGCTCACTTCAAGCTGTGGAAACGTTCGCTGAAGATCTACGGCTATCACCTGCTGATGCTGACGTTCGCCTTTACAATTGCGGCCGAGTTCGCGGTACACACGCATAGAGCGGCGTTAACTAACCTTCTCGATTTTTATCTCGCGCATCCTTTCGTCGCGATCGTCGGCTCGGTCCTGCTGCTCTATTGCCCTCCCCTGCTCGATATTCTGCCGATGTATGTAACGTTTCTGTTTTTCACGCCCCTGGTCCTGTCGGCATCGGTACGATTCGGCTGGCGGAAAATTATCGCGGCCAGCGGACTGGTCTGGCTGCTGGCCCAGTTTGGACTGCGCACCCTCGTGCACGGCGTGATCGTACGCACAACGCATCTGCCGATCCCACTGCAGGAAACCGGCGCCTTCAATCTGTTCGCCTGGCAGGGCGTATGGACTGCGGGGCTGTGGCTTGGAGCCAAGTCGGCGATGGGTGAGATTCCGCTAAAGAAGATTCCGGGCTGGGCGGTTGGAGTGTCATGCGCGGTGTGCCTTTTCTTTGTAGGGATCCGGCATGGCTGGCTGGGTCCTCACCTTACCCAGCAGGCGCTGGGAATGGAACTCGACAAATGGCAGATTGGACCGCTGCGGTTGATCAATCTCGTCGCCTTCACCATAGTCGGCTATTGGCTCCGGAAGTACGTGATCAAGCTGGTCAAGCGCGAGCCCTTCCTCACGCTCGGTAAGGCGTCGCTCGAGGTGTTTTGCGCGCACGTATTTTTCGTCTTCGTCGGTCTGGCGCTGTTATATGGAGAGGTTGAGCAACTGCATGGAGTGACCGCGATCGTCCTGGTTGTGGTCACCTTCGCTGCGCTGGTGCTAGTGGCGGCGAATGAGGTACGGAAGCGGCATGCCGACCGCAAGAAGAGCGAGAAGCAGGACGCCGGGAGCGGCGCGGCAACCGATGGAGGCACCCTGCCGCCGGCGCCGAATGGCCAGCCGCTCTCCTGCGCCGAGCAAAGACCATAAACGGGGACTATAAAACGGGGAGCGTAAAAAGCCTACCCGGAACAGCAGTTACATTAAACCGCTACGGTGAATGTGTCTTCGCTGCGAGTAACTGCGCGATAGAGGGTGTCGCGTTCGACCGGCACGCGTCCGGCGGCGGTGATCAGGCGCATAAGTTCCTGGCGGCGCATACCTTGCGGCGTGGTAGCGCCAGCGTCGTGATAGATCTTCTCTTCAATGACCGTGCCGTCGATATCGTCGGCGCCGAAGCGGAGGGCAATCTGCGCGATTTTGGCGGTCATCATCTGCCAGTAGGCCTTGATGTGGGGGAAGTTGTCGAGCAGCAGGCGGCTGACGGCGATCTGTCTTATGTCGGTGAGACCGGTGGTGCGCGGAAGGTGTGCGAGCGGCGTGTTGTCGGGATGGAATGCCAGAGGAATGAAGGTCTGAAAGCCGTGCGTGTCGTCCTGCAGAGCGCGCAGCTTCAGCAGGTGATCGACGCGGTCTTCATCGTTCTCGATGTGTCCGTAGAGCATGGTCGCATTTGACTTGAGACCCGCCTGATGAACCATGCGGGCGGTCTCCAGCCATTCGTCGCCGTCAATTTTGTGATCGCAGATGATGTGACGCACGCGGTCGGCGAAGATTTCCGCTCCGCCGCCGGGCATGGAGTCGACACCGGCCTCTTTGAACCGGTTGAGGGTCTCGGGGTTGGTCAGCTTGGCGCGCCGGGCCAAAAAGGCAACTTCAACCATGGTGAATGCCTTGATGTGCACTTTGGGAAAGCGCTCCTTCAAGCCGCTGACGAGGTCGAGGAAATATTCGAGCGGCAGATCGGGATGCAGACCCCCAACGATGTGGAACTCGGTTACCGCTTCACTGTAGCCGGAGGCGGCTGTCTCCCAGGCCTGCTCGAGCGCCATAGTGTATGCGCCGCCGCCACCCTTCTTGCGTCCGAAAGCGCACAGGCGGCAGGCGGCAACACATACGTTCGTCGGATTGATGTGACGATTTACGTTGAAGTAAGCGACGTCGCCGTGAAGCTTTTCGCGAACGAAGTTGGCCATCCAACCCACGGCGAGAATGTCGTGAGAGCGATAGAGAGCAAGCCCGTCGGCGATCTTAAGCCGTTCGCCCGCGAGCACCTTCTCGGCGACGGGCGTGAGGCTGGCGTCGTCCGTCCGGAAGGGTCGCTGCGAGGGAACCGGTATTGGCGCGAACGTGGTGGTCGCTGTGGTCATCACTGTCTATGATAATGTACAAGCCTAGGCGACGCTTCCGGTGCAATAAAGTATCCTTCCGGGAATGGTCCGCTTTGGCCTGGAATGTCGACTTTCGGGCTGCGCGCAGCTGTTCCGTTGATACGATTCGTCAGGAAGACGACTGACGCTTATTGCACTTCAGGATTTCTATTTGCCTTATCGCACGCAATTTCTCGCCCGGCTGATGCTTTGCGTTCTGGGGCTGCCTCTCGTTCACGCTCTGCAAGCCGGAGAGCAACGGAAGCCAGCGATTTTCCCGACAATTTCGTCTTACAGCCTGGACAAAGCAAAGGTGACGTTGCCGGACGGCCTGGCGGGAGAGAAGAACCTGCTGCTCATATCGTTCGAGCCGGAACAGCAGAAGCAAGTCGACACATGGATGCCGCTGGCGCAGGCGTTGCAGCACACAAACTTCAACTTCCGGTGGTATCGCGTGCCCGTCTCCGAGCGCGAAAATTTTATCTTTCGCTGGTGGGAGAACTCTTCCATGCGCAGCGAAGAGACCGATCCGGAAACCTGGCCGTGGATCGTGCCCCTCTACGTGAACAAGGCGGAATTCCGGAATGCCCTGCAGATTCAGAATGAGCACGACATCGTAGTGCTACTCGTCGACAGGCAGGGTCATGTTCTCTGGCGGGCGTCAGGCCTGCTGACACCGGCCGATCGCGTCGGTCTCACGGCGGCCTCGAGCGCACATTCCTGAGCTAAATGCCAGGCTCACTCTCGGAGATTGAGTCGAGGGTTTTCTCCATTACCAGCGCGTCGAGCCTTCCCAGATAGAAGCCGCGGATTCGTCCCGTTTGAGAAAAGCCCAGCCAGCGGTAGAAGCTCTGCGCGTCGATATTGTCGACCGCTACCTCCAACCTGAGGATTGCGGTTCCGGCGCTGGTGAGCCGGTCCAGCATTGCGTTCATCAGCCTGCCGCCCAATCCCTTTCTTCGTTCTAAGGGAGCGACGTCGATCGTGATGATGTGGCCGATGCGCCTCGCATGCTCAAGATACGACTCGGCGATGATGAAGCCCAGGATGGCTTTGGTTGAATCGTCCTCGGCAACGACGCAGAGCGAGCGAGGGTGGGCGAGGTAGTAGCGGAGATCGGCGCGGGAGTAGGCGATGCCGGGACGAAAGCATTTCTGATCGAGCGCGAAAAGGGCGTCGAGGTCGGAACGCTCGACGCCCCTGAGATGTATCACCGGCTGTTAGCGCTGCGCCTGAGCCAGCCCTGCCGAATCCGACTCTTTCGGTTCGACCACCACGCCGTCGTAGAGAGAAGCCCCGATCAGCTGGCCTTGCATCGAATGCACCATGCGAACATTCCAGCCGGCATCCCACCACTTCCAATTCTTCTGTTCGGGATCCACCGCAAACACCAGAGTGGAATTGCCGGAGGTGATGATCACCCGCTTCAACGCCGTGTCGTAGTCAATGTTGCTGATATCGGAGACCGGGAGCTGGTTCATGGCAATCCACGTATGCCCGTGGTCCTGGCTGTAGAAGGCTCCCTCCCGACCGCCAACCCACAGCGTTCCATCCGGAGACGTGGTCAGGGCGCGGACAGAGGCGAGCTTGTCCGGCAAGGCGATGGAGGTCCAGGTTATTCCGCTGTCCTCCGAAAGCCGGAGATCGTCGCGCCGCGCGGCAAACACAATGGCTCCGTTGGCGGCGACGAAGCGGTATTTAGGCTCGTTCAAGACGGGCCCGGTCCACGTTAAACCCTGGGTCGCACTGCGGTAAACACCGTCTGCAGTAGCCGCAAACCAAACTGGTCCGTTTACGGACAGATCGCTCACTTCGGCGTCGATGGTTACGGGCTTGGAGGTGTCTGTTGTGGTTTTAGTGGTCTTTTTACCCTTGCGCACCACGGTGACAGTTTTAGTCAAGGTGTTCACCACCGTGCCATCCTGCTGCCAGGTTGAACCATCCCAGCGAAAAATTCCGTGGCTGGTTCCCACGATGACGGTGCCGTCGTCGCCCTGGGCAAGGCTGAAGACGTCGCGCCCATCGAGTCCGCTGCTGCGCTGGGTCCATGTTTTGCAGCCATCGTCGGTGACAAATACGCCACCGTAGATCTTGTCATTCACCACACCGGCGTAGATGGTCGCCGGATGCTTCGCGTCAGGCAGCAGCGCTGTTACCTGGCGCTGGTAGAAGCCGCGGTTGGTTGCTTGAAAGCTTGCCGACGCATCCTGGCTGGTCAGCACGCCGCTGCGATCCGTGGCCAGCATTACATGCTTGTTATTGCGGGGATCAACGTAAACGTCGTTGATGATGACGTCAGGCCCGGTCATGCGGCTCCACGTCGCGCCACCGTCTGACGTCTTATACAGACCCTCGGTTGTACCCGCATAAACCACCTGGCGGTTCGTGGGATCCTGCATGAGTACGCGGGTGCGACGCGCGGTGGAAGGAATGCCCTGAACCTTGTGAAATAGTTCGCCTGCCGTGCTGCTCAGGTAAATGCCGGAGCATGCGCTGGCGTACACCACGCTGGGGCGTGTGGGATCGATGATGATGGAGAAGACATCAGAGTCGTCGATCAGACCTTGCTTGATGTTGTGCCAAGTGGCGCCTCCGTCGGTTGTCTTCCAAGGGAGATGCCACGTTCCCGCGTAGATGGTCTTTGGATCTACAGGATCGATAGCGATCGACTCAACCTTGAGGATCTCACCGTTACCCACGGGAGTGATCTGCGTCCAGTGAACTCCCGAGTCTGAGCTGCGGTAAACGCCGCTGATGGCACCCGCCACCAGAATCTTCGGATCCGAAGGGGCTTGGGAGAGAGCCCGTATAGACTTCCCGTCCATGTCGGCCGAGGCCGCCCATGTCGCGCCTCCGTCGTGGCTGATATACACGCCGCCGTCGGTGCGGTCCAACCGCCAGACGCCGGCGTAGATGGTCTTCGGGTCGGAGGAGTCGATCACCATGTTGTCGACAACCAGATCATCGACCTTGCCCAGGCGCGCGAGCCGCTTCCAGGTGGCGCCGCCATCGGTCGACTGATAGATCCAGCTCATCGTCGTGCCCATGTAAATGTGGGACGGACTCGCGGGATCGTATGCAAAGCTTCGGGCGTCCCCGCCTTCGGGGCCCACTGAAATCCACTGAAGTGCGGCGGCAGGCGCCTGGTTCGGCTGGATGAGGATAAGAGCGGCCACGCCAAGGAAGAAAAGTCGCAAAACTGTATGTTTCATGTTCGTTTGTTAAACACTCGCTTCTTGCATGATACGGGGGAGGGCGCTCTTCCTATGGTAACGCCGCGTATACCCCTATGGATGCAAATACTACGGTAGGCGATTGCCCTTCCGGAAATACAAAAGGCTGGCCGAGATTCCGGCCAGCCTTTTGGTTGAATTACGTTCAGTCAGGTTCTACTGCGCAGGGGCTGCTGCCTTGTGCGCGCGGCCGTGACGCTCGGGCAGAGGCTTTCTAACCTGCGCCTTGACCGTCGATTCGTCGACCGGTGTAGTTCCCGGGTTGTCCTTGTCGAAGCTGGCGCCTGCAGGCACGAGGTAGTTGTCGACCTCGTCGGTTCCTGTGGTGCCCGTCCGTACGGAGATGCGGCTGGCATCAATGCCCTTCTCCGTTACAAGGTAGGCCTTCACGTTGACTGCGCGCTGCGCGGCCAGGTCCGGCATGGCCTTCGCATGCTTGCCCTTGGGCGGAGCCTGCGGCGCTGCGTTGCCGACTACGACCACGGTCGCATCGGATGAACGCTGCGCATTCAGTGCCACGTCATCGAGGCAGCCCTTCGCGTCGTTGTCAACGCGGGCCGGACGGCGCTTGTCGTGGTCGAAGGTGACCGTGCACAGTTTCTGAGTTGTTGGCGTGACTACCGGCGCCGGAGCGTTGATCGTAACGGTCGTCGTCGCCGATGCCGTTTGACCCTTGTCGTCCGCCACCGTGCAAGTCACAGTGATCGTGCCCGCGGGCGCTCCTGTCGTGGACAGGGTTGCCGTTGTGCCCGAGCCGCTGATCGTGCCCGAGGAGGCCGTATAGCTGTAGGTTAGCGGGCGATTCTGCGGGCTTACGCCGGTCGCGGTAATCGTCGAGCTGTCACCTGGGTTAATCGAGGACGGGTTGGCCACGCAGCTCACTGTCGGCGGCTCGTAAGGCTTCACGGTAAATTGCGCCGTGCAATCGGCTGCCTCACCAGGCTTCGTGCCTTCGCTGACGTGTCCGGTCACCGTATAGCTGCCGGGCGCCAGACTGCCGGTATCGATGGTGGCGGTGGTACTGGTTCCACTAACCGTCACACCCTGTCCGCTCCAGCTGTAAGAAGCGGTCTTCTTGGGATTGAGGTTGGAGGCAGTTCCGGTCACCGTGACCGGCTCACCCGGGAAGATTGCGCTGGGGGTTGCCGAGCAAGCGTACTGCACAGGCGGAGGAGGAATGATGCTGCCAAACTTCCAGACCAGACCTGTGCTCAGACGAGCACTGTTGGCATTGACGCGGCCACCATAAACAGGTTGAGGGCCGTAGTTTACGTGAAAATATTCGTAGTCAGCCTGGAAGAGTCTCAGACCGATGCGGTGATTGAAGAAGGGCAGGTTGTAATCCAGACCACCTCCAGCCGTCAGAGCAGGTCCCCACGTGGAACGGAGAGTGGTGAAGGGCGGGTTGTCCGGGCCTTGCCACTTGGTAGCGCCCGCTAGTCCGTGAACAAAAGGAGTCATGCCCGAAACCGGGAAACGGAAGATGATGCCAGCCTGGTAAGTGGAACCGCCATCGTTCTTATCCTGCGGGTGAAAGCCGAGCTCGACCTGTCCGCCCACGTACTTATTGAAGTAGTAGGCGCCGCTGAGCAGTGCGCCGTAATCGACCGCATCCATGTTGCTGGTGAAGGTTGTCCCATCCGGCTGGGTGGTAGCGACGTTGGCCTTGGGGGCTATGTAGGAGTAGCCGGTGAAAATATCGATCCGAGAGATCGGTGCCTCGGGGGGAGCTGCCGGTGTCGTACTTTGCGCATACACCGCAGATGCTCCGATCCCAACGGCGCACCCCACCAGCAGCACTCCGCTCAATTTACTAAAAACACGAGAAAGCATGCGTCTATCCTCCGCAACCATTTTGGAAGTCACACAAAAAACTGGGGGCCTATGCACGATAGGCCGGAAAGTTAGCAAACCTCAGTCGAACGAAACCGATAAAGCAATAGCGGTATCCAAAGTACCATACTTTAATACGCTTAGAGCACGATTTCTTCAATAAGTTGTCTCGACTGATACGTATGAGTCGATTTGCGCAATCGCCAAGACTCCCACATTGAAAAAACTCACCTATTGCCGCTAGTCTTCGATAATCGAACCGTTACTGCCAGCTAACCCAATGAAAATAATATCTTACTGCAGGTTAAGCACGCGCTTCAAACTGCCGCGTTCGTGCTGAATCTTCTCTTGCAGAAGCGTGAGCGCGTACATAAGCTGCTCCGGACGCGGCGGACAGCCGGGCACATAAACGTCTACCGGGATGATCTGATTCACACCCTGCACCAGCGCGTAGTTATTGAAAACACCACCGGATGTAGCGCAGGCCCCCATGGAGATTACCCACTTGGGTTCGGGCATCTGGTCGTAAAGCCGGCGGATTACTGGAGCCATTTTCTGGGAGACACGGCCGGCGATGATCATCAGATCCGATTGCCGGGGGGAAGGACGGAAGACCTCCATGCCGAAACGCGCCACATCGAAGCGCGATGCACCCATGGACATCATTTCGATCGCGCAACAGGCGAGTCCGAATGTCATCGGCCAGACCGAATTCTTTCGCACCCAGTTGATGGCAGCGCCGAGCGAGGCGAGAACAATTCCTTCGGGCTGGTCGTAACCGTAACTCACCTCATGCAGCTTTTGGCGGTTCTTCGCGCTGCTTTCGAGTGCGCCGAATAGATAACGATCCTGCATCGCTTCGCTCATGCTTCAAATATAACGCTTCTTACGGCTCTTCAACTCGCGAATTCCCTCACCTGCAACCTTTGCATCGTCCCGCAGGAGTAAGCGAGGAGATCTTTGCCCCAGGCGCTAACTTCACAACGACCATTTTCGACTGTGCCGTCCTGAATTGCGACTGTCAAAACTGTCAGGTGGCCAAATGCGCCACTGATGCATCCGCCGCGACCGTCAATCATCGACGGTCGGAGTGTGCGAATCGTGCCGAAGACGGTGACATGTTTCTCCAGCCTGCTTTATCTCTTGCCTGCGTCGAAACGACTCGGTGCCCGCGGGTGCTGTGCTGCGTCGCAATTCCCTGTTTGCCAATTGCGAAAAATATGTAAAAGTAATTCAATCCCTGTACGAATCCCTGAAGCTGGGTCACACCAATCCTGGGAGATGCATTTTTGCTGCATCCCCGGCGAGGTTCGTTTCACAAAAGCGTTCCTCGAGTTCAAGACGCCGGAAGATCACCGGCACGCCGCAACGTTTTGCAACCTGTCGTTGGGAGTGTTATGCGTCGTTATATTTTCAGCGTCCTGCTTGGATTGAGCTTCAGTTGTCCTGTTCTTCTTGCCCAGACGCCAGCGGCCGCCTCAACTTCGGACCGCCTTGCCAAGCTTGAAGCCCAGGTGGCGCAAGCACAGTCTTCCGCCGATAACGCCTGGATGCTGACCAGCTCCGCGCTGGTGTTGATGATGACCGGGCCAGGCCTGGCGCTGTTTTACGGCGGCCTGGTGCGAAAGAAGAATGTGCTTGCCACGATGATGCAGAGCTTCGCCATGATGGCCATAATCAGCGTGCTATGGGCCCTTCTGAATTACAGCCTGGCATTTGGATCCGGAACGAGCTTTATCGGCGGGCTGCATAACGTCTTTCTTCGCGGAGTCGGCCTGACCCCTGATCCGGACTATGCAGCGACCATCCCGTTGCAGACCTTCATGATCTATCAGCTGATGTTTGCGATCATCACGCCGGCACTTGTGACGGGAGCGTTCGCCGAGCGGATGAAATTCAGCGCCATGGCTCTGTTTCTCACATTGTGGTCCATCGTTGTGTATTCGCCGATGGCGCACATGGTGTGGGGCAAGGGGGGACTGCTCAACGCATCGCTCGGGGGACGGTTTCCCACGCTTGACTTCGCGGGCGGCACGGTGGTCCACATTACCTCGGGCGTCTCCGCACTTGTCTGTGCGCTCTACCTTGGAAAACGGGTCGGTTATCCGAAAGAAGCAACGCCGCCCCACTCGGTGGTGCTCAGCTTCATTGGGGCGTGCCTGCTCTGGGTGGGCTGGTTCGGATTCAACGCGGGCAGCGCTCTGGGCTCCTCGCCCCTGGCAACGAGCGCCTTCGTCAACACACACTTCGGAGCGGCTGCAGCCGCGCTGAGCTGGGCACTTGCCGAGTGGATCCGGAACGGCAAGCCGAGCGCACTGGGCGCGATATCCGGTTCGGTGGCGGGCCTGGTGGCGATCACCCCGGCAGCGGGTTTTGTGCAGCCTTTCTCAGCCATCGTGATTGGGCTGATTGCCGGCGCCTTCTGCTATTTCATGGTCATCAAGGTGAAGGCATGGTTCGGGTATGACGACTCGCTCGATGCCTTTGGAGTTCATGGGGCGGGAGGAACAATCGGTGCGATTCTGACTGGTATTTTTGCCTCAAGCCTCATCAATCCCATCTTCAAAGACAACAAGACGGGAGCCAGACTTCCGTCCGGCGCCATCGAGGGCAACTGGCATCAGGTTGGGAACCAGCTGGTCGGCGTTGCCATCGCGTGGGTGATCTCCATCGTAGGAACGCTCATCCTGCTCAAGATTGTCGACGTGACCATCGGCCTGCGTGTATCGACCGATGACGAAGTCGAAGGACTCGACCTCACCCAGCACGGCGAGGAGGGATATGACTTTGCTTCCTGATTCGTGCAAACCTGTTACTCTTCATCCCTGGGATTGAAGCTATGCAAAAGATCGAAGCGGTGATTCAACCGTCAAAGCTGGATGCAGTAAAAGAC
>Ga0210386_10003190_pt1 | contig 13814 bp, 10 predicted proteins | sample IncBWH32OmetaG_FD_160091 | JGI IMG/M metagenome (GOLD analysis project Ga0210386, IMG submission 160091) | Forest soil microbial communities from Barre Woods Harvard Forest LTER site, Petersham, Massachusetts, United States - Inc-BW-H-32-O ... | reverse complement strand
GTTTCGACATGCCCCGCAAGCCGATAGTTGAAAGTCGCGTCTCCGGCAACCGTGACGATCAGGTCGTACCAGTTATGGAATTTATCAAGCGACCACTCGTCTGCCAATGTCTCGTGAGGATCCAGATGCCGCGTGATCACGTTGCCTGTATAGGCATCGAGTACACTGACTTCGGCCCGAGTGGCGGAGACATTGGTGATTTTCAATGCGATTGAGCCGCGATGTTCGCATTCATAGCTGGAGCGAACGTCGAGAACTGCGGCCTTGGCGCCGATGCTGCCATTGAAATAACGCACGAAGCCATTGGGGCCGTATACGGACAAATTGTAGGATGTGGCAACGTTCCATGTACCGGCGAGGCTCTTGCCGGGTTCCACCGTGTAATCACGCACCGGATCCGCAGCGTTGCCGGAACGAACCTGAAACACCGCGGCCGCGTCGCCCGTGTTGAAGAAGCTCAAGCCTACGGTGTTGGCAGAGGCGCTGACCGCCCCGTGAACATTCAGTTCGTAGGGCAACGCACGCGCAGGACGGATACCTTTTTCCTGCTTCGGCACGCCGATGATCACGCCGTCCTGAGTGGGAATGAAGGTGTTGACGTTTCCACCCGCGAGCTCGTCTGTCGGCGGTAGAAAGCCATCGGTACTGGGCAGGCTGGCGGGTACCTCATTCGGGTGGGCAAAGTTGAATACCGACTTCAGGTCACCCGCCACCGCACGGCGCCACGGAGAGATATTGCGCTCGTGAACTCCGAAACGCTCCTCGATGAACTGGATCGTCGATGTGGCATCGAAGACTTGAGAATTGACATAGCCTCCCTTGCTCCAGGGCGAGATTGCAAGGAAACTCACCCGCGTGCCGAGGCCGATCGGGCCGTTCGGGGTCGACGTTGTGACGATTTCGTTTTCGATACTGACCGTCGAGCCCCCACCAGCAGATGTTTGCGGCGGTGTCGGCGGCACCATGTGGTCAAAGCTTCCGTCGGCCTCGTCATAGTTAATGATGAAGACCGTCTTGCTGAACACCTCGGGATTTGACACCAGTATGTCGAAGACCTGGGAGATGTACCATGCGCCGTAGTCGACCGGCCAATCAGGGTGTTCCGTGTAACCGGCCGGCGCCACGATCCAGGAAACCTGCGGGAGTTTGCCGCCCTGCACGTCGCTTCGGAACTGTGCGAACAGCTGCTCCTGCCAGGACTGCCAGGCCGACGCCGGGGCCGACGCGTTCGGGATGCTGTTGATGATCTCCGTGCCCGTACAGCCGTTGTCGAATAACGGCGTCCCGGGCGAGGAAGCCGCGTATTGCTTGAAGTAAAGCACCGAATTGTCGGTAAAGTTGCCGGCAAAGGAATTGCCGTCCCGTCCCCGAAATCCGGCGCGAAGGGCGATCCGGCGATGTCCTGGTAGATCTTCCAGCTCACCCCGGCCGCCTGCAGCACCTCGGGGAACGTCTCCCAGACGAAGGGCGCATTGTTGGGGAGGCCATTGGCGGTGACCGGCCCGGCGCCGAGGCCGTCGGTGCCTCCGGCGCCCAGGTAGTTTACGTTGCCGATGCAGCCCGTCCACAGGTAGCAGCGATTCGGGTTGGTCGGGCCCATGATCGAGCAATAGTAGGCATCGCCGATCGTGAAGGCATCAGCGAGAGCGTAATGGTAAGGGATGTCGGCGCGCGTCAGGTACGACATGGCAATGGGACCCTTCGTCGCCGGCCAGCTGTCATATTGACCCTGGTTCCATCCGGCATGGGTGCCCGCCCAACTATGATCCGTTCCCGGCAGATAGGTGAGACCCAGGCTCGTCAGACCCGGGCTGACGCTTTCGGGATTCACGCGGAACGGCGGGATTACAGGCACCCCATCCGCGGGGCCACCCAAGTTGCCGGAGTTCGGCGGTACCCCGAATCCAGCGGCTACATTCGCGGCGCCGGCCGGCTGCAAAAAGACCGGGACCTGAGTGGTGCCTGTGCCGCTTTGGAGCGGGAGATTGATCTTAACAGCGCGCGGATCGGAGAAGCCGCGCACACCGCGAAGGGTGCCGAACTGATGGTCGAACGGGCGGTTCTCTTGCATCAGGATAACGATGTGCTCAACATCACGAATCGTGCCTGTGCGGTGATGTGCCGGAATCGCGAGCGCCTTGGCGATATTCGTGTTCAGCGCGCCAGTGATGGCGGTCATGCCCATCAATTGCAGGAATTCACGACGGTTGGAATCGACGATTTTGTGGGAATTGCTCACGGGAAAAGACTCCTTTATCTGAAGATCGGGCAGTTCGGGATTGTGGGAGTTCAGGATTGTGGAGTTCGAAATCGCCGTCGCCAGCTATCGTTGGCCGACGGACATGTGGCCATACATCAGACGGAGAAACACTACTCGCAAACGGTTCACGCCATGATGAATTGGCGATGAAAATTATTGAGCTGCGTTACAACGGTCAAAGCTGTGTCGGTATCATGAAGCACCATGCCCAGCCCGTCGTTGTCCTCGCCAGTCGAACTTGAGGTGGGCCACATCCGTGAGCTCAGCAAGGCCAGCCGACACGCCGAAGCGCTCGCGGCGGCCGAAGTGCTGGCGGCTGCAGACCCCGAGAACCGCGACGCCCTGTACCTGATCGCCGCCAACCAGCGATGCCTGAACCGGATACCGGAGGCGCTGGGAACCTTGCAGCGCCTGGAGCAACAGCATCCGCGGTTCAGCCTCCTGTACCAGGAGCGCGGTCATTGCTACACGACCCTGCGGGATGCGCGGCGCGCGATCGATGCCTTCCTGCAAGCTGTGAACATCAACCCGGCGCTGGCAACGAGTTGGAACATGCTCGAACGCCTGTATCGCATGACGGGCGAAGTTAGAAACGCAGCTGCGGCAGCCGAGCACGTGTCCACCCTGAAACATCTGCCGCCCGAGGTCGTGCAGGCCGGGAGTTTATTTTCGGACGGCGAACTACCTGCGGCAGAGAACATCCTCCGAGCATATCTGCTCAAGGCGGGCAACCATGTGGAGGCCATGCGGCTGCTGGCCAGAATCGAGCACCAACGCGACGTGCTCAATGACGCGGAGCTGCTACTCGAAACCGCTCTAAAGCTTGCGCCGAATTACCGCGCTGCACGTTTGGACTACGTCCGTGTATTGACTGACCGGCAGAAATACCCGCAGGCACGTGACGAGATCGACGCCCTGCTGAAGCTCGAACCCGGCAACATGGATTATCTTTCACTGCATGCAGCCGCGTGTGTCGGCCTCGGAGAACACGAGCCGGCGATTGCGCTGTATCGCCAGCTGCTCGCAGCGTCGCCGGAGTCCCCCGAACTGCACGTGTCGCTAGGCCACTCGCTTAAAGCCGTCGGACGACAGAAAGAAGCCGCACAGTCCTACCAAACGGCGGCAGCCGCTAGGCCAGGCTTCGGCGATGCATGGTGGAGCCTGGCCAATCTCAAGACCTATCGTTTCTCGCCTGACGAGATCGCGCGGATGCGCGCCGAAGAAGCAGCACCGGCCGCTCTCCCCGTCGATCGCTACCATCTGTGCTTCGCACTCGGCAAGGCGTTCGAGGACCGGAACGAGTACGCGGAATCCTGGCAATTCTACGAGCGCGGCAACGCACTCAAGCGCTCCGAAAGCCGCTACCATCCGGAGATCACCGAAACGAACACTCGCAAGCAGATCGAGGTGTGTACGACGCCGTTTTTCGCGGCGCGTGCGGGTGTCGGCGTACCGGACCCTGATCCAATTTTCATTGTTGGACTGCCACGCTCCGGATCGACGCTCATCGAGCAGATCCTCGCCTCCCACTCGCAGGTCGAGGGGACGCAGGAACTCGCCGACATCCAGCGCCTTGTCCTCGGGTTGAGGGGGCACCAATCAGAGGGCCACCATCCGGGCTATCCAGGCGTGCTGACCGAACTTACTCCTGAAGATTTCCGCAGGCTCGGCAAGCGCTACATAACCGACACACGCGCTTACCGCAAGGACAAGCCGTTCTTCATCGACAAGATGCCGAATAACTTCCGCCACATCGGGCTCATCCACCTCATGATGCCGAACGCTAAAATCATTGACGTGCGGCGCGAGCCCATGGCCTGCTGCTTTAGCAATCTGAAGCAGCTGTTTGCCAAGGGCCAGGAGTTCACCTACAGCATCGAAGATATCGCTCGTTATTACAGGACCTATCTCGACCTGATGCGACACTGGGACGCGGTGCTTCCCGGACGGGTACTGCGAGTCTGTTACGAAGACGTCGTAGAGGATCTCGAGGGAAACGTGCGGCGCATCCTTGAATTCTGCGGCCTGGAATTCGAACTGGCCTGCGTCGAGTTCTATAAGACGGAACGCAGTGTTCGCACCGCAAGCTCAGAGCAGGTTCGCCAGCCGATTTTCCGCGAAGGGCTCTTCCAGTGGCGGAACTACGAGTCCTGGCTCAGCCCGCTCAAGGACGGTTTGGGCGACGCAATGATCCGCTACCGCGAATAGGCCTTTGGTGGCAACGAAATCGCGTTCTATGGTCGCGCAGGATACGCAACTTGAGCCGCCGATCTGGATACTAAACGTGGGTGGCGAGGACCGGGCAGGGTCCCAACTGCATCACCCGGTAGGTTGTCGAACCGAAGACCGCCAGATCCAGGCCACCGCGGCCACGCACACCCATTACCGCCAGGTCGGTCTGCGATTCCAGGGCGAATTGAATAATTTGCTCGTATGCTTTTCCGATCCGCACTGCCGGCGCAATTTTGAGGGTCTTGCGCTCCTCCGTCGGAATCAGTTTTTCGAGTTGCTCCGTCGCTGCAACTATGGTCTCTGCCGCCTTGGCCGGACGTGGGACCTTCTCCAACACATGCAGCAGAGTGAGCTCTGCGTCGTACTCCGATGTCAGAGAGATCGCATACTTCAGGGCCCGCTCTGAATTTTCAGAGAAATCCGCACAGAAAAGAATTCGGCTCAAGTGGTGGACGTGGTGACCCCGCTCATCAGCTCCGGCCGTCGATGCGTGCGGCGGCTTGCACACAACGAGTACAGGACGTGGAGACGTTCGCATCACCCGGTTGGTCACCGATCCCAGCATCAGGCGGTCGTACCCGCGCCGTCCATGCGTCCCCATGACGATCACGTCGGCATTCCGGGCTTGTGCAAAAGAAAGAATCGTATCCGGGGCGTCTCCCAACTCGACCGAGAACTCTGGCTGAATCTCGCTATTCGTGTGGCGCTTCACGAATTTCTGCAGTTGCTCTTCGGCGTCGTCGTAAAATGCCCGGCTTGACTCGTTATAGAGTCCCGCAGTGGCCGCAAAGCCGAGGGAAGGATATTGGGAGAGATCCACGACATGGAGCGCTGCCACCTTGGCTTGATAGTACTCGGCAACCGATAGCGCATGGTAATACGCCCTCACCGACAACTCGGAGAAATCAATAGGACAAAGGATGAGTTTGATTTCGAGCATCGTTATCCCGTCTCGCCCGCAATTATATTCGTGCTACCGGCGTGCGACCGTTGTCGTAATGCGGCGGATGCCTCAGTTCACGAATCAGACCAAAGCATTCGTCGAGAGCTGCGGAAGATATTTGGGGTACCGGTCCATGGCTGCCTCATAATAACTGGAGAAGTGGTTGAAATTTCGAAGCACATCGCGCCAGGCTCTCTTATGACGAAACCAGACACAGCTCCGAGCATCGATGAATACCTTCGTCAGCGGTTAATGCCGGTGGAAGGGGTGATTCCGCACATTCCCGGTATTGAGATGTTCGGGAATTCGATTCCTGCCGAAATTGTCGGTGGGGATCTTTTTGAGTACATCAATTTTCAAAAGCGTTACGACATTGACGCACGCATTCAGCGAGCTCAACGGCTGGCGGAAGAGTTTCTTGAACCGCTTCCTCCAGGGGTTCTGCTACGCAATCTGGTCGACGATCAGGTCCAGTGGCTGAAAACAACGCCCGGCTTTAAGCCCGAGATGGAAAGAGAATATCGATTCTCGAGGAGCTCCGAGCAGGTGCGCGTTGCGGAAGAGTTGCAGGACCTCTATTCGACGGCAGGTGTTCTACTGGTAGATGCACAGGGACACGGAATCATCGCAGCCAAGATTGCCTCTACGGTGCATGACACATTCCAGGCCTTGATGCTCACCGAACTGGATCGATACGGCAGAGCAACACCCATGCTGCTCGACAACATCAACCTGCGGCTGGCGCAATCGGTAACCGCCCGCAACGCATTAGGAATCATCGAGAAGGAAAGCGCGCGGGAAATCGCAACGATGATATATGGCGAAGTCCGCCCAGGCGGTCATTTTCGCTTTGCGAACTTCGGGCATCCTCCACCACTGGTATTCTCGGCGGAGTATCGGAAGTTCATGAACATCAATGATAGCCGTATGGTGCAATTTCTTTCGCTCGGTTTGCAGGTTCCTGCAGATCATCCGGATCGTAAGAAGTACTATTCCTTGACCTTCCGGCAAACAGAAGTAGACGCTTCGGACCTCGGTGAGATCACACTGATGAGTCCGGGAGATATTCTTGTTCTCTATACCGATGGAGTTTACGACGGCAGCGACAAGCAAGAGCGCGAGCTGCTGGAAGCGATTATGCGCGAACACTATCGACAGCCGGCCAGGGACATCTGTAATGCGTTGCTGGATCATGCAATAAAGCAAGATGAGGTGCTCCGCCAAAACGGCGAAGTGGACATGATCGACGACAAAACAGTGTTTATCATCAAACGACTTAACTAGCCCCAGTGTGTGGGAACACCGCTTCAGTAATCGACTACTACTGTGGCACGCCTCTTATCCAAACAACCATTCCGAAGGACAGCGTGCCATTTTCGCAGCTCACCTGGATCTACTCAGTGCCGTCATAAGGTGACGGCCGCCGGCATCGGAATAGGCCTAGAGTTACTTCCTGTGTCCCTGGCTACGAACGAGCCATTCAGAAGGAGACATTCCTACACGTTGCGTAAAGACTCGCGTCAGAGCTGTCGCATTCGCATATCCCACGGCGGATGCGATCAGCTTCAACGAGTTGCGCTTTCGCAACATCGTCTGGGCGACTCCGAGGCGCCAGTCCGTCAGGTAATCAAATGGCGTCATGCCGACGATCTTGCGAAAGTGGGCGGCGAAGCGTGCGCGGGACATACCAGCGCATTGAGCCAGTTGTTCCAGTGACCAGGCAGTCTCAGGATGTTTGTGCATGCCCTCGATCGCCTTGCCCAGCCGTTCATCGGCGAGCCCCAACAAGACACCACTATCGACCAGGTGTGAATTTATGGCTGAGCGGATGAGAAGCACGAGGACGTATTCGAAGAGGCGATCGACGGCAGTCTGCCGGCCGGGGAGGTCGGAAGCAGCTTCGGAGAACAGGAGATCGAGGGCCGGGGCAAGCTCTGGAAGCGCGTCCAGAGGAACGACGAATGGCTCTGGGAATGAGGCGATAAGGGGATTCAACATTCCGACGCCGAATTCGACGGTCGCGCAGACGAGGTCGGCGCCCTCTTCTTCTGAGCCATGAACACGGTGTAGGTGGGGACGGGGAAAGAACAGGATGCTTGGAGTGTCGAGGGTCAGCTGACGAACGTTGGGGTGAGTGACCGTCAAGGTTCCTTTTCGGAGCACATGAAGATAACCGGCCTGCTCGTCGAGCTTGGGAGAGATGCCACAGAGCTGTCCTGAGTAAAACATCCGGGCGGAGAGGGAGAATCGTTCGAAGAAGGGGGCCAGGGGATCCATGCGAGACTATAAGGTATATCAGCGATATTCTACTTCGCACTGCGTACCATCTTATCTTCTGAAATGCTTTCCGCGCGGGGTGCAGAAGAGCCGCCGGAGATTGGAGAACACATTGGATCGCGACGACGTAGTCCTTATCGAACAAGTTGAACGCCCGGTGGCGATTGCAGTTGAGAACACGTTGGAGTACGAAAAGGCGACAAAGGATCGAGATCGAGAGAGGAAACAGAGGCTTTATTTTGAAGAGAAAGTTCGCGCCGAGTTTGCGGAAATCATAGGAAGCAGCCCCGCGCTGAAGACCGCGTTGGAACTGGTGTCCATAGTGGCGCCTACAGATTCAAGCGTGCTGATCATGGGCGAGACGGGAACCGGGAAAGAACTTATCGCGCGCGTAATTCATAATCTGAGCAGTCGCCCGGGGCGCTCCTTTGTCAAATTGAATTGCGCTGCGATTCCGCTTGGACTCCTCGAAAGTGAGTTGTTCGGACACGAAAAGGGAGCATTCACTGGAGCGATTGCACAAAAACAGGACGCTTTGAGCTCGCGAACAAGGGAACGCTCTTTCTTGATGAAGTCGGTGACATCCCTCTGGAACTTCAAGCGAAATTGTTACGCGTCATACAAGAGCAGGAGTTTGAGCGACTCGGTAGCAACCATACTCATAAAGTTGACGTCCGCCTGATCGCAGCCACACACCGTGATCTGCCTGCCATGGTAAAGCAGACGACGTTTCGCGAAGATCTCTATTACCGGTTGAAGGTGTTCCCGATTCACGTTCCAGCCTTACGACAGCGAACGGAGGATATTCCGAGGCTGGTTCGACATTTCGTGGAACGTTTCGCCCGCCGCATGAACAAGAAAATCGATGCTATTCCCTCAGAGACGATGGATGCGCTCGTGCGATACCGTTGGCCAGGAAACGTTCGCGAATTGCAGAACTTCATCGAACGGGCAGTGATTCTCTCTCCTCACACGGTCTTGCGCGCGCCCACTTCCGAATTGGAGCCCTGCAGTGCTCCAAGGAAGTCAGATCTGCCGATGACGAGTCTCGAGGAACTGGAGAAGGATCATATCGTCCGTGCTCTCGAATTGAGTAGTTGGCTTGTGGGCGGCGCGCATGGCGCGGCTGCGCGGCTGGGAATCAAGCGCACCACCCTGACTTACAAAATGCGCAAGCTTGGGATAGTCCGTCCATCCCCATCCCGACAGAAGAGGCCCAGCGAGAACGGAACAGGCCAAGTTTGACTACTCCGCCACCAGGGCCGGTCAAAGACCCCGAGAAACCGGCCCCGATGGAGGTGACGAAGATCAACGAGGAAAAGACGAGAATGCTCCTAGGGAGACCTTCAACTTTCGCTGCCCTCTCGATTTTGCTATGGAGCGAGTTGACCCCGCGCATAGTCTAACGCCCTCAGTGAGAGCAGGTAGTCATATCGGGCGTTCACAGCAGCGACCGCAGCCTGGGTACTTTGGAGTTGGGCCTGGCTCAACTCAACGATTGAACTCAACCCCAACTTGTAACGGGTTTGCGCGAGGGCCAATGCCTGCGCCGTCTGATTGCGAAACTGGTCGGCCACGCCGATTCTCCTGAATGTCGTCTGAGCATTCAATAGCGCTATTCGTATATCCCTCGCAATCGTGTCCGAAAGGTCCTGAGCCTGTTTCTCCGTGGCCCGTTGTCGAAGGCGTGCTTCTTCAGTCTGCGCGTTTATACGAAAGCCAGTAAAAAAAGGCACCGAAAGATTGACGCCGCCAGCCGCATACCAATGAGGTACAAAGATGCCGTCGGGAGATACCGGAGTAATCCCTCCGACAGCGAGCGCAGAGATCGTTGGCAGGTGCTGTAACTCCTGCGCACGGGCAAGCTTGTGGTAGGCCTGAGCATTCAGGTGCAGAGCCTGGAGGTCTGGCCTCTGCGTCTGTGCCGCAGCATTCAGTGTGGCGGAGCTGTCCGCCTCCGGAGGTGGCGGCGGAGCAGACGTCTGATCTTCCACCGCTTGATAGAGCGTGTCGGGCGGAGCAGCAAGAACTGCAGCCAACGCTGCACTTGCAGAAGCTACGGCATTCTCTGCGTCAAGTTGGAGGAGTTGGGCTTGCGACAGATCGGCGGAAGCGATATTCAAATCCAGATCGCTCTTCAATGCACTTTTGGTTAACGCCTGGATGAGGTTCTGGACATCGCCTCTGGCATGTACTGTTGCTTTGGCCACATCAAGCAGTGACTGTGCATCGAGCAAACGGTAAAAGGCTTCATCGGTCGCCAAGAGTACGTCCTGTTGAGTCGCTACCGTGGTCTGGTCTTGCGCCTTTTGCTGCAAACGGTTGGTGGCGACCAAGTCTCTTGTGTGGCCGAAATCAGTAATAAGCTGCGTCAGCGTACCGCCCGTACCGACGTGGGTGTACAAGCGGGAGTTCGTGAGCCCACCGGAGCTTATTCGGCTTCCGTCTTCTGCTTTTTCAGCGGTGATAGCTCCGTAAATCTGCGGCAGCTTCCCCGACCTGGTCTCGCGCGTAACCTGGCCAGCCGCTAGTGCGAGCAGATGGCTTGCGGTAATGCGCGGGTTATTTTCGAGTGCGACATGTTCCGCTTCCGTCCGCGTGATCGGAGTAGTCGCAGTGCCAGGGTTCAGCAGCGGCTTTAATTGCGCCCCAGCCCCTGGCGCCGACGGAGTGCCTGACGATGGAGGTAATTGTCCGGAGTCTTGTAGCAATTTAGAGAGCTCAAGCGGGGCTCGCGTCGGAAGCGGCGCGGGTGGTAGTCCCGATTCTTGCCGCTGTGCACAACAAGGCACGGACGCAATCAGAAGCAAAAATAGGAGGTTTCGGATCATGCCGTGGCCTCCGATCCCTGTGCCGGATTCTCAGCTAGTTTGCGATCTTTGCGAGTCTCGATGCGGCGGTGAATCAGCAGATAGGCGCTTGGAACAAGAAATACCGTCACGATGCCTGAGACGGTAAGGCCTCCGAGAATCGCGCGGGTGAGAGGTGCGTATTGTTCGCTGCCTGCTTCCAGCGCAAGCGCCATCGGAATGAGCCCGAGAACGGTTGCGAGAGTGGTCATTAGAATCGGACGTAGACGCACCTTGCAAGCCGTAATGATTGCCTCTTCCAACTTCAGTCCCTTTTCACGAAGCTGACCGACAAACTCAACAATCAAGATGCTGTCTGATACGACGATCCCGGTCATCATCAGCACTCCCATGAGACTCATGATGTTCAAGGTAGTATGTGTTGCCAAAAGGAAGAGAATAACTCCCGAGATGCCGGGCGGAATTGCCAGGAGGATAATGAGCGGATCAACGAAGGACGCGAACTGCGCCATCAGAATAAGGAATACAAGCACGATAGAGAGGATCAAGCCGACAGCGAACGACTTGAATGACTCATTCATATTGTTGACTGAGCCACGAACCGTCAGCACGGTTCCGTGCGGGGGATGAACGCCTTTGACGATGCTGTTCACCTCTTTTCCTATGGCCGAGAGGTCTTCGGCCTTTGGCATCACATAAACATCAAAGATCCGGCGCAGTTGATAGTGGTCGACCTCGGTCGGCGTATTGATCGACTTGATCGAGGCGACTGTTTCAAGCGGCGTTGTTGTCTTACCATCCGGCGAGCGCAATGGAATCTGCTTGAAGTCGTTAAGTGTCTGCACCTGTGTCTCCGGATATTGAACCGTCAGCATGTAGTCGTTCCCGGTCTTCGGGTCGATCCAATAACTCGGAGCAACCTGGCCATTTGAGGTCATAGCGGTGATAACGCTGTCGACGATCGTCTTCGGTGTCAACCCTTCGAGACTGGCCTGCTGCCGGTCAATGTTGAGTGCCAATCCGGGATAGTCAACGTCCTGCGGAATGAGAACGTCGCTCACCCCATGCAGCGCCCGCATCTTCTGCGCCAGTTGTTGCGCCACAACGTAACCGCCCTCCATGTCATTGCTACTAACCTGAATATCGAATGGCGCAGGAAGGCCCTGATTAACGATGGAATCGACCAAGCCGCCAGACTGAAAGTAGGTTTGGATTTCTGGTAGATCGGCAGCCAGTTTTGTTCGGACCTTTTGCATGTAAGCAAAGCTGCTAAGATTGTGATCCTCCTTCAAACTGACCTGCACAAAGGCCGTGTGCATTCCAGAGTTTGGAGTGTAGATCGCTGAAAGATCGGGGGTAACACCGATGTTGGAGACAATCATATTCAGGTCTTTCGGCGCGATAACAGCCCTGACGTCATTCTCGACACGGGCGATGTATTGGTCAGTAAGTTCGATTCGGGTACCTGTCGGTGCCTTGACGCTGATGACAAATTGACCAGGGTCGGTCCGTGGGAAGTAGGCTCGGCCTAGAAATGGAGACAGGGTAAAGCTAAGCACCACAAAGATGGAAAAGGCAGCTACGACGAGCGCAGGCCTACCGAGGCAGAAGTGAATCGCACGATCGTAGCTTTTCTGTAACCATCCAAAGCCTTGATTGAAGCGATAGACGATTGTGGCGAAGAGGTTTTTTTGACCATGCCCTCCACGCATGTGTTGGGGGACGGGATCGCCCGGCTCTGCTGACTCATGTTCGTGGTCGTGCCTTGTATGTTTGATGAATCGCGAGCAGAAGAGTGGAACAACCGTCATCGCTACTACATACGAGCAAAAAAGAGCGATAACGACCGCAAGCGCAAGCGCGGTGAACAGGTATTTGCTGACTCCCGTAAGCAATACTACCGGGAAGAATACGATTGCCGTGCTGAACGTCGCTGCCAGGACCGCAAGTTGTACCTCCTTGCCACCCTCTTGTGAAGCCTTCACGCTGTCTGAACCCATCTCGAAATGCCGGAAGATATTTTCGAGTACGACGACGGAGTTGTCGATCAGGCGCGATAGCACAAGGGCCATGCCGCCCAGAACCATCGTATTGATCGAGTTGCCAAAGAAACTCAGGATTAGAAAGGTGGCGATACAGGAGATTGGGATGGACAGCAACACGGCGATCGTCGCACGAATGTTCCCGAGAAAGAGAAGGATCATGATGCCAGTTAGACAAAGGCCGATCGCCCCCTCGGTGATGACATTCTTGATTGCAGTCTTGACGAATACAGATTGGTCGAATACGACGTTTGTTTTCAATTGCTGCGGAATGTCGAGCAGGTGCGCAGTGGCTTCGCGGATACCGTCGACGATGGTGATGGTATTCGAGCCGCCGCCCTGCTTCAGAACGGGGATATAAACGGAGTGTTGCCCGTCGACGCGCACGATGTTGGTCTGGAGTTGTCCCGCATCAACTGCATGGCCGACATCACCAACGAGAATGGAGGCGTTGCCAACGGTCTTGAGCGGAATGCTGTTGACGGCGTCAGGGGTAGGCACCTGACTATTGGCATAAATGTTGTAGTCCTTCGGCCCAATGCGGACATCGCCAGCCGGCAGGATGAGGTTGGACTCGTTAATCGCATGAACCACATCCATGACACCTAGCTGCGAGGCTTGCAACTTGAGCGGATCAACGTACACCATGATCTGCCGATAGGTTCCCCCATAGGGCTGAGGTACGGAAGCTCCTGGGACGTTCGCCACCTGATTTCGCACGCTGAACTGGGCCGCGTCCTTGAGCGCAGTCTGGTTCATGCCAGCGCCCTTCAAGGTAATGAGGCAGACTGGCAGATTCGAGGCGTCGAAACTCAGCACGACGGGCGGAAGCGTTCCGGGTGGAAGCCTGCGGAGGTTTGCCATCGCAAGATTCGAGATGCTGCTCACGGCGGCATTGGGATCGGTTCCCGGCTGGAAGAATATCTTAATGAGGCTGACGCCAGACATCGAGCGCGACTCAATGTGATTGATGTTGCTGCCAAGGGTGAAGAAACGCTCGTCACTATCTGTGATGTCGGATTCAATCTGCTGGGGCGGCATACCCGCGTAGAAAGTTGCCACAACAACGACAGGTATCTTTACTGGCGGAAAGAGATCGACTGGCATAGCGGTGATGGCAGCCACTCCGACAACGATGACAACCATGCACGCCATAAGGATGAAGAATGGGTATCGAATCGCAAAGAAGGACATGGTTTACTGGTCCCCCTTCTGGTTCTCTTTTTGGTAGTTAGCAAGATTCTCGGAAA
>Ga0210386_10003186_pt1 | contig 13824 bp, 10 predicted proteins | sample IncBWH32OmetaG_FD_160091 | JGI IMG/M metagenome (GOLD analysis project Ga0210386, IMG submission 160091) | Forest soil microbial communities from Barre Woods Harvard Forest LTER site, Petersham, Massachusetts, United States - Inc-BW-H-32-O ... | reverse complement strand
GTGTCCATGAAGTGGTTCCGGGTAGCCGACACCTACGGCGTCGAGGTCGCTTCCGGGCAGGATCCGGTGGTGATTTTGGCCGTCACGGCGGTTCTGGACACCATGGCGCACCCGGGACGCTGATCCCTGGGTCAGGGCAGACCTGCGGTAACCGAGGCGGTGAGAACCTCACTGCGCCAGATGACCGCTGGTATCCAGAAGGCAGCCGGGGGCGCCCCGGGCAGGTGGCGGGCGGGAATACCGATCGCCTACGGCATTCAGGACGACCGCTCGTGCCGAATAGCGAGCATTGCTGCCTAGGTACTTATGCACTGGCCTGTATGCCGTTAGCACCAGCGGCATAATGCCAACTCAAGGCTTGTCGTTTGTATCGGAGTCGCTGCCGAGTAAGCGGTTAGTCCGGCCATCCCCGGTCGGTCAGTTCCATGTGCTCCGCCGTCCATCCGATCATGAGGGAGTCGCCACCATGCCTCGCACGCGGGTCCACAACCTGAACATTTCCCTCGACGGCTACGCGGCCGGCGAGCACGTGACGTTCGATGCGCCGATCGGCGGTGCCGAGCGGCTCTTCACCTGGTTCGATGGTCGCGCCATCCACGGAGTTGACAAGGTGGATGCCCCCTTCACGCTAGACCGCGCCCTGACCAGCATGTGGGGCCAGGGAATCGGCGCCGAGATCATGGGACGTCGCAAGTTCGGCCCGCAGGTTGGTGATTGGCCCGACGATGGGTGGCGGGGCTGGTGGGGCGACGAACCACCATTCCAAACACCGGTGTTCGTCCTGAGTCACCACCCGCACCCGACGATTGCCTTTCCCAATGGGACGAGTTTCCGGTTCGTGGACGGACCCCCACACGAGGTGCTTCGCCTAGCCCAGGAAGCCGCAGATGGTCGCGACGTCCGCATCGGTGGAGGGCCCTCGACAGTGCGTCAGTTTCTCCAGGCCGACCTGATCGACTTCATGCACCTTGTGATCGTGCCGATCACCCTCGGGCGCGGCGTATCCCTTTGGGAGGGATCAAGCGGCGCCGAAGATCAATTCACGATCGAGTCAGTCACGTCGCCTAGTGGCCTCACCCATCAGCTCTGGAACAAGAACGATCACGTCTGAGTCCGGAAACCCAGTGTCCACTTGGCGATCGCCTACGGACAGCCCTCGGAGCCGCGTAGCCCGTCAGGCGACGGGAGCACTACCTTGGCTATATGCCGACCACTGGCGGGCTGAAACTAGCGCTGCAGGCCGCAACGCGCTGATGTCTAGTGTGGTCGACGTGGCCCGTGGACGTCATCGCTTGATCGGCTGCCGCAGGTGAGTGATGCCATCCGGTGCCGCGACGACATCGCCGCGGTCCAGCTCTAGCAGCTCGCTGCCGGGATGCTCGATGAGAGCCGCTGTAGGCTGCCGTCATGAGCACGCGCGAGGATTACCCAGTCGGGGTTCCGTGCTGGGTCGACACCAGCCAGCCCGACCCCGCCGACGCCGCCCGGTTCTACTCCGGGCTCTTCGGCTGGCAGACCGAGGACGCGATGCCCCCCGACGCGGGAGCTCACTACTACATGGCCCGCATCGACGGCCGGGACGCGGCGGCGATCTCCTCGCAGTCCCCTGGTGCGCCACCGCAGGCCATGTGGAACACCTACATCCGCGTCGAGTCCGCCGACGACGCCGCAGCCCGGGTGCCCGAGGCGGGCGGACGGGTGCTCTCCGAGCCCTTCGACGTGTTTGACTCGGGGCGGATGGGCGTGTTCGCCGATCCCGAGGGCGCGGTCTTTTGCGTGTGGCAGCCCGAATCGCACCGCGGCTCAGCGGCAGTCAACGAGCATGGCGCGGTGAACTTCAACAACCTGCACACCGACGATCTCGAGGCCGCACGCGCCTTCTACGGCGCCGTGTTCGGCTGGACAACAATCGACGCCGGCTCGCCGATGTGGGCTCTGCCGGGCTACGGCGACCATCTGGAGGAGCTCAACCCCGGCCTGCGTGCGGGGATGAAGCAGATGGGCGCACCCGAGGGCTTCGCGGACGTCGTAGCGACGATCTTGCCCCGCGAGGACGGCCCAGCGCGCTGGAGCGTGACCTTCGCCGTCGACGACGTGGACGCGGTCGCTGCGCGAGCGCGCGAACTCGGAGGCTCGATCCTCGCCGAGCCGCAGAATGCGCCGTGGGTGCGATTCGCCGTCCTTGCCGATCCGGCTGGCGCGTCCTTTACCGCTAGCCAGTTCGTAGCGGAGAACCGCTAGACGATCCCCGATTGAGACGCCTCCCCGGTCGCTGAACCGTCCAGGCGACGGCACGCGCGGCGAGCGTCGGCTGGACCGACGCGCCCGCCACACCGGCATTCCATCAGGCCGGCGGTCGGCTCAACATGCAGCCGCCCGCTTTGAATATTTATACATAGAATCCCGCACGGAGAGTGCGCGCTCATGCCGCAGACAGGGTCGAGCGTCGTCGGCCCGGCAGGACCTTCGCCGTGGTGCGCCGCATGGGCGCTCCCTGGCCGCGAACTCGGCGAGCTGGGGGCGGAGTCGGCGGTGAAGCCCGTCACGGACAGTAATCTCTGTCTTCACGGACCCGCGCAAAGACCCGCCGTTCGGTATGCCCTAGGCAAAGCGTATGGCCGGCCTTGGCGACGCTCTAGGTCGGACGTTCTGCACTCCTGCGGGGTATTAGCCGATTAGAAGGGTGCGGGGTGAGCCGCCCCTGCGCGACCGCGGTGTACGCGCCGTCGTGATGCTGTCTGTCCGCCGGACTGGACAGCGGGCTAGCGCAGTTAGATGGAGTCTCCGGGTCGGACGAGACCGGCTTCGTAGGCGGTGACGACTGCTTGTGCGCGGCTGTGGAGCTGGAGCTTGGTGAGGATCCGGTTGACGTGTGTCTTCACAGTGGCGAGGCCGACGATCAGCGATGCGGTAATCTCGTCGTTCGACAGTCCGCGTGCCATGAGCACGAGTACCTCACGTTCGCGCTCGGTCAACTGGAGAAGAACTTCCGGGACTCCGCCCGGCGGCGGGCGTTGTACGTACTCGGTGATCAGCCGCTGGGTGAGGCTCGGCGCGAGCAGCGCCTCTCCTCGGGCGATCAGGTCGATGGCGTTGGCGAGACGATCGGGTGGGCTTGTCTTCAGCATGAAGCCCGCGGCTCCGGCACGCAATGCCTGGTAGACGTACTCGTCGAGGTCGTATGTGGTGAGTATGAGGACCCGGGTGGGGAGGTCGGCGGCGACGACCGCGCGGGTGGCGGCGATGCCGTCCATGACGGGCATCCGGATGTCCATGACGAGGACGTCGGGTCTGCAGGAGCGGGTCGCCTCGATCGCGGCACGCCCGTGCTGGGCCTCCCCGACGACGTCGACCCCTCGCGTCTCCAGCAGGGCCCGGAGGCCGGTGCGGATGAGTTCCTGGTCATCCGCGAGCACGACGCGGGTCATTCTGCCTCCGGGATCGGCATCGTCGCGGTAAGGAAGAACCCGCCGTCGGCGGTCGGTTGAGCATCGAAGCTCCCGCCGAACAGCGAAACGCGTTCGCGCAGCCCGGTAAGCCCGTGCCCGCTCGGCATGGCCGCCGGCCGGCGCACAGGGGCCGGGCCGTTGCGGATCTCGACTGCGACGTGGGACGGGGTCCGGGCAAGATGGATGCGGACCGGGCTGCCGGGCGCGTGCTTGAGCGCGTTGGTGAGCGCCTCCTTCACCACGTGGTAGACCGACAGGTCGACTCCGGCTGGCAGCCGCTCGACGGTGTCCATCTCGAGTGCTACCCCCAGTCCCGCGCGGCTGTACTCCGCGGCCAGCGCCGGGATATCCGTCACGCCGGGCTGCGGATGCGTGGCTGTCTCGTCGCCCCCGGCACGGATCAGGCGCAGGAGCCGTTCGGTCTCCCCGAGCGCGGTCCGGCCCGATCGCTCTACCGCAGAGGCGGCGTCAGCGGCGCGGTCGGGGTCCCCGGCGACCACGTCGGCGGCAAGTGAGGCCTGGACAATCATGACGTTGAGCGCGTTGGCGAGTGTGTCGTGAAGCTCGCGGGCGATCCGCCTGCGCTCTGCGGCGGCGGCCCGCTCGGCCTGCAACTCCTGCTCCAGCCGGGCACCCTCGGCCGCAGCGGCTAGCGTGCGCGTGCGCTCCAGCACCTCGCGTAGCGCGACGCCGGCCGCCCACGGCCCGACGACGAAGGGGAAGGCGAATAGCAGATCCGCGGACAGGTCACGGTGGGCAGCCGCGACCAGCACGAACAGCCCGATCGAGGCGAGGATGCTCCCGGATCCCAGCGCCGCCCGGTCTCGGGGCACGTACCTGCCTGCCGAAAAGCTGGCCAGCACCCAGAAGAGGATCGAGGAGGCGGGATCGTCCGGGGCGCCCCCGAGCAGCAGGCCGCCGACCATGATCACGGTCACGCCGAGGGGCATGTACAGCGGGAACCTGCGCCGCGCGCAGAGCACGCAGGCCGCGAGCCATTGCGCGCCGAGCGTCACCCCGAAAGACCGGTAGTCGCCCGACACCGCCTCAACAGTGGCGACCACGCCGAAGACCACCGGCAGCAGCAGCACGTCTGCGGAGCGGATCCTCGGCGCGGACGCGGGCCGCGCAAACGCGCTGGGATGACCCGCGATCGTCTGTGGCACCGGCCGCTGCCCGTGCTCGTCCCTATCGGCTCGCAGAACGTACAGGAGCCTCCCGGTCGTAGAAAGCGCCTCCCGTCCAGCCTGCGCGACGTCGCACAGCGCGCGGGCCGCCGCGTCGGGCTCACGGCGCAGCAGATCACCGGCGGCCGACGTCTGGACCACCATGGCCCCCAGCGAATGAGCGAGGACATCGGGAAGCTCGACGGCTATGCGTTCACGTTCCCGCAGCACCGCCCTGTCGGCGGCGAGGGGACACTCGATCCGCGCGCGCTCCGCCTGCGCTCCGGCGCGCCGGCTCTGGTCCAGTGCCGCGCGCAGTCCGAAACCGAGCGCCCAGCCGCCAACGCCGAGGATCAGCCCGAACAGCAAGCTGGGCTCGAAGTCGGTGAGCCAGGCAAGACCGGCGACGGAGATCGCCACCGCTAGCAGGACGCAGGCAAACCCTGCGGCCCACCGAGCGCGCGATGGGTACAACCCGGCGCTGAAACAGCCGAAGGCGATGAGCGGCACCCACGCCGCCGCCTGGAAAACGTCCCCGCCGAGCAGCGGCGTCAACGCGAAGACCGCGGCCGTGAGCGGGGGCACCATGAGCGGCGCTACCCGCGCGCGCGACACACCGCCCGCGGCAAGCAGAAACGCCCCGACGCCGGGCCACCGCGGCTGATATCCGACGACGATGATCTCCACCGCGCCGGCCAGGGCGATCAGCGCGGGCAGGAGCACGCCGGAACGGCACGGGCGAATCATCCCCACAAGAGCGACGGTACCCGCGCCAGGCGCAAGGGATCGTCAACCCGAGGGTTGACCGCGAATCGACCCTGTGCCGGACGACGCGCGCGCACCGGTCCCCCGACGATGACAGTGCCCGCACAACGCGCGGCCTTAACCAGGAGGTTCCCATGTCCGATCGCGCAACCCGTCTGGCCGGCCTGTACGCGGCGATCGCAGCCGCGGCAAGCGTTCTCCTCTCGCCGCTGCTCGCCCTGTCGTACTTCGGGATCCCCGACGGCGCCGAGCAGCTCCGCAGCGGCACAGTCAGGGCGTGGGCCACCCCAGCCCATGACCTCATCGGCGGACTGCTCACCTGGGCATCGCCCGAGCGCGTCTACGCAACGTACGTGCAGGCATTCGCATTGATCTTCCCCGCGGTGTTTCTCTGCGCACGAGCCGTGCGGGCACGCCGTCCGGCAGCCGGGCGCAACGAGCGCTGGGGCTGGCGGATCGCACTTGCCGGCTACGCCTGGGGGGCCCTCGGGCTGCTCGCAATGCTGCCCCTCCTGATCAGCGCGCCGGGCGCCGGGACGCTCGCCGTCAACCTCGTCTTCCTTGCGCTGATGCTGCCAGGGATGTTCATCAGTGCGATCGGCTCGACCGTGCTCGGCATCGCGCTCCTGCGCAGCCACTACACACCGAGGCTAACCCCGTGGCTGCTCACACTCGCCTTCCCGTCGATGCTCATCATCCCGACCGTGCTGGGCCACAACAGCCTCGGAATGGTCCCCCTCATCGTGGCGTGGGGCGTCACCGGCATTCAGCTCTGGCGGGTACACGATCAAGCATCCCCGAGCGAGATCGCGCCACCACTGCGACCCGAGCACAGCAGGCCGGCATGAGGCCTGCCGGCACGCACCGGTGCGCTGATCGTCGGGCCGGGATAACCGGTGGCCAGCGCACCGCCTGCGACCGAAACCCCTCGGAAGCAATCAGGCACAGACGCAGATGGCCGTCGTCGCCACGTCCAGGTGACACCCGGTCCGTCGGCGGCCTCCCCGCGCACCGCCAGCGGAACATCCACAGGGACCCGCAGCTCACGCGCCGGCATCGGCCGAGGGGATTGCCGGGGCGGACGCCCGCAACTGCGGCGTGGGTCCCGGCAGGAGGTCGACGGGCCGCCCGTCCCCACAGCACAGCGGGGCTGCGCCAACCCTCGTCCGCTCAGTGCTCACAGGGACGCTGATCGCCTGCCCGTGCCGTGCCCGCCGACGTGCGCCTCCCCGGGCGCTGCCACAGGAAGGACGAGGGACGCGATCGGCATCCAGATCGCCCTGCAGGAGTCTCTACGGCGTCGAGGCGCGGCTCAGCGGCCCGCGATAGATCGATCTGTACATGCAAGCCCGCCCCTCGACCGACCTTCGGTCGAGCAAATATTCGGGCGCTAGGCGCGATCTCGTCAGGTTGCAGCCGCACGGCAGCCCTCAGTCACTGTGATCAGTGCTCTGGGCGAGATCGTTGAGGAGGCGGTCGAACTCGTGGGCCACGTCGGCGTCATCGAGCGGGATGGCATGCGAGAGGTCCGCCCTCGCTGGGACGTTCGGGCTGGGCGAGCGCTGGCCGCGCCGCCCGGGCCGCGCCGCCCCGGCCGCGCCCCGCCCGGACCCGTGCCGCCTTAGACCCGGGCCGGCTCAGACCGCGCCGGCGTTCTGGTAGCTGGCGTGGTTGTCGGGCGCGTACACGATCCAGACCTGGCCGCGGGCGAACAGCATCCGCTTGCCGTCCGCCAGCGTGAACGTGGTGCCGCTGTTGAGCGCCGGCCGCGACCAGTGCACCTTGTACGCGCGCCCGTCCCGCAGGATGACCGCCGTCCCGGACCCCACCGAGATCGCGTACGGCGGCCGGCCCCCGTACTCCTCGAACCGCGAGGTGGCGATCCTGGTGTACTGGATGATCACCGTCGGGCCGCCGAGCTGGCCGCCCTCGGCAGCCCGCCCGGGCGCGCCGTCCATCCACAGCAGCCACCGCTTCGCCTTGCCCGACCAGCGGAAGGTGATCGTCGCCGCCGGGTACGTCACCGTCCAGGACCGGACGACCCGCCCGCCGGCCGGCTGCGGCCCGAACCGGAACCCGATGTCGCGTGCCTTGCTCGCGTGCGGCGCCTCGCGCAGCAGCGTCCGGGGGTTCGCGTACAGGTTCTGCGGCGCGACCCGGAACCCGACCCGGTAGTACCCGCCGACCAGGAGCGCGTAGAGGTCGGCCAAAGGTGCCCGCTCGATGAACGGCACCAGGTGCGGGGTCGCGCCCGACCAGGCGAACGCGGGGCGCCCGAACTGCCGCAGGATGTCCAGGTCGCTCTGCCGCGCGCTGCGGACTGGGCCGATGACCCGCGGCACGTGCGAGGAGAACACCGCCATGAACCGGGTGAGCCCGCCCTCGACCGGGATCACGTACATCAGGTCGGCGGACTGCAGCCCGGCCTGCGGCCTGGCCTGCACGATGTTGTCGATCTTCACCGCGAGCACCGGCCGCAGCTCCTTGACCGGCTCCCCGGTGAACGGGGAGTAGAGCCCGGTGGCGTGGTGCACCACCGGCAGCGGCCTGGGCATCGAGGGCGGGAGAACCAGTATCAGCGGCGGCGGCTTGGCCGGCGCGGCCGAACTGGCGAGCATGGCGATCAGCGACACCGCGGCCCCCACGGCGACGGCTCCGCCGCCCGCCGACAGCCGGGGATGCCTGGCCATTAGCCGCCAGAACGCGCCGATGGCCTGCCGGATCTTGGTCATGACCGCCTTCCCCCGCGGATCGCGGCGAGCGCTCCCCAGCTACCGGGCATGTTAGTCAGGAAACGGTAGGTTATGTGCGTTTTCCTGACTTACGACCTGCAGGGTCCTATGATCGCGTCGCAGCCTCTGAGCTGCGACTTTGTGGGTGGCTACCGGTGATTATGCGGCCCGCTGGTACCCGTTGATCAGCCGCCCAGGACCCTCTGCCGCCGGATTCTCGCCACCACCGCCGGCGTCCCTGGGCAGCCAGTGCCGCCATGGTCGCCGGCCGTGCCTGGCGAGGCCGTCCAGCTACCGGCCGGACGGGTCTCGCCCGGCTGGTCAGCGACGCCGCCACCGGCCGGTGCGCCGTCTGCGGCCGCGCGGTGCCGCGGCGCCTGGATCGGAGCGTTATCGAGCACAAGGCGGGCGCTGAACGCTGCGAGGGATCAGGACAGCTGCCCGCCGCATACCCGGCCCTGACGTCGTGGCTGCCGGTGCTCACCGTGAGAGCCCGACTGGAACGGCACCCTGGCGAGCGCACGCGCGGCCCGCTCCCGCAAGGCAGCGAATGCCACGGCCTGCCGCACCGCTCGCCCTCCCTCCGTCGCGGCGCCCGCCCCTCCGAAATAATGCCGGCCGCCGGGCGGCGCATAGCGCCGGCACCGCACCTGGACGGCCCTTTGCCGGGCCCGTCCGTGGCCGTCCGTGGAAAACCGACGGTGTCCCCGACCGCGCGACCGGTACCGGCGCCGTCCGCTATACGTCCGTGGACACCGCGACACATCGACCCGCAGTGACACACCCTGATACAGGGCGTGACAAGAAGGAAACGGCCCGCCTAGCCGAGAATTCCCAGCTAGCGGGCCGTTTTCGCAGGTGGTGGCAGGTGTTGGGTTCGAACCAACGTAGGCTGAGCCGACGGTTTTACAGACCGCTCTCCTTCGCCCGAGCCGCACGCCGTTGACCAGCGCATACGCCGTTCGAGGCTCCGCCCCGGCCGCCGCCGTCCGCAATGCGTCCGTGCGCAGCGGGCTCGGGAGGCCACGGACGGGAGCAGGAATAACCACGGACGGGACCGGTGGGAGCGGTTGTCTGACCGTCCGCTCAGCTGCTGCGGATGATCCGCCTCGGCAAGTCTGTAGGCCATGATGACTGCGAATCTGAACCCCCTCAGGTATCAGAACCTAAGCTCCCCGGGGCGATCCGCCTCCTCCGTGCCGCGATGGCGCATCCCAGGTGCAAAAGCCTCCAGACTCGCCGGGGCGCACCAGGGCGACGTCGGCCCGGCCGTCGCGCAGGAACTCGATCCGGTCGCTGACGCTGCCGAGCACCACGTCGATCGCGCGCGCGCCTGGTTCCCGCGTGTAGGCGGCCAGGATGCCGGGCAGCAGGTTCGCGTCGCCGCCGGGCTTCATCACCAGCCGCAGCCGCGCGTCCGGGAGCCCGGCCTGCCGGGCACTGCGCGCGGCCAGACTCACCGCGCTGAGCACCTGGCGTCCATGCGACAACAGGGCCTCGCCCGCCGCGGTCAGCGAGACGCTCTTACTGTCCCGGTCCAGCAGGCTCACCCCCAGCCGTGACTCAAGCCGACCGATCGCCTTCGACACCACCGGCTGGGCGATGTGCAGGCGCTCCGCGGCCCGCGAAAATGCAGCTCCTCCGCCACCGCCACGAAGTACTCGATCTCCCGGGTCTCAAGCTCAGCCACTCCGTCAAGGTTATCTGCCGCCCGCAGGACGCAGCAGTCTTCGCGCCCAGGGCCGCGGCGAGCCGGCCGGGTGCTCGGCACCCAAGAGCCTGTCGATAAAGGGTTCAGAGCGTTTCCCGACCCGCTGCACCGCAGGTCGAAGCGGCGGCCGCAGCGGCAGGAACTTAGTCCACGCGCGGCCCATCGCGGTCGCGGCTTAGCACCGCGCCGGCCCTGAACCGCAGCGCGATTCTCCCAGCTTTGTGCGCCTGAGAAACCCAGACCGGCATGGTTATCACGCGATTATCACCGAAATATAACGTGCCTGTGCGAGCCTTCATCTCTAGGCAGATTCTCCGACCATAGCGGCTCGCGATCATCCAAAGGGTTACCGACGCATATGGCGTGACAGCCAGAGGAGGAAATCATGGCAGATATTACAGCTCTAGATAGGCTTGAATCACTGGTGTCACCCTTCGGAGTTATGGGGAGCGTTAGCCGAAACCATGCACCTCGTGGTCTTGACAATATTTCTATCTTTATTTCCTATTTTGGCGATAGATTGTCCGTCCCCAATACGCGCTGCTATAGCACCGACCAGTTGACCCGCTTTGACCTGCGGAGATCAAGGAATATCGCGACTGGACGAAGAGTGGGTGACGTCGAGGAATCCCGCGTGGTGGCGATCGCGGAGGGTGCTGAACGTTACGCCGGCAGCCACTTCAACGAGGCGATGATCTGGGCCTGTCGCCGGGAGCTGGATGGAGCGGTCCTGGATCCGGCGAGAATCCCGCAGTGCTCGGCTGGCGAACTATCCGCACCGGGCTGCCCGCTGCGCGAGCTGGATCCCGATGCGCCCATACGATGGATTCGCGGTGTCGATCTGGTCAGCGGAACCGCAATCTGGCTGCCGGCCATAATGGTCTGTTACTGCCTGCGTAACCCGGCCCTATCGGAACGATTCTGGAATCGGCTCTCCACCGGATACGCCGCGCACACCGATCCCGTAGAGGCGCTCGTACGGGGCATCTGCGAGGTCATCGAGCGGGACGCGATAGCGGTCTCGTGGCTGCAGAAACTGCCCCTTCCGGTCATTGCCGACGGCATCCTTTCCGATGAGACGACCGGCATGCTCGCCTGGAGCCGGCGACATTTCATCGAGAGCTACCTTTTCGACGCGACAACGGACATGGCGGTGCCCACCGTCTTCTGCCTGCAGGTCGCACCGCATGACAAGCGCGCCGCCCAGATAATCGGGTGCGCGACCGGCAGGAGCATTCAATCAGCCGCCCAGCACGCGCTGCTGGAGGCCTGCACCAGCCGATCCAGCTTCTATACGGACGACGACCGGCCAGCGAACTTCGCAGACTTCAAAGTGGTCAGCGATGGTGCCCGCTACATGGCCGAACCGGCACAGGCAGGTGCTTTTGGCTTCCTTGTCGATGGCGCCCAGGACCGGATAGCTCCCGCCCGCCAGTGGATCCCAGAGGACTCACGAGAGGCGCTCGCCTGGCTGATCGCGGTGCTCGCACGCAAGGATATGCAGGCGATCGCGGTGGACCGCACCACCAGCGAACTGAGCACGGCGGGCCTGACCGCAGTCAGCGTGGTGATACCGGATCTGCAGCCGATGAGCCTGGTTCCGCTAGCTCAATACCGCGCTCATTCCCGCCTCTACGCCGCGCCGGAACTCATGGGATATCCCGTCCTGACCGAAGAGGAGCTGAATCGATGGCCGATACCCTACGCATGATGCCCGCAAAGCCCGGCACGTTCGCAATAGCCGCGGCGGGTTCGTTTGGTGAACGGGTGATATCGCTGCTGACAGCGGCATTCCCGGGCAGCACGGAATTCAAGGCGACCGGAGCCGAGATCTCAGCGGCGTTCGCCGGGCAGGAAAGCGCGGTGGTCATCGCGCTGTGGCGGCCTGATCCCGAATTGTGCGACGCTGCCGACGCCCTGTCCTACGAGCACCGGCGGCCCTGGCTCCCGGTCATCATGGAGCACCCGGTCATCCGGATCGGCCCGCTGCTCCGCCCTCCGGCGGGACCCTGCTTCCGCTGCTACACCCGTCGTCGCCGTCAGCACGATCAACAGCCGTGGGCTACCGCGGCCCTGCTGGCCGCATACGACCGTGACCAGTTCTGCGGACCCGGCGGCTACCTGCCGCACCACGCCCGGCTGGCCGCGGCCATCGCACAGGCCATGCTCAGCAGGCCAGGTGAGGAAGAGGCTCTCGGCAACGGAAGCCCGGGCGGTGGCGACGTCACGACGATCGGGCTCTCGGACATGGGTCTGTCCGTGGGCATGAGATCGAGCCGGGTCATCCCGTGCCACGACTGTGACAGATGTGGCACGGCCGGGCCACCTGGCGACCTCGGCTGGCTCACCGAAGTGGCGCTGTCGACGCGTGCCCAGGCAGCGGACCCGGGCTGGGACGAGTCCCAGCCGGATTCGCTTCCCGCAGAGGTAAGCGGGGCAGTACGGTGAGCGGCCGCGTGGCGGCCCCGCCCAGCGAGGATCTGGCGCCCCGGCCCAGGTTGCGGCGCGGGCTCGTGGCTGCGCCAATGCGCGATGGGCTGCTCATCGAGGGTGGCCCGAGCCGGCAGCTGCTAACCGGAGCCGCATCGTCACTCCTGCCCCGTTTGCTGCCGCTGCTGGACGGGCAACGCACCGTCGAGGAGATCAGCACCGAGCTCTCACGTGACCGGCTTCAGTTCGACCAGGTGCTCCGCTTTCTCAGCCAGCGTGCCCTGCTGGAATGGGTGCGGCCGGGTGGCCCGCCGAGTTTCGCGGCGGCGCACGTCGGGACGTACATGTCGCGCACGCTATGCGTCACCGAGGGCCACCAAAGTGCTGACGACTGCGCCGGCGAGCTCGCGTCAGCTACCGTTCTGCTCGCCGCCCCGCCTGCCCTGGCCGAGCCCATAGCCGCAGACCTATCGGAAACCGGCATCGGTACCGTGACGCTCATCGAGTCTGCCCGGGTGACCGACGCGCTCAGCGGGACTACCGGCTGTCGTATCGTCGCGGTATTCGATGACCAGGCGCAGCCGCAGGCCCTGGAGGAGATCGCATGGGCCTGCCGAGAACGTGGCCTGCCCGTCCTGCGGTTCGGCGGCACCGCCAGCACCGCGGAGATAGGGCCGATCTTCTACGGGCTCGATACCGCATGCGTTTCGTGTTTCCGGCGCGGCCAGGTAACGATCCGAGAGGATTGGCACGAACCCGCGTCAGATGATGTCGGCCGGATGCTGCCCGGCCTGGTCACCGCGGCCGCGCTGGCCATGGTCCTGGGCCAAGGCCCGGCCGTACCGCCGCGCCGCCTGCTGCGGATAAACCTGCCCAGCATGCTGACCGATTCCTACGACGTCATACCCGACCTCGAATGCGGCCATTGCGTAGGCGGGACGCCGCCGTCCGATGTGATCGCACGAGAGCTTCTTGCTTACGAATGGCGGACGGGCAAGTGGCCTGCCTTCCTCACTCCTGGAAAGGCCCTGTCGCCCGCCGAAAAGCAGCGCCTGACCGCGTTGCAGCGGGAACGCGACGGTTTGCCTTCCTCGCCACATCACCGGCTGCCGGACCAGATCGACGTTCCGGCGCCCGATGCTGTCGCGTATCCGCGCTGTCTGGACGAGCCCGTGCTGGCCGGGATTCTCGCCCGGGTAGCCGGATTCCGGCCGGCGACAGTGCCGCCGGGCACCACGCCGCCCGACTCGCGCTGGATGCCGACCGGAGGGAATCTGGCCTCGGTCACCAGCTACCTCATCGCGGAATCAGACCCGTTCGGGCTGCCGGGGACCATTTTCCGTTACGACGATATCGGGCACCAGGTGGCCAGTGTTCATGCCGATCATGTGCCGGTAGCCCAGATCCTGGCCGGGACCGGCCTGGAGGCTGCGAACACCGGCCACGTGATCGTGCTGACCGCGGCCCTGCGGCGGCTGCGGAAGAAGTATCACGGCTTTACCTGGCGGCTGGTCCATCTTGACGCCGGCTGCGCCGCGATGCAGCTGCGGACGGTAGCGGGCGGCTACGGC
>Ga0210386_10003185_pt1 | contig 13825 bp, 13 predicted proteins | sample IncBWH32OmetaG_FD_160091 | JGI IMG/M metagenome (GOLD analysis project Ga0210386, IMG submission 160091) | Forest soil microbial communities from Barre Woods Harvard Forest LTER site, Petersham, Massachusetts, United States - Inc-BW-H-32-O ... | reverse complement strand
GCCCCCAACAAGCAGGATCGCCTCAAGCGGTTCACGCGGCATAGATTGCGTCACCTTAGCGGTCGGTTCCATGGACAGCGTAGGCCGCCGGTTGGCCCGGCAACCTGTGCAGCATACTCACCACACCTTGGTGCTACCCCAGGGCACAGAAGAATTCGCCGCAGTCGCGTTACCAAGCGCGGCGGCCTTTCGTTACCAAGCGAGCACTCTCGGGCACCTCAGCCGCTGGTGGCGCTCACTGTCCGCTGCTGCGCGGCCCGCTTGTAACTGGCCACGTGCGCGGCCGCCGACGCCGCCCAGGTGAAGTCCTGCGACCTGGCGTAGCCCGCCTCGCTGAGCGCGGCCCTGCGCGCGGGGTCGTCGAGCAGCGTGCGGAGCGCGACGGCGATGGAGTCCACGTCTGGCTCGGTGTAGGCGACCGCGTCGCCGCCGACCTCGGGCAGCGAGGTCCGGTAGGTCGTCAGTACCGGGGCGCCGCAGGCCATCGCCTCGAGCACCGGCAGGCCGAACCCCTCGCCGCGGGAGGGCGCCGCCACTACGATCGCCCCGCCGAGGAAGCCGGGCAGGTCGGCGAACGGGAGGTAACCGGGCCGGACGAGCCGCAGGTGCGCCGGGATCCGCGCGACGGCCTCGTCGAGCTCCTGGCTCCAGCCGCCACCGCCTGCGAGCACAAGCGCGGGCGGCTCCGTCATGTCGGCGACAGCCGCCGACCAGCCGCTGACCAGGGCCGCGGCGTTCTTGCGGGGGGTCAGCGAGCCGAGGAACGCGACGTACGGCTTGCCGTGCAGCCCCAGCCGCGCGGTCACCCGGCTGACCTGGACCTCATTGGGCCGGTGGAAGAGACGGTGGTCGACCCCGTGATGGGCGACATCGATCCTCCCTGGATCGATGCCTAGCACCCGGACCAGTTCGTCCCTGGTGGCGTTGGACGGGACGATCAGCCGCGTCGCCTGCCTGGCCGACGTCTTGGTCGCCGACATCAGCGACACCGCGTTGAGCTGCGTGTACCGGTCGGGGTCAATGAAGAACGAGAGGTCGTGAATGGTCACGACGGTGGGCAGCCCCGGGCGCAGCGGCATCGAGTAGTTCGGCATGTGGATGACGTCCGCGCCGACCTGCTCCGCCACCACCGGCAGGCCGGTCTGCTCCCAGGCGTGCCGCTCCGAGCGGTGGCCGAGCCCAGCGGGGCCCGCGACGATCTTGGCGAACGGCGCCAGCCGCGCGTACCGCTCGTCGTCCGCCCGCTGACAGGCCAAGGCCAGGTCCACCCCGGTCCCGGCCAGGGCGCCGACTAGTCCGTCAACGTAGCGGCCAAGCGCGCCCCGGTCAGTCGGCACGTCAGTCGCGTCGACGAGTACCCGAAGTGCCACTGCGCACGCGCTCCCTTCGACGGTCCTGCCTAGCCGAAGCCTACGCCACCGTAGGTGAAGGTAAGAAGCATGCGCGCGTAACAGTCACCCGCGTCTCAGCAGGACGGGACCGACTTGCCTGCCTTGATCGCCTCTAGGTCGGTCACCGCCTGGGACAGGGTCGACACCTTCACGACCCGCAGCCCGGCAGGCACCGCGCCGACAGTGTCGGAGCAGTTGCCCGCGGGGGCAAGGAAGACAGTCGCGCCGGCGTCGCGGGCGCCCACCATCTTCTGCTGGATGCCGCCGATCGGCTCCACCTGGCCCGAGGCCGTGATCTCCCCTGTGCCCGCGATGAACTTCCCGTTGGTCAGGTTCATCGGCGTCAGCATGTCGATGATCCCGAGCGCGAACATCATGCCGGCGCTCGGCCCGCCGATGTCGCCCACGGTGATGCGCACGTTGAACGGGAACTTGTAGTTCTCCTGAACCTGGACGCCGATCACCGGCGCGCCGCCCGACAGCTTGCTCATGACCGGTAGCGTCAGGGTCTGCCCGCCCCGCAGCACCTCAAGCTGCAGGGTGCTGCCCGCCGGCTGCGCGGTGATCATCGAGCTCAGCGACGCCGCACTCGTCACCGGCTTGCCGTCCACCGCCTCGATGACGTCCCCGGCCTTCAGCGACTTGCTCGCCGGGTACCCGGCGACCGTGGAGAGCACTTCGACCTGGGTCTGGTATGAGATGTGCAGCTCAGTCAGCGCGGCGGCGGTGGCCAGTTCCTGCGAGGAAGCCATCTGCTGCGTGTCCTGCGCCTGCGTCTGCTGCGCACTCTGCCCGGGCGGGAAAAGCTCGCTCTCAGGGACCACGGCCTCCGACGGTGCCAGCCAGGCGCGCAGCGCCTGGAAGACATTCAGATTCGACCCAGGGCCGCCCTCGTAGCTGATCGTCACCAGGTTGAGGTGCCCGTTGGTCGCGTACGTCGGGTGGCCGGTGATCGCGATCAGCGGCTGCCCCGAGGAGTCCTTGCCGAGCGTGTTCAGCGTCGGCCCCGGTGTGAGGATCACGTACGGCACGGGGAACAGCACCGCGACCGCGATCGCAGCCACGGTCGCCACGCCGGCGATGGCCAGCGTCAGGGAACGTCGGGACATGATCGGAAGACTACGCGCTGCCGACACCACTCATTCCTGAAAGGTACCCGCCGTGGGCACCTTTCAGTGTGGCTGCAGGGGCGACTGACGAGCCTCACTGAGACCTACAGCGTCACATGGAGACGCCGCAGCGATTGGCATGGTCGCGGGTCAGCTCGCCTTCCGGTAGCGGTCGAGGATCGCGGCACGCAGCGATGCCGGCTGTACGTCGAGGGCCGCGAGGATCCGCGGTACCGTGCCGTCCTTCGGGATGAGCAGGGCAAGGGTGATGTGCTGGGCGCCGATGCTGGTGTCGTGCAGCGCATCCGCTTCACGGAGCGAGAGCTCCATGCTCTTCTTAGCGCGAGGCGTGAACGGGATATGGCCGCGGGGAGCCGGGCCAGGCAGAGGCTGGGCGTTACCGACCGGGCCCGCCGGCTGAGGGGCGTTGCGACCGGCGTGACGGCGACGTCGACGACGCGTCAACTCGGCCAGCGGTCCCTTCCCCCAGGCTGGCCGCCTGCTATCACTCTCGGCCGGGAGGGCCCGGGTGAGCGCGTCCGGACCGAACGCTGCCTCGACCCTGGCGCGGACGGCGTCGAGGTCGATGCCGATGGAAGCCAGCGCCTCTTTGTCGAGGCCGCGAACCGGGCCGATGGTGCTCAGCATTGTCGCCTCAATGCGTTCCCGGGTGACGCCGTGGTCGCGCAGGACCGCGCCGACCGGATCGTCGGCCGTGGCCGCGGCCATCAGCAGGTGCTCGCAGCCGATCCAGTTATGCCCGAGCCGACGCGCGTTTGCCTGGGCCTGGACCACGACTTCGCGTGCGGTGTCGGTGAAGCGCTCGAACATCATCGGCTCCCGGTCAGGCGGCCGTACTTGCGGTGGACGGTCTGTTTGGTGACGCCGAGCCGGCTGGCGATGTCCTGCCACGACCAGCCGAGTTCTCGTGCCCGCTGCACCTGGAGCAGTTCCAGCCGTTCGGCTAGCGCGCGAAGGGCGGCCACCGCACGCAGGCCGACGTCGGGATCGTCGCTTGCGGCGCTTTCTGCGATCTGGAGAGTTGGTTCCATATCGTCAGCATATGCTGACGATGTTACTCCGTCAACATATGCTGACGATATGGCATGCGGCACGCGCTTGGTCGGTCCTGAGCGTGCGGTCCCCAGCGCTCGTTAAGAGGCCCGCGATCTGGTTTGCCGCGTGTAGTCCGCTCACGATCGCAGCGTCCATATTGATGTAACGATATGTCGCCAACCGACCAACCGAATAAATGGGATTTCTGGGATAGTGGGCGAGCCGACGTTCAAAGCTACGTTGGATACGGCTGTATTCACCAGCTGAATCGAGCACCGGGTAATGCTTCGCCGGCGCACCGGGAAACTCGCGCTGCACAATTGTGCCAAGACGATCGTGCAATTCACCCAGGGCCCATTTCGTTTCGATCGACCGAGTCCATGCCACGTTATCCGCAGGCTCGTTGATGACCATTGCAGATTGCGCCAAGGTGACTTCGGGGAGATAGATTGACTCCGTGCGAATTCCCCGCCACGGGAGAGCTCCAGGCTCTTCAAAGAAGTCGTCCAGCGCAGAGGTAACAATCACCGGCTGATACCGTCTCGCGATCGCGGATAGGTCGTTGACTGTCACCGTGCGGCCAAGGTGTATCACCGCCGAGCCGAGAAATGCTTCGACAAGTTCAGCGTACCCTCCGCGCGGCCACCCCTGATACGGGTCACGAAAAAACTCAACGTCGTTGTCGGTTCGCAACTCGACGCGTCCCTTCGCTATATCCGCTGACAGCGTTTCCGGGTCTCGCCCCCACTGTTTTTGAGTGTAGCCGCGAACGGCAACAGAATATAGCGTTGGCCCGAGAAGTGAAATGCAATAAGTCTCAAAATTTGTATGGTCTCGCACCGCCGGACGAGCCGCTAGTTCCCGTACGATATCTTCGAATTCCGAAAGCTCGCGAAGCTCGTTCTCCTGAGGAGGCCAGGAGATTAGGCGATCCCGTACTGAAGTAAGCACACGATGCCGGTACGGTACCAACTCGACAGTTTCAGACACCAATCTCCAAACTGAACTGTCATATGTGTGAAAAATGTGCGCCCCATGCGGCTCGTATGGGATACCGTGAATCCACTCGGTGCGCACATGGCCGCCAATTACGTTCGATTTCTCATAGACCTCAACCCGGAATCCCTTACGCGTCAGCAGCCACGCTGCCGCAGCACCGGACAGACCGGCCCCGATGATTACTACTGTGTTGACTGTTGTCACCCTGTCGCCTTGATCGGTAAGTTGCACAGCTTATCTACTAGCGATACCTTCCACCACATCTGCGAGATTAGTCTTCGCACGAGCAACAGCCAAGCGTTGACTCAGGTCGATGGCCGCGCGCCGATAACCCGGCTCGTGGAGAATCTGGCGAATGGCCTGACGGAGCCCGTTAGCAGTGACCTCGAGTGACCAGTGACCTGCCACCGGTATCGCGGAGTGGACTTGAGGGTCGATCCTCCATTCCAAGGGTTCCCGGTACGAGGGGTACAACATCCCTGAGCCGTGCTCCTCCGTACGCACTGCCCAAGCAGCCTCGGAGGAAGTCCATGGCAGACAGAGCACAGGAACAGACCGCTCGAGTGCGTGCACCAGGGTGGTGCCGCCGTGCGTGATGACAAGGTCAGCATCACCGATCAGTGTCAGGTAGTCCCCAGGCTCCACCATGCCGCGGAAAACCTCGCCGGCGTCGAACCAGTGCGCGTACCGCGCACCCCCGAGCACCACAAAATCAACGTTATGCTCCGCCGCGATAACTTGAGCAAGCGCCTGAGGATAGCTTGAGGAGGGACGGTTGTTCCCCTCTGCCAGGTATGAAACGACGATCGGCCTTTGCCTACCGCGCTTACGCGCTGCCAGCGGACTCACGATGGGTCCGACATAGATATCTGTAGCACGCTGTTCCAAGGGATCCAAAACCGGACACGACGGTACCATGTTGAGTTGTCCCTCGAACGTTTCCCGCTCGTCCTGATAGGGCTGGAGCCCGAAAACCGAGCGAACGTGATTGAAGCTATCGAGGCAATCCGGCAACAGGCGGTCGCCTAGTTCATGCTCCTTCCACGCCCCAAGCGTCGCACCGGAGCGAAGGCCATGTGCCATCGCTATAGAAATCAATGGGGTATCTGCCGCATCAGCGGCGATCCTGACAGTATCGTGATAGTCGTTCACTATCACGTTCGGCCGGAAGTCGCGAATAACTGAGATTATTTGGTTCGTATTGCCGAGAAGAAATTGGTTGTCATCGAATCCGAGAGCGAGTCGCCGTTGTGCATGCCGAAAGGCATGTGAGTAAGTCGGCGTACTTGATCTCACTTGGCGAGTCCCACTCGGCCGGTTCTCTATCTGCCTGACCTTGGCGGATGGCGCCAATTGCTGCACGCGGGCTGCCTTGGCCTGGCTTGACAAGATCAGGCACTGGTGTCCACGTACGTCGAGAAGCCTCGCTAGATAAGCCACACGGGCCAAGTGCCCTTCCCCCCCATCCCAGAAGGCTAGTAGTACCCGCATAATCACCTTCCTGGAGCCGATTCTAGCTTATGTGCCGCTAGGGCACTTCAGGTCAAACACCCGAATGCAATTAGCGTTGAAACTGACCGCTGAGGACGCCGCTTTAGTGCCCCTCATGAGCGACGTACAGGTCCGCGCGGAACCGCTCTTCTAGCTCGCTGTACGCGGCCTGCACATGTTGCCGATCAACCGGGCTCTTAGCGCTGAACAACGCCGTCATCGTATTGTGCCACCAGGGCATATTGCGTCGGTCTCCCAGCTCGGATGAAATCGGCACTCGGAACGGGGCGTCGCCGTCAACAGAAGCGTACATCTCGAAAATCGTCGCCATGAAGTTTTGGTATGCTAGGAATAGCGAGTCGGTGAATATTACGCGGTTAGCGTACATTGTCTCGTCTAGTTTTCGCTTCAGGACGGTCGCCTGCGCGGGCGCGGTCTCTTTCCAGCTGCCGACGAAGGTGCCGAAGCAGAGGAGCCGGTTTAGCGCGGGAGCCACCTCGGCGAAGATCTCCAAGCGGCGAGTGACGACAGTCTGGTTAGCCCATTGAATTTCCTCAATGCGACGACTCGTCTTAGCCACGAAGTACCCGACGCCTGCCACGGCCAGCGGCGTCAGAGCCTCTACGGCCAGAGTCACAATCTGCAAGCTACTCCACGGCGATGCCATCCGTTACCATCTCCCGATGCATAGAGTCTGTCACAAGGACGCATAACGATCGAAACTTAGCATGCATGGGAGCGAGGCGGAGACAGTTGTAGCGACATGTCGAAAAGCGACTTCACCGGCCGATGGGGCGCCGCAGCACTAGCCGCGCGCGCTATGAGAGCTCAATTTCCGCTTTCATAGCAATAAGACCAGGACTCACCACGCCGCCTTGGCCGAATATATCCGCAGCCTTCTCGAGGTAACTGAGTGAGGCGTCATATTCTCCGGATGCCTTGTGCAGCAAAGCGTGGGCGGTCCAGAGCTGACCTCTGCGCAGCAGCGGCGTATTGCCATCTAGCGTGGCGCAAGCCCTGGCCAGCGCAGTTTCGGCGCCGCGCCAGTCGGGCCGCTCCCCGGACAGGGCCAGGCGCACCATAAAGACGTATCTGGCGAGCTGCAGTTCGGTCGGCTCGTATGCCGCTGACAACGGAAGCACTTCGCCGGCCATGAGTTCCTCTGCGGCAACTGCTTCACCACGGTCGAGTAGAAGCCGCGCCTGCCAGAAGGCAACCTCGGCCCCGAGGGCACCGTCCGCCGTCCGCCTCATGTGAGGCAGGTAAGCCGTGAACACCTGCTCGGCCTGCTGGCCGTGCTCGTTGTTCGCCAGGGCGATTACTTGACCGATGGTTCCTTCGATGAAGGCCTGTTCATCGCCGCTCTGCGCGGCGACTGCCTGCAGCCTCCGGTACGTCCCGACCGCCTGCAGACCATGACCCGTGTCACGCTGGACGACAGCGGTTGCTCGCAGGTACCGTCGGACGAGTTCCTGGCTGTCCACGTATCCTGGGTAGATCGTCCGGAAAGCCCTAATAAGCCTGGCGGCATCGGTCAGTTCGGTACGCGCTACTCGCGCCTCCGCCTGCTCGAGAAGATACATTGCAAGGTCCCGGCTGCGTCCGGCGGCACTGCGCCCGGCGGATGGCGGCAACGCCGCCCAGCCCGCTAGCGCCAGGGCGTTCGCGAGCAGGGCCCGACGGGACCAGTCCGTCCGGGGCATCTCGGATGAGGTCATGCCGTCACGCTCGCGTCCATTCCCACCGCCGAAGGATCATGAATTCAGTTTATCACCAGGAACATCGGGGGACGGCGGAGTTAGCATGTATATTATTGCTTGCTTAATCTTCTGGTTCGCATCGCCTTGCAACTGGTCAACGAAATCGGCGAGCGAGGGTATTCGACGGGATTCCATACTCCGCAGCTGAGGCAAACCATACTCGTGCGCAAGAAGGAGGGACTTCAGGACTAGAGAAGGCGAGCCGCACTGCTCCCCTAGCCGGGCCGATTCGGTCAGCAGGCGAGCCGATTCCTTTCGGAGTTGGTCGCATTCTACCGGTCGCTGCACATTCTTCGACTTCTTGAGCAGGATATGTGCCGCATCACGATAGGCTATTGCCTCAGCTACGAAGTCGCCGACAATGGCCGCGCTTATTACGGCCTGAGTCTCGGCTCGTCCGGCCTCATCATTGGAAGCGGCCTCGCCGGAATTTCTGCGACTGCGGTATTTAACTACGTTAAGATACCCACGCATATAGCCTACATGGACCGCCAGGCGGCCGATCGGAATCCATATCAGATTGCTCAACAAGCGGCCGCGCTGGCCTGTGAATTTTTCGATCGCGGCCGTTCCCACCGCAGCCATCCTGATGAGATGCTCGATATAATCGGACGCGAATTCCAGCGCCGCGTAGTGACGGGGTCCCTCGGCTCGCAGCCGCAGGAGGAGGACCGCGCTCGCGAATATCGGGGAAAGGATGCATGCGTCGGCGATCATCCGGATGCCAACGCCCGCGACTCGGTGCTTCGGCGGCTGATACCGCCGCAGTTCAGGTTGGTAGAACGTGCTGCCAAAACGCTGCATCTGGCTGTATGTAACCGCGAGCTCAGCTCGTCCCCAGCCAAGGATTCGCCGTTGCCGCACAGCGTCGCGGCGCGCTTCCTTGGCACATGTCAGTGCGTCGGCGTGGCGGTCCATCGAACTCAGGGCCAGATGCAGAATCATCCGACCAAGCCCGGACTCGTCGTCTTCGATCACGTCCGCAGTCAGAATACGCGCGGTGAGCGAGAAGTCGGCCACGGTGTTGACGGTGGCAGCGAGCGCGACGCGGGCCTGGACGGTATCGCCTGAGAGTGCCGCGTCAATTTCAGTCCGAGCCGAATTGCTCACCTTCTCCCGGAACTTCGCTCGAATCTGGTCGCTAATCCCTTCGGGCAACGCCATGCACCGCTGGACCGCTGGCACCGCGCGCGCGCAGGCAGGATTGGCAATGTTCTCAATCCAGAACTGACGCGCCACGTCGTCGGCCTTGGCGGTTAGCCGCCTGCAGCCCCTCAACGACATGGCGCGATGTGATCGACCGGTGTACGGATCCTCCCACGCCGTATCCACCCAGAGCATGTCGGCGCCCTGCAAGCGGTCCGCTATCAAGGGGAATATATCGAAGTCTCTTCCGCTGTATCCGACGATGAAAACCCGCGGAAGCTGATCGAACAAGCTCGCCAGAGGCGGGTACGAACTGCGCACGAGGTCAGCGGCCTGACTGCGCAATGAATCTACCTTGTCGGCACTGCCGTGGAGTTTCCAGATAGGAATCTGCCCATTCCCCGCGGCCAACGGCCGGAAAGGGCCGGCCCGTTCCGGGCAGCTAACCACCGGCTCGAGATCTTGCGCGCGGGCGGCATCTTCCAGGAAGCAGTCGAAGTTGGTCGTGATAACCGGGGTACCGTGGTGGTGCGCCAGCCACACCAGCAGGTGATGGCCGAGGTTAGGCCTAGGTGCTTTATCTGAATTGTCTTCCGCATGCCACGCGTACGCCTGCCAAAGCCTCAGGTGGTCCGCGTTCCCGGTGACGGAGGCGATCGCGCCGTAGCAGGACTCGGGTAGTAGGCGTGCCTGGAAGGAGGTCCCTGCCCCAGCGGATGGCATGGCACCTCCATTCGCCTGCGGCAGCAAGTCGGCTTCGTTTAGCCCAGCGCCGTCACGAAGTGTGCCGATACTAGCGTCAATGACGGTGCTAACACCTGGAGCGCAGGCAGGATCGGCTAGTGATATGGCCGCTCCGGCGAAAGGGACACAAGGCCGGTCGTCGAGCAACCAGGCCAGCGCCTCTTTTTCCGATATTTCTTCTGATGTCGCTTCGCCCATACATTAAGGTTACCGCGACAGCGGGTAAATGTCCCGCTGTGGGAGTAGATGCTCTAGCCTTGCCCGGCGGGGTACACGGCGGGCAGACAAACCCCAAGATCCCATTCTCCTCAGAGTCCGCGGTTCTGTATATGGCGAATGTTCGTTGGGATGCCGAGATCTAGGACTTCGCCGCCAAGGTCGTAGGCGCGAATATCGCAGAACGACTCCTTGACAGCCCACGGAAGGATCTGATCGCGAAGGCTAATCTCATGACCGTCATAACCAGTCGCGTTACGGAAGCTATGTATCAATTCCACGTAACTGGCGACTGATACGCACATAGTTCCCGCGCTTGTCAGGTTGGCGCTTCCTGGAACAGGAACGATCGGGTTACAATCTCGAGGATAACATCCAATAAGCCGACTGGTGTCATTTTCGACAACTATTCGGCCGACGTCTGATGTCCACTTCGTCACCACACTGGTGGTACCAAGCGTTATTTCGGGTTGCATCAGCAAATGGTAGCGGCACAACTCGGCGGCAGCAGCCCAGGGCAGGATCGCGTCACCCATGACTATCATTGCATCGCCTCGCAGGCCACACCGATGCATAGCGTTCAGCACCGCACCGTCGACGCCGAGTGGCGTTTCCTCAGCAACAAACTCATAAGAGGTTTCCGGTACCGGGGCCCAGCTTTCTTCGGTCACATACCTCATGATTTGATCGCGATGATGGCCCACGCAGAAAATCAATCGCCGAAATCCCAGAGACTGGAGTGCGCGGCAGACAGTACCCAGCACCGGGTGCCCGTTCCCGCTATCGATCAAGTGCTTAGGAATATGATCGCCCGTCACCTCATACGCTCGCGTTCCGCGTCCGCCAACCGGCATAATTACCGGTATTGATCCAATGTCCATCATCACCAGCTATCGATGATCCGTGCTTGCTCTGACAGCCGCGCGAGCGCGGTGGTCGCCCTGGATTCCTGACCTGGGCGCGCGGACTTTAGTTCACTGCCGATGTTTCCCAGCAGGCGGACAGCTACGTAGAGTTCGACGCGTTTTTTCCACGCGTCGTCGCGCGCGATCCAGCTGAGGAAATGCGGCTCATCATAGCAGAGCGACAGAAGGCTGCCTTCAACCAGCGGAGCTTCGTACCGCGCGTCCTCCGCATATTTCGCGTACCCAGATGCGGAATGGAGTGGACGACAATCGAACGTGATCAACGTAGCGAGATCCATCATCGGGTCCCACCAGGGAAGTCCTGCGTGCCAACGCCCACGAGTATCGATAAAGATTACACTCGATGTTGGCGCTTTCTCTTCGACAAGTATGTTATTAAGCGTGAGGTCACCGTGTGCGGACAACGCCAGTCTGCGTGGCGCCAATTCTCTGCTCAGTCTATTGATCTTGCCACTTACGATCCAATCTACGGACCGAGTGATTTCTTCGAGGTGCGACCCTCTACGCCGCGGCATCGCGGCATCCGCCCATCTGGCTGCGAGATGATGGTTTTCTATCGTCTGCCGAAGACGTGCTAGCCGCGTTCGGGCCTCGGTTATCATGAAATCTTTAGCCATTTCCTCCTGACGGAAAGAGAGAGTAGAAGTCGCTTCCAGCGAGGCGCAGGAGAACAGATGGCGCAGAGACTGCGAAACATGGCGAAGCACGACCGATCCCTGGCCGCTTTGAGCTATCTCGGCGACACTACCGCTACGGTAATAAGGCGTAACCAAGAAATCACGCGAAGCGGCGAGGACCGGCGGGTATAGCTTGGTACTGTACAAAGAGCTCATGACTGTTTGATGCCTGACTTGCCCGCGCAATGCCGCTACATTTTCGTCCGTGGTCGCGACCTTTACCACCACGTTGCCAGTGCGCTCGGAAGACACAAGATGGACGCACCTGCCGCCGTCCGTTGGAAAGGTACCAAGGACACGCCGAAAATGAGTTGGCAGGATGTCAACACGGTGACAACGCGCAGGACCTGTTTGCATATTGAGCATGCGTTCCGCGATTCGGTCGCGCCTGTGCTAGGCGGGTTCCCCGGCCAGTCGGGCCAACGAGTCATCATGGGCGCTGAGGTAGCAATTCGCGAAATCGAGATAGGCTTCCCCGATGCGGTGCCGCACTTCTCTGACCGTGCTGCCGCGGTGCAGTCGATCATGAAGTGCGTTCCACCAGATGCTGCGCCCGATCGCGAAACCCGCGAATCCGGGAGTCTGCGCGGCCACCCGCAACCAGTGCCTTAGCTTGTCGTGGTCGGCATGCTGGCCGAGTACGATGCATTCGGCGTTCCGTCCGCCCCGTCGCGCGGCATTCGCCACGGCCAGCGCATCGTCGCGACGATCGAGTCCCTGCAGCTTCCACAGTCGCGGCGCCACGCCGCGGTCCTGGAGGTATTCAATGACAGCAACCATGAGTTCCGGGCGCACTTCCCGTTCATAACGAGCGATGTCGCCGCCAACTGCACTGAGGTTGTCCGGGACAGGCGGGACCAGCACTTCCACGAGAAGGGTGCGATCGCCGTCGGCCGACCACTGCGAAATCTCCGCGAGCAAGTCCGCTTGCCGAGAACGCTGATCCCGGTCAAGACCTGGGTTGTCCCGCACCAGGACCTTGTAATAGTCGCAGGCGAAGCGCGCCGCATGCGCCCGCCAGTCCTTACCATAAGCGGGGCATAGCCACTGCTCACCGCTGGCTTCGATAGGCATCGCCAAGCTAATCCTGCCACCCGTGGCGGCGACTAGGCTGGCCACACCGTTCCCGTATTGCTCGTCGACCAGCAAGCCCGGGCGCGCTTCAGACGGCAACTGCCGCACCGCATCTATGAGCGCTTGGTAAATCATAAGCTTGTCTTCGCTGATCAGCGCGGCCTGGGCAGGTGCAGGCGGCCGGGTAAGTCCGTAGAGATGGCGTTCAAACGTTCCGCGGTGGTCGGCGGCAAGCATCAGCAGCGGATGCTCTGCGGTGCAACTGAATGTGACGCCCGTATTGGCCATACCACCAACTTAAGTCAACCGTAAGGTGAAGTCGATGGAAATGGCGGATGTCCGATAATGGCGATTATTGTTTCTCTCAGAGGAGGCTAGTGGTTGATTTGCGGGCATTCGATGGTGGCGCGACAAACCAGGTGAACAGCTTTCCATCGATCCGCGGTTCGTCGACAATGTCCGCGGCGTCGTCGGCCTCTCCAAGGCCCCGGCGCAGAGCGCGCTGGTACTGCGCGGTGCCGCGGATTACGCGCTGCCGACCCATTCGTCGGTGCCGTCGGTGAACCGCTGGTGCTTCCAGATCGGCACCGTGGCCTTCAGCTCATCGATCAGGGCATGGCAGGCGTGGAAGGCCTCCGCCCGGTGTGCGCAGGACACGCCCACGACAACCGCTAGGTCCCCTACGGCCAGGTCGCCGATCCGGTGGACCGCCGCGAGCCCGATCACATCGGGGAACTTGGCCACGATGGACTCAGTGACCTTCCGCAGCTCCGCCTCGGCCGACGGGTGCGCCGAGTAGGCAAGCCCGATCACGCCCTTGTCGGCGTCGTGGTCCCGCACAGTGCCGACGAACAGCACCTCGCCGCCCACCGCCGGGTCAGCGATCGCGTTCCGCACCTCGTCCACGGACAACGGCGTTTCCCTGATGGCGACCAGCCTGATCTGACTCACCCGTCTACGTTACCCCGGATCACAACGCGGCGGTGATTCCGCTAGCAGCTAACGACCGTCACTGGCGGTGGCGTGTCCGATCCGTCGGTAAATTGCGGCGCATAAGGTGCACAACGACTGGCGCCAATCGCTCCCCCTCCTGGCGTTGAAGCACTGTTGTTGGTAACGACCTCAAGGTCTCGGAGAAGGGCGTCGAGCTGCGAAGAGAAGATGTCCTTATTCGAGCTCACCGAATCGCAGGATGCGCCCCCGGAGCAAAGATCAGAGACAAATTCCGACGACGCA
>Ga0210386_10003181_pt1 | contig 13831 bp, 9 predicted proteins | sample IncBWH32OmetaG_FD_160091 | JGI IMG/M metagenome (GOLD analysis project Ga0210386, IMG submission 160091) | Forest soil microbial communities from Barre Woods Harvard Forest LTER site, Petersham, Massachusetts, United States - Inc-BW-H-32-O ... | reverse complement strand
GCCTTCACCATCCGCAGCGGCGTGTACGTCAGCGTCACTTTCCCATCCTGCCGCACCACCTCATTCCTGCTCCGGACCAGGCCACGATTCGGCCTGCTGGTACTGCGGCGGCTTTCGATGACCTCGCACCGCACGTGGATCGTGTCACCGGCACAGGTCGGGCTGACCACGTTCAACTCCATATGCAGAAACGCGAAGCCGGTGTGCTGCATGGTGGCATGCACCAGCAGACCTTCAGCGAAAGCATACACCATCGCCGCCGGGACCACGCGTTGGGTGATATCGCTTTCCTGTTTCAGGAATTCGACATTGGAGAACAGCACCTCGGTCATGCCGGTGACACCGATGAAGGCCACCAGGTCGGCCTCGGTCAGCGTGCGGCCGATAGTGCGGAACTTGCGCCCCACCGGCAGGTCTTCGAAATGCAGGCCAAGGCCGAGGACTTCGTAATCGCTTTCTTTCATCTGGCTAGACCATCGTCAGACCGCCGGAGACGCTGATCACCTGGCCGGTGATATACGCCGCGTCATCCGACAGCAGAAACGCGATCGTTCCGGGATAATCATCGGGTACGCCGATGCGCTTCAACGGGATCGCGCGCGCCATCGCCGCACCAATCTTGGCACCGTCGGGCGAGGCCGCGCGCACCGCATCGAACAGCGGCGTATCGGTCGGGCCGGGGCACACCACGTTCAGCGTGATCCCGTTGCGCGCCAGCTCCCGCGCCATCGTCTTAGTGAAGGCGATGATGCCGCCTTTGCACGCCGCGTACACCGCCTCCCCCGAGGAGCCCACACGGCCGGCATCTGACGACACGTTCACCACGCGGCCGGATCCGCGCGCCACCATACGCGGCAGCACCACGTGGTGCATGTGCAGCGGGCCGTACAGGTTGATCGCGATGATGCGGTCCCACAGTGTGGGATCGGTGTCGAGGAAGTTCCGCATCACGTCCCAGCCGGCAATGTTGGCCAGCAGATCGATCGGCCCATCCGCCTCGAAGCGCGCCACTGCCGCTGCGACCTGTACCCGATCGGTGATATCGGTGCGCAGCACCAAGGCCCGCCCATTGCACCGGGACGCCGTGTCATGGGCGCCGGCTTCATCAATATCCACAATACCCACCTGGCACCCTTCTTCCGCCAGCCGCACCGCAGTGGCCCGGCCGATGCCACTGCCGCCGCCGGTCAGCAGAACGCGTTGGCCGCTCAAGCCCCGCATGGCGGTTCCTCCTGCCTGACCTTCCCCCGCTTGCGGTGCGGGCACAAGTCGGGAACTCTGCGGGCAACGCACGGGAGGGCCGCCAGATGTCGTTTCGCTTTGTTTTCCTGCCGCCACAGACCGATATCATCCGGGACTGGGCGCAGCGCCTGCGCGCAGCGCAGCCCGACCTGGATGTGGTGGTCGCCGAGGACGAGGCGCAGGCCAGCGCCGCGATCGTTGATGCTGAGGCCGCCTTCGGCCGCCTGCATCCACAACTGCTGGCCCGCGCGCGCAAGATCCGTTGGCTGCAATCGCCGCAGATCGCGCCACCCGCCGGCTATTACTACAAGGAGCTGGTCGAGCACCCGTTGGTGGTGACCAACATGCGCGAGATCTTCAACGACCATATCGGCGCGCATATCATGGCCTATGCGCTCGCCTTCGCGCGCGGCCTGCACCACTACATCCCACAGCAGCTCAAAGGCATCTGGCAGCCGCGGCGGGAAGATACCGGCGTGGTGCATCTGCCAGAGTCCACCATGCTGATCGTTGGCCTGGGCGGTATTGGTGCCGAGGCCGCGCGCCTGGCGGCGACATTCGGCATCACGGTGATCGGCACCGACGCGCGGCGCGAGATCGCGCCGCCGCATGTGACCGAGATGCACAAGCCCGAGGCACTGGACGATCTGCTGCCGCGCGCCGATTTCGTGGTGCTGACCGTGCCACACACACCGGCAACCGAGGGCTTCTTCCATCGTACACGCTTCCAGCGCATGAAGCGATCCGCCTTCTTCATCAATATCGGCCGCGGAATGACAACGCGGCTGGATGATCTGGTCGCCGCGCTGGAGGCGGGCGAGATCGCCGGCGCAGCGCTCGACGTGTTCGAACAGGAACCGCTGCCGGCCGGCCACAAGCTGTGGACGCTACCCAATGTATTGATCACCCCGCACACGGCGGGATATGGCCCCTACCTGAACCAACGCCGCTATGAGATCGTGCGCGACAACTGCCGGGCCTTCGCGGACGGCAGGCCGCTCCGCAACCCAGTGGACAAATCCGTCTGGTTCTGAGCATTTCCGGGCATAAGGCGGCGGTTCTGTAAAATAGGAAACGTCGCAAGCCCGCTATAAACAAGGCCCTGTGCCCGGTGGGGTTGCCGATCAGTCGTAGCATCCCCAGACTGCCGCCCGAATCGCGCCTGTCCCACTCCTGTCCGAGGCCCAGCATGACCGAAGAGGTGATCAACCTCTCGCCCACCGTTGCCGACGAGGTGAAGTACACCACCTGCTACATGTGCGCCTGTCGCTGCGGCATTAAGGTGCACCTGAAGGATGGTCGGCTGCGCTACATCGAGGGCAATCGCAATCACCCGGTGAACAAGGGCGTGCTGTGCGGCAAGGGCTCGGCCGGCATCATGCAGCACTATTCGCCCGCGCGGCTGCAAAAGCCACTGTTGCGCGTGGGCGAACGTGGCGCGGGCGAATTCAAGGAGATCGAGTGGGAGGAAGCGCTTGGTCTGGCCACCGAGTGGCTTGGCAATGTGCGTGCCACAGATCCGAAACGACTGGCCTTCTTCACCGGCCGCGATCAGAGCCAAAGCTTCACCGGTTGGTGGGCCAAGCAGTTCGGCACGCCCAACTTCGCGGCGCATGGCGGGTTCTGCTCGGTCAACATGGCGGCCGCGGGCCTGTATTCGATCGGCGGCAGTTTCTGGGAATTCGGCGAGCCGGACTGGGACAACACGAAATACCTGCTGATGTTCGGCGTGGCCGAGGATCACGATTCCAACCCGATCAAGACCGGGCTGGCAAAGATCAAGGCGCGAGGCGCGAAGTCCGTCAGCATCAATCCGGTGCAGACTGGGTACGCCGCGCTGTCGGACGAATTCCTGGCGATCCGTCCGGGCACCGACGGGCTGTTCGTGCTGGCGCTAGTGCATGAGTTGCTGCGCACCGATCAGATCGATCTGGATTTCCTGGTGCGCTACACCAACGCGACTGCGTTGGTCATCAACAACCCCGGTGGCGCGGATGATGCGCTGATCGCACGCGATGCAGATGGCAAGCCGCTGGCGTGGGATCGCGCCACGAACGCACCGATGGATGCGACGACGCCCGGCATGCAGCCGGCCATCGTGGGGGAGTACACGCTGGGGGATGGGCGCAAGGCCCGCCCGGTGTTCCACCTGCTAGCGGAACGGTATCTCGACGGCAAGTACGCACCCGACGCGGTGGCCGAACGTTGCGACATTCCGTCGTCAACGATTCGCCGCGTCGCCGCGGAGATCGCTGACGTCGCATTCAACCAGGCGATCGAACTGGACCAACCCTGGACCGACACCTCAGGCCGCAGCCACGCGAAGATGATCGGCCGCCCGGTCGCGCTGCATGCGATGCGCGGCATTTCGGCGCATTCCAACGGCTTTCAGACCTGTCGTGCGCTGCACCTGCTGCAAATGCTGCTGGGCGCGGTCGATACCCCCGGCGCGTGGCGCTACAAGTCGCCGTACCCGAAGCCGATCCCGCCGGCCGCGGCACCGGTTGGCAAAGGCTACAAGCCGAACAGCATACTACCGGGCATGGCACTCGGCTTCCCGCAAGGGCCGCAGGACCTGCTGCTGGAAGATGACGGCACGCCGATCCGCATCGACAAGGCCTTCACCTGGGACGCGCCGATGTCCGTGCACGGTATGATGCACATGGTGATTGCCAACGCCTGGGCCGGTGATCCGTACAAGATCGACACGCTGTTCATGTACATGTCGAACATGGCGTGGAATTCGTCGATGAATCCCGGCGACTCCATGCGCATGCTCACCGATAAAGATCCAGCGTCCGGCGGATATCGTATCCCGCATGTGATCTATTCCGATGCGTTCTTTTCGGAAACCGTTCCCTACGCGGACCTGATCCTGCCAGATACCACCTATCTCGAGCGCTGGGACTGCATCTCGATGCTGGACCGGCCGATCGGCGGCGCACACGGACCCGCTGATGCGATCCGCCAACCTGTGTTGAAACCTGATCGCGATGTGCGGCCATTCCAAGACGTACTGTTGGACCTGGGCGTGCGGCTGAAACTACCGGGCTTCGTCAAGGACGATGGCAGCGCGCTGTATCACAGCTATCCGGACTACATCGCCAATCACGAGCGCAGTCCCGGCATTGGCCCGCTTGGGGGATGGCGCGGCAACGGCACCGCCATGGGCAAAGGACCGGCCAATCCGGATCAGCTCGCGCGCTATGTGGAAAACCAGTGCTTCTGGCAACATCATCTGCCGCCGGAGCAGCTCTATTTCAAGCATTCCAACGCCGCCTATCTGCGCGATGCGCATGCCATGGGCCTGGTGCCCAACACCAACCAGATCGTGCTGCAGCTCTACTGCGAGCCGCTGCAGCGCTTTCGCCTGGCGGCTGAGGGGCATGGCGCGGTGCAGCCGCCAGAGACGCATCGCAGCCGCATCCGCACGTATTTTGATCCGCTTCCGTTCTGGTATCCGCCGAGCGCCGATGACGTGCCGGAACTTGCGGCCTGGCCGCTGCATGCCGTCACGCAGCGGCCGTCGATCATGTACCACTCCTGGGGATCGCAGAACGCGTGGCTGCGGCAGATCTATGACCGCAACCATCTTTACATGAACCGCCGCACCGCCGCCGCAATGGGTCTGACCGATGACGACACGGTGTGGGTAATCAGCCGCACCGGCCGGGTGAAATGCCAGTTGCGGCTGATGGAAGGGGTCAATCCGGATACGGTTTGGACCTGGAATGCGATTGGCAAGCGATCGGGCGCATGGAACCTGTCCGCGGATGCGCCGGAGTCGCGTGACGGTTTCCTACTGAACCATGTCATCTCGGAATTCCGCACCGACGATGATGGCGCGCAGTGGTCGAACAGCGACCCGATCACCGGGCAGGCCGCGTGGTACGATTTGCGTGTGCGGGTCGAAAAGGCTGATGCGGGTGCGACGGAGCCGCAGTTCAGCCCCTTGAAACGTCCGCCCGGTATGAAGCCGCCGGCCGACTTGCTGCGCTTCAACGCGCGGGAGCACGCGTAGATGACCGCGATCCCATCGCCGGGGGCGAAGAAGCTCGGCCTCGTCATCGATCTGGACACCTGCGTCGGCTGCCATGCCTGCGCGGTGAACTGCAAGGAATGGAATACGTCGGGGCATTCGGCGCCGCTGCCGGATTTCGACGCCTATCAGGCGAAGCCGCAGGGCGTGTGGTTCAACCGCGTGCATAGCTACGAAGCGGGCGAAGGCCGCGACAGCCGCACGGTGTATTTCCCGCGGTCCTGTCTGCATTGCGAAGAGCCGGCGTGCGTCACCGTCTGCCCCACGGGCGCCTCGTACAAACGCGCGGAAGACGGGATCGTGCTGGTGAACGCCGACACTTGCATCGGCTGCAAGCTGTGTTCCTGGGCCTGCCCGTATGGCGCACGTGAGTTCGATGAAGATGCCGGGGTAATGAAGAAATGCACGCTGTGTATCGATCGCATCTACAACACCAACCTGCCGGAACAGGATCGCGTGCCGGCCTGTGTGTCAACCTGCCCGGCGCAGGCGCGGCATTTCGGCGATCTGGGCGACCCTGACAGTGCGGTGTCGCGGCTGGTGGCCGAGCGCGGCGGTTATGGCCTGATGCCGGAGCTCGGTTACAAGCCGGTGAACAGATATCTGCCGCCGCGTGCGCGTGCCCATCATGCAACGCCGGTTGAAACCCCGGCGGAGCCAATCACCAATTCGTTCCTGCGGTGGATCGACCGCGCCCTGTCGCGCTGAGGCCCCGATGCATCCCGCGCTTTCTGTCATTCTGTTCACCACTGCCTCGGGCGCCGGCTATGGCATGCTGTTCTGGCTCGGGCTATTGGCGCCGCTGGGGCTGCTGCCGATGGAGGCAAGCTTTGGCCTGACCGCGTCCGTGCTGGGCCTGGCACTGATCACATTCGGGTTGCTGTCGTCGACGGCGCATCTGGGTCATCCGGAGCGTGCCTGGCGTGCGATCACGCAATGGCGCACGTCGTGGCTGTCGCGTGAGGGGGTGGCGTCGCTGATCACCTATATCCCCGCGGTGCTGTTTCCTCTGCTGTGGCTGATGGATGGCGCACCGGATGGTGTGGCAGAGCTGCTCGGCTTCCTGACCGCGGCGATGGCCGTGGTCACCGTGATCTGCACTGGCATGATCTATGCCTCATTGAAACCAATCCGGCAGTGGTATCATCCGCTGGTGATGCCGTTCTATCTGCTGGCGTCGGTGTTTTCGGGCGGTGCCTGCCTGGCTGGTGTCGCGATGTTCTGGCACGCCTCGCCGATGCTGGCATATGCGACCGTGGTGTTGGCGGCGATCACGCTGGTGGCGAAACTTGCCTATTGGCGCAGCATCGACCGCGGCCCGGTGCGTGGTCCTGGGGATGCAATCGGGCTGACGGAGCTCGGCACGGTGCGCATGCTCGACCCGCCGAACACCGAGGACAACTACCTGATGCGGGAGATGGGCTATCGCATTGCCCGCAAGCACGCAGCGCGGCTGAGGGTGATCGCGGTGGCGCTGGCGTTCGTCGTGCCGATCGTGCTGCTGCCATTTATTCCGCCGGTGGCGGCAGTGGTCGCGCTGGTTGGGTTGCTGGTAGAACGCTGGCTGTTCTTCGCTGAAGCGACGCACACGGTCACGTTGTATTACGGCCGTACGGCGTAACGACAGGCACACCTCTCCCACTTCGTGAGAGAGGTGTACTGAGCATCATTTCTCTACCCACACATTATACATCCGGGGATCGTAGAACGGTTTGTAGTGCTGCACATTGCTGCGCACGCCTTGCACTTTCGGCATCACGCCCATCGGAATCACCATCACGTCACGCAACGCGATCTCCTGTGCCTTGGCAAACGCCGCCTGCCGCGCTTCCAGCGTCGGGCCGTTCGAGACAATATTGAACTGCTCCATGAAAGCAGGATCGGTCTTGTTGTCCGGCGGCGTGTAGACCGGATTCGGCTCCGCCATCGGGCGCAGGGTCTGCATGCCGCCTTGCGCGATATAGGTGATCCAGCCCGTGAAGAAGAAGTTCCAGTCCGGCGTGCCTTTCATGCTCTTCGCCAGCGCGGTCGGCCAATCCAGCACCTGCAGCTCCACGTTGATGCCAACCGCCTTCAGCTCCTGCGACATCGCCAGGGCCGAATTGTACAACGATGGATAATCCTTGTTCGTCAGCAGAACGACTTTTTCTCCCTTGTAGCCAGCCTCCTGCAACAGCTGTTTCACCTTCGCGGGATTGTGCTGATCCAGCAGCTCCTTCCCCGCCTCGGTGTAGTACGTGCTGCCCGCATATTGCAGCGATGGATTGGGGTGATAGTTCCCATCACTCGCCGCCTCCATGATCTCATCGAAATTAACCGCTGCCGCGACCGCCTGACGGAACTTCAAATTGTTGGTCGGTGGCGCGGACCAGTTCGGGAAAGTGACGTTGAACCAGAAGTTGTCCAGCTTGACGAGCTTGATGTCCTTGTTGGCGGCCAGGCGCTTCTGCGTGATGGTCGGGACATCCTCCACCGCCTGCAGCTCGCCGGTCTCCAAGCCGGCGACGCGTGCCCCGCCCTCCGGCACCATGCGGAACGTGATGGTATCGAGGCAGGCGACCTTGTATCCGCCAAAGCCATCCAGATCAGTATAACGCGTGTCCGGCGCGTAGCCATCGAACCGCTTCAGCTTCACGTAGCCGTCCGGCACGAACTGAACCATCTGATAAGGACCGGTGCCCACCGATGGCAGTTGCTGCGCCGGCGCATCCTTGTTTTCCTCCGGAATGATGATGATCGGCACGGTGATCGAGGACATGCTTTCGACAAATGTCGCCCGGCTGTCCTTCAGCGTGATGACAAATGTGGACGGATCTGGGGTGTCGTAGTGGTCTACCGGCGCCAGGATCGAACGATCGATACCGACCTTCGCATAGCGCTCGAACGATGCCCGCACATCGGCCGAGGTCATCAGCTTGCCATTATGGAAGTGCACGCCCTGGCGCAGCTTGAAGGTGTAGACCTTGTTGTCGGGGCTGGCCTCAACCGAGGCCGCGAGCTGCAGCAACGGCTTCATGTTGTCGTCGCGCGTGACCAGCGTTTCATAGGTGTTCATCGCGATGTTGCGCACGGACACCGCACTGTTGGCCATCATGTCGAGGCCCGCGACATTGGCCTCTAGCCCATAGGTGAAGTCACCGCCGACGCGGCCACATTTGAACGGCTCGGCCGCGTGGGCGACGAGCGGAAGGGTTGCCGCGCCTGCCAACAGCAGGGCGCGAAGGACAGTGCGGCCGATCGGCATTGGATGCTCCCGGGGATTTCGACCTGCGGATGATGGAAGGGTTCGGTGCGCATCGTCAACGCCACACCGCTTGCAAAGTACCGGCCGGGCTTTCAAACAGGGGAGATGGAGAGATATTTCCTGCCCCGCGCATTGCTGCCGGATGGTTGGGCGCGCGACGTGCTGCTCACCGTTGCGGATGGAACCGTCACCGCGTTGCACTCAGGTGCGGCGGCGGGCAACGCGGTGCGTCTGTCGGGCGTGGCCCTGCCTGGCATGCCGAACCTGCACAGCCACGCGTTTCAGCGCGGCATGGCCGGGTTGGCGCAACGCGGTGGCGATTTCTGGTCATGGCGAGAGGTGATGTACCGCTTCCAGGCGGCGCTGGCACCTGACGATATCGAGGCGATCGCCGCGATCGCCTACATGGAAATGCTGGAGGCAGGGTTCACCGCGGTCGCGGAATTTCATTACGTGCATCATGCACCGGATGGCACGGCGTATGCCAATCCGGCGGAGCTGAGCGCGCGCATCGCCGCGGCGGCGGAGACGAGCGGCATTGGGTTGACGATGCTGCCGGTGTTCTACGCGCATGGCAGTTTCAACGCGATGCCACCCACGCCGGGGCAACGGCGCTTCGTCAATGATATCGATAGCTATGCGCGCCTGCTGGATGGCACGGCGCGGGCGATCGCCGCTCTCCCGGACGCACAGCTCGGCATTGCGCCACATTCCTTGCGTGCGGCGACGATACCGGAGCTTGGGCAGTTAGTGCAGCTCGCCGCCGGGCGGGTACTGCATATCCATATCGCCGAACAGACGCTGGAGGTTGACGACTGCCTGGCCGCCACCGGGCAACGCCCGGTCGAACACTTGCTCGCCAACATCGCGGTTGATCATCGGTGGTGCCTGGTGCACGCAACGCACATGACCGTAGCCGAAACAACTGCGCTGGCGGCCACCGGCGCGGTCGCCGGGTTGTGCCCGATCACCGAGGCCGATCTGGGCGATGGTGTGTTTCCCGCCATTGCCTGGCGTGAGGCGAGTGGGCGGTTCGGGATTGGCACGGATTCCAACACCGCCATATCCGCGACGCAGGAGCTGCGGCTGCTGGAGTACAGCCAGCGGCTGCAGCATCGCACACGGAATTTGCTGGCACCGTCAGGCATTTCTTCTGGGCGCTATTTGTGGGATCAAGCCGTGGGCGGTGGTACGCAGGCGCTGAATCGTCCGGTCGGTGCGATCGCCCCGGGCCGTCGGGCCGATTTCGTTGTCATCGATCCAGCGCATCCCGCGCTGCTCGGTCGTGACGAAGACACGCTGCTGGATGCGGTGACCTTCGCCGCTGCGACGCCGTGTATCACCGACGTGGTGGCCGGCGGCCGACACGTGGTGCGCGACGGCCGGCATGTCGCGCGCGATGCCATCCTCTCCGCCTATCAACGCACCGCGCATCGCCTGGTCGACACGATCTGAGCGCCGCCACCATTGCCAGACGCGTGGCCGCGCGCAGACACTGCGCAGCCGAATGGCTCAACGGAGAACGTCCATGGCCCGCATCCTGATCGCCGGCGCCGGCATCGGCGGCCTGACCGCCGCGCTGGCCCTGCTGCGCCGCGGCCACGAGGTGCATCTGTTCGAACAAGCCAGCGAGCTGCGCGAGGTCGGCGCCGGTGTGCAGCTTTCAGCCAATGGCACGCGCGTGTTGATCGATCTCGGATTGCGCGCACGGATGGAGCAGGTGATTTGCGAACCGGCCGGCAAAGAAATCCGCCTGTGGAGCACGGGTCAGAGCTGGAAACTGTTCGACTTGGGCGAGACGTCGGTGGCGCGGTACGGCGCACCCTACTGGATGGTGCATCGCGGCGATTTTCACGCCGTACTGCGTGATGCGGTCCAGCAGGCCGGCCTGGACATGGTGCGGGTCGGTGTCGCCGCGGAGGGCTTCGATCAGGACGACGGTGGGATCACGCTGCACCTTTCCTCGGGGGACCATGTGCGCGGCGACCTGCTGATCGGCGCGGACGGCGTTCATTCCGCCATCCGTCAGCGCATGTTCGGCACCAGCCGGGCACAGTTCACCGGGATCATGGCCTGGCGCGGGCTGATCCCGACGCAACGCCTGCCGCGTCATCTGCGACGCCTGGTTGGCGCCAACTGGAACGGGATCGGTGGCCACGTCGTGACCTATCCGTTGCGCCGCGGCGAGATCTTGAACTTCGTCGGCGCGCGGGAACGCGATGATTGGCAGGTTGAATCCTGGACCGAAGCCGGCACGATTGAGGAGTGCTTGCGTGACTTCGCGGGCTGGCACGATGACATCCAGACGATCGTCCGCGCCATCGCCACGCCATTCAAATGGGCGCTGCTAGGACGCGAGCCGCTGCCGCACTATTCCATCGGCCGCGCAACGTTGATGGGAGATGCCGCGCATCCGACCCTGCCGTTCCTGGCACAAGGTGCCAACATGGCGTTGGAAGATGCCATGGTGCTGGCGCGTTGCCTGGACGCATACAACGATGTCGCCAACGCGCTGAAACACTACGACGCCGCTCGACTGGCGCGGACGGCGGCGATCGTGCGCGGATCGAACGACAACGCGAAACGGTTCCATAACCCGGCGCTGGCCGAGGCCGCCGGCGCGGCAGCCTATATCGACAGGGAATGGACGCCAGAGAAGGTCCGGGAACGGTATGATTGGCTGTATGAATACGACGCGCTGACCGTGCCGGTGTGATCAGCCGGCCGGCATCTCGGCCAGCAGTCGTCCCAACCCTGCCAGCTTCTGCGTCACACCCATCACCCGGAACATCGCCCACAGCGCGGCCTGGTTGGTGGTGATCACCGACTTGCCGAACTCGCTCTCCCACGCGGGCACATGTACCATCGTCGGGAAATTGCCGCCCGGCACCACCAGCACCTCGATCTCCGCCCGATCGATCTGCCGGAACGCGTCGCGCGCAGTGTCCGGCCCCAACTTGCCGATCATATACGCGTCGGCAGCATCGAAGCTGTGCAGTGCCACGACCTGCAGGCCGAATTTCGTTTCGTAGTAGTGTTTCGCCCGCTCGATCACCGCAGGCGAGTACGGCGAGACCAACGCGATCCGCCGCGCACCCAGCGCCTGCACCGCCTGGCCCACCGCCTGTGCCGACGTAATCGCCGGCACGCCAGCCGCCTCGCTCATCCGCTGGATTGCCATCGTATCATAATCCTCGGCGAACAGGCTCGCCGAGGTCTGCGACAAAGCGATCACTTCCACTTTCGCAGTGCCCAGCAGTTGCGACTGATACACCAGATCCGCATCCAAACTGGGCGCGAACGGTGTGCCGCCACGGCTCTTCAACCGCCCCGCATGCGCCTGATATTCGCCCGGCAATAGCCGGTTGTACTCGATCTCCACCGTCGTGTTGGTCGACGGGATCAACACCCCGAAATGCCGCGGCATGGCCATTCCCTCCCCACACGCCCGACGTGACGATGCGCCGACCGCTACCGCCGCACCAGCCCTGTCGCACCAGCACTTGAGCCGACGCCCCGCTGCCCGCACACTCCCTGCCTGTCTCACGAGGCCCCCATGACCAACGCCGTCACACTCCAGATCACCGATCGCCGCCCCTTCGCCGACGGCATCAGCTTCGGCGATGCCGGGCCGTACGAACGCTTGACCGGACGCGCGCTGTTCGCAGTGGACCCATTGGTCGACGCCAACGCCTGGGTGGTCGATCTCGACAAGGCACCGCGCGATACACATGGCCGCGTGCACTTCGCCGCCGACATCATGATCCTGCAACCAGTGGACCCCGCGCGCGGCAACCACCGCGTGTTCTACGACTATGGCAACCGCGGCCATAAGCGGATGTTACAGTTTTTCAATGATTCGGTGCACAGCAACGAGCCGATCACACCGGCGCACGCCGGCAATGGTTTCCTGATGCGCCGTGGCTACACCGTGGCGTGGTGCGCCTGGGAAGGCGACATGCTGCCTGGCGACGGCCGCGCGATTCTGGATCTGCCGATCGCCACCGACAACGGTGCGCCGATCACCGGCAAGGTCCGCGTCGAATACATCATGGACCAGCCCGGCATCACCACCGTGCCGCTCAGCGGCAAGGCAGCGGCGCATTCCTATCCCACTGTCTCGCGCGACACCCGCCAGGCCAACCTGACGCGCCGGCGTTATCCGTACGATCCGCGCGAGCCGATCCCGGCCGACGCATGGTGCTTCGCACGCAGCGAAGGGAGCCGCGGCGGGGAAACCGGCGAAGCCGAACGCGCCCTGATCGCATCTGACACGCATATCCATCTCCCCACCGGATTCGAAACCGGCTGGATCTACGAACTTGTCTACACCGCGAAAGATCCGTTGGTGCACGGTCTGGGGCATGTCGCCGTGCGCGATTTCGTCAGTTTCCTGAAATACGGCGTGGAAGACGCCGCCGGCCAACCCAACCCGGGGCCAGGCATTGAAAAAGCCTATGCCTGGGGCCGATCGCAGACCGGGCGCTGTCTGCGCGATTTCGTCTATCGGGGCTGCAACGCTGACGCCGCCGGCCGGCGTGTGTTCGATGGCGTGCTGCCGCATGTCGCCGGCGCGGGACGCAAATGGCTGAACCACCGCTTCGCCGGCCCGATCGTTTCCGGCGGGCAGTATTACGAGGATCACTTCAATCCGGCCGACACGTTCCCGTTCTCCTATGCCTGGTCCACCGATCATCTGACCGGCCATCATGATGCGATCCTGAAACGGCCGGAAAGCGACCCGCTGGTGATCCACACGCAGACCTGCACGGAATACTGGGCACGCCGCGGCTCGCTGGTGCACACCAACACACAGGGCAACGACCTGAAGCAGCCCGACACCGTACGGGTCTATTGCTGGTCCAGCTCGCAGCACTTCGCCGACCCGCAGCACAAGCCGCCGTCACGCGGCGCATGCCAGCAGAACTTCTCCAACGTCGTGTCCACCTCGATGCTATTCCGCGCGATGATCGACGCGATGGATCGCTGGGCGACCGACGGCACACCGCCGCCCGCCAGCCGCATTCCCACGCGCGCCGATGGCACGCTGGTCGATTACACAACTTGGGCGCGCCAGTTCCCGACGATCCCTGGCCACATGACGCCGCGTGGTCCGACGGAGCTGCCGTTGATGGATTTTGGGGCAAGGTTTGAACAGGGGATTTTGGATAAGGAACCGCCCGATCTGGTGGCGGGCAAGAGCTACGTCGTCGGTGTGCCGGCGGTGGATGTCGATGGCAATGACGTTCCCGGCGTGCGCGCGCCGATGGTCGCGGCACCGATGGGCACCTATGTCGGCTGGAATC
>Ga0210386_10003178_pt1 | contig 13836 bp, 17 predicted proteins | sample IncBWH32OmetaG_FD_160091 | JGI IMG/M metagenome (GOLD analysis project Ga0210386, IMG submission 160091) | Forest soil microbial communities from Barre Woods Harvard Forest LTER site, Petersham, Massachusetts, United States - Inc-BW-H-32-O ... | reverse complement strand
GCCAGCATCAAGGCCGCGGACCCGCTGAACTGGATGGGCCCGAACCTGTCCAGCAGCCAGCTGATCGTCTACGTCCAGCCCCAGATCGGCGGCGGCTTCGTCAAGCAGCTGACCAGCGCCCAGCTGGTCAGCCTGGGCCGGCAAGTGGACAGCGACGCGGCTGGCTGGCACGCCCGGCCCGCGCTGCCGCTGGAAGTGACCGACGCCAGCCTGTTCCAGGTGAGCACGCAGCAGCACAGCAACTTCGCCGGCACCCCGGCGAACAACGTCGCTCACTTCACCGGCAACGTGTACGTCGCCACCCCGCCGCTGCTCGCCATGTACGGCATCAAGGCCAGCCAGATCAGTCCAGGTGCCGACATCCTTACCGTGCGACCCGGCCTGGCCGGCCTGCCGCGTATGCAGATGACGTGGGGCAACCCCGGCGGCCAGCCGGGTCCGGGCGCAGGTCCGGCCGGAGGTCCCGCCGGAGGCGGCAACTCTTCCTGCACGCCCAGCAACGACTGCCTGCCCGACCCGGTGATCCAGACCATCGGCGGCCTGCCCGATGGCACCTCCGCGCCGAACACGGTCATCACCGAGTACGCGGTGAGCAGGTACCACCTGACCCTCAGCCTGAATGGATGGCTCATCCAGGCACCGGGGCCGCTGACCGCGGCGCAGATCGACACCGCCAGGCAGCTCGCGCTCGCCTACGGGGTGACGGTCGAGACGAAGTCCGGTTCGCTGAGCCTCGGCGAGATCACCGACGGCCTCACCGCGCTGGGCATCGTGATCGCGCTCGGTGTGCTGGCCATGTCCGTCGGCTTGATCCGCAGCGAGACCGCCCGCGACCTGCGCACGCTCACCGCGGCCGGCGCCAGCGCCAGGACCCGGCGGATGATCACCGCCGCGACCGCCGCCGCGCTCGGCGTGCTCGGCGCGGTCCTCGGCATCGCCGGCGCGGTGATCGCCGGGCTGGCCTGGACTCACAGTAATCCGTCCGTCACATTCGACGACGTGCTGGTGTCCGACGTCCTGATCTTGCTGGCCGGGCTGCCGCTGATCGCCGCCGGCGCCGGCTGGCTGCTGGCCGGCCGCGAGCCCGAGGTCATCGGGAGGCAGCCGCTGGACTGACGCGGGCCGCGTCGCAGATCCCGGCGATGACGCGGCTGACGGGTTGCATTTGTTGACCTATATAGACGAGCCTATGATTAAGCTATGAGTCCGAAGACGAAGGAAACCCGCGGCGGGCGGATCACGGTCGCCGAGGCCCTGTACCGGCTCGTGTCGACCGCTGTGCAGCAGCAGCCCAGGGAGATCAGTCTTACGTCGGCGTCGACGCTGGCCACCGTGGACCGCACCGGCCCGCGGCGCATCACTGACCTGGCGGCCATCGAGGGGGTGGCCCAGCCGTCAATGACCGCACTCGTCAACGTCCTGGAGAGGGCAGGCCTGGTGGAGCGCGGGCAGGATCCGGGTGACCAGCGGGTGGTGCTGGTGGCGCTGACCGCAGCAGGGACGGACTACCTGCGATCCCGGCGCAAAGCCGGGGCGGAGGCGTTCGCCCGGCTGATCGACAAGCTTCCACCCGACGAGACCGCGACCCTGCTGGCGGCAGCGCCGGCACTGCAGCACCTACATGAGCTCGATGATGAGCAGCGGGCCGCCGCGTACCAGGCAGCAGACCCGTCCGCCAACCGAGTCCGGCTGGAGGAATGAACGATGGAGCCGACCCAGGCAGCCGCTTGCCACGAGGTCATCGACCACGACGAGCACCGCGTGCACCAATGGCGCGTGACTCAGCTCAAGCGTCTCGGGATCCCCGGGCCACTGGCCGAGGCTGACGCCGACAACGTCGACTGGCATCAGATCGCCAGCCTGGTGCAGCACGGCTGCCCCCCGCGGCTCGCCCTCCGCATAATCCGCTGATACAGCCCCTCGGCTCTCCGGTGCACGTCCCAGAAGTGGTGCCACGGGTGGTAGGGACCAGCCCAGGATGCCTCGCTGCGCATACCGTCCCCAGGCGATGTCCGGCTCGGCGCCGAAACCCGCTCGATCACTTGAGGGGATTGACTGGCACAGAGAAAGCAGAGTGAAGGAAGATGGATAAGGCGATCTCGCTGGCCCTCGCAGCGAGCTTTTGTACAGCCACGTCCTCGGTATGCCAGCGCCTTGGCGCTAGAAACGCAAGACGCCCCGGGGCGGCCGGAGTCGACATCTGGCTCATCTTCCGGCTAGCCCGCCGTCCGATCTGGCTTGCTGGGCTGGCCAGCATGATCCTTGGATTCGCGTTCCAGCTGGCGGCGTTGCACTTCGGGGCGCTGGCCCTGGTCCAGCCCATCCTCGCGCTCGAGCTGCTGTTCGTCTTCGGATATATGGCGGTGCTCGGCTCCGGGCGGGTAAAGCGACGCGACTGGCTTGCTGCGGCCGCTATGTCGGCCGGGCTCGGCCTGCTCCTCTTCGCCGCCTCGCCCTCCGGCGGACGGCTGCACGCGCCGGGCTCTTTGTGGTGGCTAGCCGGACTGGCCACCCTCGCTGTCGTGCTTGCCGGACTGGCGCTACCTTCCGGACTGCACCGCAGGTCCGCGGCATCTGGACGCCGCCGGGCAGCCGTCCTCGGCGCGGCCACCGGGATCGCCTGGGGCTTTGTGGCGGCGGTGATCAAGGAATTCAGCTCCCACCTCGGGAACGGCGCCGGTTCGATCCTGTCCAGCTGGAGCCTGTACGTCCTTATCGGCGGCGGTACGGCAACTCTCCTGCTCGCTTCTCACGCACTGGCCGCAGGGCCCCTGGCCGCATCGCAGCCAGGGTTCACGATCCTCGATCCGCTGGCGGCCAGCCTGCTCGGAATGTTCCTTTTCGGCGAGCACATCCAAGCCGGACCGCTGAACCTGGCCGGTGAGACGCTGGCGCTGGCTCTGCTGGCAGGCGGGGTCTTGGCGCTAAGCCACAGCCGCCTGCTCGTCGGCGAAGACGAGTGGGACCCAGCGCATGAGCCTGACGGTACGAACGTCATGGGCCGGCCATCCGCACACCCGTGCGCGGGAGCCTAACCCGGCCGGGTGGTTAGCGCTTGCCGACGGGGGTGGGGCCGATGACAGTGTCGAGGGTGCCGGCTGCGGTGTTGTAGACGTACCCGCTGACCATGATGTTGGGGGACAGCTGTGGTGCGGTGACTAGGGTGTTGACATCGGCGCGGACGGTGGCGGCGGGGTCGGTGGCCGGCAGCCAGGCCAGTTCGGCTTCGACGTAGCCGCCGCGGGCGGCGAAGCCGCGGCGCAGATCCGGGTCGGCCAGGAGCGTCGAGCCGCAGTCGGTGTGGTGGATGACGGCCAGCTCCCACCAGGGTCCGTCGGGGGTCTTGGTTTCCGTCAGGTAGCTGATGTAGGCGACGTCGCGCAGGACGGCCGCGGTGACCCGGCCGCCGACCGTGCGCTGCACGGTCGCGTCGCCGAGGTCGACGCCGAGGAAACCGGCGGGTTCGGTACGCGAGTCGATGCAGGTGATGACGTAGGACAGCTGGTTGGGGATCCACGGGATCTTCGGGTTCTTCGCCACGGCGTCGGTGGCCGCGAAGACCTTGTTCCGGTCCAGCAGTGTCGCGAGGGACATGAGAGTACCTTCCGGTCGATGAGAGCTGTCGCTGATGCGGGTGCGGGTTAAGTGTCGGCGCGGCGAGGGTGAGCAGTCATAACGCGATTGGGGTGATTTCAGCGCTAGAGCCGCCGCCGCACGGTCACCGGGCTGGACGTTCGCGGACCTGACCTGCGGTTTCGTCGGCGGGGGAGGCCGCCCGGCGCGGGCGGAGTGCGCCGGCTGCGGCGAAGGCGGCCAAGAACAGGGCGACCACCAGCCACAGCGCGCTGAGCAGGCCAGCCGATTCGGCCAGGGCGCCGATGGCCGGCGGCCCGGCGAGGTTCGCGAAGTAGCCGATCGAGGCGACAACACTGATCCGGGCGGCCGGGTCGGGCCCGCTTTCGGCGGCCGCCGACATGCCCAGCGGGAAGCCCATGGAGACGCCGACCGCCCATAGCAGCACGCCGAGCAGGACGATCCAGCGGTTCCCGGCCTCGATGAACAGCACCATGCCGACGACGCCCAGCGCGGTGGTGATGCGGACGGTCCGGGTGCGTCCGAGGCGGTCAACCACCGGGCCGGCGAAGATCCGGGTGAGCGCCTCGCCTGCGGCGAATGCGGTGAAGAACAGCGCCGCGACCGCGGCGCTCTGCCCGTGATCGGTGCGCACCGCTAGGGTAAGCCAGCTGTTGGCGGAGCCTTCGCCGAGCTCGACGCCGAGCATGACCAGGCCGATGAGCAGCAGCCGCCAGTCCAGCCAGCCGTGCAGCCAGTGGCGCAGCCGGGCCGCGCGGTCGCGGACAGGGGCGTCGGCGGGCGCGTGGTTGCCGGGCGGTATGGCCGCTGTGGTCCACCAGGCGGCTGCCACGATGACCACCGCCTCGCCGATGAGCTGCTCCGCCGGGCTGATGCCGAGGGCCGCGCAGCCTGCGCCGATCCCCGAGCCGACCGCGGCCCCGATCGACCAGGCAGCGTGCATCTTCGGCATCAGGGTGCGCCCGGCGGCCCGTTCGACGGCGGCGCCCTGCACGTTGATCAGCACGTCGAGAGCGCCGATACCCACCCCCGCGGTCACGAAGCCGAAGGCGACGAGCGGCACCGAGTCGGCGATGAGCGCGACGCCCAGCAGCGTCATCGCTGCGGCGATGAGCAGCAGCGCAGCTAGGATGGCCCGGCGCCCGCCCAGCCGGTGCAGCAGCGGGGTGGAACCGAGTAGCCCCAGGATGGACCCCACGGTCACGCCCGCCAGGAGCAGTCCGATGGTGCCGGTGCCGGTGCCGAGGTCGGCCTTGATGCCCGGCAGCCGGGGACCCCAGGCCGAGATGGTGATCCCGCCGAGGCCGAACGCGACGGTGACCGCCCGCCGCCAGCGGGCCAAGGATGCCGGCACGATCGCCTCCGCGCGAATAAACCTTCCAGTGGAAAGTATCACCCTCGGGGGACCGGCGGATACCTGGCCTAGGAAGGCTAGGCCGGCGTCCCCGGCTCAGCACCGAGCGGGAACAGCCGCTCGAGGATGGACAGCGAGCGGCCGACGTCGACCGCGCCCGGATCGAGCAGCCACTGGACCTGCAGGCCGTCAGACGCGGCGATGACCAGCGCGGCGGCATCGACCGGGTCGATGTCCGCCGCGATGCGGCCGGCTTGCTGCCCAGCCTCGATCCTGGCGGCCAGCAACTCGCGCAGCGAGCCGAACCGGCCGCGAATGAACTCCCGGGTCACGGCGTGCCGTTCCTGCAGGGCATCGGTGCTGAGGGTCGCGTAGAGCTCGACCAGGCCGGGGATCGACCGGTTCCGCTCGGCGGCCTCGATTATCAGGCCGACGGCGGACTCGCTTACCGCGTGCGGGTCGCGCGCTGCCTGGGCCTCGTGCGCCCGGTAGGCCTCAACCAGGAGTTCGTCGCGCGACGCGAAGTAGTGCCGCAGCGCGGTGTGGGACACTCCGATCGCCTCGCCGATCGTCCGCAGCGACGCCCGGTCCACCCCGCGCCGCGCGAACTGCGCGATCGCGCTGTCCAGGATCTGCTGCCGGCGTCGCACGCCTTTCGGGTACGAGCGGTGCCCTGTCCGGCCTGCGTTGGTGTCGGTCACCCCGCCATGGTAGGAGCCGTCCCGGCCGCGCCCACGCAACATGCAGCGGCTGGCTCATCGGCCGGGCGAATCACATTGACGATGCGACGACCGGTCACCCTGCCCGGGGCGAGGCTTGGCGTGCATCAAGAACCGATCACGGTAAGGGAGCCGCTGTCATGGCTGAATATCCGTACCCCGACCCCATTGTCCAGGTCACGGACGTGCAGGACCTCACCGTCCCCGACGCGGAGGTCATGTTCACCGGCGACCTCGTAGAGACAGGCCAGTTCGCGATCTTCCCGTGGTCCCCGGCCATAACGACATCGACGGGCCGCAGCTGCTGACCGACGTCCACGACTACCTGACGCTGTTGCGCGATGAGACCTGGCGGCGCCAGGACTCGGCGATGAGCGAGGATACGATCGCCGAGGAGATTACGGACCCGATGATCAAGCGGCATCCCGACTGGGAAGGGCGGGAGTGGATTCGGCCCGGCGTCGGCTGCCTGTGCACGGAGCATCCGTCATGACCGGCGAAAACTCCGACACCAGCCGCTACCAGCGCGGGGTCCAGGCCTACGCCAGCCAGTTCCACATCACGCCCGATCAGGTCCCCGCCTGGTTCGCCGACGCCGTCGGTGACCGCTTCGCAGAAGAGGCAATCCAGTCGGCCGCCAACGCCTGGACCGAGGACGAGCTCAGCCTGCGCGACCGGAGCCTGATCGTCATAGCGGCGCTGATCGCCCAAGGCGACCTGGAGGCCCACCTGCTGGAGGCCGTCCGCATCGCCCGGCGCGGCAAGGGCCGGCCGCGCACCCGGCCCGGCCGGGCGATGGCTGACAAGGCGTACTCCTCGGCGGCTAACCGCGCCTACCTGCGCCGCCGCGGCATCCAGGCCGTCATCCCGGTCAAGGTGGACCAGAGAAAGAGCCGCCGCGCCCGGGGACGCTTCGGCGGGCGGCCGCCGGCTTTCGACGCTGGGCATTACAAAGAACGCAACACCGTCGAGCGCTGCTTTGCCAAGCTCAAGCAGTTCCGCGCCGTAGCGACACGTTACGACAAGCGCGACTTCATGTACCAGGCCACCATTGACGTCGCCTCGATCCGGATCTGGCTACGAGATCCCGTCTCATGATCGACGGGACCCGTTCTGGGTCAGTGACCCCGGCCGCGGCAGCTGGTCCTTCAAGAATGGAATTGACATTCCATTTTGTTAGGGCGAGTGTTGAGGCGGGTAACGCGTGAGGAGATGGTCTTGCAGCATGATCTGGCCGGGAAGGTCGCCCTGGTCACCGGAGGGTCGCGGGGCATCGGGGCAGCCGTTGCCCGCGCCCTGGCCGGCGCCGGGGCCGACGTCGCCATCACCTACCTGAGCTCCCGGCAGGCCGCGGAGGCCGTGGCCGGGGAGTTGCGCGCAACGGGCGTGCGGGCACGCGCGATCCAGGCAGACCAGGCCGATCCGGCCGTGGCGGCCGCGGTCGTCCGCGAAGTGGCCGGCGAGTTCGGCAGGCTCGACATCTTGGTGAACAACGCCGCGGTCGCCGTGCTCGGCCCGGTCGACAGCCCCGCACCCGACGACGCGGCTCTCGACCGCCAGCTGCGGGTCAACTACACCAGCATCGTGGCCGCCATCCGCGCCGCCGCGCGCATGCTGCCTGAGGGCGGCCGCATCATCAACATCGGGTCCGGCGTGGCGACGCGCACGGGAGCGGCCGGCGTCGCCGACCACGCCGGCACCAAGGCAGCCCTCGCCGGCTTCACCCGGGGTGCCGCGCGTGACCTGGCCCCGCGGGGCATCACCGTGAACCTCCTGCAGACCGGCCTGGTGGCAACCCAGCTGAACACCGGCGAGGGCAGCGCCGCGCCGCGGCTGATTGCCTCCGTGCCACTGGGCCGGATGGGCCGGCCGGAGGAGATCGCGGCCGGCGTCTTGTTCCTGGCCAGCCCCGCCGCGTCTTACGTCACCGGGGCGACCCTGGATATCGACGGCGGCTACGGCGCGTAACCCGCGGATCCGGTACCTCGCCCCGCGGAGCACCTGCTCCGCCCGGCCGGCGGAGCCGTGGTGTCCGGACGGGCTGCGCGGGACCCTATCCCGGCACGGATGACCGGCCGGTTTTTTGGATTTGACATTCCATTTTCGGGTTGGGAACGTGGCCTGAGCGATCCACGGCAGAAGAGACAGGGGAGCGCCCTCGGCAGGACGCCCGGGTGCTCCCGGTTCAGAGCAAAGGAGCAAGGCCGTGAGCACCACCACCAACCTGACCCGGGATCCGGGCTACTTCACCCGGTACAAGAACTTCGCGCTCGGCAGGTCTGCCAGCGGCGTGCTGACCCTGCGCTTCCACACCGACGGGGGCCCGCACACCTTCGACGGCACCACCCACCACGACTTCCCGCGCCTGCTGGATGACATCGCCTTCGACAAAGACAACCGCGTGCTGGTCCTCACCGGCACCGGCGACAGCTTCATCAGCGACATCGACGGGCCCAGCCTGGGCGACCTCACCAAGCCCATGGCCGCTGCTGTCCTGTACACCGAGGGCCGGCGCGGCCTCCAGCGCCTGGCCGACCTGGAGATCCCGGTCATCGCGGCGGTCAACGGCCCGGCCACGGTGCACAGCGAGTACGCGCTGCTCGCCGACGTCGTCATCGCCAGCGACACCGCCGTGTTCGCCGACGTGCCTCACCTCGCCTTCGCCATCGCCCCCGGCGACGGCCTGTTCGTGGTCTGGGAAGAAGTCCTCGGCCTGAACCGGGCCCGCTACCTGGAGATCACCCAGGGATCGTTCACCGCCCAGGAAGCCCTCAGCTGGGGAGCGGTCGCCAAAGTGGTGCCGCTGGACCAGGTACTGCCCCAGGCCCAGGAACTTGCCGAGCAGATGACCCGGCGCCCGCACCTGACCAACAAGTACATCGCCGTGATCTTCCGCCAGCGCATCAGCCGCCGTCTGGCCGAGGGCATGCTGACCGGGATGGCCCTGGAAAGCCTGACCGCCGCCAACCTCGCCTACCTTTCTCAGGGGTAGGCAGGTCCCCGCGACCGGCAGGCAGACAGCTCCCGGGAGACAAGCTGCAGGCCAGCCACCTACCGGGGATGTGTTCGGGCGGGCGGCTCAGGCGGCTGCCTCATACGCGATCAGCGCCAGCATCGCATCCAGGGCGGTCTGCAGCGGCTTGGTGCTGCGCTGGATCTGGGTCAGCAGCAGCCCGCCCTGCAGGGCGGCCAGCGTCGCCAGGGCCAGTTCGTCCGGGTCCACGGTGCCAAGCTGGCCGCGGGCGTGCATGGCCCGCAGCCCGGAGCGGATGCCCTGTTCCCAGCGCGCGAGGCCTGCGGCGACCTTCGCGCGGGCCTGGTTGTCGGTCTCGGCCAGTTCGCTGCCCAGCGATCCGATCGGGCAGCCGCCGCGGCATTCGAGCTCTTCCTGGTGCTTGACCAGGAAGTCCCGCCAGGCCCGCAGGCCCTCCAGGCTGTCCAGCGCGGCCAGCATCGGTTCCTGGCCGCCGACGATGGTCTCGGTCTGGTACTCGATGACCGCCTCAACCAGGGCCTTCTTGTCCTTGAAGTAGTGATAGACCTGCGAGCTGCTCACCCCGGCGGCGACCCGGACATCCTCGATGGTCGTCCCGGAGACGCCGCCGTCGAACATCAGCTGGGCCGCCGCGGCGACAATCCGCTGCCGGGTCTGCTCGCCTTTAGGCGTCAGCCCGCCCGCCCGCCGGCCCTTCGCTGAAGGCATGCTGACACGATACCAGATTTATGGATTCGGCAATCCATAAATCTGCGGTATCAGTCAGGCGAGCACCGCCGCGTGTTGCACGCCCTTCAGCGGGCGCGAAGTGAGGACGATGTCCGCGACCGCGGGAACAGTGTTAACCGGTACCGGTCAGCAGACTTCAGCGCGACTTCATGTACCAAGCCACCATGTGGCTGGCGGGCTGCGGCGCGCTGCTGGTATTCGCGTCCGGCGCCGCGACCGCCGGGCTGCAGGCCGCGCTGGGCCTGCCGGCACGCTGCTCGCGATCGTGGCCCTGGTGGCGTTCGGCAACCCGACCGCGGGGTCGTCGATCGCCACCCCGCTGCTGGCATCGCCCTGGGATGTGCTCGGGCAGCTGTTGCCGCCCGGGGCGGCGCTCAGCCTGGCCCGCAACATCGTCTACCACGTGGACATCGACATCACCCGGCCGCTGGTCGTACTGTCGGCCTACGCGCTGGCCGGCGGCCTGATCATGGTCTGCACCGCGCTCATCCGCCAGCGCAAGACCGCTACCCGCGCGGCCGCGTCGCCCGCTACGGCATAACCAGGGCAGGACAGCGCCGTGACCGCAGCCAGGAACAGTGCTCAGTTCCGGTGGCGAACGCCTCGTGCAAGGGCGGCCAGTGACCGGCCAGCAGGCGGGCGGCCAGGGGCCAGTCCCGTGCGGCCTGGGCCTGCCGGACCGCCTCCACCGCGAACCCGTGCCCAGCGAGCCACCCCGCGGCCGCCGCGTGCAGCCCGGCCACCGCACCCGGGTCCGCGCGACGCAATTCCAGCCGCAGCAGCCCGGCGGACAGCGGGTGGTAGCGGAACCAGGACCGCTCCGCATCCAGCGACACCACGAACGCGCCGGCCGCCTCCAGGTCCTGCAGCATCCGCTCGGCGCCCTCATCCCCGAGAATCTCCCCCCGCCCGAACCACGGCCACCGGGGGCGGATGGCCGAAGCTACCGGGCCACCGCGGGTCCGTTCGGGATGATTTCTTCGATATTTCCGAACGGGCCGTGGTGACTCGCGCTGGGCAAGTCGCACTCGCTCGCTCGCCCGCCCGCCCGCGGACGCCCAATCACGACAACGGAGAGGGCAAGCGCCTGGCGCCGATAGCGATCGCCGCGGCGATCAGGACCTGGATCCCGGTAGTGATGGCGAAGGCTCTGGCGGTGCCGTGGGAGTTCAGGGCGGTGTACAGGGTGCCCAGGGTTGCGACGCCGAGTGCCAGTCCTGCTTGCTGTGCGGTGACCAGGACACCGCTGCCGGTGCCGGCGTGGTGCTCGGGTACCTCGGCGAGGATGAGCCGGAATAGCGAGCCGAACACCAGTGCCTGTCCGATGCCGATGACCGCGAGGCTCGGCGCCATGATGAACAGGCCGACGTGCGGCCAGAGGAGCGAGATGGTCGCGATCAGGCCGCCGAGTCCCACGGCGAGGACCGCTCCGCCCAGCGCGGTGACGTTGCGTGCGCCGAGCCGGGTGACCAGGCGGGGCACGTACAGCGAGGCGAGGAGGAACGGCACTGCCATCGGCATGGTGGCTAGCCCGGCCGTCAGGGGATCCGCGTGCAGGCCCTGCTGAAGGACCAGCGCGAATACGAACATGAACGCCCCGTAGCCCAGCATGAAGGGCAGGTGCAGCGAGAGTCCGCGGCGCACGGAGCTGAGGCCGAGCACCGAGGGCGCCAGGAGCGGTACCAGTCCCCGTCGTTCCGCCCGGCGCTCGACCGCGATCGTGGCCGCGCCGAGTACTGGCGCTAGCGCGAGCGTGATCAGCGACCATAGCGGCCAGTGGTCGGACTGCCCCAGCGTGAGGGGCAGCAGGAGCGCACTGATGGTTGCCGCGAACGCGAGGGCGCCGAGAGCGTCGATCGACACCGGGTGCGCCGAGCGGTTCTCCGGCACCACCCGGCCGACCGTGGCCAGCGCGAGCAGGCCGATGGGAATGTTGATCAGGAAGATCGGGCGCCACCCCGAGCCGGCGATGTCCGCGGTCACGAGGAGGCCCCCGAGCAGCTGGCCGATCACGATGGCGCTGCCGGCGGCCGCCGCGTACAGACTCTGAGCCTGTGCACGCCGCCTCCCGGTGAGGGTTGCCTGGTAGGTGGCTATCACTTGCGGAACGACCAGCGCGGCGCACGCGCCCTGGAGGATCCGGAATACCACCAGCAGGACGGCCGACGGGGCAAGCCCGCATCCGAGCGACGCGACGAGGAACCCGATCAGGCTGATGGTGAATACCCGGCGCCGGCCGTACCTGTCGCCGAGGCGCCCGCCGATCACGAGAAGGATGGCGTAGGCCGTGCCGTAGCCCGCCACGATGAGTTCCAGGTCCGCCGGCGAGGCGCCGAGGGAGCGCCTGATCGTATTGAGAGCAACGTTGACGCCGAAGTAGTTGATCTGCGGCAGCAGCACGCCCAGCAGGAGCAGACCGATACCGAGGTTACTCAGCCGGGAGGCTTCGGAACTCCCCGCCTCCGTCCCGTGCCCCAGGCCAGCAGGCATCCGGCGGCTGTTCAGTGACGTCATGCCTGCAGGCTAGAAAGCGCCGGGTCCCTTGCCATCAGCATGACGTGCCAGGTGGTTTACGTCCCTTGCCATTCGCGCCCAGTTCAATCTCGCGTCCTGGTGCGGAGCGGCGGCGCGGTGCGGGTTGTTACGCCGACAGGGCGGCGGCGCTGGGGGCATCCCGGTAGCCCACCGGGGTCATCCCGGTCAGTTCCCGGAACACCCGGTGAAACTGGGTATCGGAGGGGAACCCGCACTCCCGTCCGATGGCGCTGGCCGGGCGATCCGGACAGCGGCGCAGCAGCTGCTGCGCCTTCTCGATCCGCAGCTGGCGCAGCCGGCCCATCACCGAGCCCTTGGTGCCCTCGAACAGCCGGTACAGCGTCCGCTTGGACAGGTAGCAGCCGCGGGCGATCTCATCGGCGTCAAGACGGGGGTCGGCCAGGTGGGCGCGCAGGAAGCTGAGCACGCGTTCCCTGCGGATGACGTCGGACGGCACGGCCGCGGCCCGCCGGATGGCGCCCTGCCTGGCTGCCAGCACGTTAAGGCTAGACGTCAGCAGCCCGGGAACGGATGGCGCGAGCAGATCCGCGCCCTCGGGGTCGTCACGCTGGGCAAACGCCAGAGACCGGAGGAACGCCGCCGCAGCCCCAGCGGCACCGCCGCCGTCGAGCGGCACCGCGACGAGGTCGGCCGAGCGCTTCAGGCCGGCCGACGCGAGCACCTGCTCAACGGGAACATGGATGACAACCTGCTCCCACGGCTCGTCGAAGCGGAGCGCGAACGGCTCGCTCGTGTCATAGAACACGAGTGAGCCCGGCACCAGCTCCGCCTTCCTGCCCGCCTGCTCAAGCACCCCCCGCCCCTGGGTCAAGACGGTTACGCACAGGTACTCGTCGTCACCGCCGCGGGCGATGTGCGAGGGGGTACGGCGCCATGTCCCCCCGCTCGCCCGGCTGACGGCGAGCGCGAAGTCCCCGTACTCGCGGCGGCGGATCTCCCCGCAGAAAGCAGTGCCCGGCGTCGGCTCTATCCCCATCTGGACGCACAGCTGGCGGACGACCTCACGCCAGTACGCGGTCGCCTCGTCCGGCGCCACCGACGACGTGGACCACGTCCGCAGGCTGGCGTCCCGGGGATTAAGGCCCGTTCGTACGGTATTTGCGGTCGCGTACATCTGATCGCGCCTCCAGGGCCTCCGCCATCGGGCGGCGTTCCGGCTCGGCCGTGACGCCCAAGCCATAGGCCTAGTCTGTCCGCGGACGGCGCCCGGGTCGCCGGCGGGGGGCCCCAGTCCGGGGCCCACATGGCCAAACCGGCTATCCCTCGCCTGGTATTCCGGCCTGGTCCTCCCGGCCGGGCGGCTCCGCAGGCAGCGGCTTAGGCTGCGCTGGGGTAGTCGGCCGTTGCGCTCGCGGGCAGCAGGTCGCTGACCGGGTGCCGGGTGCGGGAGGCCGCCTCACGAACGGTGATCGACGGCAGCGTCCCAGGAGCCATGCCTAGCATCGGTGAACGCTGCCTCCTGCTCCAGTGCCTGCTGCGCTTGCGCCTCCGGAGCCACCGTGACGCTCGCCATTGCCATCTCCGCGTCAGGCGACGCCCCGCTGGCCTCAGGCCACCGCTTGAGCTCCACTTGCGGGATCAGCCAGGTGGCCAGGAAGGCCAGCGCGGCGATCGGTACAGCCACCAGGAATACGGTCTGGATCGATTCGGCGTAGCCGGACACGAAGCCTTGGTGCACCGCGGCGGGCAGGTGGGATAGTACCGCCGGGGTGACGTCCGCGCTGGTGAAGCCCTTCGGCAGGGCAACTCCGTGCAGGTGCCGGGCCAGGTTCCCGACCAGTACGTTGGCGAAGATCGCGCCGAAGATCGCCGTGCCGAACGACCCGCCGATCGAGCGGAAGAACGTGGCGCCCGAGGTTGCGACGCCTAGCTCGCTGTGCGGTACGCCG
>Ga0210386_10003176_pt1 | contig 13842 bp, 12 predicted proteins | sample IncBWH32OmetaG_FD_160091 | JGI IMG/M metagenome (GOLD analysis project Ga0210386, IMG submission 160091) | Forest soil microbial communities from Barre Woods Harvard Forest LTER site, Petersham, Massachusetts, United States - Inc-BW-H-32-O ... | reverse complement strand
GGCGGCGCGCGCGCGGTCGAAATCGCGCACGACGACCGCGTTGATCCTGGGATCGAGTGCCTCGATGCGGGCGATTGCGGCATCGACCAGTTCGCGCGCGGAGACCTGCCGCGCGGTCAGGGCCTGCAACAGGTCTGTCGCGGTCCGGTAGGCGAAATCCGTCGACGGTGTGGCCGCCATCGTGCTGGCGGGGGGTGACGCGGCCAGGGCGGCGGCCGCGCCCATCCCAGCCACGAAGTTGCGCCGGCGCAGGTCACGCATCGCCGTCTCCCTTGTTCCGGTGCCGTGTCCCGTTGTCGCCGGGTTTCCCGTCGCGCCGCAGGCAAGCGAGAAAGAGGTTAACGCAGGTGCACCCGGATCAGAAGGACACACGCCGATCGCAAGATTGCACGGCTTCAGCGTTGGTCCCAAGCCAAGGGCGGTGCAGCCAGAATCCGTGTGCATCCCGCTGATCTGCGTTCATCTGCGTTTGCCTTTCCTGCCGCCGCAGGAGCCGCGTGGGTGATGATCGCCGGCTGACGGCGCAACTCATCAGGAATGCGATGGGGCGGCGGAAGGTAGCGTTCGTTCAAGATGTGCGAAGCGGGCCCTGAACCTTGCGGCGTTCCTTCGCTGGTGGCGATGAGCGTGGCCAGGCCGAAGTCGATCCCGAGGTTGTCGATCTTCGGCTGATAGGCGGCGCGGCGTTGCGCGAACGGCTTGGCCATGTCCTGCACCAGCCGGATCGAAACCCGATCCGTCTCATCGGTGCAAAGCTGAACCACGGGGCAGAGTTCGCCGCCACGACGGTCGAATTGCCGATTGCCGTGCAGCGGGATGGCGACCGTGCCGCGGTTCGGCAGGCGCAGCATGGCCCACAGGTCGGCGATGTCAGCGGTCTCCGGCTTCTCGATTGTCGCCACGCGCACGTCCAGGCGCGGCGAGATACGCGAATGATCGGGATGGCGATGCTGTCCCATGCAGTGCCGCATGATCGATCTGGCGAGAGTGCGGGCGCCCGCATCAACACCAGCGATCGCGTCTCGGCTGAACCACATCCGGCGCCGGTTGGTCGTGCAAAGTTGCTTGTTCGTGGCGTCAGGCAGCTTCGATCCCCTGACGCAACCGCCGAATTCGTCGGCACGGTTGCTGACCCAGCCGTCGATCTGCTCCTGCACCTGATAGGACGCCATCTGGACCGGCGCGGCGGCGCAGATATCGTTCAGGTGCTTGGCCGATGCCTGCTTGTCGGTGCTGCCGGTCTCGAACAACAGCCGCCATTGGGCACGGCCGATCTGCACCGCCACGTCGCGATAGGCGCGGATGAAATCGAGCACGAAGCTTTCCTTCGCCGCGTTCATCGAATGCGCCACCGTGTCAGCGCAGCGGGCCGTGCGTCTTTCTCACGCCAACAGCGCCCTCACGCGAACAGCGCCTTGAGCGGCAGTGCTCCCGGCTTCGTGCCGAACAGCGCGGCAAGCCGGCCCTCCAATGGTCCGCGTCGGTTCCAGCGGAACGCGATCTCGCCAAGGTCGCGGTGGCCAAGGTCGCGGCGAATGTGCATGCCGCTGACCTGGTGCCACACGCCGATGATGGCGCATGGCGCGCTTGAACATGGCATGCACGCTCTCAGGCGGCGTCAGCCGCGACGCTGAATTTCACGATCTTGTCCGGGTTCGACACGGTGCCGCCACCGCCGCTGCCGCGCTTGATCGCGTCGACATGCTCCATGCCTTCCACCACCTGGCCCCAGATCGTGTACTGGCCGTTCAGGTGCGACGCCGGCTCGAACATGATGAAGAACTGGCTGTTGGCGCTGTGCGGGCTTTGCGAGCGCGCCATGCCGCAGGTGCCGCGCACGAACTTCCCGCTGCTGCTGAACTCGGCGCGGATGTCGTCCAGGTCGCTGCCGCCGGTGCCGGTGCCCGTCGGATCGCCGCCCTGCGCCATGAAGCCTTCGATGACACGATGGAACACCGTGCCGTCGTAGAAACCCTTCCGCACCAGTGTCTTGATCTGCGCCACATGGTTCGGCGCCAGGTCGGGCCGCAGCTCGATCACCACCCGGCCTGATTTGACGTCCAGGTACAGCGTGTTTTCCGGATCGCGTTCGCCACCGCTCATGTCATCTCTCCCCCGAAATGAATCACTTCACGTCCGTCGCCACTTGCATGTGCACGATCTGGTCGGGCGTGCCTTCCACCTCGCCATTCGGTCCGGTGCCACGCTTGATCATGTCGACGAACTGCATGCCCTGCACGACCTGACCCCAGATCGTGTATTTGCCATCCAGGCCAGGCGCCGGTGCGAACATGATGAAGAACTGGCTGTTGCCGCTGTTCGGATCGCCGGCACGCGCCATGCCGCAGGTGCCGCGCAGGAAATGACGGAGATTGGTGAACTCCGCCGGCACGTCGGGCAGCTTCGATCCGCCCATGCCGGTGCCGGTCGGATCGCCACCCTGGGCCATGAAGCCCTCGATCACGCGATGGAATGGCGTGCCATCATAGAAATGCTGGCGCGCCAGCGTCTTGATCTGTGCCACTGTCTTCGGTGCCAGATCGGGGAACATCTGGATCACCACCCGGCCGGATTTCAGGTCCAGGTAGAGTGTGTTTTCAGGATCGAGCTTCGGCTGTGCCGCGGCACGGCCGGCGGCCAACAGCACCGGCAAGGTGGCAACATGCGCGATCAGGCGGCGACGGTTCATTAAGCCCTCCCAAGGGCAATCACAGGGGGCGCCTCGATGCTCTCTCAGGGCCACCTGGTCAAGCGGGGGCGGTCAGGTCCGGTTCAATCGCGCCAATGTGCGCTGCAAGGTCAGCGGCGGCACGAAGGTGGAGATATCACCCCCCAGTATCGCCACTTCCTTGACCAGGCGCGAGGCGATGAACTGGTGCCGTTCGCTGGCCATCAGGAACACCGTCTCGATGTCGGGGGCCATGCGGTAATTCATGCCCGCCATCTGAAACTCATAGTCAAAGTCTGAGACAGCGCGCAGGCCACGAATGATCATGATCGCGCCCAGCTTGCGCGCGAAATCGATCAGCAATCCCTCGAACGGCTGCACTTCGATCACGGTACCGTTGCGCGCGCCGATCGCGGCGATCTCGGCCTTCACCAGTTCCACGCGCTCTTCCAACGGGAACAGTGGCCCCTTGCCGGTGTTGATCGCGACGCCGATCACCAGCTTGTCGAGCAGCCGAGCGGCGCGCGCGATCACATCGACATGCCCATTTGTCACCGGGTCGAAGGTGCCCGGATACAGGCCGATGCGCATGCGGCCATTCTGCTCAGCCATTCGGCGCGTTCTCCTCTGCGTCCTCATCCGGTTCTTCTTCCACGACCGGGAAAACGCTCGTCACATGTTCGTCGGCGTCGACGCGGAACAGCGTCACACCCATCGCTTGCCGTCCGGTGATCCGCACCTGGTCCGCCGGCACGCGGATCAATCGGCCCGCATCGGTCACCAGCATCACGTCGTCACCCTCCCGCACCGGGAAGGTGGCGGCCACCGCAGTACCATTACGCGGGGCCAAAGTAATATTGGCAATCCCCTGGCCGCCGCGGCCGGTCACGCGATACTCATAGGCCGAACTGCGCTTGCCGAAGCCGGCATCGGTCACCGTCAGCAGGAATTCTTCCTTGGCGGCCAGCTCATCGAAGCGCGCATCGTCGATCGTGACATCGCCGACCACTTCCTCGCCATCGGCCGCAGCCTCGACGTCTTCGTCGGTGTTGCCATTGCCGTTGCCATTGCGCCGCTTGGCGTTGGCAAGACGCAGATACGCCGCGCGCTCCTCGATCGAGACCTCGACGTGCTCTAACACCGACAGGCCGATCACCTCGTCGCCATTGGCCAATTTGATGCCGCGCACGCCGGAGCTGTCGCGGCCGGCGAACACGCGCACGGTGTCATCTGACAGCTCGAACCGGATGCAGCGGCCCTTGCGCGTCGCCAGGAACGCGTCCTGGCCTTCGCGGCAGGTTGCCACGCCGATCAGCCGATCGCCATCTTCCAGCTTCATCGCGATCAGCCCGGTCGCGCGCACATTGCGGAAATCCGACAGCTTGTTGCGCCGCACCGACCCGGACGCGGTCGCAAACAGCAAGTGCAGGCTGTCCCACAGCGTCTCATCCTGCGGCAGCGGCAGCACCGTTGTGATCGTGTCGCTGCCCAACTCCGGCAGCAGGTTCACCAGCGCGCGGCCCTTGCCGATCGGTCCGCCTTCCGGCAGCCGCCACACCTTCTCGCGGAAGGCCTTGCCGCCGGAGGAGAAGAACAGCACGAACTGGTGCGTGTGCGCATTGAAGCTGCGCGTGACAATGTCGTCGCCGCGCGTCGAGGCACCGCTGCGCCCGCGCCCGCCACGGTTCTGGGCACGGAACGTCTCCAACGTGGTGCGCTTGATGAACCCATCGCGCGTGATGGTCACCACCATCTGGCCCGGCTCGATCAGGCTCTCGTCATCCTGATCCGCCAGCGCATCGATGATGTCGGTCATGCGCGGCCGGTCGATCTCGGCCCGCGCCTTGCTCAGCTCCTCGCGCATCACCTCCATCCGTCGCAGATGGGACGCCAGGATTTCCAGCAGTTCGCGGATCTGGCCGCCGATTTCGGTAAGGTCGGCGTGGATCTTGTCGCGCTCCAGTCCGGTCAGCCGCTGCAGGCGGATGTCCAGGATGCCGCGCGCCTGCTCCTCGGTCAGCCGCACCGTGTTCTCGGGCGTGATCACATTGCCCGGCTCGTCGATCAATTGTAGCAGCGGCGCGACGTCGGCCGCTGGCCAGTCACGCGCCATCAACGCGGCACGCGCCGTGGCGGCATCGGGGCTCGCGCGGATCAGCCGGATCACCTCATCGATGTCCGCCACCGCGATCGCCAGACCCACCAGCAGATGCGCCCGCTCCCGCGCCTTCGCCAGCTCGAACCGCGAGCGCCGCTGGATCACCTCCTCGCGGAAGCGCACGAAGCAGACCAACGCGTCCTTCAGCCCCATCTGCCGCGGCTGGCCATCGTCCAGCGCCAGCATGTTGATGCCGAATGTCACCTGCAACTGGGTGAACCGGTACAACTGATTCAGCACCACATCCGACGTCGCGTCGCGCCGCAGCTCGATCACGATGCGCATCCCGTCGCGGTCGCTCTCGTCGCGCACGCCGGTGATGCCCTCGACCTGCTTCTCGCGCACCAGCTCGCCGATACGTTCAAGCAATGTCTTCTTGTTCACCTGATACGGGATCTCGGTGATGATGATCGCCTGGCGATCCCGCGCCATCTCCTCGATCTCGGAGCGCGCGCGCAGGATGATCGATTCGCGCCCGGTCTCGAACGCAGCACGAATCCCAGACCGCCCGATGATGGTGCCGCCGGTCGGAAAATCCGGTCCTGGAACGATCCGCATCAGCTCTTCCAGCGAGATATCCGGATCGGCGATCAGCGCCAGCGTCGCATCGACGATCTCGCCCGGATTGTGCGGCGGGATGTTGGTCGCCATGCCGACCGCGATGCCATTACCACCATTGATCAGCAGATTAGGGAACTGCGCGGGCAGGACCTTGGGTTCCTGCTCCTGCTCGTCGTAGTTCGGCTGGAAATCGACCGTGTCCTTGTCGATATCCGCCAGCAGCAGCATCGCCGCCTTGGCCAGCCGCGCCTCGGTGTAGCGCATCGCCGCCGGGTTATCGCCATCGACCGAACCGAAATTGCCCTGCCCATCGATCAGCGGCAGCCGCATGGAAAACGGCTGTGCCATGCGAACCATGGCGTCGTAGATCGAGGCGTCGCCGTGCGGGTGATATTTACCCATGACGTCGCCGACCACGCGGGACGATTTGCGGTAGGGCTTGTCCGGCGTGAAGCCGGATTCCTGCATGCCGAACAGGATGCGCCGGTGCACCGGCTTCAGCCCATCGCGGGCGTCCGGCAGCGCGCGCGACACGATCACGCTCATCGCGTAGTCGAGGTACGAGCGGCGCATCTCCGCTTCGAGCGTCACCGGCTGGGTGCCTTCCGGCGGGCTCTTCGGTGTGTCGTCAGGCGTGTCGGTCAAACTTGGCTCGGGGGGTGTGTGTCAGGCCGTTCGCTGCATTGCGGCGAACCCCCTAGATAGGCGGATTCGCTGGCCCTGGCGAGGGTTGACGACGCAGGTCAGGTTCGTGCCGCGACGGCGCCGCGACCCCTTGCGGGAGGCCGGTTTCCTGTCAGGGCGTCGCCTGCAGCCGCGCCAGCAAGCCAGGGGACGCCGCTCCGTCCACCGGCATCCCGGCGACCTGCTCGAACTGGCTGATCGCGTTGGAGGTCATCGGGCCCATCACCCCGTCAGCCTGCGCCTGCAGATAGCCAAGCCGGATGAGCTGCATCTGGGTCGCCCGCACCAAATCGTTGCTGGCGCCCGGCGAAACCGGCGGCGGTGGTGGTGGCGTCTGCTGCATCATGGGGCCGTAGCCAGGCACCATGTTCCCCTTGGCATACATGCATTGCGCGTAGCCGTTGTTGTACTGGTCCTGGATGGAAAGCTGGGTGTTGGAGCTGTTCGAGGCACCCAACCCGGCACCGCCGGCCAGGCCGGCTCCCGCGCCGATCGCGGCGCCTGCCCCAGCGTTACCGGCCGCGGCACCGATCGCCGCACCGAGGCCGGCCCCCAGCAGCGTGCCGACGGCCGCCGTGCCGGCCGCGCGCTGGTTCGCGTTCTGCGACTGCCCGGCCACCGATTGTTCGGCGTATTGCTTGCACCCGGCCTGCTCGTACTGGAACTGCTCGAACGATTTGCCCTGCGCGGGCAGTACCTGGATCGTCGGTCCCATCGGCGTTTGGGCGCAGGCCGCGATCAGCAATGCTGGCGCAAGGACGCCGACCAATGCCGCGCGACGATGACTCCTCAGCCTCATGACGGGTCTCCTGAGCGACAGACAGACAGTTGCGATTACGTTGTGGCTTCGCTTCCGACATATCCTCAGGCCGGACAGGCGCCAAGAGGCAAATGTATGATCAAAAGGAGCGGCGCACGTCCCCTGTTCGGCGAGCCGGCGACCGGCGCCGAGCCGCCAGCGCCGCGGGTCTCTCCCGGCCCGGCGAACGGAAGCCGCGATGTGGGCATCGGAGCTGGTTCAGTCGCGGCCTGCGGCAGCGATGCGGGTTCTGGCGTTGCCGCTGGGGCGTCCGGCGCTGCATTGCCCTGCGTGGACATGCACGGATCGTAAGCGCTGTCATATTGCTGCTGCACCGCGCCCTGATCCCGCGGACTGGTCATCGCGGCGTGGTCCACCGCCAGTCAACGCGCCGGCCGCGGCCCCCAGGTTGCGCAGGTTGGCGTTGTCGACCTGGCCGGACACCGATTGCTGCGCGAACCGCGTGCAGAACGTCCGGTCATCCTGGAATGGCGAGAGCGTGTTGTCGGCACGAGGCAGCACCTGCGGTCGCGCCGCGGCCCGCGCGGCAACACAGCCGCCGAGCGCAACGACCAGGCCCAGGGCCACGGAGGCGTGCGCGTGGTGGGATGAAATGGAGCTTGACGGTCCTCCGAACAGGAGTGCGGCGAGCGTCGCCTCTGCGCGGCTGCCGCATCCTGGATCGCGGACCGCAAATGCCAGCTTAATACGCCCGCGAAACGCGGGCTATGTGCCGGTTCAGAACGGGATTTCGTCGTCCAAATCGCCGCCCTTCGGCGCGTCCCAGGACGGGCCGCCGCCGCCAGCACGCGCACCACCCGCCGCCGCAGCCGCACGCGGGGCCGGGCTGCGCTCGCGATAGCCACTGCCGCTGTCGCCGGTGCCGCCTTCACTTCCGCCGCCGCGCGTGTCGAGCATCGTCAGGTTGCCGTTGAAGCGGCCAATCACCACCTCGGTCGTGAAGCGCTCCTGGCCCGACTGGTCGGTCCACTTGCGGGTCTGCAACGAGCCCTCGACATAGATCTTCGCACCCTTCTTCAAATACTTCTCCGCCACCTCCGCCACCCGGTCATTGAAGATCACCACCCGGTGCCACTCGGTCTTTTCCTTGCGTTCACCTGATGCACGATCATTCCAGGTTTCGCTGGTGGCCAGCGTCAGATTGACGATCTTCGTCCCATCCTGAGTGCTGCGCACCTCTGGGTCCTTGCCCATGTTGCCCACCAGAATCACCTTGTTGACGCTACCAGCCATGGTCTTTGTCCTTGTTTCCCGGGCGACTGTGCCGCCCTACCGTGAATGAACCAGCACACACCACCGCGCGGCAGTGAGGGTTAACGTCCCCCCGCGCCACTGCCAACATAGCTGCAGAACATAGCAGAAACAAGGCCTGCCCCGTACCGGCCTGACGCTGCCGGCCGGGTCACGTTGTTCACAACCCGGTCATTGCCACCGTGCATGCACAGGCGTGGCCGGGGCGCTGGCGGTCGCGCCACAGGCTTTCGCGCAGACCACGACCGCGCAGCCGCAGATGACGACCCCTACGCCGGGTGGGGATAAGGGCCAGAGCCATTCCCGCCCAACAATGGCGTCGGCGGCAGCACCAGCAGTGGCCCGCAGCGACTCCAGCAGCGGTGCCGCGGGTGCGGCCGGCGGTGCTGCGGCGAGCGGTGCGGCCGGCGGAACCGCTGGCGCGGCTGGTGCGGGCAGATCGGGCGGCCACCGCTGACCGTCGGATCGCCTGATCATGTTACGGGGCACGGCGGGATCCAGGCCGGTTCCCGCCGCGTTTTGCGTGTCAGCCATGCGGCACTTGTCAGTGCGGTGATCCAAGCGCCAGTTTCTGCACGGCACGTGCGCGCGGGCTCTTCCCATGGGCCGGCGAAGTTGCCATAGTTTATGCGAACAATCAGCGAACGAACGGGACCTGAATGGCCGGCTCCATTCGCGTGCGTGGCGCGCGTGAGCACAACCTCAAAAACGTCGACGTGGTCATCCCGCGCGACACGCTGACAGTGATTACCGGCCTGTCAGGCTCCGGCAAATCCTCCCTGGCCTTCGACACGATCTATGCCGAAGGCCAACGCCGCTATGTCGAGTCCCTCTCGGCCTATGCCCGCCAGTTCCTCGAACTGATGGGCAAGCCGGATGTCGATGCGATCGACGGGCTGTCGCCGGCGATCTCGATCGAACAGAAGACCACCAGCCGCAACCCCCGCTCCACCGTCGGCACGGTGACCGAGATCCACGACTACATGCGCCTGCTATGGGCGCGCGTCGGCGTGCCGTATTCGCCGGCGACGGGACTGCCGATCGAGGCGCAGACCGTGTCGCAAATGGTCGATCGCGTGCTGGCAATGCCGGAGGGCACGCGGCTGCTGCTGCTGGCGCCCGTCGTGCGCGACCGCAAGGGCGAGTACCGCAAGGAACTGGCGGAGCTGCAGCGCAAGGGATTCACCCGGGTCAAAGTCGACGGCAAGCTGTACGAGATCGGCGAGGTGCCGGCACTCAACCGCAAGATCAAGCACGAGATCGAGGCGGTCGTGGATCGTGTGGTGGTGCGCGATGGCATCGCGCCGCGGCTGGCCGATAGTTTCGAGACCGCATTGGCGCTGTCGGATGGCGTTGTCTACGCCGAACACGCGGATAGCGGTGCGCGGACGGTATTTTCCTCGCGCTTTGCCTGCCCGGTGTCGGGGTTCAGCATTGAGGAGATCGAGCCGCGGCTGTTCAGCTTTAACTCGCCGCACGGCGCCTGCCCGAAATGCGACGGGTTGGGCAACGAGAATTTCTTCGATGCCGAATTGGTGGTACCGGATGAGCGGCTGACCTTGGCGGGCGGTGCGATCGCGCCGTGGACCGGCGCGCAAAGCCCCTATTACGATCAGACGCTGCAGAGCCTGGCGAAGCACTTCAAAATCACCACCGCGACGCCATGGAGCGTGCTGCCGAAACCCGCGCGCGAGGCGATCCTGTACGGCACCGGCGATGTGCCGGTGGCCTTCACCTATAAAGACGGTGTGCGCGCATACACGGTGACCAAACCGTTCGAAGGCGTGCTGCGCAATCTCGACCGGCGTTGGCGCGAGACCGACAGCGTCTGGGTGCGCGAGGAGTTGTCGCGCTACCAGGCTGAACGCCCCTGCGGCACCTGCAACGGCGCGCGGTTGAAGCCTGAGGCGCTGGCGGTAAAGGTCGCCAGCAAGCACATCGCGGAGGCGTCGGAGCTGTCGATCCGCGCGGCATTGGGGTGGTTCAAGTCGGTGCTGCCGACGCTGACGCCACAGCGTGCCGAGATCGCCCAACGCATCTTACGCGAGATCGGCGAGCGGCTGCAGTTCCTGGTTGACGTCGGACTGGACTACCTGACCCTGGCGCGTGGGTCGGCCACGCTGTCGGGCGGCGAGAGCCAGCGTATCCGGCTGGCCAGTCAGATCGGCTCCGGACTGACCGGCGTGCTGTACGTACTCGACGAGCCGTCGATTGGCCTGCACCAGCGCGACAATGCGCGCCTGCTGACCACGCTGCGGCGGCTGCGCGATTTGGGTAATACAGTACTCGTGGTCGAGCACGACGAGGACGCGATCCGCGCCGCCGACCATCTGATCGACATGGGGCCGGCGGCCGGCATCAATGGCGGCCATGTGGTCGCCGAGGGGCGGCCGGAGCAGGTCGCGGCGAATCCCAAATCGCTGACCGGGGATTATCTTTCGGGGAGAAAGCGCATCGAAGTGCCGCTGATGCGCCGGCCGACGCAGAAGGATCGCTGCATCCGTGTGGTCGGCGCGCGGGGTAACAACTTGAAGTCGATCGTGGCGGAATTTCCGCTCGGCACCTTCACCTGTGTCACGGGCGTGTCGGGCGGCGGCAAATCCACACTGGTGGTCGACACGCTGTACAAGGCGGCGGCGCGCCGCTTGATGGGGGCGGGCGAGGTGCCCGCACCGCACGACCGTATCGAGGGGCTGGAGCAGCTCGACAAGATCATCGACATTGATCAGTCGCCGATCGGCCGCACGCCACGGTCCAACCCGGCAACCTACACCGACCTGTTCGCGCCGATCCGCGACTGGTTCGCCGAACTACCGGAAAGCCGAGCCCGCGGCTACAAAGCGGGGCGCTTCAGCTTCAACGTGAAGGGCGGTCGCTGCGAGGCGTGCCAAGGCGACGGCGTACTGAAGATCGAGATGCACTTCCTGCCGGATGTCTATGTCACTTGCGATACGTGCAAAGGCCGCCGCTACAACCGCGAGACGCTGGAAATCAAGTTCCGCGACAAGTCGATCGCCGAGGTGCTGGCGATGACGGTGGACGAGGCCGTGCCATATTTCAGCGCGCAAAGCCGTATCCACGACCGGCTTCGCATTTTGCAACAAGTCGGTCTGGGCTACATCGCGCTGGGTCAGCAGGCCACCACGCTATCCGGTGGTGAGGCGCAGCGCATCAAACTGTCGAAGGAGCTGGCGCGACGCGCGACCGGGCGGACGCTGTATATTCTCGACGAACCCACCACTGGGTTGCATTTCGAAGACGTGAGGAAACTTCTGGAAGTGCTGCACGCGCTGGTGGATCAAGGCAACACGGTTGTGGTGATCGAGCACAACCTGGAAGTGATCAAGACCGCGGACTGGATTTTGGATCTGGGTCCGGAAGGCGGCGATGGCGGTGGGCGGATCGTTGCCGAAGGCACACCCGAGGCCATCGCGGCCAATGCGGCCAGCCACACAGGGCGTTTCCTGGCGCCCCTGCTGCCACCGCCGGTCACGACGAAGCGGTTACGCCGCCGCGCGTGATGCGCGCGGATCAAAGTGGAAAAGGGCGCCGGCCCTCGCGGTAGCCGTCGGCGTCGAAGTGGGCCTGTCCCGAGGCGACGCGGTCGGTTTTCACGTCCCTGGCCACATCGGGATTCTGTTCCAGGTACCACGGCTCATCGATTTGAATCGGGAATGGCAGGTGGCCCTCGAAATAACCATCCTCTATGAAATAGTGTCGACAGGAGAAGATAATTCCATTGCGCACGGCTGTCGCGATATCGTCATCCTGTCTGAGATACTAGCGCTCATCCACGTCGACAGTGGCCAGAATTAATCTGATGACATTGAGAAATGACTCATATGGCATATTAACGCGCAATTGGCTCGAACAGTGGCGGTGCTTGCTTCCTTTCGTATTATGCTGAATAGCGGAATGTGTCGCACGCCTAAGGCCCTGCTCTGCCACAATCGTCCTGATGGTGATTCTACAAGATGGTGGACGCGGTCGCAACCAGATGCTGCACGCGCAACCGCGCCTGGTGGCTAATTTTGTATATCGATTCGACAACGTACATTCGGATGCAGCCGTGCGGTCTATCCTGGACCAGCATACGGACGGCGCTGACTGTCGCAATGGTTGCGCGTGGCACATCTGGTGGTTGTGGCGTCCGCCCGCCGCATTGTCGCGCCGGCGGTTCAGGTTCATCCTGATGCGGCGTCAGCCCGTGGTCGCCCGAGGCAGCATCGCCGGAGGGCGTGAATCACCGGCTCCAACACGGCCTGGACCAAAGTCGCGCCATACTGTCAGCGCGACTTTGGTCGCGCCGCTCAGCCCGGAGGTCGCGATGACCGATCCTGACATCTTCGTTTTCGCCGACGATGGCGGCGTGCCGAATTCCCGGCTCCCGTTATTGGTTTATCGCCAGGCGGTTCCAGCCGATGCGGCTGCCATCGAGCGCATCTTCACCGCCAACCAATGGCCGGCCGCCTGGCGCGCACCGGTGTTCCCGTATCATCATTTCCATTCCGACGCACACGAGGTGCTGGGTGTCGCCCAGGGCGAAAGTCGCGTGCAGTTCGGCGGCCCTCAGGGGCAGGTGCTGACGGTGCGTGCGGGTGATGTCGTGGTGGTGCCGGCCGGCGTCGGCCATTGCCGGCAATCGCAGTCGGATGGCCTGGTGATCGTCGGTGCCTATCCGGCCAACACGGCCATGCGCGACCTGCGGCGCGGCAACCCGGCGGAGCACGATGACGTCGTGCGGAACATCGCCGCGGTGCCACTGCCCCCGGCCGATCCAGTTGCCGGCGACGATGGGCCGCTGCTCCGGCTATGGGCCGCCTGAGGCACAAAACCGTCCGCCTGGCCTCTTGACCGGCGGGCAACGCGGACCAAATCTGGGAGGTCTGGAATGCCCATGTGGGGTTCCAGGGCGTGCGCTGGGTCGGCCCGTACGGGCGGCCCGAACCATCAACCTTGCTGAGGCAGGAGGTTTGCCATGACGACGTTCGATTTTGCTCCCTTGTTCCGTACCGCCATCGGCTTCGACCGGTTGGCTCGTCTGATGGATACCGCCGCGGTGAATTCCGAAGCGGCCAGCTATCCGCCCTACAACATTGAGAGGACCGGGGATGACAGCTATCGCCTGACCATGGCGGTGGCCGGGTTCCGTCCGTCCGACATCGACATCACAGTAAAGGACAACGCCCTGCTCGTCAGCGGCCGCGTGGCCGCCGAGGGGCAGCCGGCCGAGGTGTTATATCGCGGCATCGCCGGCCGCGCGTTCGAGCGCCGCTTCGTGCTCGCCGACCACATCGTGGTCGAGGGCGCGGACTTGAAGGACGGGCTGCTGCATGTCGGCCTGAAGCGGGTCGTGCCGGAGGCGCTGAAGCCCCGCAAGATCGCGATCGGCGCGGCTGCAACGACGGCGATCGCTAACGACGTGCCGACCGCCAAGGCGGCGTAACGCGTCAACGCAACGGACGGGAAGGGGCCGGGCAACCGGCCCTTTTTTGTTGCGGTCAGCGGTTGTGATGTTCGCGGGCTAGGCTCGTCCGATGGACAGCTTTTCGATCACGCCGCCTTGGTTCCCCTGGTTCGCCACCGCCGCCTTCGCCGCCGGTTTGGTACGCGGCCTGGTGGGCTTCGGCGGCGCGCTGATCCTGGTGCCAATCCTCAGCACGTTCCTGGGTCCGGTGGTTGCCGTGCCGGTGCTGAACA
>Ga0210386_10003173_pt1 | contig 13846 bp, 10 predicted proteins | sample IncBWH32OmetaG_FD_160091 | JGI IMG/M metagenome (GOLD analysis project Ga0210386, IMG submission 160091) | Forest soil microbial communities from Barre Woods Harvard Forest LTER site, Petersham, Massachusetts, United States - Inc-BW-H-32-O ... | reverse complement strand
TTGGGAAAGCGCCAGATGCGCCAGGTGGCGTGAAGTTCACCACCTTCGGTTCGTGGACTGCGGTAAGAGTAGAAAAGGATTCATAAGGAAATTCGAAAAATTGCCAAACGCGATGGGATTGAACGGTGGAACAAATCACGCAATTCTCAGCAACTCGAACAGAAAGATTAGGGAGGTGGGGGCATGTCTAACCAAAATATTGCTCACCCAGATGGACTCGTATTTGCGAAACAAACCGCTACAAATGACAAAGATCAGATTGTTTTGAATACTTCGCAAGGCCTAAATAACTTGGCCCTCCAATTGGAAAACCTTGAGCCCACTGAAGATGAACGTGAGGAAAACCAGGAGTTCGGAGGCATCGTCGGTCATAGCTCGACATTGCTCAAAGCCTTGAAACTTGTCCGATTGGTGGGACCTACCGAATCCACTGTTCTGATCGAAGGCGAGACAGGAACCGGCAAGGAACTCATCGCAGGCGCTATTCATTTTCATAGCAAGCGCCGAGACCGGCCGTTCATAAAAGTGAATTGTGCCGCGATACCTTCCGGATTGATCGAAAGTGAACTCTTCGGCCACGAACGAGGCGCCTTTACAGGTGCCGCGGCCCGAAAACTGGGCCGTTTCGAATCTTGCGACCGGGGAACGCTTTTTCTCGACGAAATTGGTGACCTTCCTTTGGAACTACAAGTGAAATTGCTCCGGGTACTACAAGAGGGAGAATTCGAAAGACTGGGAGGCACTCAAACGATTCGAGTGGATGTAAGGTTAATCGCCGCGACGAATGCGAATTTGTCCAAGTTGGTTTCGGAAAAGAAGTTTCGCGGCGACCTGTACTATCGTCTGAATGTGTTTCCCATTTCCGTGCCGCCGCTGCGCGAGCGTGTGGAAGATATTCCTGCCTTGGTAATGCACTTCGTCGCTAAATATGCGAGTCAAATGCGAAGACCAGTGGAAAAAGTCCCACTTGACGTGATGAATGCCCTTGCCGCTTATACGTGGCCTGGAAATATACGCGAACTCCAGAACTTCATTGAACGAAGCGTCATCCTGAGTTCGGAAGACACGCTTGACGCTCCACTTCACACGCTGAAGTCGGATCTCCGAAATAATTCCTGGAAAAAACCCCTTACTCTAATGGATGCGGAACGCGATCACATTTGCAGAGCGTTGAGCCAAACCAAAGGTGTTGTAGCTGGCCCGAACGGCGCTGCCGCACGCTTGGGAATGAAACGCTCCACTCTTTATTTCCGTATGCGGAAGCTGGGAATCGCTAACACTCGAGAAGACTCAGTCAACTGGGCTGTGTCAGCGGCCTGAAGCGGTCCGAGGTGCCGAAGGGCGAGGTAGGGAATTGATATGGAAGTAGCTTCGATCGGCGCTTTTGTGACATTTCAACTCTTACCTCGTCTTTCGAAATTCACACAGTCGATAAAGGTTTCTCACTAAAGCTGGATGATGCCGCGACGAATGCCGATGGCTACGGCTTGCGTGCGATCACTTGCTCCGAGTTTCTCCATGATGTGCTTGATATGGACCTTCACCGTTTCTTCGGAGATGAATAGTCGTTCGGCGATATCCCGATTACGGTTTCCGCCCGCGATTTGGCCCAAGACCTCCACCTCGCGCTCGGTTAGTGTTTCATCGCTCATGTGTTCGGCGAGCTCGGCCGCGAGCTGCGGGGGGATGCGCTTCTTCCCAGCGTGAACCTGGCGAATTACCTCGATCAGCTCCTTGGGAGGCATGGTTTTGAGCACGTATCCCCGAGCCCCTGCTTCCAGAGCTCTTTTAATGTCAACGTCGCCTTCAAATGTCGTCAACATGACGACGCGCGCGTCGTGGAATTCCGACCGGATCGCGATCATCGTTTCGATGCCATTTCGGTCGGGGAGTCTCAGGTCCATAAGAGTTACGTCGGGTTTGTACTTGCGAAATTGCTCTAAGGCGTCTTGACCGTTGGACGCCTGGGCCACCATTAGCATGTCCGGCTGATTGTTAATGATCGTGGCAATCCCCTCGCGCAAAAGAGGATGATCGTCCACGCTGAAAACGCGGATACGCACCGGTCCACTCATTTTAGTTTCTCGCTTTCCACCTTCGTGCCCATAACTTGTGCCAATCGTAACCTCGGCTTCGACAACCATCGCCAGCGTCCGTTCGAAGACCCTAGCTGGAAAACAATATGGCGCGGGATGGTGAGCTCCACTTCCGTTCCCGCGTTCGGGCCGCTAATGATTTTGAACTTCGCACCGATTCTTTTCGCGCGGTCGCGCATTCCGGAGAGCCCCCAATGTCCGTCACTTCCGGTTCGAAACTCATGCGGCTCAATACCACGACCGTTATCACGGACCAGCACTCGCATACGGATCGCCGAGTATTCCAGCTCTACGTCAATGCTACTTGCGCCGGAGTGCCGGAAAGCGTTGACGATCGCCTCGCGGCTGATGCTGTATACCTCGTCATAAATCTCAGTCTGCAGTGGCTGAGGTGTACCTTCCACCAGGACGCGGTAGGCTATTTTGTGCTTGATGCCGAGCTCTTCAGGGACGCGCAACAACGCAATCTCCATATCGTGCGCCCCTTCGGTGGATAACCTCAGCCCTCGCAAAGTGGTTCGCCCCTCTTCGATTACCTGCTCCAGGATTCTCATGATGTGGCGCAAGTCAGGCTGGATGGGCGAGTCGGAAGACAGACGGTCTACGGCTACATCGAGCTGCATGGATGCGCTAATCACGCCCTGCAGCAACGTGTCGTGGAGTTCCTGGGCGACTCGCGTGCGTTCGGCGAGTCGTTCCTCGAACCGGAGCTTCATCGTTTTGGTCGCACGGTGCAGCCGCAGGCGATAAAACGCGACGATACCCGCCAAGCCAACTCCAACGCACGCCAATGGAAACCACCATCTTAGCCAGAACGGTTGTTCACCTTGCGCAACAGCCGTGGCAATAACGCCATCCGTCGGCAGAACACCCGCAGTGGGCGTAGGTTGAAATGTCGGGCCGACCAAAAGAGCCGCGTATTGCGATCCGGGATGGGTCCAGCTTACCCATGTGGAGTCAGGTCGAATTTTCGTGAAAGGCTGGTTGGCAAACGGTTGCACCCACCATGCGGCCTCTCCCTTGGAGTAGAGGACAATCTGTTGGCCAGGCTCGCCGCCGATAACTTGTCCGCTGATTTCATCCGTTTTCCCGGGATCATCCGCGCCAGCCACTGGGACCTTGGTGAATTTAATAACGGGCTGATTATCGCTGCGAGTTCTGTAATTCTCATGACATCCGGCAAGTACAAGGGATAGAAGAATCAGGGAAGCGAAGTTTGCTACGTCCACCGCCAACGGATTCTTCTTTTTGAATTGCAAAATCGCAACCTCGTCAGAAATTGAAGCGTGCGCCGATTTGTCCCACGCGAGGTCCTGGACGACCGTTCAAGTCTTGTGCCATTACAGTACCGAAACCTGCTGTTCCAATCTGCGTGTTGGGCCCGGCGACGCCATGGCGATTGAAAACGTTGAAAATCTGAAAGTACACATGGAGCTGACAGGTCTCGCACCCGAATCTCGTCGACTTGTTTACTCCAATATCCTCCGTTGCTAAATCAGGATTGCGAAGCCCTGCGAGATATCCGGGTGCATCGCCGAAATCTCCGTTTGGCGGATTGGAAAAGCAGGCAGGGTTGAAATAGTTTCCTCCTACTTGTCCGTTCCAGTGTGCGCTGATATCGCAGCCCGGTACAATATTCGCATACACGTTATTGATTCCCGGGTAGAACACATTGGCCGTAATTCTCATGGGAGTTCCCGTGCTATAGAAAACATCCCCGGAAAGCGTCCAGCCGCTCACGAACCCGTTTAGCACCGTGCTTGCTCCGGAAAGCAGCGCCCTCCCGCGGCCAAAAGGCAACTCGTACAAAACGTATCCTTTGCCAATATGGGTCTGATCGAAAGAACACATCGTGTGCCGCTCGTGATCGAGTGCATAGACATCCTGAAGGGGGCCCGCATAAAAAACATCCTCGAATGCGTTGTCGACATCGGCGTGGCACGAGGACAAGTTATAACTCGCCATGACGGAAAGCCCGTGCGAAGTGCGCTTCTTAACCGTGACCTGCAGCGATTGGTAGTCACTGTTCCCAAGCGGTGCTCCGACGAAATAGAGAGGCCCAAATGTGGCTGCGACGTTGGGAAATGGCGCTACCGAGGCCCAGCCGAATCCAGTAAAACCGGGCTTCGTTACCTGACTGAATTGCTGTCCCGATTGCACAAGCGCGGTGTAGGTTGACAGGTTGGGCTGATTCGCGGTGTCATATCCGCTTTCGAGATGATAGCCGTGGTTCTGGATGAAATTGATTTCGACGGCAAGATCGTGGTTGATTTCGCGTTGGATGCCGGCCGTCCAGCTCTGCACATTACCCAGTTCCAGCATGTGAGGGTCGACGGAGACCATGCCAAATTCCGTGAAGTTCGGATTCTTACCAATATCCGTCGCGTGGCCCGGATACCCGCCATCCCAGTTGAAAGGTGTCAGAACCTGATTGTTAAGGACGAATCCCGGGTTAAATCCGTAGGGAATTCCGCTATATGTATTCAGGTTTAAGGGAACGTAGTAGACGCCGACGGATGCGCGCACAACTGTGTGCGGAGTCAGCTGATACGCCCCACCAATGTTGCCCGAAAAGTTGTGATAATACTCATTGGTTTCGAACGAGTCGCCGCCTCCGTTCGCAAATTGCAGCTCGCCTGGCAAGCCCGTTACGGGATTCGTCGCGGTCGTATTAAAGTTCGACCAGTGCCCGTACTTTTCATGATAGCGACCGTTGAAATCCCAGCGGAAATCCAGGTTCAACGTGAATTTGGACGAGATTTTTATGTCATCCTGCGCGAATAACGTCGCGGATTTTCGACGGCCATAGGTGCTGTCCGGTTCGCTTAAAGAAGCCTGATTCACATCGCCCAACAAAAAGCTCGCGAATCCAAACCCGGCGTTTGGGCCGAACGCACCGGCGGTTTGCGCAGGGTCGAATACGAACGCCGGGACTCCGCTGTCCGCGTGGGAATTGAACTGCTGGACCCGGAACTCCGCGCCGAATTTATACGCGTGACGTCCTCGAATCCACGAGACACTGTCGTTGTAGATGAACGTGTTCGCGGCGTATGAGTCGTTGAATTGGCTTCCCAGGTTACTCTCATCGATCGGTAGATTTTGCACGTAGGTGTGATCGTTGCCATTCACGCCCTGAAACTTGATTACAGGAAAATTTCCCGCACCGAAGCTGCCCAGCCCCAGCGCGGTGGTCCAGTTTCCATTTTGCGATCGCGCCTGGCTTGGACTTCGGAACCTGTTGAACGTGACACTGAAAACGTTTAAGAGTGAATCGGAAATGGTCCAGGAATCCCGTAAGCGAATCGAAGGAGCGGTCGTATTGTGATCGTAAGCATTCGCCATGGGACCGCCGTCCGATGAACCGGCTGACCATATCCCGCCCTGATCTGAAAGTAGTCGCGGGGTGTAGGTAAAAATAATCGATCCGTCGAGGCGCTGCTTCTGCGAAAAATCGTAATTCAGTTTGGTACTGATTTCGTCGCTTTCGTATTGAGTGGCAGGGCTGGCAAAAGGCAACGCATTGTTGTTCGTCAATGTCGTCGTTAGCGGTTGGTAAAACCTCTGATACAGGTCGACGATTCTTTTTGAGACTCCACTGATGCTGCCCGGCGGAATAATGTTCCCAGGAAATGCGTCGCCGGTCTGCGGATCGATGATCGCCCCTTGGTAGACAGTTTGTCCTGAGCTGTCTGTGCCGAGGACGACGGATTTGTTGAGCAGGGCGCTGAAATCACCGTTCAGAAACGCCGTAGTGGGAACGGTTGAAGATAAACCCCCGATCCCTATGTTGGAAAAGGTATATCGCTCCACGGCAGAGAAAAAGAAAAGCCTGTCCTTAATTATGGGTCCGCCGATTCCCCCACCGTAGGTGTACAAGCTATCGGCCGGCTTGCCGAACGCGAGTTCGCAGTTCGCAGTCTGCGCGGCGTCCACGCCGGCAGCGGCGAGACACTGCGCTTCGTTGTACTCATCGCCCCATGACCGCGCGTCGAGCGCTTTATTGTGCATGAAATAGAAGCCGCTGCCATGCCACGCGTTGCTCCCAGTTTTCATTTCGTAGCGGAACACTCCGCCGCCGCTGCGTCCTTCGTCGGTGCGAATTCCGGCTGTGGATACCTGAAATTCCTGGACAGCTTCCATCGGAGGGCTGGATTCGCTGAGATACCCGCCAATCTGCGAAACTGCGGAAGTGCCGTCGATCATCACCTCCTTGGTGTCGCTCAGACTGCCGTCGATGTGCGAGGTGAAGTCTTTACTTGTGGGGTTCGACCCTACTCCTTCCACACCGGGAACGTACGCGAACATGAAGGCGGAAAGATTGCGCCCGCCTTGCACGTTGAGAGGTAACTCGGTAATCGCTTTGTTATTCAGATTGTCCGAAATGGTAAATGTCTGCGTCTGAAGCTGAGGCGCGTCCCCCGCCACCGTCACCGAGGCTGTATTTGAGCCAATTTTCATGACGATATCAATTTCGTCCACTTGAGTGATGGCGAGGTGAATGCCCGTCCGCTGGTAATCGCCAAACTTCATCATGGAACTTGTCAGCGTATATTCCCCAATCGGTAAATTCAGGAGCGTGTACATGCCAACTTCATTTGTCATTGCGCTTTCGTGGAGGGAATTTTCAACGTTGGTGGCCGTTACCAGAGCACCCGGAATCATCGCGCCACTGGAGTCTTTTACCGTGCCGGTGATTGAAGCGCGATCAGACTGCGCACGCACGTTCGCGACTACAATGAGCAGCGCCGAGAACGCGACGAGCACGAACTTCACTTCAATCCCCCAGTTCATTGGAAATCAGGAAGGTGGGGCGAGTGGGCCGAGTGGGCCGAGGATATTCCGATGCCCCAGGCATCGAAAAAATATTCTAAACGATTCGGGCTTACATTTCATCCGCGCAAGAATCGTTACCATCGCCGTGCTTTCGATAAACCTCAGAACTTGGGCGCTCAGTTGTCCCTTCACCTCCGCGAATACACTCGAACGTAATCCACCAGCATGCGCTGGGGAAACTCAGTGGAAATATCCGGGCTTGCCGGCAAATTGCCTCCAACCGCCAGATTCAGAATTATGAAAAATGGATGGTTGAACACCCATGGAGCGCCGCCCGGAAGATTGGCGGGAGTCATCGTTGAATAAAGTTCGTCGTCCACATAAAAACGAATTGCTCGCGGTTCCCATTCCATCGCAAAAACGTGGAACATATCGCTGAATTGTGCGTGGGGAAGCGAGAAACTACTCGTGACGGACTGCCTGGCCGAATATCCCGGACCATGAATGCTCACGCGAATCCTTGACTTGTCCGTATCAACATTTTCCATTACGTCGATTTCACCGCATGCCGGCCAACCGGCGGACGTGTAATCGTCTCCCATCAGCCAGAATGCAGGCCATGTTCCTTGTCCGGGTGGAATTTGTACACGAGCTTCGAAACGTCCGTACATTTGAGTGAATCGCCCTTTTGTGGTTACGCGCGCGGAGGTGTACCGGCGTCTCACGCCGTCTGAGCCAACGAAATTTTCCTTCATGGCTTCAATCACAAGGTTGCCATTCTCCAGCCGCAAATTCTCCTGCCGGGGAGTGTAATATTCCAATTCCTCGTTGCCCCATCCGTTTCCGCCACTCTCGATGACCCACTTTGCCGGATCCGGTGACGAACCGTTCGGACCTGTGAACTCGTCATCCCAAGTCAAAGTCCATTTTCGATCGGTGTTTTCGGCTGATGGCACGAATTCGCTTGCTTGATGTTTGCAACCATTCAGCAGAACACTAATCAACATCAGGAATCCAACGGTCCCCATTTTCACGCTGTATTTTCCAAACTCACTTGAGGACTTACAGCCCGCCGTCCCATCTCTGAATTCTGCAGGCCCTTGCGTCAAGGTATTAATCCTTGGGGAAAAGGTTACCAGTGGCGCTCATTCAGCGAATCCCCAACTTTTGGAGTCTTTGGCTACCACTTTTGAGGTAGTGCAGCATCGGGGTTTCTTCGCTCACCATTTTTTAAATTCATTACCATAGCCGTAGTTCCATGAAGAGACAATAGTAGTGATAAGTAAACAACAATGTCATTCTCAATAAGACTTTGGCGGTACATGTTGCTGAAGTTCCAATCCCTGCTGGTTGAGCATTACTTTCCTTGTGCGATACATCGACCGTGTTGCCTTTCGGATTCTTAAGCGACGGAAAAAACCAGTTGAGATTTTAGGTGGCGGCAGATCTCGTGCCCAAGACGCACCCTATAGCACTGGCATCCAAATCGATAAGACCCCATACACTTCAGGGCGCAGGGGGCAGATTCACAGACACATTAATTGCCAAAAGACTTTAACCGGGGAGTCACAAATTGCCTGGATAATATTAGTCTGATATTGAAAGAAGCAAAAATCGATACCTCCGACCTGGTATTGCGGAATTAGGTCATTTTGGGCCATTTGGGTAGGTAACTGTATTCAATATTGTGTCCAATTATAGATCGGGATAAACTGCCACGCGAAATCGCGAACCTCTAATCAGGGAACGGGAGTTATGGGACAACCCAGCATCGTTAAACTAACGGGACGAATAGACAACGTCACCTCGGCTGGCATCGAGACAAATATCGGCCTCGAGCTTGACGATAAGCCGTCTGCCCTGATTCTCGATTTTAGTGATGTCACCTTCGTCAGCAGCATTGGCCTGCGCATGCTTCTTATGGTTGCGAAGCGATGCCGCAAACAGAACTCCCCTCTCGCCCTGCATTCCGTTTCGAAGCCGATTGTCGACTTGTTCAGGGTGAGCGGCATGACAGAGTTCTTCCCAATTCATCCTTCCCGGGAGACCGCACTGGCGGCCATCGTTTAAGGCAATCACTTCTGAGAACAAGTATTCCTGGGGCAAGTTTTCGAAAAGTTCATTCGAATGATGACTGGCGGGCCGCTACAGCGAGGAGTGTCGGGCGTGGGTGAATCCCTCACATTACATGTGCGGAATAAAGGCGACGCTATCGCTCCGGCCAATGAGGCTGCGGAAACATGGCTGACGATGCAGGAGATATCGCCTGAAGCGACGTTTTTCGCAGGCCTGACGATCGAAGAACTCGTAACGAACTGCATCAAGTACGGATATGACGATTCCGGGGAACACATCATCGACATCGAACTTTCCGTGGCAAATCACACGCTGACAATTACCGTGGTCGATGACGGCCGCGCGTTTGACCCGTTGTCAGTTTCGCCCCCAGATATGTCCGGTGCGATCGAGGATAGGCCCATTGGTGGCCTTGGAATTCATATGCTGCGTGAGTTGGCGGACAACATGGCGTATGAGCGGCGCGACAATACGAACCGGGTCACGCTGATAAAGCGGATGCCCTGAAGTCATCGTGAAATTTTGCAGAGCTATACAGATAAGACCGCGACTCACTGCGGCAACCCATTGTGATTATGATTTTTTCTCAACGGAAAAATTCGGCTGGGCAGGCAGCGCCGAAAAACACATTATTGATTTTAAATTTTGATGTAGGATGTGGAACCGATGAGCAGCATGCATATTGAGACCGAAACGCGTGGCGGCTGGCGCGTTATTTCTGTCCAGGGCCGCGTTGACAGTTTAACCGCCGGCGAATTGAACGCCGCACTGCTGGCAGCTGTCTCGGCCAATGAACGGGTTGCTGTGGATTGTTCTGGCCTGGAATATATTTCCAGCATGGGAATTGCCTCCCTCATGGAGGGCGCGAGAGCCGCGCGTACCGCCCATCGCGAATTCAGGGTCTGCGCACCCAACCAACGTGTGAAGCAGGTATTCGAAATCACCGGCCTCCGCAGTCAACTCGATGTTCGTGAGGACCTTCCTTGCTGACGCTGCTTGAAGAGATCGTACTCCTGACAATTAATCCACGAACCGGCAGCCTGGAAGGCGGCGATGAATTCGGCGTGCGCTACGCGCTGGCCGGCGCCGTGCTGTTCGATCTTGCGCTCGCACAGCGCATCGACACGGATGTCGACAGTGTCTCCGTCATCGACAACACGCCTACCGGCAACCCTATTCAAGATGATCTGCTTGCGGCTTTGTCAAAGCGCGGGGCATCGTTCAAGGTTCGCGATTGCGTGGAGCAGATTTTCTATCAGCGCAAGGATCTCGAGGGCTCGGCTCTGGCGATCCTCATCGAGAAGGGAATACTCAGGAAGGAAGCGGCCAAAGTCCTGTGGGTAATCGATGTCGAGAGGCTCCGTGTGATTGACGGCGCCCATCATCAGAATATCAAGGCGCGCCTTGCGCGAACAGTTCTTGAGGACGAAATTCCCGAGGTTCGCGACATTATGCTGGTCAGCCTTGCCAATGCCTGCGGATTTCTCAGCGTGGTGCTGGCGCCCGCACAAATTGAATTGCGCGCCAGCTGGATCGAAACTCTTTCGAAGATCGAAACAATTTCGCGCAACGTGAGTTTCGCCATTGCCAGGCTACTGGAAGATCTTGCGCGCGGTTCGGCTGGATTCGGCATGGCCCGCTAAATACGATTGAGGTTGATGCGGCGACCAGTGCGTGCTTCGCTGCATTCATGCTCTTGTCAGCCAACCTCCGCAAATAAAATTGGCGTTGCGGAAAGTTTGTGACTCGCTCCTACCTTCTCTACAGACCTTCCTTAAGTGAATATTAGGTATTTACCTGATTGCTGTGCCAATTCATTGCTGCAATTCTGCAGGCAAGATGTGCGAATTCAACAAATTCCGAATCCATTCCGAGCCGCTCTCCGACATTTCAAATTATCCAACTCACAATTTTATTTGGTGAATCAGGGGGATGTAGAAAGCTCTTCATGCCTGGTTGATTACGGGACTGGATAAATTCACAAGGAGAATCTGATCATGACTCCCGAAGCAGCTCCCTACGGCCGAAAAACTCAAAGACCCTCGCCCGTTTCCGACGTTCATATTTTATGGATTACAGCCGGCCTTGGCTGCGATGGTGATTCCGTTTCCATCACGGCCGCCACGCAACCGAGCATAGAAGATGTATTGCTCGGAGCCATTCCGGGGCTGCCCAAAGTGCATTTGCACAATCCCGTCTTAGCCTACGAGACGGGCGATGATTTCATGAAATTTTGGTATCAAGCCGAGCAGGGAAGGCTGGATCCATTTGTTCTGGTGGTAGAGGGTTCTATTCCCAATGAAAGCATAAAGCAGGATGGCTATTGGGCTGCGTTAGGGACCGATCCCAACACAAAGCAACCGATTAGAACTACGGAGTGGATTGACCGATTGGCCCCGAAAGCTTTGGCCGTGGTCGGGGCGGGAACCTGTGCAACTTACGGCGGAATTCATGCCATGCAGGGAAATCCTACCGGCGCTATGGGATTGGCTGATTATCTCGGATGGAATTGGAAATCAAAAGCCGGATTGCCGATCGTAAATGTTCCCGGTTGCCCGGTGCAGCCTGACAACTTCATGGAAACGTTGCTTTACCTTCTGTATCAAGTTGCGGGCTTGGCGCCGATGATTCCGCTGGACGATCAATTGCGACCGGTATGGCTCTTCGGCAAAACGGTTCATGACGGATGCGATCGCGCAGGTTATTACGAACAGGGAGATTTCGCTGATTTTTACGGTTCCGAGAAATGCATTGTGAGGTTGGGATGCTGGGGGCCGGTCGTGAATTGCAATGTCCCGAAACGCGGATGGATGGCAGGCATCGGAGGCTGTCCAAATGTCGGTGGCATCTGCATCGGCTGCACGATGCCGGGCTTCCCGGATAAATTTATGCCTTTCATGGACGAGCCTCCCGGCGCCAGGGTTTCCACCTCAAGCATTCGTCTCTACGGCAAAGTTGTTCATTCACTGCGATCCATCACCAACGACACGGTGAATAAAGAGCCGAAATGGCGCCATACCGGTCAAGAACTCACGACTGGATACAGACCCGGAACCTACTGACGGAATTATTTTTGCCGGAAATTCAGTTTTTAGTTTAAGGAGCGGCATCATGGGAACGACGACTTCTGTTGCTAGCAACACGCCTGCCGGTTCAAGAAAGCTAGTGGAAATGAATTGGGATCCCATTACTCGAATCGTGGGAAGCCTTGGAATATTTACGAAAATCGATTTTGAAAACAGGCAAGTTGCCGAATGTCACAGCACCTCGTCTATATTTCGCGGGTACAGCATCTTCATGAAGGGCAAAGATCCTCGCGATGCTCACTTCATTACCAGCCGCATTTGCGGAATTTGCGGCGACAACCATGCGACCTGCGCGAATTATGCGCAAAACATGGCGTTTGGCGTTCGTCCCCCGGCGCTGGGTGAGTGGATCGTGAATCTTGGCGAAGCAGCGGAGTACATGTTCGACCACAATATTTTTCAAGACAATCTGGTTGGAGTCGACTTTTGCGAACAGATGGTGAAGGAAACCAATCCTTCTGTTTATACAAAGGCGGAGAAAACGGCGTCGCCACATTCCAATCTGCATGGTTTCAAAACAATCGCCGACATCATGAAGGCACTGAATCCGTTTACCGGGGAGTTTTATCGCGAAGCTTTGCAGATGAGCCGCATGACACGCGAAATGTTCTGCCTGATGGAAGGCCGCCACGTTCATCCCTCCACGCTCTACCCCGGCGGTGTAGGAACTGTTCCTTCCGTGCAGTTGTTCACGGATTACCTTATTCGATTGATGAAGTATGTTGAGTTCATGAAAAAAGTGGTGCCGCTGCACGACGACCTTTTCGATTTCTTCTACGATGCGCTTCCCGGATACGAAGAGGTAGGGCGGCGCAGGGTGTTGCTGGGATGCTGGGGATCGTTCAACGATCCTGCCGTTTGCGATTATTCCTACAAACACATGACCGAGTGGGGACGCGCGATGCATGTCACTCCCGGAATTGTGGTGGACGGCAAATTGGTGACCACCGATTTGGTGGACATCAATCTTAATATTCGAATTTTGCTGGGCAGTTCGTTTTACGACGGTTGGGAGAATGCCGAGACGTTTGTGAAACAGGATCCGCTTGGAAATAAAGTTGACCAGAATCATCCCTGGAACCAGACGACCATTCCCAGACCGCAGAAACGGGATTTCGGTGATAAGTACACGTGGGTCATGTCGCCTCGTTGGCTCGATAAGCGAACAGGCGACCACCTGGCCATCGATACCGGTGGAGGGCCGATTGCGCGGCTATGGGCCACAGCACTCGCTGGCCTCGTTGATTTTGGCTACATCAAGTCGACTGGAGAAAGCGTCAAAATTTATCTGCCGAAAACCATGTCTCTTCCAGAGACCGAGTTTGAATGGAAAATTCCCCAGTGGAGCAATGCAATCGAACGCGACCGCGCTCGAACATATTTCCAGGCGTACGCAGCGGCTTGCGCGCTTCATTTTGCGGAACAGGCGTTTGCCGAATTGCGCGCGGGAAGGACTCAGACCTGGTCGGACTTCAAAGTTCCGATGGACGCCATCGGCTGCGGTTTCCACGAAGCTGTGCGCGGAGTATTGTCGCATCACGTCGTTATTCGCGACGGAAAAATTGCAAATTACCACCCGTATCCGCCTACTCCATGGAATGCGAACCCGCGGGACATCTACGGGACCCCTGGACCTTATGAAGATGCTGTGCAAAACACGCCTATCTTTGAGGAGAACGGCCCCGAGAAATTTAAAGGCATCGATATCATGCGCGCGGTTCGCAGCTTCGATCCGTGCCTGCCATGCGGCGTCCATATGTATCTGGGCAATGGAAAAGTTCTTGAAACACACCATTCTCCGATGTTTGGCACGCA
>Ga0210386_10003171_pt1 | contig 13852 bp, 8 predicted proteins | sample IncBWH32OmetaG_FD_160091 | JGI IMG/M metagenome (GOLD analysis project Ga0210386, IMG submission 160091) | Forest soil microbial communities from Barre Woods Harvard Forest LTER site, Petersham, Massachusetts, United States - Inc-BW-H-32-O ... | reverse complement strand
GTTGGCGCTGCGGAGTATTACTGGGGGACGTTGCCGATTGTGAACCGCGGTGACATGCCTAGTTATGTGACGTTCTTGGTGTCGTCGCCGGGTCAGGCGATTGTGCAGGATAATTCTTCGTCGCGGCTTGTTCCGTTGCCTATCACGGTCGGTTCTGTGGGGACGTTTATGTGTGATACGGAGCCGGCTCACCGCACGCTGGTGGCCGCTAATGATCCTGTCGACAATTTGGCTGCTGATGTTATTTCGCAGTCCATTATCCTGAATTTTTTCTTGTCTGGTGTGGCGAGCGCTTCCACTCCGTTGCAGTTGTTATTCCAGAACAAGTTTGTGTTCACCGTTCCGGCGCAAACCGCGGTGCAGTTCACCGTTGGGCATTCCAACCCTGCCGGGGTTATCACCGGTATTGTGCCGCAAAGATTTAAGCGGTCACGATGAACACTTATCAGAATGTGCAGTGGGTTAATGATGTGGTGCCGCAGTTCACGCCGTGGCCTGCCAGCAAAACTGTGCCCGATCAGGTTGTTCAGCCTGCGACGTGTGCGTGTTATTTGGCTAGCGTCAACACGAATGGCGGTGCCTGATGTCTCAGTTCCTCGCCGACCTTGGGATCGCCCCAACTACGAGTCCTTTCGCTGTGGAGTTTTCGGATTGGGTGAACGGTATTTTGCCGACCGCTGGGGCGTCGGGTGTTCCTGACCAGTTGACGGAGCCGGCGCAATGCGCCACCTACCTGACCGGGTTGCGGACGGTGCTTGAGCACACGTCGAAGTTGCGGCCCACGATCCGGGTGTTCGACGGCAGCCTCGCCGCTAACTGCTACCTCACCGGGGAGATCGACTGCTCCGTGGAGGAGTTGGCCAACGACACCGGGAAGTGTTCGGTGACGATCAACTACGACAACTGGCTGGTGTCGTGGATGACGATTCAGACGATGCCCAGCCAGGACTTGAACTTGGTGGTCGACCATCCGACGAACCCGAACTGGCGGACCAGGTGGGGCGGGAAGATCACCGAGATCCACGTTCAGCAGGACGAGAAGGGTGTTCACAGCATCAAGCTGGTCGCGATCTCTTTCCGGGAACACGCGAAGCGGTTGCTGGTGGGCGCGAATCCGATCTTCCCGCCGGAGGTTCAGCTGCCGCGCCTGTGGGTGCTGCCCGGCCCGGTGCGCACGGTGTGCGCGATCACGTCGTTTGTGAACTTGGCCCGTCTGTTTGAGCCGATCCTGTCGACCATCGACAACATTTTCAACCCGGCTGGTTGGCTGAACCCGCTGAACCCTGATGCGGCTTTGAACCTGTTGCCGACTGCGTGGCCGATCCAGGTGGCGTTCGTCAACCCGGTGACCGACCAGTCCCGCTGGTCAGCGATCGGTGCCGGCTGGACCACCACTTGGCACGACGCGTACAAGGGTTTGCTGTCCGATGCCGGGTGCGTCATGCGGGTGTACACGTATTTGACCACCGACGCTGATTCGCCTAACACCGAGTTGGCTCAACTGGTTGACGCGGCCCCCGACATTCTCATCGACGTGGTCAGCGAAATCGTTGGCCTGGGCGATATCACGGCAGAGTTCAACACCACCGTGCAGGAGCTGACCGCCCCGCAACGCAACTGCGTCGTGTTCAGCTTCGAAGATGTTTCCGGTGTCACCGGCCCGACCGGCACCGCCCTGGATGGTTTGCTGTCCACGGTGGCTGTCACGTTGGATGACCTGATCACCCCGGTCACTATCGACTTGGCTACCGGCAACGTGTACGACCCAGGTCAGGTCCTTAACGGGGAGACGGTGCAGGACGCCACCGGTATAGGGCAGACGTTCCTGCTTGAGCAGTTGGTGAACGTAGCGCCCAACCCGCCGCAGGTGATTTGGTGGGACGGCCAGTGGAACGGAATGCAGAACACAGATTTGGCGTGGAGCCGCGACAACACCAAAACAACAATGGTCGGGTCGAAATCGCCTGTACTCATAAATGAAGCCCAAACATTTGGGATTAAGTACGCGTTGGCTGAATTATCGGACCTTATTTATTATGCGGCCCCGGGCGGTTTAGCCGCATACCAAGGTTCGGTTCAAACACCCGGAACCCCAGGCTTAGACTCGCTCTATCAGAACCAATTGGATGATGTACTTTTCGCTTGGGAAAGATTCACCGACCCTATTCGCGCACTGTATGCTGGCGATGTAGCGTGGCAGGAACATTATCAGAAAGGATCATCTGGCACCGCCTACACGTTAGCGTCCATTCTGGATATGCGTTTAGGTGATTGGAACACTCGAACGTTCGCGATATTCCAAGCTAAAACATACGACGCACATCCGTGGATAGCTAATTACGATTACTTCCTGGGTGACCGGGTCGGTTTCGAACAAAACGGAATCATTTATGTGGACAACATTTACAGCATTAAACGGACGTGGAGTTGGTCTGAGCCGCTGGTGGTGAGCGCCACCGTCGGCGAACACCGCGACATGGGTGACCCGTTCGCTGCTGCATTCAAAACCATTGGAACGCTGTACAACCTGGTCAGCAGTGTTGTCGGCGAAGGAACGATTTTCACCGGATAAGGATAAACATGACAAGTTGGAGAAGGGGTGCTGAAGTTGCCTGAATCACGGAAACGGAAGATAGTTCACGGCACCCAACGCAAGCCCGAGTTCGCCGGTAATCGTAAACGTATGCCGATGGGGGAGGCACCGAAATTGGAGTTCGGTCAGTTCGGTGAGTTGACCCCTAAAACTATTCGGCAAGCCCACCTTTCCAAAGAGGAAGAGGACCGGGCGTGGGAGATGCTGCACGTCCAGAACGCTTATCTGCAGATCGTTGACTGCTTGTCCTATCCCGTTGACCCGGAAGGCCATATTCATGACCTGTCTGCGATAGGGCCGACGAAGCTGGCGATCGCGTGGACGTTGGCGTTGAACGGGTTCCGCCCGACCGGGCCGAAGTACATCAAGAAACGCCCGTTCAGCGCGCCGGGGTGCTACAAGGATGCGCACACGTGGGTGGATGTTCGGCAGCCCGATGATGCGGCCCAGGAGTTGCGGCCTGAGCACCGTTCTGGTGACTACAAACTGCCTCCCGATACCAGACGGTTGGCTGCTCAACGTGACGGTGAGCAGCCGGACCCGCCGCCTGCGTGGAGTGTGCGCCCAGAAGTGTCCGTCGACTTTGTGCCTCGCGCGCCTACCGAGGAAGCCGCGACGTGACTGGAAACATTAGCCGAATGTGTTATCGCAGTGAGATGCGGGAATGACCCTTTTTAGCGGTCTTCCAGCGCTGCAGTCAACGCCGTCGAACGTTCCGTCGATCGGCGAGATTGTGTACCTCGCATCCTATGTGTTCAAAGTTGGTGTGACGGCAGCTCAAACTATGCCTGATACGCCGCCTATGTATTCGGCGAATATCGGGATTCTTGGTGATGCTGGGGCGATGAATCTGGATCCTTTGGTGGGTCCTGCCGGTCCTGCGGGTGTCGCTAATTTCACGTTGCGGGACCAGTCGGACACGTTGCCGATCGTTAACACTGTTTCCGATTTGCCTAACGATCTGACCAATACTGCCGAAGATATCGGTAAGTACTGGTTGTTGGACACTTTGGATGACACCGGTCACGTCATCATGGTGACGGCCTACGTGTGGTATGGCACCAATTTCCGGGAGTACATGTCGGGGTCTTTCGGGCCGCCCGGGCCGATACCCGCGGTGGAACTCACCGTTCAGGACATTCCTGATAATGAGAAGTCTTACGTTCTGACCAGCGGTCCTTCGACCGCGCCTAGCTGGGACTTTTTCGTCGCCGCCCCGCAGGGGCCTACCGGTATTTCTGGTCCGTTCGCGCAGTTCCCTGATTTCGATGAGTTTGAGGCCGCGCCGCAGCCGTTCGACATTCTCGCGTTCACCGGTGGGTACACGTCGTCTGGGGATCCGATCTGGCAGCCTGTGCGCGTCGACCAGTCGATCGTCGGCCCGTACTCGATGCCGGAGGCGGCGTTCTCCCCTGCCGCCGGGGTTGGCAGGCAGATACCGATCGGGGTGTTCGCGGTCCCTCAGCAGCCTTTCCCGTGGACTCCTGTGGTGTGGGGGCATATCGGCGGCTCCGGTGTCTCGCTGAGCACCGACCCGTTCATGGTGGGCTGCGAAGTTCTCCTCGGAAACCAATTATCCGGTCAGCAGGTTTCCCGCGGAATCGGGAACACGACCGGCGTGGTGAATGTGATGCCGCATTATTCGACGCCGACGAACAAGTCCGGTTCGATTACGCCCACCAACAAAACGGCTGTTGTGCCGGCTTTTCACACCGGAACGCAAGGCACAATTTATATCAATCTTTACAATGACGGCGCTGAGCAGGTGGTTTTCTTCGAGCCCGGTAATGCGCAGTTGTTCATTATGGTTGTTCCGATCGGGGAGTCGTTTGCTTCCATTACTGGTATTCCGACGAGTCCTTACATTTCTGGTTCCGGGGTGCTGGCCGCCGCTGTTCACACCAACGGGTACAGGCTGCCGGGTGGGGCGTTGGGGCATGGCCAGTTGTCGGCGGGGGCGGTGGCGAAGCAATTCAGGATTCCCCTCACCTTCCCCGGCCATGGAGGGTTGTTTGGTTTAGCGCAGCCGAACGCTGTCGCGCCGAACATCCCCGGTACCGGCACTTTGTCGGCGGTTGCGCACGCCACCAAATTCACATTGACCGGGCACTTGGCCGGCCACGGAACTTTGAAGCATACGTGAGGTGACTTATGACCAGCCCAGCTGTCGGTGACACAGTTCTTCTGCAGAGCTACCTCATCAATACCCGCGTGTATGGGGTGGTGGTTCCGGGTAGTTCGACGCAGGAATTCACGGCCACCTACGAGATCCAGGGCGACCAGGGCACGTTGACGATGGCCGCCGTGGTTGGCCCGCAGGGGCCTGCCGGGGCGAGCATGTTTTTGCTTAGCCTGCAAAACGACGGTGTCGAAGACCCCGCTGACCTTCCGCAGAACCTGACCAATTCGACAGCTGATATCGGTAAGACGTGGCTGTTCGATGATATCGACGCTAACGACGACATCATCGGGACGAGCGCCTATGTGTGGTACGGCACCACCTATCGGCGGTTGATGTTCGGTTCGCCTGGTCCACCGGGTCCGGTGCCGATCATCACCCCGGGTGTCGATCTGATCCAAGGTCCCGGTAATTCTTTTGTCGCCACGGGCGGCACCGACTACGAGCCGACGATGACGTTCACGTTGGCTGTTCCGCCCGGACCCCAGGGGACGGCGGGGGCGTTGGCGTTGTGCCCCGATGTGGATTTCACCAGCAACCCGCCGGAGCCGGGTGATGTGCTGGGATTCACCGGCAGCTACCTCGATCAGGATTTGCCGCAGCCCACCAACCTGGCTGTTGTTTTGGCGGGCAGCGGAAGCTTGACCGGCACATTTTATTGGGTGGCGACCGCCACCAACGCTGCGGGCGAAACGACCGCCTCCAATGAGGTTTTCCTCACGCTGACCAGCGAGTCAGCAACATTGACGTGGACGCGCGTAAATGGTGCCACCGGGTACAACATTTACCGGGGCACCGGTACCGGGGCTGAGAACAAACTGATCACCCACATCGGGTCGGGTGCCACCGTCACCTACACCGACACCGGTGCGGCGGGGTCCACGCAGTCGCCGCCTGGCAGCAACACCGCCGCGGTGCAGTACCCGATCTGGGTGCCGGTGGCGCTGAACCAGCTGCTGCCCAGCCCGTACTCGATGCCGGAGGCGGCGTTCTCCGCGTTCACCGGGATCAGCCAGCAGGCACCGATCGGGTCGTTCACCATCCCGCCGCAGCCTTTCCCGTGGACCCCGATCGTGTGGGGCCATATCGGCGCGTTCGGTTTGGAGTTGTCGGTCAATCCGCTGCTCATCGGCTGCGAAGTTCTGTTGGGCAATCCGACCGGCGGAACGATGATCGCCCGAGGGTTCGGAAACAGTCTGGGCGAGGTGAACATTATGCCTCACTACAGCACCCCGTATTCGCCGGCTGTTGCTTTATCGCCAAATAACGGTTTGGCTGTCGTTCCCGCTAACAACACCAACCCGGCTGAATCAACCATTTACGTCAACCTCTATAACGACGGCGAGTTGGGGTTGTACGTCTATAACCCGACGGATTCCCAGATCTTCATCATGGTGATGCCGGTGAGCGGATGACGAACCCTTTCGGCGCTATCGATTTGTTCGCCGGCCAGAACGCTATTTCTGGTACGGATCTTTTTGGTCTCGACAAGAACCCGCTCAACGTTTTGTCGCTGGGGCAGGGGCTGTTGGACGATGCGGTAACCGCGATTGAGAATGCGATAGACGAGGCCATCCAGAACGTCCCCAAGTTCTTTGAGGCGTTCTTCTATTTCCTCGGTGAATTGACCGAAGACATGGTCAATGACATTTTGACGTTTTTTGGGTTGCCGAACCTTCCGCCCGGTGCCAGCGTCGAAGTTATCGGGCAGATATTTGCGCTGCCGATGGAGATCCTCAACGATCTGCTCACATTCCTGGGGCTCGGCACCGTCAACACGGTTGAAGCTGGGCTGATCTTGGGTGAGGTGATCCAGCGGCCCGCGTTGTTCCTGGAGTTCCTTCTCGAAGGGCTTGGCCTGCCGGCGGATTTGACCAGCGCTGATGGTTTGGTGGCGTTTCTGGAAAACCTGGGCGGAGACGTCATCTCCGGTATCGGAAACTTCCTCGACGCGCTGCTTTCTGGCCTGGGGTTGGAGGGTATCACCGGGCCGGTGGGCGCAGAGCTGGCCGCCCTGATCAACAGCCTGGCCCCGCTGTCCACGGTCAACGCTTTGTTCGATGAGGCGATCGCCACCATCGACAACGCTGTCGGGCAGACCCTTAACTTCCTGGTCAGCTTCGTGGACTCCCTCGTCGGCGCGGTTGTCGGCACGGTGGAAAACGTTTTCCCGCTGATCACCCCGCTTGTTATCGGCGCAGAAACAACCATCGGCGATCTGACTGGTTTCTTGACGAGTCTCGCCAGTGTCCACGATCTGCAGTCCCTGCAAGACCTGATCTACAACACGTTGACGGGTATCCAAGGCGGCATCGGGTGGGTGAGCGGTGTCACTACCGGAACGTTGACCCTTGCTTTGCAGGAGTTGTACGCCGGGCTCACAACAACAGCCCACCAGGCCAACAACGCTTTGATCAGTGTCGGTGACCTCGTCGTTAGCGTCAACCAGCAGATCGAAAACGCGTTCGCGCTTATCCCCAGCGGAAACCTTGTGGGAGTTATTGAGCAGGATTTGATTCCCGACATCACCCTGGAAATGTCGACCGCGTTGCAAACCCTAATCAACGACCTGACCAACAACTTCGCCGGTCTGCAAAACCCTGGCGTCAACGCCACATTCACCGACCTGGCGGACGCTTTGGCTGGGGTGAATTTCAATGTGCAAACCGCGGTGACAGACGCGGGCACCGCGGTCAGTAACCTGCTGTCCCTGTTCGAATCGGTCGGTCAGGCCACCATCGGGGAATTCACGACATGGCTGACCGGTGTAACTCAACACCTGGACGCTGTCACCGGAGAATTCGACGCCACTTTCCTGGCCAACGTTGACGAGTTGACGGGGTTCGCGATCTCCGCGATCACCGGCCTGGCCGGCTACCTGACGAACCTGACTGTCACCGGCCAATTCGACGCCGCTTTCCTCACTGATATCGAGAACATTCCCGCCCTGGCTATCGCCAGCATCACCGGACTCGAAGGCTACTTGAGCAACCTGGATGCGTCGGGTGTCTACGTCGCCAATCTGGCCATCTCCGCGGTCACAGGCTTGGCGGGATATTTGAGCAACATCGCGTCCAACGGTGTGATAAATGTGGCCGGCTTGGCGGGTGCCCTGACCTCGGCGGTGACCGTGGGCGCTGCCAGTGACATCGCGGCGCTCATCGGCACCGTGGTCGGGACAGTCGAAAACGATCTCCCCCTCGCGCTTCCTTACACCATCGGCACCACCACAACGCTGCCTGATTTGGCGGCGTTCCTTAGTTCTTTGGCGACGCAAACCTCGTTGCAGGGTCTGCAAGATCTGATCTTTAACACGCTGTCTGGGCTGCCGCAGCTGAGTTGGGTGACCGGAACGACTTCGCAGCAACTGGCCCAGGCGATGGCCGAATTTTCGGCGACCGCCAGTTCCGCCCAGTCCATGGCGGCCCAGGCGTTGGCCAACGTGGAAGCTGTGCTGGCTGGGCTTGGGGAAATCACCATCCCCAACGAAAGCCTGTCAGGGCTTTTGGGTGAGACGGTCGCCAACACTGAGGGGCTGGCCGGTCAGGTGCAGAAAGCGCTCAACTCCCTCATCAACGGGTTCAACGGGTCGGCGATCCTCGGCGGCACGGTAGCTCAGCTTCAGCAAGCAGCTAACGGTATCGCGTCCCTTCTCGGATGGAACCCGACCGGTCCGCCGCCGGCGCAGTCGATCAGCGCTATCACCCAGACTCACACGGATTTCATTGCGAACTTGGCGGCGGCGAAACCCAACTATGCGGCGCTGCTTAAAGGTGCCGACGTGACGTTCCCCGCAACAGCGCTTCTCAGCACTGTTTCCGCGCCGACGGTGGGGGTGACTCAAACGGCGAGCCTGATCGGATACATCACCACAAATACGGGTGGGACAAAAAAATCCGTCGGCTGGCTCGGCGGCGCGACAACAAACATTTCGTCTATTGTCGTCAACATTTATCAGGTCAACATCGACACCGGAGATATGAGTCTCATTTCCACTTCGGGGAACCTTCTCGCTTCCGCGAACCCGCCTGGTAATAACGTTGTCCCGGAATGGACGTATTGGAACTTCTCCGACACTGGAAACCCTGACATTGTCACCGCGCAAGGCAACGTTTACGGGGTTGAGATTCAAACGTTGGGGACAGGCACGTACGAAGTTGTGGGTTTGTCGTCGGCGACGTGGATAAATCCGCATCCGACGGCCATACCGGCAGGATGGGCGGCGTCGCGGACCACGCTGGCACCGCCCACGTTCGATGCTGCGGCTCTTACCGCAACCACTTCTGATGACTCACCCGACCCGTTGACGTGGACTCATGTCGTGGGCGCTAACGCGACCGCGATTGTGGTGGGTATTTTGTTGTTCACGGATTCGGGAAGTGGACCTACCGCCGTTTCCTGCGGCGGCCATTCGCTGGGGCTGATACCTTCCGGATTCCAGTTCTACAATCCTGGCGGGGAGTCTTGGAATCTTTACTTTTATGGACTCATCGATCCCCCTACCGGATCGCAAACCATGTCCGTCACCTATACCGGCGGCAATAACGTTGTCACCGTAATGTCGGCTTCTTATGCTGGTGTCTCAAATTTTGGTACGCAGGTTACGGCCAGCGGTGAGGGAACCCACGCGTTCCAAACCATCGCATCGTCTGTGGGGCAGACGTTGGTTAACATGATCGGCGACACGGCAACGTCAACTGCGCTCATTGAATACAGCCAGAATGTGCGGGAGAACCTCACCGGGAATGCTGGCGGGTTTGACACTTATACTTCCGCGTTGGGGGATGCGGCTGGGTCGTCTTCACCGATCACATTCTCAGCCAATGTGCAGGGCACGGGAACAATCCAATGGGGATCTATAACGGTTCCCCTTAACGGTGTGGTCCCACCGGCTCCGGCGTTGCTTCCCGCGCCGGCCCCGGTCACTATGGTGCCCTATTTGGAGCTGGCGGGAAGTGCCGGGCAAACGCAGTACGCCCCGGATCTTTACACATTCGATTCGCCGGGGACCACCTACTTCACCCCGCCGTCCTGGGCGAACTTCATCGACGTGATCGTCTGCAGCGACGGCGGTGCCGGGGAGACAGGCGGCCCGCTTGAGGGTGGTGCCGGTGGGGCACCGGGTTCATTCTTTGGGTTCACGATAACACCGGCCCAATTCGTGGACGGTGTATGGACGATATTCGTCGGCGGCGGAGGTGCCCCCAACTTTTCGACACCAGCCGGCGGGGGCGGGAACGGTCAGGGATGCAGCGTCGCCATCCCGGGATACGCACCTCCCGGTGGCTCCGTCCCGGGCAGTCCACTTCTGATCGCGGGCGGTCTGGGTGGCCCTCAGGGCGGAATCAGTGGCAGCCAGCTCGGCGGCCCCGGAGGAACCCCCAGCAACTTTTTGTTCAACGGCCAGGAATATGTGGGCGGCGGGGTCGCCGGCTCATCCCAGCAGCCCGGGCTGATACCAGGGGGCGGCGGTGCCGGTGGGGCCGGCGAGTTTGTGGGCCGATTCATTTACGGCGGCCCGGGAGCGCCGGGGACTATATGGATTTTGTGTTACCAGTATGAAGGGCAGAATTAAATGACATATCCGTTGCCAACTAACTTCACCAGCGGAAGCACGGTCACCGCGACCAACTTGAACAACATTTCCTCGCTGGTTAACACATTGTGGGTGCTGGTCGCGGGTGTTCCGGCGTTGCCGACGGCGCACGCGGCCACCACTGGTTCTGAAACATTCACTATCACATCAGGCGCGGTGGCGACGATAAACGGAACCTCCATCGACGGTGTTTCAGTGGCAACCAATGACTACGTCTTGGTCAAAGACGCTCCGGCCACCACCGGTACAGGAAGTGTGTTATCGACGCAGCCGGCTAACGGTCTGTACCAGGTCACTGGGGTGGCCACGAACATCAGTTTGACGCGGGCCACTCAAATGTCGGCCAGCGGCGGCGCGGTCACCCCGGCTGGAATGTTTGTGGTAGTGATGGCCGGCACCGTGAACGGTGGCCTGGGCTGGAATGTTTCGTCGCCTAACAGCGAATCTGCGTTCACTTATGGGACGACGGCTGTGGCGTGGACGCAGTTGACCGCCCCGCCAACTGTGGCGCAAACATTCCAAAATAAAAGGATAACCAAACGTATCGGGTCGGTAGGGACGGGAACCACCATTTCGATCGACACCGACAACTATGACATTTTCCAGGTCACAGCGTTGGCTAGCGGAATAACTGGTTACACGATCACTGGGACACCTAACCATGGTGACCGGCTCGAGTTGGAGATCACCGACAACGGATCGACTCAGGCGTTGGGTGGCTGGTCGTGGATAACTCCGTGCGGGGCGGTGTCGCTCCCAGGTTTCACGACGCCAGGAAAGAAAATGACATTTAGCTTGAAATACGACTCGACATACACCACATGGGTCTGCCTGGCTGTGGATGTTAAGGGATATGCGTAAAAGGAAAGGGAAGTAAATGTCATTCACTACCGCTACAGTCACGGAGTGCCTCTATCTGAGCACTACGGTGGGGGCCACGCTTGCGTCGTTCACCTCTGAGGCAGTGTTGAACACTGTCGGCACTATGGGTGTTCAGGCGAACCTGCCGACGAATTTCTGGTTGCCGAACCAGTCGCAGACGGGCCGCGGTTTCTATGTCCGCGCGTTCGGGATTCTGTCGAGCACTGGTACGCCGACTTACACGTTCACTGTGCGGCTCGGGGGTTCGGCCTCCGTGTCGGGGCCGGTCGTGCTGGGTTCGGCGGCGTTGCAGACGGCGTCGGGGGCGTCTAACCAGTTCTGGGAGTTGGATGGGTATGTTTCCCTGACCGCGATGGGCGGTGTTGGTGCTAACTCTACGGTGCGCGGCACCGGCAGGATCATCTCGCCTGGGCTGACTGGCACCAACGCTGGTATCAACCCGCTCTACGGAGGGTCGGCGTCGCCGGGAACGGTGACCACCGTCGACACCAGTATCACCAACTTCGTCAACGTCAACGTTGCGTGCTCAGCGAACTCGGGATCTAACAGCATCACCTTGCAGCAGCTTGTTGTTCTGGGACTGAACTAAGTAGTCCCATTGGCAACCGCGACGGTGACTCAGGCACCGCCGCCATTCGGCAGGCGGTGCTGACTCATGTCCATCGCCTATGACGGCACATCCGGGGCCGGCGCGTTCACCAGCGGGTTCCCTGCCGCGAACTGCACGTGGAACGACCACATCACGGGCAACTATGCGTTCGTTGTTCTGAACTATCAGGCCAGTGGCTCGCCGACACCGACGTGCACGATGGGCGGCACGTCCATGACGTTGCTGAACACCCCGCTGGTTTATGTCAGTACCAACACCATCGCGCTGTTCGGGTTGGCCAGCCCGCCGACCGGCAGCAGCGTCGCTATCGTAGGCAGTTTGGGTGGGAGCGCATTCAACATTCAGGGCGCTTCGATCTCCTATACCGGCGTGGGCAGTGTTGGTACGCCCGCAACGAACAGCAGCAACAGTTCTTCGTCGGCGTCTGATTCGGTGTCCTCGAGCACGGGGGATCTGGCCCTGGTGGCGTTGGCCTCTAACAACGGAACTGCGGGAAATTTCACCAGCTTCAGCGGAACCAGCCGCGTCGCTTTGAACACCAGCAACGGCGGATTCCCTGTTCTGATAGGTGACGCGGCAGGCTCGTCCACCGTGAACTTCACCGCCACAGCCCCGGCGTCCAACTTTGGTGCCGTCGCGGTGGATGTGGCCCCGTCGGGGAGCGCAGCCTCAGGCAACGCCACCGGTAAAGGCACTTTGTCGCCAACCCCGTCAGGTGCCTACGGTGGGGCGCACCTAACGGGTAAAGGCACCTTGTCGGCGGTGGCGCACGCCACCAAATTCATTCTGACGGCCAGCCCAGCCGGTTTAGGAACGCTGTCGGCTGCAACCCAGGTTGGTAATCAGCGCACAGGATCCCTGCACGGCAAGGGCACGCTGACAACTCCCATCGAAGTCATCCTGGCACCCACCCCAATCCCCGGAACCGGGGTGCTGTCGGGGACGTTCCTGGCTATTCAGCCATCAGGTCCGCACCTCGCTGGCCAAGGTGCCCTGTCTGCTGCTGCCGCCGCGGTGCCCCAAGGTGTCGCCTTCGACGCGGTCGGTCCCGGCCTGGTCAGCGCTATCATCACCGGGGGAACCGCAACAACGCTGACGCACACCCCCGCGAAAGCCAACGCGTATGTGATTCTGGGCATCATAGGCGACGCCGGCGGACAGTCGATTTCCAGCGTCACCTACGGCGGGAACGCCATGACGTCGCTGGGCAGCGTCGCCGTCAACAACAACCCCAGCTTCTGCGGAATCCTGTTCCTGTACGGCATCGCCAACCAGCCGGCCACCACTAAAACGATTTCCTTCACACCAGCCCAAAGCGACTACATGGTCGCCGGCACCGTCAGCTACCAAAACGTGTCCACTGTTTCTGTGGCAACCGCGTATGGTGCCAGCACCTCACCAGCGACAGGATCAACCACCTGCAACACCGGGCAGGCCGTTGTCGGGATGCTGTGCTGGGGTTACGGCGGAGACCAGTTCGAGAACATGTCATTCTCCGGCCTGTCCGGGGGCACCAACCGGTATTCGGCTGAGCAGACCAGCTACACGTCCGGGTTGGCGATCAGCGACGCCACTTCCACCACCAACTTCACCGGGACGCTGAGCAGCGCCACCTACGATTATTGGGCCGCGGCTGCGTTAACGCTGACCCCGCCGATCACAGCGTTCGGGGGGCCGCGGGGCACCGGAACGCTGTCGGCCACCACTAAGCCGATCATCAAAACCACCGCCGCGCTGTCAGGAAAAGGTGCCCTCGTCAGCTTGGCTGGCCGCGGCCCCGCCTACCTGAAAGGCGTCGGAACGTTCGCGATGACTTTCAAGCAGCTGTGCAACGCTGCCGTCCCGGTCCGCGGCGTAGGAACACTGTACGCGGGGGCCGGCAAACCCAGCGCGGTGGGAACCCACGGTGTTGGGGTGCTGTCGGGAACCGCGTCCAACCCGCAGGCCGTCCAGTGGGATGCCACAGGTGCGGGGTTCAACGGTGAGCCGGCC
>Ga0210386_10003166_pt1 | contig 13860 bp, 18 predicted proteins | sample IncBWH32OmetaG_FD_160091 | JGI IMG/M metagenome (GOLD analysis project Ga0210386, IMG submission 160091) | Forest soil microbial communities from Barre Woods Harvard Forest LTER site, Petersham, Massachusetts, United States - Inc-BW-H-32-O ... | reverse complement strand
TGCGGCTGATGGGACGGTGACGGCGCTCATACGGAGATCCAAGACCGACCAGGCGGGGGAGGGGGCCCAGGCGTACCTGGCGCGGGAGACTGTGCGATACCTGAACGTGTGGATGAAGGCGGGGAACATTACCGACGGGGCGGTGTTTAGGCGGCTGGTAGGCCGTAATGTTGTGGGGCCGCGCTTGCACGTCGATATGGTCGCCGACATCTTTAAACGCGTGGGGCGATGGATCAAGCTACCCGAAGAAAAGGTGGGAGAAATAAGTGGGCATTCCATCCGGGTGGGGGCGACGCAGGATCTCCTGGCACTGAACATCGATTTGGCGTCGGTCATGCAGGCGGGTAGATGGAAGTCGACTCACATACCCATGCGGTATGGGGAGCAGGTCCTAGCGGCACGTGGGGGTATGGCACGCGCAGCGAGTGAGCAGGGAAGGAATTCTATAAAATGACGCAGGATCCGAACCACGTAGTCACATTAATTGCCCTTACCACAATCAGTGTTGTCTCGATATTTGGGTTTCTGTTCCTCTTGTCCCAGCTCCTTTCCCATCTGACCCATCTACGGGTGCAGTCGCTCTCTTTTGAAGATCTATGGGTATTGGCCCGATCGGCGGACGACCGTGCCTCCGTAATCAAGGAGTTCTACGACTGGCAACATAAGCTGCTGATCGCCGTGCTTACCGGGCTGGTCAGCTTCATCGCCGCAAATGTCGTACTCGTAGTGCAGGCTACGGTCATAGCTACAGAATTCGTGAGACACTGAATCGACTTGGAAATCGATATTCCGATTGCCGCTAGTGTTGGACATTGATTGGACCATCCATGACGTTGAACTCTGTGCCTTGGACTGTCGCTAAGGCAATCCACGACGGCAAGCCAATCGTTGTGCGCTTTCGAGAATTTCCGGCGACTTTCATGCGGGAAACGTATCCGCATCGACTAAATCTGTTTTGGAGACTTCGCACAGTGTCGGACGATCAATTACCCGACGACGACGAATCTACTCTTCTGAAATTGTTCGAAGATCGCTTGGTAGAAGCTGTCGAGCCGGATGGATTCGGGGTTCTCAGCACGGTGTTAACCGGCCGCGGGCAACGGGAATACGTAATCCACGTCAAAAATCCGGATGAATTCGGCGGCCGGCTTACTGCAATGCCACAAGAGCGAACGCGCTATCCAATCGAAATTCTGTCTTACGAGGACGCGGCGTGGACCTACGACGCAGACGTCACCGCCCCATTCAGATAGGATCAGCCGAGGGGCAATTGCTCAAGCGTGTTGTTCGGAACGACCATCTGAATCGCCCCTCCTTCTCCGGAGGCGGCTCTCAGCCTGAGTTTGACCGGCCCTGGATATTCGGACCATCTGGACATTGAGTCTGCGACTCCTATGCGTTCGCCTTCATCGCAAATTCCCGAGGCGTCAGGCCCTCGAGAGAACGGTGAGGAGGATGCTCATTATAATCCCATCGCCAGGCGTCGATCTTGTTCCTGGCGTCCTCAATCGACTCGAACCAGTGGGCGTTTAGGCATTCCTCCCGGAACTTCCCGTTGAAAGACTCCACGGTCGCGTTGTCCGTGGGTTTTCCTCGGCGGTTGAAATCCATTTGCACCTTATGGGTGTAAGCCCACAGATCCATCTGGCCACCGGAGAACTCCGATCCGTTGTCACAGGATATTCTCTGCGGCAGCCCGCGCGAGTACTCCAACCGATACATTGCCGCCACCACGTCATTGGCGCGAAGGCTGAAGCCGACTTCGATGCCTAGACACTCCCGCGTAAACAGATCAACGGTCGTCAGCGTTCGGATCTTGCGCCCATCAGATAGTTGGTCGTGCACAAAATCCATGCCCCGACTTCATTCGGACGACCGGCCGGCTGCTTCATCGCTCGATGTACTGCGGTGACATGCCGCCACGGCCGCTTGCGTCGCAAACCTAGGTTTTCCTCGCGATACACCCGATAGAACCGATCCATGCCAACATCCCAACCCTCGCGGCGCAGTAGCATGTAAATCCGCCGATAGCCGAACCTGACGCGTGCGTGAGCGAGCTCACGCACGCGTTGGCGCAACTCCGTCAGCGGATCCATCCTGCTGCGATAAAAATACATCGATCGGTGCAGTAGAACGCAGCGACACGCCTTGCGGTTGCCCACTCCATATCTGCCCATCAGGTAGTTCACGATCTCGCGCTTCCTGACGGGCTTCAGAACTTTTTTTGCAGGACGTCCTGCAGCATCACCTTGTCCAGCGACAGGTCCGCCACCAGGCGCTTGAGCTTGACGTTCTCTTCTCGCAGCTCCTTCAGCTCCCGTGCCTCCGAAGGCGCCATACCACCGTAGACCTTCTTCCAGCGGTAGAAGCTTTGCTCGGACACCCCATGCTGGCGCAATAAGTCCGCCACCGGTGTACCCATCTCGGCTTGCTTCAGGATCGCCGTAATCTGCTCGACTGCAAATCGCTTCCTCTTCACGACAAAACCTCCGTCCCGTAGACTCGATTTTGTCGCAGAACTCACCTTCCAGCTGGTCCGGTTTTACTCGGGCCGGTCAGTCAGCGCCACAGCGACGGTGCGAATCGCGTCAAGCGGTGGGGTCGTGCTTCTTGAGGACAAGAAAAGCTGTCACATTCAAAACGCCCTGCACTCCGATCGGAATGATCATCCAATAGGCGATTGTTATCGAAGCGCAAAAAAGGGAGAGAGCTATGTGTGCAGGCCCTAACATCAAAACAACTTTGGCAATGATCGGCCAATTGCGCCACTGGTGAAACACGCCAGAGAGATATGCAACGACGAGGGCGAGCAAGTACAAGCACAGTCCGAACCGTACCCAGTGAACGACGATCAGGAGCGAGGATATCATCGTAGGTGTATAGACTACGTTTGCAACGTTGTAAGCCAAAGTATCGGTGTTTTTCATTGCCTGAAGATAGTCTTTGGCCAGTGGGACCCACTACGAAGCAAAAGGGGCCAAGAACGCGAGCGGTAACGCTCAGCGCGCACATCTTACAACAGGATGCACCGATGCGGTCCGAGCGCCGAATGGTATGTTCGGCTTACCGGCGAAGGAGCCCTTCCATTCTGTTGCGAATCTCAAGTCAAACAATAGACGCTGAACGTCAAGCGTCGAGCGTTGAATTCGGACGGTCATCGTACAAACTACTACGGATTGACGACCGGTAAGGTTGTCGAGTCCTCGCAGGGGCCCCAACAGGTCTTGTAGATGGTGGAAAAGTCGTCCGTAGGATCTCTTGGCGTATCTGAACTCTGCTGCGATTGGGAAGGGCTCGACTGGGATGTCCCGCGCCCAGGTGACGCTCCAACGAGATGCTCAAACCAAGCGGCTGCAAGACCAAGAGCGGAGCTGGCAGCGTCGATCATGCGTTTCCCATCCTCCACAGCCTTTGCGAGGTCCTGGCTTGCCAGTGCCATGTGCGAAAGAGCTTGGATACTCCGTGACTTTTGCGCCACTGCTTCCCGGCTATTATCTGATCTGGTTCGGAAACGATGGGGGGGTCGTTCATACTGCACCGATCACGTCGCCCTAACCGTATGGCCGCCATCATGAGCCTCATCCAGTATGCCAAGCTCAACGGACACGATCCGTACCTCTACCTAAAAGACGTCATGGAGCGGCGGCCGACTCAGTCAGCCAGTCGACTAGAAGAACTGATGCCTCACCACTGGCTATCCCAAGGCAGCGCTCAGGTATGACGAAGAGAGACGTTACGGCCTTCGTCTTAGCGCCCCTAGTTACTGCCTTGATCGTCATCATCGTCACACCCATCGAAAGAGGAACGTTCAGTGAACAACTGTTCTCGACCTTGGCAACGATGTTCGCGTGGTACTTTGGCGCGGTAACTTTAACAGCCGTCCTTGCCGTGCCGGCCTTCATCATTTTACGGCGAATGAATATGGTTCGATGGTGGTCGGCTTTGGCGATGGGTCTCGTCATAGGCTTTATCGCCACGCTCATAGTGGGCACACCGACAGCTCACATCCTTCAAGGCCCCGCACCTCTCAGCATCGTCGGTGGAGCCTCCGGGCTAATCTTCTGGTTCATCTGGAAGCCGAGGCGCTCCATCTGATCAAGATGACTTGCCCAGTCGCTTACGCCGCACCACATCTTTCAGACGCTCAATTTGCTTAAAAACATGCTCGATTACGTCATCTCGCGGGAACGACGGAACCGTGTAAGCGAGTAGCAAACCCACCTTCCTGAGGTGACGAAAGCATAGGATTATTGTGTCCACTAGGAATTGGTGGACACGTGCGCACTAGCGAACATGCATCCGGACGCCGCCGACGCCGAATCCACAGCGAGCAGTTCAAAGCCGAGGCGATAGCCGCCTGCCGGCAGCCGGGGATATCGATTGCCGCGGCCGCTCTGGCACGCCAGATCAACGCTAATCTCCTTCGGCGCTGGGTGACAGACGCGGAACGAGCGGCGGCGGGAACGGCGGCCGCGATATCGGGCCCCGCACCGGCTCCGACCCAAAACGACGGTTTTATTGCGCTGGCGCTGCCCGCTCGAGACGCCGACATTGCGCCCATCCAGATCGAGATCCGTCGCGGGAAACTAACCCTGATTGTGCAGTGGCCAAGGCCAGCGATGCACGAGTGTGTCGTCTGGCTCCGGGACGTGCTGCGGTGATCCGCGTCGATGCGGCATGGTTCGCCATCGAGCCTCTGGACATGCGCGCCGGCTCCGATACGGCCCTGGCGCGCGTGGTGAGCGTGTTCGGCGAGGCTCGCGCCCATCATGCGTACCTGTTCATCAACAAGCGTTCGAATCGGATGAAGTTGCTGCTGCACGACGGATTTGGAATGTGGCTGTGTGCGAGGCGTCTTTACGAAGGCCACTTTGTTTGTGCGGGAATTGCTCGTACGGGTGGCGTCGCACTCAACTCCGATCAGTTGCAGGCGTTAGTCGTCGGGCTGCCGTGGGAGCGACTCGATGATCACGCGAAGATCCGCGTCCTGTGAGAAGAAATAGCGCTTAAAAGTGTTGATCTCACTGGAGAATATGGCAGGATCATAGTCCATGGAGCTGCCGCCAGACATGGCACAGATGGACGCGCAGGAGCTGCGCAATCTGACCACGGCGCTCTTTGCGAAGCTGAAGCAACACGAGACAGAACTCACGGAGCGTGATGCGAAGCTTAGCCAACGCGACGAAGAGCTCAAATATAAGCAAGTCAAAATCGATCAGCTCACCCACGAGATGGCGGTGCTCAAGCGCTGGCGCTTCGCCAAACGCTCGGAGCAACTGGATGTCGTGCAGCGCTCTTTGCTGGAAGAGTCGATCGACGCGGACTTGGAAGCGATCGACCTGGAGATCCAGGCGCTTCGCCAGCCGGCATCAAAGCCTCGGAACCAGCCACGCCGCGTAGCACGGCCTGCGAACCTGCCACGGCGTGAGGTACGGCACGAGCCGGATAGCCTGCAGTGTAGCTGCGGCTGGGCTCTGGAGCGCATCGGGGAGGATGTGAGCGAGAAGCTCGACTACCTACCGGGTGTGTTCGAGGTCGAGCGCCACGTTCGAGGAAAATGGGTCTGCCGACAGTGTGAGACGCTTGTTCAGGCGCCGGTCCCAGCGCATGTTATCGATAAAGGCGTCCCAACCGCAGGCCTGCTGGCGCAGGTGCTGGTGGCCAAATACGCGGACCATCGTGTGCCACGAACACGCCAACTGCGAAGGAGGTGTGGAGCTGTGCGAGAGATGGAGGTAGGCCCTCCGGAGTCGGCGAGTAGGCGCAGACTCCAAACCACTGCAAGCTGCGGCCTTTAAGAGTGGTCGTGGTGAGCGTTGCAGCAAAAGGCGGGGCGAGACCCCGTCAGGTGAGATCCGGAGAGACGAGCGCAAGCGAACCGCTGATGACATGCCGAAATCGTATCGACGGTGTCGAAACCGGGGAGGAGTGGTCGCCCCGGGATCAGTGTGGGCGGAGCCTAGCAACTGGCCCACGTGGCACCCGGCTTGAAGGCGGCGTGAATCCGGATCAGGCTCTCGTGCGGAACGTGGGAACCTGTCGCCTCGATGCAAAGGGAGCCGTTCAAGTGGGAGAGCCCCACGAGAACCAGAGTACCAATGCGAGGCACAGGGACGGAGCAGCCCGTAGTAGGGTTGAAGGCTTCGAAACGGAGCTGGACCGAAGGGGCTGCGATGTCCAGTCGCATGCGGCGGCCAACCGGTGACGGGATGAGCCGTATGAATGCGACAAAGCCGTTCGATATCCCGAAGCGGGAGGTCTGGGAGGCTTTCAAGAAAGTGAAGGCCAATCAGGGAGCGGCTGGCGTAGACGGACAGTCTATTGCGGAGTTCGAGGTTGACCTTGCGGCCAACCTCTACAAACTCTGGAACCGGCTGTCCTCGGGAAGCTACTTCCCACCGCCGGTGCGGCGGGTGGACATACCGAAAGCGAGTGGTGGTACGCGGCCGTTGGGGATCCCAACGGTGGCGGACCGAATCGCCCAGGAGGTTGTCCGACGGTACCTGGAGCCTCGGCTGGAGCCTGTGTTCCATGCCGACTCCTACGGATACCGGCCTCGTCGGTCGGCGCTCGATGCGGTACGCCTCGCCCGCCAGCGTTGCTGGCGGTACGACTGGGTACTCGACATTGACATCAAGGCGTTCTTCGACAGTCTCGACTGGGAGCTGTTGCTGCGCGCGCTGCGTCGGCATACCGACTGCGCGTGGGTATTGCTCTACGTTGAGCGCTGGCTGAAGGCGCCGATGCAAAGGGAGGATGGCACAGTCGAGCCACGCAGTGCGGGGACCCCTCAGGGAGGCGTGATCAGTCCGATCCTGTCCAACCTGTTCCTGCACTACGCGTTCGACGCCTGGGTGACGCGCGAGCATCCGAAGGTAGCCTTTGAGCGCTATGCGGATGACGCGATCTGTCACTGTCGGACGCGGAGCGAGGCCGAAGCCTTGCGTACCGCGCTGGAGGCGCGGTTCGCGGCGTGTCGGTTGGTGTTGCATCCGCACAAGACGAAGATCGTCTACTGCAAGGACACCAACCGGCGGGGGACCTATCCCGTCATCACGTTCGACTTCCTCGGGTACACGTTCCGGCCGAGGTTGGCAGCGTGGCCGAATGGGACATTTGGCGTCTCGTTCTTGCCAGCGGCGTCACATACAGCGCTCAAGGCAATCCGCCGCGATATCCGGCACTGGTCCCTTCAGACCCGGACCGACAAGGCTCTCGATGACCTGGCGCGCATGTTCGCTCCGTACATCCGCGGCTGGATCAACTACTACGGCCGGTTCTACAAGTCCGTGCTGGCCCAAAGCCTGCGGCGGATCGACTTCCACCTGGTCAAGTGGGCACGACGCAAGTTTAGACGCCTACGGCAACAGCCGCGTGGCGCGAGAAACTGGCTTGCCCGCGTGATCCGGAAATCGCCAGTGCTCTTCGCTCACTGGCCGCTCCTGTATCGCGACGGTCGGACATTAGGAGCCGTATGAGCCGAGAGGTTCACGTACGGTTCTGGGAGAGCGCGGCGGTGAAATCCCGCCGCGCCACTCAACTGCCACTGTACCGTCAGGAAGCCATCTTCGGCCGCGCAGGGCTTGCGCTGCCGCGATCCACACTGGCCCAGTGGGTCGGCGCCTGTGGGGTCAAACTGCAGCCGCTGATCGATGCCATGAAAGCCTTGCTGCTCACTCGCGCAGTACTGCACGCCGATGAAACGCCGGTTCCAATGTTGAAGCCCGGTCTGGGACACACGCACAGAGCGTACTTATGGAGCTACAGCTCTAGCGAGTATGACGAGTTGCAGGCGGTGATCTACGACTTTACCGAAGGTCGAAGTGGACACTACGCCCGCGAGTTCCTGACCGGATGGACCGGTAAGCTCGTCTGCGATGACTTCTCAGGCTACAAAGCGCTGTTCAAGACCGCACGTGGTGTGACGGAAGTCGGATGCATGGCCCATGCTCGGCGCAAGTTCGACGAGCTTTACAAGAACAAGCGTAGCGATGTGGCTGCAGAAGCCATAAGACGGATCGCGGAACTGTACGAAGTGGAACACGTCGCGCGAGAGAAGAACCTGGACGCGGTTGCGCGCCGCCTGCTGCGCCAACAACGCTCTAAGCCGCTTGCCGAGAGCCTGCGACAATGGCTCGTCAGACAGCGCCGAGAGGTCGAAGGCGGCACTGCCACTGCCAAGGCCATCAACTACAGCACAGGCCGATGGGCAGCATTGACGCGATACATCGACGATGGCGATCTGCCCATTGACAACAACCATATCGAAAACCGGATCCGTCCGGTGGCGCTTGGCAGATCCAACTGGATGTTCGCCGGATCCCTGCGCGCGGGTCAGCGTGCGGCGAATGTCATGACCCTGGTCCAGAGCGCAAAGCTAAATGGCCACGATCCGCACGCTTATCTCAAGGATGTTCTGGAGCGACTGCCGACAATACCAGCCAGCCGACTTGATGAGCTAATGCCGCATCGTTGGCAACAGTCGGTTCAGTCGCATTCCGCATGACAGCACTGCAGAAGCATGAGACCGAGCTTATTGGCCATTGGCAATCTGTCGGGGGCAAGGCGGTTGCCGACGATACGTGCGGGCGCATACGTCAGTTGATCAATGCGCAACTCACTAAAGTCGCCACAGACTCGTCCGGCTGGTACACGCTATACCGGGACCCGCAGGACGCGCGCCTCTGGGAACTCAGTTATCCTCAGGGCGAAATGCATGGGGGTGGCCCACCCAAGCTGGCCTGCATCTCCAAGCGAGTTGCCGAAGCCCGATATGGAGAGATCGGCAGATAGGGTCAGGGTGCCTTTGCCATCCGCTTACAAGTCCACGTCGGCTGATGCGATTTGATTGGACTGGAATGCCCTCGTCGTGTCATCTCGATTTTTCAACTAGCGGGTGGGCGCCCGTAGAACTCTCGGCCGCCGCAGTCCTTGCGCGTTGCACTTCTTTTGCCTCGTGAATCACCGCGATAGTTAGAAACGCCAGGGTCGCTGCTGCGGCAGTCCTAATAGACAAGGCACCCTGACGCTTTCGCCGTTCCTGTCCAAGCGAGCGTCCTACATATAGGGCGAGTTGAGGGGTGAGAAATTCACGGTAGTCCTGAAGGAGTCTGCGGCCATCTGCCAGATCGAGGTCGGCCAGCAGCCCGCGCTCACTTCCGGTAAGTCTTCGTAGGTATTGCTCGAATCGCTCGGCAGTTTCCATTCCACGATTGTCGATCTGCCCGGAAACGACTTGCCATCGGGAATATCGATCCTCCAGCAAGCGTCGAACCTTCAGTGCCTCGCCGGACGCAACCACGAAATCCCGTATGGGAGCCCATTGGTATATCAGCCCATCGTGTGCAAGACGCACGGTGGACTGCTCACCCCCCTGCGCATCCGCCACGAGTAGCCTGGCCGACGGATCGAGCATCGCCTCGATCAGCTGGCGCCGGGGCGTCCCCGGGGGAAACTCTCCAATCTGAGCTCGACGGGCAACGGCGCGATCTGGATCGCTCTCAGCGCTACCGAGTTGCACCAGTGAGAACAGCACTGATCGTAGGGCTTGCCGCACCTCCGATGGTTGCGAGGTAATGAGCCGATCTGCCCGCGTCGTAATGGCACCGCTGATCCCACCAAGCATGTTGTAGGTCGAGTAGGTTAGCGCATTCCCGCCCGCCACCTGAATATCGCTACGGTACAGCTGGTCAAGAAGATATCCAAGTAGCGGCAGCTCCACTGCCTCACGTACCGCGGCGCCGGCGATCTCGTCGGAGAGGGGAACCCCAGTAACCGGGTGCGCTTCGAAGGTGATTGCAGCGGCCAGAGCAGGGCTGCGAACGACCTGGTTGAACTCCGCGGGTGTGGGTGGCAGCAGATGAAATGTGCCCTCGCCATCAGCAAGTTCCAGGAATTCCGGAAACTGGCTTGCCTGGTGCCACGCGCTTGTGCGCATGCTGGCGATTACCCACACCAGTCCCGAGCGCACGAGCGCGGCGACGCACTGTAAGAAGGCTCTGTCTTCATCGTGTTGCATTCGATTGCTGCAGAGTAGTCCATCGAGCTGATCCAGTTCCAAAATCAGTTTGGGCTGCTCGTACTGAAGGATCTTGCCTTCCTCACGCGCGATCAGACCTAGCTGGTCAAGCACCTGGGCGAGGGGCATCTCCGGATGGCGTCGATTCTCGCGCAGATGGATGGCGACACTGTTCGTGTCTCTCAAACCTCCTAGGAGCTCCGGCAGACCAGTCGTCACACCATCACCGGTAGTCAGACACCGAGCCAATGCATCGAAAACGTCTTCACCGGTGTGAACATCATCTGGCCGAAATACACATCGGCGAAGAAACGCGGTGGCTGGCACACGGTGCGGCAATAGCAGCTGTGGCAGCAGCCCCGCCTTGACGAGAGAGGATTTGCCGGAACCGCTCGCGCCCACTACTAGAAGGAACGGTCGCCCCGTCTGCGCGTTACCCATTAGCCGCGCAAGCGCCGTCGCAATGGCCTCGTTGCGCCCAAAGAAAATTGGGGCATGCTCGTATTCGTATGCCTCAAGTCCGCGAAATGGGTTGCTTGGCCACAATCCGGGTACGTCCTGTTGCTCCATCGATCGCGCTTTGCGCAAGTACCGCTGGATGCAACCACGCAGGTCGCGCTCGAGCTTTACCGAAAGCTCCTCAAGGTCGCCGAACGTGGCGTAGGTACTGCCGTTCAGCGCTTTGTCTTCAAAATCTGAACAGAATGCATCGACGGCCTGCCACTGCAGAACGGTCTGGCCGCCCCGCAGCTCCTCCAGGGGGATCTCAACTCGGCGTGTGCTGCGGTATAGCAGGACGGCAGGTGCGCCGTGATCGTGCGCCGCGCTAAGAGCATTCTCCAATACCCATTTCATCTCCGATATTGGCGCCCGGCCGTCCGCCCCGCGGTGCTCGGCGACCTCGGTGCGCTCGGGCATTAAGGCGCCGAGTTTCGATTCGACGATGAAGACGACAACGTCGAAATCACCGGGACGCGGAGGTGAGTTATCAAAGTGGCCGTGTGCCAGCATCGGCTCCGGCGCCCACACGTGGGGTTCGATACGGGCTGACTGCGCATAGGCGCGCGAGGTCTTCTCGATGGCCTGTACGGCGAGCTTTCTCGCTGCCGCGACATCACCGGCAGCGCAAAGCAAGACACGAAGCGTCATCAGGGGCTGCTGCGCGCTTCGAATGCCTTCACCGCGAGAGAGATCGATATAGGCAATCAGTTCTGGTGTCAAGCTGTCGCGGTGTAAGCGCAGTAACTTTATGGCATCGTCAAGGGCCACGTCCTGGAGCAGTCCATGCAGCGTCGTACCTTCTGCGGGCTCATCTCCGTCGTTGAGTGATTGCCACCGTGCGTAGTACTCCTCTAGCGCCCGCCGCCTTTTTAGCGCTTTTGCATTGTCTGCGACATAGTCCCGCGCCACTTGCCATTCTGTGATCAGCGCCTCGTGAGCAAGCCGCACGGTGGAGGGCCGGCTATTGCCGGCATCGGCGACAAGCAACCGTGCCGAAGGATCCAAAAGGGCGTCGATGAGCCGTCGCTTGGGCGTGCCCGCCGGGAAATCGGACAAGGCAGCACGCCTTGCCACGGCTTGCTCGACTTCACCGTCGCTCTTCGTCATCTGCACCAACGTAAAGAGCACCCCTCGAAGCGATTCGCGGACCTCCGGGGGCTGCTGCGCTATCACGGAGTCGGCACGCCTCGTGATCGCACCCTTCAATCCGCCTAGACCGTTGTAACTGCCGTACGTAAGGGTGTCACCCGCCGATGCTTGGATGTCCCTCTGATAGAGCTGGTCAAGCAGGTATGACAGAAGAGGTAGTGTTCCGGGGTCACTGCCGGCCTCCTCGGCGATCACATCGTTCAGTGGGACGGCCGTCTCGGGATGGGCCTCAAAGTGAATGGCAGCGAGCTCTGCGGGCCGCTGAATCATCTGGCTGATTTCAGATGGACTCGGAGGCAATAGATCCAGCCGCCCCTCGCCGTCCGCCAGTTCGATGACCTCTGGGACCTCGGCCACCCGGTGCCAGAAGTCTGAACGCATTGTAGCGATTACCCAAACAAGTTTGGACCGCACCAGCCCAAGCAGAAGCTGGGAGAATGCGGTGCGTTCTTTCGCGCTCACTCGTTCAGAGGTGAATAGCTCTTCGAGTTGATCAAGCACCAAGATAAGTCTGGGCTGCTCATAACGCAGCATTCGTCCCTGCTCGCGGGCCACCTCGCCGAGTTTGCCGAGCACCATATCAAACGGGAATTCGGGATGCGCACTCGCGTTTCTCAGGTGGCTGGCGAAGCCCTCAACAGACAGTGATCCCTGAACCAATTCAGGCAATCCGGTACGTTCCTCGTGCCCGTCTACAAGACAGCGTGCGAGGGCGGTAAAGATGTCCTCATCCGCCCGCGCATCGCCTGGGCGAAATATGACGTAGCGCAGGAATGCAATGCCCGAGACCCTTTGCGGGGTGAGAAGTCTCGGCAGTATTCCCGCCTTAACCAGCGACGATTTGCCCGATCCGCTAGCGCCCAACACGAGCAGGAAAGGTCGGCCGGCCGCGGCATTGGTCATCAGTCGCAGCAAAGCGGAGCCAATCGGACCTTCTCGGCCAAAGAAAATCTGGGCGTGCGCAAATTCATAGGTCTCAAGACCCCGAAACGGGGTCGTGTGCCAGACTCGAACACTCTGACTGGATGCGCCCGGGGTTAAGGAATCAATGCGTCGCTGGACGCAACGTCGCAGATCATTCTCGAGTTTTGCTGCGAATTCCTCTGCCGTCTTGAAGTCCGCATACCCGCCGACGAAGGCACCGCGGTTAACGAAGTGGCGCGACCAGAATTCATCAAGCGCTTCCATCTGCTTGAAGACAGCCTGCCGACTTACGGCATCCCAAGCGTCTACCTCTGCCTTACGTCTGCTGCGGTATACGAGCAAATCTGGCACTCCACGCTCACGGGCCGCCACCAGGGCATTCTCGAATTCCCATTCGGTGCCCGTTACGGGAGTGCGGCCGTCCATGCCGCAGTACTGACGTACTGCCGTGCGTTCGGGCATGACCGTGCCCAGCCGAGACTCAAGAATAAGGATCACCACATCGAATTGACTCGGGGGCTCAATCGAATCCTGAAAGTTTCCTGCCGCCAGCATTGGCTCAAATTCCCAAAGGTACGGTTCGATCGCGAAGAACCGCGCGTACTGGGGTATCTGTGCCACCTTCTCGATCGTTTGGGCCGCCCGCTCTCGCGCCGGCATTACATCGCCAGGAGACGAAACGAAAATTCGCAGTCGTTGACGGCTCATTTGATTGCCTGTAACGGAGTGGTCGTTGCTACCATGGTCTCCGTGAAGCCGCCCTTCCGCCTATACTTTATTGCGGGGATTTTAAGGAAGAAGCTCCCGCGGCGCGGGCCCGGGAATTCGGTCGGGTGTCGTGCTCGGGATTTAAGCCAGTAGCCGTGGACATGGTGCGTCAACTCTTTGTCACGCGGTTAGGATCCATCAGCCGCGCTGCAGCAGAATTGGTTGCCTCACCGCTTCGATAATACCCAATAAACGTCTGCACGCTCCGGTGTCCCGTCAGCGCCATGGCCTCGCCAATCGGAATATTCTGCGTTCCAGACTCGGTCACAAACCCCGACCGCAAACTATGCGCCGTAACCTTTCCCAGCGGCGGATCCACGAGCTTCGCGCGGCTTCTCACAATGCTCCATACCGCTTGATCGCGCAGAGGCACGGTAATATTGCCCTGGTGGATCCTCCGGAAGATCGCTCCTTCGGTTATCTTGGCCTTGAAGAGTTCGTTCAGCCACGCCTCCAGGGCTATGGCCGCCTCGCCGACGATAGGCTTTGCGTTTTCGGCG
>Ga0210386_10003165_pt1 | contig 13860 bp, 11 predicted proteins | sample IncBWH32OmetaG_FD_160091 | JGI IMG/M metagenome (GOLD analysis project Ga0210386, IMG submission 160091) | Forest soil microbial communities from Barre Woods Harvard Forest LTER site, Petersham, Massachusetts, United States - Inc-BW-H-32-O ... | reverse complement strand
AGAAGGACGTAGAGACTGCTAAGAACCAGGTATCGGAACAAACTTTGAAGCTGCAGCGTTCGGTGACGCAACTGGCAGCGGCACAGCAAGTCGTCGATCTCGAATACCAGATTGCCAAGTCCAATCTCGACGCCACCCAGACCCGGGCAGATTCGGGCAGCGCAACTCTTCACGATTTGGACGATGCCCGCAGTCAAGCCAACGAGCGTTATGACGCACTGCAGGATACCAATTTCGAACTTCAACGGGCGCGCATCAGCCTGCTTCGTGCCACCGGCGAACTGGAAGCATGGGTGGGGGTAGGTAAATAACTGCGGAGGCCCGAGAAATGGCGCGCGGCTTGGAGGCCTACTTTCCCTGTTGGACGCATCAAACCAACCATTCGCCGTAAGCGCTTTGCGTAAGCAGTAATCGTGCTATTAGACTGTTAATGCATACACTTATCAGGAATTTCAATTCGATACCTCAACACCCGCCGATTGTCCCGCAGGTACTCGAAGTGTACCTGGGTGCGTCCGGAAGGCACTGTGAAATGTTAGAATCAGGTTACACAAACATATGCCATTAAAAACACTATTTCTGAATCCGCCGTCGTTCGAGAATTTTGACGGGGGCGCCGGCTCACGTTGGCCGGCTACCCGCGAGATTGAAAGTTATTGGTATCCGGTTTGGCTTGCCTACCCTGCCGGAATGCTCGAGGGCGCGCGGCTCCTGGACGCCCCTTCGCACCATGTGTCGGCGGAAGAGACCATCAACATCGCGCGCGATTACGAGTTCCTCGTGCTGTTTACCAGCACCCCTGGCTTCCCGGGCGACATTCGCCTGGTAAAAAAGATCAGGGAAGTTAATCCCCAGATTAAGATCGCGTTTGTCGGACCGCACGTCAGCGTGTTGCCGGAAAGATCTTTGAAGGATTGCCCGGAGATTGATTTCGTCGTGCGCAAGGAATTTGACTACGCAGTCTGCGAGTTCGCGCAGGGCAAACCGCTGGAAGAAATCCTTGGCATCTCGTACCTGAAGAATGGGTCGGTCGTGCACACTCCCGACCGTCCCGAGATTCAGGATCTCGATTCCCTGCCCCACGTCACTGAAATTTATCGCCGCGATCTGGACGTGACGAAGTACAACGTCCCGTTCTTGCTGTACCCCTACGTCTCTCTCTACACCACGCGAGGCTGCCCTGCCCAGTGCACGTTTTGTCTCTGGCCGCAGACCTTGAGCGGGCATCCATGGCGCAAGCGTTCTACGGATGATGTTGCGCGTGAGATGGCGAAAGCCAAGGAATTCTGGCCCGATGTGCGAGAGTTTTTCTTCGATGACGACACCTTCAATATTCAGAAGGTCCGCACCGTCGAGCTCTGCGCGAAGTTGAAACCCCTGAATCTCACATGGTCCTGCACCAGCCGAGTGACCACTGACTACGAGACTTTGAAGGCGATGAAGGAAGCGGGCTGCCGCCTGTTGATCGTGGGATACGAATCGGGCGATCCGCAGATCCTGAAGAACATTAAAAAGGGTGCCACCGTCGAGCGCGCCCGCCAGTTCACCAAGGATTGTCACAAGCTGGGCCTGGTGGTTCACGGAGATTTCATCCTCGGCCTGCCCGGGGAAACTCACGACACCATTCGCAATACCGTTGCGTTCGCCAAAGAGCTCGACGTCGAGACAATTCAGGTCTCGGTGGCCCATGCTTATCCCGGAACCGAACTTTACGACTATGCAGTAAAAAACGGCTTCATGGTCGGCGACAACAAGATGGTGGATGAGGGCGGCCATCAGCTCGCCCACATCCAATATCCCGGCCTGCCGGCGGATGACATTCTCGAGGCGGTGCATCGCTTCTACGACGAATATTATTTTCGGCCCAAGGCGGTGTTCCGTATTCTTCGGAAGGCTGCGTTCAACAGCGTGGATCGCAAGCGCCTCTACAAAGAGGCGAAGACCTTCCTTAAGGTCCGCGCCATGCGCCACAAGTGGGTTAAGGACAAACGCGAGAAGGACGATTCCGCCGCCGCAATCGCACCGGCGAAGGCCTAGGTTGACAAAATAGGCGGCTTTGAAAGGGCGCGGCTTCAGCCGCGCCGAAAGTCCCAGCTGTCATCTTGAGCAAAGCAGCTGTCATGCTGAGCAAAGCGAAGGATCTATGTATTCTCTTTTCAGCGCCGACCTTCCCACAGCGCTCGGAACTATCTGCACCACCCACGATCACTTTCCCGCAATCTATCAGGAAACAATCGTGTGACCTTTCGCAAATATCTGGTGCTCGCCGGAGTGACGCTATGCGCCTCCATCGGTGATTCGCTGCTCTCCCGAGGCATGAAGCAGGTGGGCGGCATCTCCCTGAATCATTTGCATGATTTGATCCTAGCCGTGCTGAATCCCTCAGTCGCTTCAGGCATTTTGCTCCTACTCGGATTCTTTGCTTCTTACATGACCGCCCTTTCCTGGGCCGACCTTACCTACGTTCTTCCGGCCACTTCGCTCGGCTACGTGCTGCTCACGCTGATCGCCAAGTTTTATCTGCACGAGGCAGTCACCACCTCGCGCTGGATTGGAATTCTTCTAATCTCCGCGGGCGTCGGATTCGTCGCGCAAGGCCCGGCGCTGACCCGCCATCCAGCAAAAGCTCAGCCCCAAGAGAGAGGATGCGAACCGGCGGCGGCGAGGCACGAACGATGAGGAGCAAACGATGAAGCAAATTTATGCGTGGAGTGCGGTCGTTGCCATCGTGTTGGCCTCGACCACCGGCGATGTGCTGCTCTCCCGCGCCATGAAGCAGGTGGGAGATGTGGGAGAGCTCTGGCGGCGGAGCGGCGTGTGGACGCTGCTGGGACGAGTACTGCGGAATCCAAACTTTTTGCTTGGCGTTCTCGCTATGACCGTCGCTTTTTACAGCTTGCTGTTTGGACTTTCCTGGGGCGAGGTCAGCCTGATAGCGCCCGCTTCCGCTTCTCTTACCTTTGTGACCAACGCGATTGCCGCCAAGATCTTTCTGCACGAACGTGTAGATCACCGCCGCTGGATGGCCGCTGTATTGGTCGCAGGCGGCGTCGTCCTGCTGGCTGCGTAATCGTTAGGCCTGGTTAGATAACCGTCTCAAGCCCGGGATCCTTTAGAAAATTTAGTTTTGACACGTGATACATCAGCGTGCAGTCTCTTCGCGAATAGCTTCTAGAGGGAACGACGGCTGGTCCAGCCACGGCGAAGGCGAAACTCAGGTGCCAGGAAGGGCCGTACAACTCCAATGTTTTGAATATTGTGCCTCTAACTACCTTTAGAACCATGGATCTACAAGGCAAGTAAAATTCCGGTTCTTTGTTTTCTACATTTTGCGGGAAATCGAGTGTTTTTTGAGGCAAAATTGTGGCACCACTCAACCAGACCACAACCTGCGCGGTACATCCTTCACGCGTATCCCGCCTACATTGCCGAGCTTAGCGTGGCTTCGATCTCTGGACCGATTGCCGCCGCGGCGGCGCGCCCGATGTGTTGCCCTAAGGCCCGATAGCTCTCGAATTGCAACTCGTCGAACCACTGGTCCGCAGTGCTCTGATGCGGGAACGTCTGATGTTTTTCGGAATACTGCCAGACGTCATCGGGAAGCGAGTTCTTGTTCACGGCACTTTTTTCCTGCCTTGGTGGCAGGCTGGCCTTTATGTAGAACAGGGTGCCGCGGTCATTAGGGTTCTGCGGATCGTAAAAAATGTCTCCGACCGCGGAGTTGTATTCGCTTTCACGTCCGTCCTTGGGACGGATTCTTGAAAAATCGATTTCGATGCGCGCGCCAAAGTCGGTGCGTGCTTTCTCAATCAGGCTCAGGAGATCGTCAAAAGCGTAGCTGTCATCGCAGCCGGCGTCGCAGGCCACAATCACCTGGCAGTGCCGCTTGATCAATTCGTAGACCGCCAGATTCTCGAAGTGTCCGCCATCAGAAAGATAAACGTAGCCCTTATTCTGGTCGCTCTGGGCGACTAATTCGGAAACGAGGTACCCGAGTCCCGACGTGGGCCCGGCGCTCTTCCACTGGGGAGTAAAGCGCGAGTTCCCCATCCACCAGCCCAGGCGGACGTCGAACAGAGTCATGAATAGGCCCGTTGCCGGAGAGGTGAAGTAACCCATGTTGGGGCTGGCTGCAGCGCCCGAGATCGCCATAGCCGTGCCCAGGGCAATCCCGTCGTCCGCGGACATTAGAGTGAACGATTCCGCCGTGCGCCCCAGATCGGTTTTCGAGAAGCTGAGCTCACATGCATTTTCCAGCTTGAACCGGTTTTCGCTATCGCCGGGGAAGATTACGTCATAGCCGCAATACAACGGAGTAAAGACGAACGACTTTGCCCGCCGTGTTGCATAGCCCAACTCCGTGCCGCTGGTGATGTTGATGGCTGCGTTCAGGATGGGGTAGGGTCCGGGGTAATTCGAGGCGAGTTCCTTGAGCGGGAGATCGTCATCAGGATCAAAACCGGTGAAGGGTTGCGATCTCCGTTTTGGGTTTGAGGCTCCCAGATAGCAGCGCAGCAGACGGTTGCGGTAGAAGTGGTGCAGGGAGAAGTCATTTACGTCCACGCGACGGGATAACAAGAGCGACGCGATCGCGAGAATTATGCCTGCGCCCAGCAATTGTAGAGACGATCCCGCCCATTGGATTTTCCAGTAAGGAGCGGACAAGACGACCCAAGCGTGCCCGGGTGTGGCCTCCGGCATCGAATGCCACAATTTGGCAGTCTGTTCGGGCGCGAAAAACGAACCCGCGCCGATGTGAACCGCCGTGGCTAACAGCAACACCAAACCCATGCCGAAAACATATGGCGCCAACCGGGCAATAGCATCCAGAACTTTAGGAGACTTGAATAGCCGTACGATCCACCGGCCGCCGGAGGTGTCCGCCGAAGCGATTTTCTCAACCTTCCCACTGGTCTTGGCACTGCTGGCGGCTTTTACGCCCAGATAATTGTGAGCAACCCACAAACCTGCGGGAACGATGCTTCCCCACTGCAGCTTGGCGATGACCCACCGCACCAACAGTGGCCCGAATGCACAAGATCCGGCCAGCAATAGCCAAGCCAGCGTGAGGAGCATTATGTATCCGCCAAGGCGGGCCCACCATTCGCGCACCAGGTCCTTGCAGCCACGGCCAGCGAATCCGAGGTGCAGAGCGCCTGCGAGCAACAGGATCAGCATCAAGACGCCGGTTCCGAAGACCCCTACGATCCAATGAGCGCTGTGAGAAACGGGAGCCGGTAACATGCGGTTGAGTAACCTTGTGTAGCCGCAGCCTAGGGCACCTCCGACCGCTCCTGCGGCAAACGCGGAAAACGAGAAAGCAGTAAGGGAAAGCATCCGTTCTTCCGGGGTTTTCTTCTCCCGCATCTCTCTCCACAGCCTCATCAGTCCCGCCGCCACCCCCCAAGCAACAAAATAGAAGGCGCCCCACCCTGCGAGCCACATCCACAGGGGCAAATTTGCCGCCACATCCCGCCATCGCCATAGTCCGGAGTTCAACAGTAAGCAGGCCAGGAAAAATGGCAGAATGACCATAACCGTCACTTTGACGCGTTGAAACGCCGTCAGCAGCATTTCCTTCGAGAGAATCTGGTCGGGCACGTTCACAGCCATCGAGACCGCGGCGATGAACCAAGCCAGCACGCCGGCAAACAGAAGGCCGGTAGCACCGAGCCTGGAAGATCTCATCAGTCCCAGCAGCACGCCGTGGCAACACACAAAAACACCGAGGAAAAGCAAACCGAGGACGGTCTGGTTCAGAAATACATTACGAAGCCATGTGCCGATCATTGCCCAGGTATCGCCGGAAAGCACGCCGGTATGAGGAGTCAGATAATTGCTGTATAAGCGGAGCCAGCGCAAGAAGGTGCGTTCTTCGCGTCCACCGGGCTCACGCTTTCCGGGAACGAGTGCCTTTTCTACGTCTCGAAACGACGAATTCGGCAACGTAGTCAGGAGTCTATGAGTGGAAGCGGCCAGCCATGAGCCAATGTATCCGCCGCCCGATACCGTGGAGAGGTAATCGAACTTGTGCAGCAGTTGGTTTTCCGCCAGCGCTTGCAGGATGCCGAGGTTAAACGTGGCGCTGCGGATGCCGCCACCGGAAAATGCCAAGCCGATCAGGTTGTCGGCGGTCGGTCTCGAAGTCCTGACCCCGCGAGCACGGCGGGCCTCCGCGATCTTCGACAACTCGTCTTGCAAAACTTCCTTAAATGTAACCGGGAGTGGATCTTGCGGCCGCGGTTCGACGAGTGGAATTGCCGCTTTGAGAGGTGTATCTCCGGGCATATAAGTCCCTCGCTCCCCCTCATGAGCTAATGGCCGAGGAATCTACCAGAACTGCGCGCGAAGTCAAGGGGATTTTGCTGATCCGGCGCTGGAAGCCAGTTCCGCACAGCCGGGTGTTACGCCCTGATGTCGGCGATGCCGTCACAGACTAACTGCACCGCGATGGCCAGCAGCAGGAAACCGAAGATGCGATTAATCGCGCCAGCAGCGCCCGGCCCCAGACGCTTCACCAGTGGGCCGCCGAGTTGAAGAAACAGGTAGACGACGAGACCAAGCGCCGCGATGCCGATGACCATACCCAGATAGGACACCGGGCTTGTGGCGTCTGCCGCCAAGCCCATAACTACCCCGATTGATCCGGGGCCGGACAGCATCGGCATGGCCATTGGCGTTAGCGAGATATCTTCTTTCGTGCTCGCTTCGTTGCGCTCCGCGGGCGTCATGCGGCTGCTTCCGGTAACCATGCCCCAGGCAGTATTGGCAACGATCAGGCCACCGGCAATCTTCAGGACGGGCAACGAAATGCCGAAGAGGATTAACACGAAACGTCCAAAAAAGAGGAAGACGATCAGAATTGTGATCACGTAAGCAGCGGTCTTTACCGCCGTGCGCGTGCGCTCGGCCTGCGGCAAGTCCGCCGTGAGACTGAAGAATATAGGAACCGCACCAAACGGGTTGACGATGGGGAACAACGCCAGAAATGTGGCCGCCGCCGCCGAGGGCAGATCTCGCAAAACGTGTTGCACTGCGTTGGCAGGGGCCATGGGGAGAAAGCTTAACAGCGAGGAGTCACCTCGAAAAGCCTATGCGAGAACCGCAGATCCCTCGAGTTGCTCTTAGTGAGCGCTCTCCAGCACCTTGGCAGCACGATTCAATGCTGCTGCGAGAAATGTAATTTGCTGCCGGCTTCGAGCGAGATCGTGTTTGTCGATGGCTTCGCTAATTCCAGGGATCACGACCGCCGCATATCCGGTGTACTGGCCGGGAGCGTAGATTGCATGGCGAAACCAGGGACGATTCGGCAATCCCTCGGGCATGAGGAGCGCTCGCTCGGCGTCGCGCAAAGCCCGGTTCAGCTTGGCGGCATCGCGTGGAGAATCTTGTTGCCAAACAAGAGTCTTCGCTGCGGCCTGCTCGAAGTGATGCGCTGCTTGAGTAGCCTCGGCAAAGTCCAGCTTTTGACCGGCGAACTCCGTCTGTGCTTTCTTTTTCGCGGAATCGATGTACGAGACGATTTCCTTGGCATATTCTTCGTAGTCGTAGGGCAGGATGTCGGCGTCGGACATGCGGATGATCGAAATCCCGAAGATGCGCGCCATCTGCTGCTCGTAGACGAAATCAGGATCACCGAATTTCTTGAACCAGTTGAAGTTATCGAAGGCTGAGTGATATACGCCATAGGATCCGGTCGAACTTACATCCGCGGAGGGCACGCCCAGGTGCTGAAGGAACACGGTGTAATCCGATCCGCTGCCCAAGTCGCCCACGGGTACATCGGTTTTCGATTGCGCTGCCGGGATCCGCTTGATGTCCCCGATGGCTTCGGTTGGAGACGGGGCAGAATCGGCCCCGGGCTGATTTTCCTTTTGCCAACTGTCGTAGACGGTTCCGCCCTTGGGAGCGGGAACGGCTTTGGCCACGTCGCGTAGAAACTGTTTTAGGCTGGGCACGGAGGCCGCCCCGAATTTCGGTCCTGAGACGGCGACGTCCATATTGAAATAGGCTGCGGCGTTGGCCAGTTCACCCTCGTGCTGCTCACCCCACTCGGTGGAACCGATCAAGCCCTCTTCTTCCGCATCCCAGCTCCCCAGAATGACCGTGCGCTTCGGCCGCCAGCCTGATTTCAACAGCTCACCGAACCCATGCACGGTTTCCAGCATGGCCGCAGTTCCACTGTTCGGGTCAACCGCTCCGTAGACCCATGCGTCACGGTGATTGCCCGCGACCACCCACTCGTCGGGCAGTTCACTTCCACGTACCCGCCCGATCACATCCCAGATAGTACGGAACTGGTAGTCCTGTTTGAGATGCATCTTCACCTTCACCGGCCCGGGACCGAGATGATAGGTAAAGGGCAACGCACCTTGCCAGTCGCGGGGTGAATCCGGCCCTCCGAGGTGCTCAAGGATGGGCCATGCATCGCCGTAGGACAGCGGAGTGGTGGGAATTTTCGGCAACTGTGAGGATTGCTCAGGCGGCGTGCGCTTGGCGTCGGGAAGCGACGGAACAGAGGCAATCCCGGGCGTCGTGGGATCGCCGGGGAACTGGAACATATAGCCAATGGATCCGCGCTGCACGCCGGTCGTGGGGCGCCACGGACCCTCGGGATACTTATCGCCCCGGCGCCAACCGTCGTCGGCGGGATCGGAGTAGATGATCAGGCCAGCGGCGCCATGCTCCTGTGCAACAAATGCTTTCACGCCGCGGAAGTTTTGTCCGTAACGAACCACGACGATCTTGCCGCGTACGTCGACTTTCATCTGCTCCAGTTTCTTGAAGTCCTCGGGTGAGCCGTAATTAGCGTAGACCACGTCCGCCTCGGCATCGCCCGACGGTGACATTGCGTTGAACGGGGTAATAACTCGCGGATCGTCAGCAAGTGAATCGCCGTCAACGTGCTCGCGCGTGGGACCGTGCATATGAACCTCGGCCGGCGCGGTCACATCCACGCTTATTTCCGAGGGGTAATTCAGCCAGACACGGTATTCAACGATCTCTGCATCCAAGCCTGCCTCGCGGAATTTCCGCGCGACGTAGTCTGCGGTCGCCCTGTCTTCCGGCGTGCCGGCGACATGGGGAGCCTGGGTCAGAATCCGCAAATGCTGCTCGGCGAGTTTAGGGTCGGGTACGGCGAGGAATTTGCTTTCCAGCGCAATCTCCGCTTCGGCGATGCGAAACCCGAAAATGTTAGGAGAGGCACTCGGAGCGCCGTCTGCAGTCTGAGTCTGGGGAACGCTCAACAGTAAAAGGCTGCAAAACAAGGTAGAGTAAGATCGAAGAGCCATAGGGTTTCGAGGTAAAACATGTCAGTGTACATGGGATTTTTGGTTCCGAGGTCGGCTTCTTCAGACTACGACCATCACTTCGACATGATGCGCGTTGCGGTGTGGCGCTGAGGTTGGCTCGCGCCCGCACTCGCAACCGACGCACCATCCTCCCGACCTGCGGACGCCCGAAAGCGATAAACTGCTTGCATGCCGGTCAAAGACGCTACCCAGCGCTTTTCCTCCCGGGTCGAGAATTATGTTCGCTTCCGGCCCGGATATCCGCCTGAAGTTCTCGAGCTCTTGAAGAGCGAATGCGGCCTGACGCCGGATTCCGTAATCGCTGATATCGCCTCGGGCACCGGCATCTTTACCCGGATGCTGGCAGAGAATGGCAATCGAGTCTTCGGAGTTGAGCCAAATAACGAAATGAGGCGAGCCGGGGAACGGCTTCTGGAAAGTTACTCAGCCTTCACGAGCATAGCGGGGACCGCAGAAACGACGACACTTCCAGATCACAGTGTGGACCTTGTTACGGCGGCGCAGGCGGCGCACTGGTTTGATCGTGAAAAAGCTGGCCGTGAGTTTATTCGCATCCTCAAACCCAGCGGCTGGCTTGTGCTTCTCTGGAACGAACGCCGCACCGATTCGACATCTTTTCTTCGCGAATACGAGCGCCTGCTGCTGGCCTATGGAACTGATTACCGGGAAGTCCGGCACGAGCGCACCACTGCGGAGATCGCCGACTTCTTCTCGCCCTGGCCGTTTCGGTCGAGTAGGTTGGAAATGCGCCAGGAGGTTGACTACCTCGGTCTGGAAGGCCGGCTACTGTCTTCGTCTTACACGCCAACTTCCGATCAAGCAAACTATGACGCGATGTTGCGAGAGCTACGACGAATCTTCGACGCCCATCAGGACAATGGCAGCGTGTCGCTTGACTACAACACGCTTGTTTATTGCGGGCGGCTGGGATAAACCCAACGGCATAGACCACAAAGGACACCAAGGTACACAAAGAAAATCTGGCTGGTTCAAATGCGAATCTTTCGAGAAGTCGGAGACTGAATGCCCGACGAAAAATCCTTTCACATGACTCCCGATGAGTTCCGCCAGCATGGCCATGCGGTCGTGGACTGGATCGCAGACTACTACGCACGCATCGAATCCTATCCCGTGCTGTCACGAGCGGAGCCCGGTCAGGTGCGCGCTTCTCTGCCCGCAAAACCTCCTGCTAAAGGTGAGCCTTTCGCTACGATCCTGGGGGACATCGAGAGGCTAATTCTTCCCGGCGTGACCCACTGGCAGTCGCCCAATTTCTTCGCTTTTTTCCCCGCTAACGCGTCAGGGCCGGCCATTCTTGGCGACCTGCTTTCCTCGGGAGTGGGAGTCCAGGGGATGCTTTGGGCAACCAGTCCCGCATGCACAGAACTGGAGACGCATGTTCTGGATTGGTTGGTTGAGATGCTTGACTTGCCGCGCAAGTTTCTTTCAACCAGTACCGGAGGCGGCGTGATCCAAGACACGGCTTCAAGCGCCTCCCTTTGTGCCTTGCTGGCCGCGCGAGAACGCACGACGAATTTCGCGAGCAACAAACGTGGCTGCGACGGGTAATTAGCGGTGTACGCGTCATTGCAGGCGCATTCTTCGATCGAAAAGGACGTTCAGATCGCGGGGCTTGGCCTGGACAATTTGCGACTGATCGATGTCGACGAGAATTTCGCGATGCGTGCGGACGCGCTCTCGCGACAAATTGAGAACGATCGACGCGCGGGACTTGTCCCTTGCTTGGTTTGCGCTACCATTGGCACCACGTCTTCCAACGCGATTGATCCGCTGCCTGAAATTGGCCGAATTTGCCGCAAGAACAATGTATGGTTTCACGTGGACGCCGCCATGTCCGGAACCGCAGCGCTCTGCCCCGAGTTCCGGCATACACACGACGGAGTTGAACTGGCCGACAGCTACACGTTCAATCCGCACAAGTGGATGTTCACTAACTTCGATTGCAACTGTTTCTATGTGGCCGATCGCAAATCACTGATTCAAACTCTAACCATCCTGCCCGAATATTTACGCAACAAGGCCACAGAATCGGGAGCAGTGATCGATTATCGCGACTGGCAGATTCCGCTCGGCCGCCGATTCCGCGCCTTGAAACTCTGGTTCGTGATCCGCCACTACGGCATCGAAGGCCTGCAGTATCACGTTCGGCGTCACGTTGAACTGGCGCAACAGTTCGCGGTTTGGGTGAAGAACGATTCTCGTTTCGAACTGGCAGCGCCCGCGCCACTCAACCTGATCTGCTTTCGTCACAAGGGCGGGGACGAAGTGAATCAAAAACTTATGGATCGCCTGAACCGAAGCGGGGACCTCTACCTGACGCACACACGTCTGAACGGCCGGCACACGCTACGATTCTGTGTTGGCCAGACCAACACGACGGAACGACACGTCGAACGGGCGTGGAGCAGGATTCAGGAAGAAGCGCGAATGTAGGCCCCGGCGTCCACATTTCAGAGGCACATGCACTCTTCACTTACTTTGGCTTGTCCGGTTGCGGCTGGGCTGCCGGCGGGTCGGGTTTCAAAGCCATCGCATTCGCCGGAGCCGCCGGGTTCACCCCGAAATCCCAGACGTAGGTGTTCATTCCGTCCTTACCCAGCATCTCGACCACGGCGTACTCTCCCGGCTCAAGAGCATTCCCAGGTGTGATCTTGACCCAGCCTCCGGTCAGCCTTTGCGAGGTGGTTATCACCAGGTTCTGTTCCTGGGTCGCTTTTCCCAGCGGGTTAATTTTTATATCTCCAATCACGCGTTTCCCCTTCTTCAGTTGGGCCCGAACAATGTGGTAACGGTCCCACGGTTGTTCTGGTTGTTCTGGTTGCTGTGGCCGTTGCGGTCCCTTCTTCGAAGTGGGGTTCGAATCCTGATCCTGGTCAAGGCTGAAGTAGATTGCAGGCACGGTCGTGTGCGCCTGCACGCTGGCGTGCAAGCCGTCGAGTTCGATGGTCTGCTTGCTGCTGGCGACGGGATTGATCGCAGAACGCAGGATGTTCGTTTTGGTATTACGGTTGACGTCGCCCGCGTTCTGCTGCAGCAGTATAAGTTGCGGCTCAGTCTGAAAGGTATCGAGCAATAACATTCCGCCGGAGTCGGGCAGGTGCAGCCTGGGCGCGACCTGGGGGGTTTTGGCCTCCTCAGCAAGGCGTTCGGCTTCGGCTTCTTTGTCGAGTTCAACCGCTTCCGGGGCAGGAACGCCGGCGGCGCGATCTTTTTCGAATTTGTCAGTGGCCGGCCAATCCACCAGCGAGTTGGGCAACTCCTCCCACTCGTCGCGCTCAGCGCTCAGGTAGCGCACCCGGTCGCCTTTGACTTCCCACTTGGTGGCAAGCTGGTAGGAGCCGTCTTTCAGGATGAGGCGCTTAGCAAGTTGCTGGGCCTGGGCGGGAGCCTTAACCAGCACAAAGGCGACCATTACCAGCAAAAGGCCGAGGCGAGCTCTATTTCTTATTCCCATCACTCTCAATATTATGATGCGGGCTTCGCCCCACGCCGTTCCGCGATGAGTTCGTCGCTCAGCAATGCGCCGGGTTTTACATACCTTCGGACCAAGCGCTGAGCGCGTACAAAGCGCCCCTTCAGGCTAGAAATGTGCAGTAGTTTTGCGATTCCTCACCAGCGAAGGTTCCCCATTGCCTAGCTGGGGGCGCCGCGGGAATCCGGAGCTCTCCGTTCTTACTTACGCGGACTCGTGATTCTTTCTTCATGCCGGCTCTCCATGCTTTTTAGGGCGGCAGTCATCGGTTGCACTTGGACCAGAACCCACTCGCAGCTTAACAGTTCCGCGGTTGCCGGTGGTGCCTGGAATGAACCATTGCAAGGGAGGTCCAGGCGCAAATGTCTTCGACATTTGCTCACTTCGCTCGTCCAGTGGGCCGAAGACGACATTGCGCCAGAGCGTGACAGTTTACGCATCCCTGGTGCCCTTATCCGAAGGAAGCAGAGTACAAGGGCGGCAACACCAACGACGCAGCTAACTTTGTCTGCAAGTAATCCCGAATCGAACGAGCGAGATCGGATCGTCTCCAGTCTCCTGCAAGATGAAAGCATGGAGCTACTACGGCTGAAGCAGCGGAATCTGCGAACCCAGCTGCACGTCGATCAGCATTTGTGCTCGGCGCTCAATCTGCTCGTACAGAGCCGCCTTCTTCGCTGGTAGCACCTTGCGAAAGTTTGCCCAATACGTTTGCCGGAGCGCCGTCACGTCCGCATCTACCTTCAGAATGCGCGTGGACCAATTGTCGGCCTGGGCGTCGGTCATGTTTCCGTAACTCTGCACGTACTCCTGGATCAGCGCGTACTTGTCATTGTTGATCTTCACCAGTTCGGCGGTGTATTGATCGTAGACCGGCCAGAACTTCTGGGCCTCGGTATCGGTCAGGGGCATGTTGGCGGCGATGAGCTGCTTCTTCTGCGAGCGGATGTCCTTGCGCAGCAGATCGATGTCTTGGCTCATGGAACTCTGGCTCATCGAACTTTGGGAACTCTGCGGCGCACTCGCTGCCGGTCCGCTGTCCTGTGCAATAGC
>Ga0210386_10003160_pt1 | contig 13873 bp, 13 predicted proteins | sample IncBWH32OmetaG_FD_160091 | JGI IMG/M metagenome (GOLD analysis project Ga0210386, IMG submission 160091) | Forest soil microbial communities from Barre Woods Harvard Forest LTER site, Petersham, Massachusetts, United States - Inc-BW-H-32-O ... | reverse complement strand
GACAGTGATGCCCATGGCGCGCAAGCGCTTGACATTGGCATTGTCGGCCGCGTCACTGCCCTGAACATGATAGCCCAGATTGTGCATGATCTCGGCGATGCCGCTCATGCCGATGCCGCCGATGCCGATGAAATGGATGGCGCCGATATCGAGCGGAACCCGGGTACTGGCCTGTTTGTGCGCCTGCGGAGCCATCACGCCGCCTCCTTCCTGCCGGAAGAGAGAGCGAGTTCGTCGACCACATCGGCGAGCTTGCCCGCCGCATTGGGTGTCGCCAGCGCATGGGCGCGTGCGGCACGCCGCGCCAGGCCCAGCGGATCGGCGAAGATCCTGTTCAGCATCTGGGCGAGCGCATCGGGCGTCAGGGCGGCTTGCGGCACGCACCAACCGGCATCGGCACGCGCCAGGATTTCGGCGTTTGGGGTCTGGTTGTCGTCCAGCGCGCCGGGCAAGGGCACCAGGATGGCGGGGCGGCCGATCGCCATCAGTTCGGCCACCGTACCCGCCCCGGACCGCGCGATCACCAGCTGCGCCTCCGCCATGCGCTGGGGCAGGTCAGAAAAAAACGTCTCCAACCGGCAGCGGATTTCGGCATTGGCATAGATCTGGCGCACCTGTTCAATGTCTTCCGGGCGGCATTGCTGCACCACCGACAGACGCATCTTGATGTCATGCGGCAGCCGGCTCAGCGCCGCGGGCACGATCGCGCTCAAGGCGCGCGCACCCTGGCTGCCGCCAAATACAAGAAGCCGGATCGGGCTTCCGGCCTGCGCCAGATTGTAAGGCGCACCCCAAAGCGCCTCGACTTCGGGCCGCAGGGGATTGCCGGTCAGGACGATTTTGGAGATGTCACGGGGGGCGAAACGGGCGATGGGAAAGGCCGCAGCCACCTTGCGCACCCGGTTCATCACCAGCCGGTTGGCCCGGCCCACCACCGCATTCTGCTCAATGATGCCGGTGGGAAGACCGGCGAAGTTCGCCGCCAGCATCACCGGCACCGAAGGATAGCCGCCGAAGCCGATCACCGCCGCGGGCTTGAGCCTGAGCAGCTTGGCCAGCGCCACGGCAAAGCCGGCCGCGATCTTGAAGGGCGCGGTCACGGCATTGAAGGGCGAAGACGGTACGGTCTCGATCCTGGCTTTGGGAAATGCGGTCGCGTAATTGGCGAAGCGGGAATCGGTCATCACCACGATGTCGCGGCCGCGCCGGACCAGCTCGGATGCCAGGGCCTGGGCCGGGAACAGATGCCCGCCGGTGCCGCCCGCCGAAAGCACAACGATGTTGGAGGACGCAGCACTCATGCCGGGCTTCCCACGAAGAAGCTGGGATCGTCGCGGGTGGTAAGCCGGATTTGCGGCCGCTGGCGCGTGACGGCCAGCGCGAAACCCATGGTCAGCGCCACCGCGAACAAGGACGAACCGCCATAGGAAATAAACGGCAGCGTCATGCCCTTGGCGGGCAAAAGCGACACCGCCACGCCCATATTGATGAAAGCCTGAACGGCGGTAACCACCGCCAGACCCCCGCCCGCCAGCTGCGCGAAAGGCTCGCGGCTGGCGGCTGCGCGCAACAGCAGGCGCACGGTTAGCACACAGAACAAAAGTGCGATCAGGCCGCAGAGCAGGAAGCCGAACTCCTCGCCTGCCACCGCGAAGATGAAATCGGAATGGGCGTCGGGAATGCGGTATTTGATGGTGCCCGCGCCGGGACCCACACCGGCAAGACCGCCATGGGCAAAGGCTTTCAGCGCCAGGCCCGCCTGGTAGCCGGTGTCGGAATCGCTGAGGAACTGCTCGACCCGGTGATGCACATGGGGGAAAATCTCGTAAGCGGCAAAACCCAGCACCGCCAGCACGCCGACGCCGGCACTCACCCAAAGGAAATTGACGCCCCAGAAGAACAGCATCGCGCCCCACAGGCAGAGCAGGAGCCCGGTCTGGCCCACATCCGGCTGCTTGATCAGGATCACCAGCGCCGGCGCGATCAAAAGGAAGGTGACCACGGGCTTGGGGACTGAGAGCGGCTTGCGGTCGGCCAGCACGGCGGCGGCCAGGATGGCAAAGCTGGGTTTGAGGAATTCCGAGGGCTGGAGCGCAAAGGGTCCAAGATCCAATTCGCGGCGCGCGCCCAGCACGTCGGCGCCCACAAACAGCACCAGGAAGGACCCGATCAGGGCGCCGGCGAACGACACCGCCGCCAAAATCTTGATCTGGCGCGGCGGCAAAAGCGACACGCCGCAGAGGATGCCCACCGCGATGGCCGCGAACACCACCTGGCGCAGGGTGTAGCGGAAATCCCCCGCCGTCAGCGGACCGCCGGTGATGGCCGGGCTGGCGGCAAAGGCCAGCATCAGCCCGATGCCGGTCAAGGCCAGCATGCAGAACAGCGCCAGCCGGTCCACCGTGAACCACCAGTTGGAGAATCCGCTTTTGTCGGAACGGTTCATGATGCGGCTCTCACCTGCTTGGGGAGCTTGGCCACAAGGTCACGAAAGGTGTCACCACGCTGCTCGAAATCCTTGAACTGGTCGTAGGAGGCGCAGGCCGGCGACAACAGCACGACCGGCACCTCGGCGGCGGATGAAGCGGCGTCGGCGGCGGCGCTTGTCACCGCGACATCCAGCGTGCCCGACATTTCATACAGGGCCTTGCCATCCAGGGTGCGGGCGAACTGACCGGCGGCCTCGCCGATCAGATAGGCCTTGCGGATGCGGGGAAAGAAGGGGATGAGCGAGACGATGCCGCCTTCCTTGGGCTTGCCGCCCGCGATCCAGAAAATGTCGGGATAGACCGCCAGGGCGCGGGCGGTGGCGTCGGCGTTGGTGGCCTTGGAATCATTGATGAAGACCGCCTTGCCGACATGGCCGACATCCTCCATGCGGTGGGCCAATCCCGGAAAGCTCGCAATCGCGGCCGCAATCGCCTTGCTGTCGGAGACGAAGGGCCTCACCGCCGCATAGGCCAGTGCCGCATTCTGCCAATTGTGGGCGCCGGGAAGATGGGCGGCGGCGGCCATGTCCATCACCTTCAGCGCACGGCCTCCCAGCGCGTCATAGAGCGCGCCGTCCACCACGAAGACGCCGCGGCCCAGCACCTTGCCCACGGACACGGGGTGGGCTTGCGCGCCGCCCGCCGCCGCGATCTGGGTGAAGATGGCGGCGGAAAACTCATCATCCACGCCGATCGCCACCTGGCCGTCCTTGGCGGTCTGACGCATCAGCCGCGCCTTGACGGCGGCATAATTCTGCATGCTGCCATGGCGGTCGATATGGTCGGGCGACAGGTTGGAGAGCAGCGCCACATCGGGCACCAGGTCCGGCGCCAGGTCGATCTGGAAGCTGGACATCTCCAGCACATAGACGGTTTTGGCGGACGCCGGGGAGAGTTCCAGCACCGACGTGCCGATATTGCCGCCGATCTGGGCGTCGAAGCCGCACTGACTCAATATGTGTCCCACCAATGCGGTGGTGGTGGATTTGCCGTTGGTCCCGGTGATGGCGATGACCGGCGACTTGCCCGGCAAGTCACGGTTGGGGCGGATCTCGCGGGCGAACAATTCGACGTCGCCGATGATCGCAACGCCGGCGCGGACGGCATGCTCGACCACGCCATGCGGCTTGGGATGGGTCAGCGGCACACCCGGCGACAGAACCAGGGCGGCGATCTTCTCCCACGGCCATTCCCGCCAGGGCATGATCTCGGCCCCTTGCTGGCCGCCCAGGTCGCGCGCGGTACTGGAATCATCCCAGGCAATCACCGCCGTACCCCCGGCGACAAGCGCGCGCACCGCGCCCAACCCGGTGCGGGCGAGGCCGAATACGGCGACGGTCCTGTTGGCGAAGGCACGGGACGCGATCATCGCCTCACCGCAATTTCAAGGTGGCAAGACCCAGCAAGGCCAGCACCACCGCCACGATCCAGAAGCGAATCACGATGGTGGGTTCGGTCCAGCCCAGCTGCTCATAGTGATGGTGGATCGGCGCCATCCGGAAGACGCGCTTGCCGGTGAGTTTGAAGGAAACCACCTGCACCACCACCGATACCGTCTCAAGCACGAAGAGCCCGCCCACAAGGCCCAGCACGATCTCATGCTTGACGGCAACCGCGACCACGCCCAGCGCGCCGCCCAGAGGCAGTGAGCCGGTGTCGCCCATGAAAATGGCGGCCGGCGGGGCGTTGTACCAGAGAAAGCCCAGGCCGGCCCCGACCAGCGCCGCCAGGAATACCGCCAGCTCGCCGGAATATTCGATATAGGGAATCTGCAGATAGGCCGAGAATTTCTCGTTGCCCACCAGATAGACGATCAAGGTGAAGGTGGCGGCGGCGATCATCACCGGCACGATGGCGAGCCCGTCCAGCCCGTCGGTGAAATTCACGGCATTGGCGGCGCCGGCAATGACGAAGACGCCCACCACGACAAAGAACAGGCCCAGCGGAATCAGCGCCGTCTTGACGAAGGGCACCGCCAGCACCCCCGACAAGGCCGGGGTTTCCGACTGCATGATCAGCCAGGTGGCGAAAGCGGCGAAGACGAACTCGATCAACAGCCGTGCGCGGCCCGACAGTCCGTCGGCGGTGCGCTTGGTCACTTTATAATAGTCGTCCAGGAAGCCCAGCATCCCATAGGTCGCCGTCACCATCAGCGCGATCCAGATATAGCGGTTGGAAAGGCTGGCCCATAAGAGCGTCGCACCCACCCAGGGGATCAGGATCAAAAGACCACCCATGGTCGGCGTGCCGGCCTTTTCCAGGATATGGCGCTGCGGACCATCGCTGCGGATCGGCTGGCCCTTGCCTTGCTTGACCTTGAGCCAGCGGATCAGCATGGGATTGATCAGGAAGGCGATCAGCAGTGCGGTCACCACGGCGGCGCCCGAACGGAAGGTCAGGTAGCGGAACAGGCGGAAGAAGGCCAACTGGTCGGTATGGGTGAGAAGCGACAGGTAATAAAGCATCAGGCCCTCTTCTCTTTGAGAGCATCTATGATGACGGACATGCGCGCACCGTTTGAACCTTTGACCAGAACGGTGTCGCCCGGCTTCAGCGCCGCCAGCACCTTGGGCAGCAGGGCCGTGGACGTTTCGGCATAAGCGCCGCGCGTTCCGGCCGGCAAGGCCTCCCACAGGGCTTTCATCTGCGCGCCGCTGGCGAACACCAGGTCCACATTGTTGGCGGCGATGGGTTGGGCCAGGGCCGCATGATGGGCGATGCCGCCCTCGCCCATTTCCAGCATGTCGCCCAGAACCGCGATCTTGCGGCCGCCATCCCGGAGTGTGGGGGCATCGCCAAGCAGCGCCAGGGCCGCCGCCATGGAGGCCGGATTGGCGTTATAGCTTTCATCGATCACCGCAATGCCGCCCGCCTCAAAGCGTGCGCCCCGGCCCTTGAGCGCGGTGAAGTTCCTGAGCGCCGCGGCGGCATTGAGCACATCGCCTTCCAGCAGCGCCACCGCAGTCAAGGCGCCCACCACATTCTGGGCGATGTGCGCGCCCGGCGCGCCGACAAAACAGTCCACGGCGCGGCCCAAAATATCGGCCTTGACCCGCATGCCGGTGCCGTCGGGCGCGAAGGACAGAAGCCTGGCCTCGCCGGTGATGCCGAAGCCGATGATGTTGGAGACCTGCGCCTGGCGGGCGCGGGCCTTCAGGCGCTCGGCATAGGGGCTGTCGGCGGGAACCAGCGCCGCGCCGCCGGGCAACAGGCCCTCGAAGATTTCCGATTTGGCATCGGCGATGGATTGGCAATTGCCGAAGAATTCCAGGTGCGCCGGCGCGATGGTGGTGATCAGCGCCACATGCGGGCGCACGAAGGAGACGAGATTGCGGATTTCGCCGAAATGATTCATCCCGATCTCGAATATCCCGAACTCGGCATCGCGCGGCAGCGAGGCCAGGGACAAAGGCACGCCCCAGTGATTGTTGTGGCTTGCGGCGCTGGCATGGGTGCGGCCCAGCGCATGGAAGGCAAGCCGCAGGATCTCCTTGGTGGTGGTCTTGCCGGCGCTGCCGGTGACGGCAAGGATCTTGGCGTGGCTGCGGCTGCGCGCGGCGCGCGCCAGATCTTCCAGGCCCCGCTGGGTATGGCCCACCGTGAGCAGCGGCCCGGTGACGCCGTCCGGCATGCGGCTGACCAGGGCCGCGCCTGCCCGGGCATCGAAGGCGGCGCGCACATAATCATGGCCGTCGCGATTTTCGCCTTTCAACGCCACGAACAAGTCGCCTTCCTTGAGGGTGCGGGTGTCGATGGAAAGACCGTTCACGCTGAAGTCCTGGCTGGCCTGGCCCAGGGTGGCGGCTTCGGCGTCGGTTTGCGTCCACAGGCTCATGCCGCATGGCCCCCCCGGGCGATGGCAGCGGCTACCGCCTGTTCGCGGTCGGAGAAAGGATGGACCTCGCCGTTCACATACTGGCCGGTCTCATGGCCCTTGCCGGCAAGCACCAGCACGTCGCCGGCCTTCATGGCCGCGACCGCGGCACGGATGGCCTCGGCCCGGTCGCCGATCTCGCGCGCGCCCGGCGCCGCCGCCAGTATCTCCTTGCGGATGGTGGCGGCGTCCTCGGTGCGGGGATTGTCGTCGGTGACGATCACATCGTCGGCCAGCCTGACGGCGATGGCGCCCATCAGCGGCCGCTTGCCTTTGTCACGGTCACCGCCGCAGCCGAACACCACATGCAGCCGGTTGGCGGTATGCGGGCGCAGCGCCTCCAGCACCTTTTCCAGGGAGTCCGGGGTGTGGGCATAATCGACATAGATGGGCGCGCCATTGGCGGCAAAGGCGACTTTCTCCATCCGGCCGGGCGCGCCTTTCAGGCTTTCCATGGCCTTGAAGACCTTGGCGGCGTCCTCGCCGAGACCGATCGCCAGGCCTGCGGCGACCAGCGCATTGGAGGCCTGGAATTCGCCGGCCTGCGGCAGCTCGATATAATAAATCCGTCCCTGATAGTGCAGCGTCAGCGCCTGGGCGCCGCCCTGGTCCTCGCGGCGATCCAGCCGGATGGTGTCACCGTTGCGGCCGACAGTGATCAGCCGCAAGCCCCGTGCCTTTGCCGCAGCGATGAATGCACCAGCATGCCCGGCATCGGCATTGACAACCGCAATACCGCCATCCTTCACCACTTCGGTGAACAGCCGCAGCTTGGCCGCAAGATAATCCTCGAAGGTGGGATGATAATCCATATGGTCGCGGGTGATGTTGGTGAAGCCGCAGGCCGAAATCTTCACCCCGTCCAGCCGGTGCTGATCCAGGCCATGGCTGGAGGCCTCGATCGCCAGATGGTCCACGCCCTCCTGTTTCAGCCGCGCCAGCAACTCATGAATCTCGACCGGGTCCGGCGTGGTATGCGACAACGGCATCTCGCCCTTGGGCCCGATCACGCCGACAGTCCCCAGGCTTGCCGCGGGCCGTCCCAGCGCCGTCCAGATCTCGCGCAGAAAGGCGACGATCGAGGATTTTCCCTTGGTGCCGGTCACAGCCGCGACGATATCCGGCTGGCCGGGAAAGAACTGGCTTGCCAGGTGGGCAAGCCCCGCCCGCGGATTTTCGTCGGCGATGAACCGCACGCCCAGCGCCTTGACCTCATCGGCCAGCGACGGTGCGCCCAGGACCGCGACGGCGCCGCGCGCAACAGCGTCCTTCACAAAGCGCGCACCATCGCTCTTGCTGCCCGCGAGTGCCGCGAACAGATATCCAGGCTTGACCTTGCGGCTGTCGCTGGCCAGCCCCTTCAGGCCCAGGCCCTCGATGTCCTTGCTACCCACCATGCCGGTAATGCTTGTTGTATGACCCATTATCGATCCGGAATGTGGCGTCATTAGGTGCCACCTGAGGCAAGCTTGGTCGGCGGCGCCATGTTTGGAACACCCAGCAGCGGCGCGATGCGTTGGATCACCCGGCCCACCGCCGGCGCGGCGGTCCAGCCAGCCAGGGCGAAGCCGGCGGTTTGTTTGGTACCGTGCGGCTGGTCGAGCAGGATGAAGACGAGATAGCGCGGATCGTGCACCGGGAAGACGCCGCAGAAGCTGGTGCGCAGGGCGTGCGGGATATAGCGGCCATGGGGGCCCGGCACCTGGGCCGAGCCGGTCTTGCCGCCCACGTCATAGCCGGGGACATCGGCCCTCTTGCCTGAGCCGTTGGTCACCACATAGCGCAAGAGGTCGCGCATCTGAAGCGAAGTATCCTGCTTGATCACCTGCTCGCCACGCAGGTCGGTGGCGGATTGCTTGAGGAACGTGGGCGTGATGCGGCGGCCGCCATTGACCACACTGGCGGCCGCGGCGACGAAGCTCAGCGGCGCCACCGAAATGCCCTGGCCAAAGCCGATGGTGGCGGTCTGGATCTGGCCCCAGTCGGCGCCCGGATAAAGCGGCCGGGCGGTTTCCGGCAGTTCTGTCTTGACCGGCTTGAGCAAGCCGAGGTTGGCCAGAAATGCATGCTGCCGGACCGGGCCGGAGCGCAGCGCGATCTGCAGGCTGCCGATGTTGGAGGATTGTGCCAGCACGTCGCGCGCCGGCAGCGTCGCGGGCATATGCTCGGCTTCATGGATGGGGAATTTGCCCAGATGGAAAACCTGGCCGATCTGGAAGACCTCATCCAGGCTCTTGAGTGTGCGGTCTTCGAGCGCAAGCGAGAAGGTGAAGATCTTGAACACCGAGCCCAGTTCGTAAACGTCCTGCGCCACGATATTGCGGCTGGAATCGCCGTCGGATTCGTGACGCTGGTTGGGATCGAAGTCCGGCAGCGACACCATCGCCAGCACTTCGCCGGTATTGACGTCCATCACGATCCCGCCGGCGGCGCGGGCGCTGAAGGTTTGGCGCGCGGTCTCGACCTCATGCTGCAGGATGTATTGCACCCGCATGTCGACGGAGGTGACGACCTTGCCGCCCGCGGCGGCGCGGATCTGTTTTTCCAACCCCAGTTCCAGCCCGCTGATGCCGTTGTTGTCGGGGTCCGTCATGCCCACCACCTGGGCCGCGATGCGGCCGTCGGGATAGTAGCGTTTGCCGCCCGGTTGGAACTCAAGCCCCGGCAGGCCCAGATGCATCACCTTGGCCTGGGTATCGGGCGTGATCTGGCGCGCTACCAGCACATAAGGGTGCTTGGCATTGTCAAAGGCGGCGAGCAGCCGCTGCTCCTCCGCACCCGTGGCCTGTGCAAGATCGTGTGCGGCTTGCCGCTTGTCCCAGAAGGTGGCCGGGCGGGCATAGAGATCATTGACGGGCAAATCGCGCGCCAGAAGCTCGCCATTGCGGTCGGTGAGATCGGCGCGGGCAAGTGTTTGCGCCGGCGCGCGTCCGGTGTCCAGGGATTTGAGCAGGGTGACATCAACGAGGCGGATTCCCACCAGCGCAAAAGCGGCCACACACATGGCCGCTCCGATCACAATGCGCCGCTGAAATACGGTCGGTGCGTCGCTCATATCCTCACATGCCGGGATCGGATGCTGCCGGCGTGGCGGGCACCTGGACGCTCGCATTGTGCACGGGCGTGTTGTTCAAAGGCGCCTGGTCTGCGCCACGGCGCGGCAGCTGATCGAAGGAAGAGAGCTGGGCCGATGCATCGTCGGCCATGCCCAGCCGCGACTGCGCCAGTTGCTGGATGCGCTCCGGCGAGGCCACATGCTGCCATTCGGTTTCCAAAACACCGATGGCGCCATGTTCGCGGGCGATCTCAAGCTTGACCTGGCTCAGCTGCATGTGCGCCACCCGGGTTTTTTCCGAAACGTGATAGAGCGCCAGGATCGAAAGGCCCATCAGCGCCACGCAGAAGAAATTCAGGATCCGGACCATGATCGAACTCCTATGCCGCCAGTTTGAGGCCGGCGCGCAGCTTGGCGGACCGGGCCCGTGGGTTGGACGCAAGTTCTGCCGCCGACGGGGTCAGCGGGCGGGTGGTGAGAAGCTTGAATGCCGGCTTGTGCTGAGGCGCCGCCACCGGCGCATGGCGCGAGGCCCGCGGCGCCGAGGTCGAGCGCTGGGACAGGAAATGCTTGACCATGCGGTCTTCCAGGCTGTGGAACGACACGACCACCAGCCGGCCTTCCGGCTTGAGGATTTCAAGCGCGGCTTGCAGTCCCCGTTCCAGCTCGCCCAGTTCGTCATTCACATGGATGCGAAGGGCCTGGAAGGTGCGGGTGGCGGGATGGATGGCCAGGCGCAAGGCGGCCGGTCCCTGGGCGTCGGAGACGATCGCCGCCAACCGGGCGGTGCTGTCGATCGGCCGGGCGGCAATGATGGCGCGGGCGATGCGGCGGGCGTTCTTTTCTTCGCCAAGGCGCGCGATGATCTGGGCAAGCGTGCGTTCGTCGGCGCGGTTCACTACATCGGCGGCGCTTTCCCCCGAAAGGCTCATGCGCATGTCGAGTGGGCCATCTTCGCGAAAGGAGAAGCCGCGCGCCGGCTGGTCGAACTGGAAGGACGAAACGCCCAGATCCAGCACCACGCCGTCGATGCCTTTGGCGTCGCTTTCACGGGCGATCTCGTCCATGCGCGAAAATTCCGCCTGGACCAAGGTGAGCCGGCCGGCGAAACGTTCCACCAGCGCCTTGCCGCGCGCAATCGCTTCGGGATCACGGTCGATGCCCAGCACCCGGCAATCGGCCGCTTCCAGGATGGCGCTGGAATAGCCGCCGCCGCCGAACGTGCCGTCCACATAGCGCGCGCCGTCGCGGGGCCTGAGCATGTCCAGCACTTCGTCCAGCATCACGGGAACATGTCCGCTCATGACGCCTCCCCGCTGCGCGCGCGTTCCATGCGCGCCTTCAGGCGCTGAATCGCTTCCGCCTCGATGGGCGCGTAATGATCGGCATCCCAGATCTGGAATTTCTGCGCCTTGCCGACGAAAACGATTTTGTCCTTGAGGCCGGCATGTTCGATCATCGTATCGGGAAGGCGCACGCGGCCATTCTCGTCGATCGGCAGCGTGTGGGTGCGCGCGATCAGGGCGGTGGCTTCGTCATCGAAGCTTGCGGAGAAGAACGGGTCTTGCGCCGCCAGCCGCGCATTGACCACATCCAGCAGCGACTGGCCGAAAGCTTCCAGCGCTGGATCGATGAAACTCGGGCAGATGAAAACACCCATCGTGTTCTGGGCGGCAAGCAGATGGCGATAGGTCGCGGGAATGCAGACGCGCCCCTTGCTGTCGAGCGAACCCGGCACCGTCGAAAGAAACGGTTGGATCAACCCGGTCATCTCAGTTGCATACCCCCTGGCCCCGGTGGCCTGGCCCGGCCGAGAGGTCGGCCGTCAGTCAGGCGGGCCCAGAAGGCCCCGTGGGACGGTATGGGATATCATGGGATGAACTGGGACGTCAAACCAAAAACCCAAATATTTGAGGGGCTTGGCTGGTATTTCGTGTTCCCGCGCCCGCTAGGGGTGGAGTCCAGCGGAACAATTAATGAACATGGTAATAGTGTGGTGATGCCCGTAAACAAGGCGTTAACGAATTTCCCGGAAGGGCAATCTTTGGTTGTGCGCTCATTTCCGCAGACAACGGCCCGCTGCGCCACAACCAAGAGTTGATTCGACAGGTCGGGGAAGGACCAACATACGGTGAATTTGATTCCGCCACCTGGCCGCAATGCGTGTGACCAGGACAAGGCGCCGCCAGGCACGCTCGCTAAGGCGAAACCGCGGACAGGTATATTTTCTCGTCGTCCGGGCCACCGTCCCGGACATTCAAATAATGCACTTTTCCGTCCGGACCGGGGGGCACGATGTAAAAAGTCCTTTCCAGATGCGCGAACTTCACGTCGTAGACATCCGCCGTTCTGCTGTTGAGGAATTTCGCGATGTAAGCATTGTCCGACTCGGTTCGGGCAAATTCCGATGACACCAGAGCGCCCAGCGCGAAGTCCTTTTCGGGAGTCCACCACAGCCAGTATGTCGCTGCCAGACGCGCACTTCCGGCAAAACCCTCTCTGTACCCGTTTTGCCCATGGTCGAGCAGGCATTTCAAAGCCGCGGCGGTATCGGAATGCGCCGTGGCGTCCGTCTCAGCCAGCGCGACCGGCGACAGGCCGATGGCGGCAACGGCAAGGCTTGCGGAAAGCAATTTTTTCGAGGCGATTGACACCGTACCGGACCAGAGTTTCATGATGGTCTCCTTCCTCGTGTCGCCATTTTACGCCTGCCCAAGCCGGACGGCCATGTTTGTTGCTTGGGTTTGTGCAGTAAATTCATCGGCAGACTGGACAGGCAGGCTTGGCCCCGCTTCTCTCGCGGCCACAACAGGAGGACGGGATGAAAATCGGATTTATCGGCCTGGGCCGCATGGGCGGCCATGTCGCCGTGAACCTGCTGAAGGCGGGACATCAGGTGACGGTGTGGAACCGCTCACAAGGGCCGGTGCAAGATCTGGTCGCCAAGGGTGCGGTGGCGGCAAAATCGCCGCAGGACGCGCTCCAGGGCGATGCGGTTTTCTCGATGCTGTCCAACGATCAGGTGATGCGCGAGCTGGGCCTGGCCGGACCGCTGCTGGACAAGGCCGCCAAGGGCCTGGTCCATGTGAATCTGGCAACCATCTCGGTCGATTTTGCCAAGGAATTGGCGGCGGCGCATCGCAAGGCGGGTCTCGCCTATATCTCCTCGCCGGTGTTCGGCCGGCCCGAAATGGCGGAACAGGCCGCGCTCGTCCTGGTGGCGGGCGGCGATCAAGAGGCGCTCAAGACCATGCAGCCGGTGTTCGATAAAATTGGCGCCCGCACCGTGACAATGGATGCGCCCGAGAAAGCCAATCTGTTCAAGATCGCCGGCAATTTCATGATCGCCAGCGAGTTGGAATCCATCGGCGAGGCCTTTGCTCTCTTGCGCAAGGGTGGCGTGGATCCCAGCCTGTTCCACGACGTCTTGAGCGGACGGCTGTTCACCGGCGCAGTGTTCAAGGCCTATGGTGCCATGATCCTGAACCGCACCTACGAGCCCGCGGGTTTTGCCCTCACGCTAGGATTGAAGGACGTCAATCTGGCGCGCGCAGCGGCTGAAGGATTGGGCGTCACCATGCCCACCGCCGATCTTCTGAAAAAGCATTATGACGAAGCCATCGGCTGGGGCTGGCAGGATCGCGACTGGGCGGCGATCGGCGAAGTGCCGGCGAAGAAGGCGGGCGTGTGAGACTGGAGCGCTTCCTGGAAGCGCAGGCGCCGATTTATGCCCAGGCGCTGGCGGAATTGCGCGCCGGCCAAAAGCAAAGCCACTGGATGTGGTTCATTTTCCCGCAAATTGCGGGGCTGGGGCAAAGCCCGACGTCGCGCGCCTATGCCATCCAGACGCTGGACGAAGCGCGCGCCTATCTGGCCCATCCGGTGCTGGGAGCGCGGCTGCGCGAATGCTGCCAGGCGGTGATGAATTTGCGCACGAATAGCGCCGAAGAAATTTTCGGTTCGGTTGACGAAATGAAATTCCGTTCCTGCCTTACTCTCTTTACCGAGGCCGATCACGGCGAAGTGCTGTTCTACAACCTGCTGGAAAAATATTTCGAAGGCGAACCCGACGAGGCGACATTGGAGATTCTCGCAGGCCTGGAGTAGCTCGAGCGCCGTTCGGCCGGCGAAAGGTCCACCGGACCTTTCGCAGATCGGCCTCACTCCGCGGCGCGACCCTCCGCATCCGACAGCCCTCTTCCCCCTCACGGCGAAGCCGTCAGAGGGGGAAGATGTCACAGCGAGGTGTTTGCGGTACGCAAACCCGAGCTGTGACAGATGGGGGTGATCAAAAAAAAGCGTCAGACAGCCTGTAAGCCGGGTTCTGTACCGCTTGCGCGGCAGTGACCATTCCTCTGGGATGGGTGTTGCCACCCACCTCACGCGACCGACCCGGACGACGATGCGGAAAACATCACGTGCCGTCCCTATTTGGTCTTGCTCCCGGTGGGGCTT
>Ga0210386_10003158_pt1 | contig 13878 bp, 10 predicted proteins | sample IncBWH32OmetaG_FD_160091 | JGI IMG/M metagenome (GOLD analysis project Ga0210386, IMG submission 160091) | Forest soil microbial communities from Barre Woods Harvard Forest LTER site, Petersham, Massachusetts, United States - Inc-BW-H-32-O ... | reverse complement strand
CATTCCGTCTCCAAAACACCGCCAGCCGCTGACGCAAGATGCGAAGCTTCCGCAATGCGGATAGGGTGGGCATTCACAACATCTCTACCAGGAGCATGATTGACGGGAGTGTTCAGCACTGTTTTCAAATCTTGAATCAACGTGCCATTCAACCAGATGTTCAAAGTTTGAACACCGTGGCAGATCGCGAAAATCGGCTTGTGAAGGTTGAACGCGTCCTGCAACAGAAGTTCGTCGACAGCGGTGCGACCGGGATCGGCCGGGCCACAAGCTGGAATCCGCTCTTCGCCATAACGCTCGGGATCAACGTCAAACCCGCTACCCGGGAGGAGCACACCATGGGTTCCCGCGAGGAGACGCGCCACGCGGTCCTGGCGCTCATGGAGTGGAATCATCACTGGCATTGCGCCAGCCGATTGAAGGGCCGCGAGATACAGCGGGAGAGACCGCGCGTTGTAGGCAGCGTCGCTGGAGGTCGGCTCCGGAATGGCTATGCGGATCGGCATGGACGTTTCCCAGTGTAAGCGAGATTACCCGAAGAGCTCCAGGATTGAGCAAGATCACTTTCAAGGACGGGTGAAGTGATTATTTATCTTATTGATTCTAAATACGTTTGATATAAGTATCGCCGCTTATATCATCTAAGAGTTTTGTTTTCAGTAATTTACGACATTAAGGGACGAGAATTTGGTGATATGTTTGCTGCTCTTGGAGACAAAGCTGAGATGAAGCGCGGCTTTCTGCGTTGCGACGGTGACCCCGGTACAGGCTGCTCAGCTGACTGCGGTGAAGCCGATGGTCGCCGCGGGCGAGAATTGAGGCGACGCTACGCGGCTATCTTTCAGCGCTGTGCTATCGTCGCGGCACTCGTTATAAAAGACGACGTGGTATTGGAGTATTTATATCCGGAATTCTCCGAACTCCTCCCCACAATGATACTCACTGAGATTTGAGAATTTGTCTGCGTGATTGCGACCGGGGTCACGCCGCGGGAAGAATATAGTTGCAGCCTTGTTCGTTCATGGTTACGTCAGATGGGCAGATTCATTTGCGGTTTGGCATTCTCGGAGAGAGTTCGGCGTAGAATGCGATGTTGATTTCGCGAGGGCATGGATAGGGGATCCAGGTCGTCGTGTGTCGACGCGATAAACGGTTGCTGGAGGTAAGACCATGTACCAGTTTCCCGTTGTTGCCGTAGCAGCGGCAGTGAGTGTAGTCGCTTGCATCTCTGCACCGATGCAAGGGTGGTCGCAGAAACAATATCCTTCTGGCACTGCAACGACGCAGGCACAAAGCGAATATGTATTTCGATCGACTGTGCGGCGTGTCCCTGTGGATGTGGTTGTGCTCGACAAGAGCGGCAACCCGGTGCGCGGATTGACTAAAAATGACTTTGTGGTGGAGGAAGATCGAAAGCCGCAGAGCGTGCTGTCGTTTGAGTTTTTCGACGGTGCGACCCCCGCCTTTGTGCCGCCCAAAATTCCACCGCTGCCCTCGAACACGTTTGTGAACCTGCCGACAGCGCCAGAGCGGGGACCACTTTACATCCTCTACTACGACATGGTGAATACAGAGGAAGTCGAGCAGATGATGTTTCGCGCGGAGCTGCTGAAGTTTGTCGATAACGCCGCACCCGGTACGCGGATCGCGTTGTTTGTGAATGCGCGGGGATTGCACCTGATCCAGGGATTTACAACCGATCACGCGTTGCTTCGCGAGGCAATTCTGCGTAAAGGGTCGCCGCCTTCCGTACCCGACGTATTCATCGATGGGGAGGTCTATGGCCGAAACGATGTGGGCGCCGCTCTTTCCGACTTGAACTTCATCGCGGAATATCTGGCTGGATTGCCGGAGCGAAAGAACCTGATCTGGTTGTCGACTTATTTTCCTATCCCGGTGGGGCCTGCCTATGCGAGGGCGAACTGGGGCGGCGGGGTGGACTCTCTGGATCTTTCAGAGTTGGAGTCAGACGGCATCAAGCACACATATGCAGCTTTAATGCGCAGCCGTATCGCTCTCTACCCAGTGAGTCTGTCGGGGGTAGTCGGCGGTGGCGACCCGTTCGGGAACCATACGGACATGGGGATCGTTGCCGAGGCAACGGGCGGCCACGCGTTTTACAGTGACAATCATCCTGGCACGCTCATCGACAAAGTGATCAATCACGGCGCGAGCTACTACACGCTCACTTACTCTCCGCAGAACACGAAGTTCGATGGCTCCGAACGGCACATTCAAGTGACCTTGGCGGACAAGAACAAGGATTATGTGCTGACGTATCGGACGCTCTACTACGCGGTATCGGACGATGAGGTTGAGGAATCGCATACCAAGCAAGTGACGCAGCAGCGATTCCTCGCCGCGAAGAAGGCCGACACGTTGTATGCCACGGTCGAGCATGGTGCGCCAATGATGCACGATCTGCTGTTTGTCGCGCACATGGCGACGACAGGCAGACCGCGACTGGCGAGCGCCGAAGAAATGAAGCAGCTGGAGGATTCGCCGGCCTACTTTCGCACCCGCAGGAAGAGCCAGAGTCCGAAGCCTCTGACGCCGGTAAATCTGCAGCAGTATGTAATCAACTATGACGTGATCGATCCACAGTTGCGGACGCTCGCCGTGACGCAGAAATCGTCGGAACTTGAGTTTGCCGCTGCGGCATATAACAGCGATGGGGTTCTGCTGAACAGCATTCTGAACAAAGGCGCAATCACAAGCGAGCAGCGACCAGACGGGAAGGTCCAAAACCGGTTTCAGGCGGTTCAGCAATTGGAGGTGCCACCCGGCGCGGCCTATATTCGCGTGGTTGTGCGCAACCCGCAGAACGATCGCACAGGCGCGCTCGAAGTAAAGTTGCCTCTGAAGCAGGAGACACAAACGGCAGCAGCCCACATAGAGATGAAGGGAGAGAGCAATTAAGTCGGCCGGCAGAGTAGCCAGTGTCGATGATCAAGTCTGTCGCTCTGAACCTATCCAATCCAAACGCAGTCGGCAGCAACAAAAGCGGGCGCGGGCGTCATCGTAATGAGTGGAGGGTTTGCATGCGGGTACCGTTAACTTGTGCGTTCTTGTTGGGCGTGGCGGGTGGTTCGCGATCGATGCTTGCGCCGGCTGCCGTGAGCCGGGCAGCTCGCGCGGGAGCGTTGCGTGTGGAGGGCACGCCGCTGGCATTCATGGAAGGGCGCAATTTGAATCGTCTACTGATTGGGCTCGCGTTGGCAGAGCTGGTGGCCGATAAGCTGCCGATGACGCCCAGCCGCAAGGCGGCCGCGGGACTTGCAGTGCGTGTAGCGACGGGCGCGCTCGTGGGAGCAGCGGTGGGTGCAGACGCGCGACGGGCGCCACTGGGAGCGCTGCTCGGGATGGCGGGCGCGGTGGTGGGCACCGAGAGCGGCGCAGCATTCCGGTCGTGGCTGGCATCTCTCTTCGATCGGGATCTGCCGGCGGCGGTGATCGAAGACCTGATCACATTTGCGCTCATCGGGTTCGTGAGCAGCAAGATTAAAGCGTGCGCATTGCCATCCGCAGCCTGACATGGCGGTCTGACAGTTTGGTCTGGCAGTCCAGTTTAGCGGGACTGCGGCGGACCGTAATCGGCGCGGTCGGTGGTGGTGATGGATTCGTTTGCAGTGCCGTTGAGGTCGAAGAGGATGACGTCGTTAACTCCGGGATGGAGCCATGGACCCGGGGTGTAGAGCGTGAATTGCGGACCGACGGACCAGAAGCGGCCAAGGGGTTGCGCATTCAGAAAGACGATTCCTTTGGATAGCGCGTGGGTGTTGAGGAAGGTGTCGGCGGGTGCGTGCATTCCAGCCACGTCCATGGTGAAGCGGTAGAAACATGGGCCCTCACAGGGACTGGACGTGAAGTGCAGGGCGGTGAGGTTGCTCATGGGGAGCGAATAGATCTGCCAGTGCTGCGGCTGCCTGCCGGCGATGGAAACCGAGCCGGCGATGCCTTTACGCTCGGCACGGATCACCTTGGTGAAGTTCACGCGACCGGAGTTTTCTACAAGGATGTCGAGGGTTGCGGGGATTGCCACGGCCGGCAGGGTCAGGTGCGACTGGTCCAGGCGGCGGTCGAGGGTTCCGAGGAGTTTGCGATCTACATAGATCTGCGCATAGTCGTGGAGGCTGTCGATGATCAGCTCTCTACTGAGGCCTGCAGGCAGCTGGGTGCGATAGAGGATGTAGCCGTAGGACTGGTCGAGGTCTTCCATCGTGAGCAGTTTGTCGGACTCGACAGGCTTGGGCAGGTTCTGCCAAAGCGAGGCCGCAGTGGGATGAGGATGGATGGGGTACGCGCGGGCCGGGATCGACGACGGAATCGCCGGAGGAGTCTTGCCGGTGACGCGAGTGATGGCATCGCGGAAGGCCGCGAACTTGGGCGTAGGCTGGCCACTCTCACTGAGGGGCGCGTCATAGTCGTAGCTCGTAGTATCGGGCTCGTAGTTCTTGCCGTTGCTGTTTGCGCCGTTCATCCAGCCAAAGCTGGTGCCACCGTGAAACATGTACATGCTAACGGAGTAGCCCTGGCGGAGCATCCATTCGTACTCTGCGGCATTGCTTGCGACGTCGGTGGTGTGATGATGCTCTCCCCAGTGATCGAACCATCCGGCCCAGTATTCGCCGGACATGAAGGGGCCATTGGGACGCAGCTTCTTGAGTGCGGCGAAGCTGCTCTGAGCATCACCGGAGCCGAAGTTGATGACGGCAGGCAGTCCAGGGAGTGAGCCGTTGGGAATCTGCGAGGGGCCATCGGCGGTGTAGAGGAGCGTGTCCGATGCAGCCAATCCGCTCTTCAGCAGGGCCGATTTTACGGCTTCCATGTAGGCGTGGTCATTGCCGAAGGAGCCATATTCATTCTCGACCTGGATGGCGATGATGGGGCCGCCGTTTCGAATGAGCAGCGGGGAGATCTCGCGGGCGAGGCGCGTGAACCACGCGTTCATGGCGGCGATGTACTTAGGGTCGATGGAGCGGAGGGTGAGGCTGCGGTCCTTCAGAAGCCAACTGGGGTAGCCGCCGAGATCCCACTCCGCGCAGACATACGGGCCGGGACGGAGGATGACGTTAAGGCCCTCCTGCTGCGCTTCGCGGATGTATTGGGCTACATCGTTCTGGCCGCTGAAGTCGTATACGCCGGGGCGCGGTTCGTGGAGGTTCCAGAAGACGTACGTGGTGATGGTATTGAGGCCCATGGCGCGGGCTTTGCGAAAGCGGTCGCGCCAGTAGGCGCGAGGCACGCGGGGGTAGTGCATCTCGCCGGAGAGGATTTGGTAGGGGTGGCCGTCAAGCTGGAACTGGCCGTTGGCGACGGTAAAGGTGTGCGGTGCTTCCGCCAAGGCGAAGTGTGTCCAAGCAAGCAGGACTGCGAAGAAAAGCATGTGGATGATGACTCTGCGGTTCATTGTTGGAATGAGTGTAGCGCGGTGGCCACCCATTACCACCGAAAAGCAACCGCAGATTCTTCGGGTCCCGATAGTCGCTCAGAATGACAGAGCTTAAACCTGAAGTCGTGCTTTCCCACCCCTGGAGCGCAAGGATGGGGCACCCAATTCGTGCCTGTTGATGCCGCGCTAGAAAGGCCGCACTACCTCGCTTCGATTTTGCCGGCGATGCGGTCGTATTCTTCGCGCGAGATAACGCGCCGCTTCACAAGATCTTCGGAGTCGGAGTAGGGGCGGTGGTCGATGATGCGACGGGCTGCGGCGTCGTCGATTCCAGGGAGGCTCTTCAGATCGTCGGAGGAGGCGCGATTGATGTTGATGGTGCGTTGCTGCTTGAGACCATCGACTACGCCTTGAGTAACGGCTTTGGCATCGCGAGCAGCGGTGGAGGTGGCGCGGGCGGTCTGTTCGCGAATTTCGTCGGGGCTGCGGTCGTGGGGTGTGCAGGCGGTGAGAGCGACAAGGGTCAAGGGCAGAAGCGCTACGAATCGCATGGTGGTTTGGATGCGGACGACCCCGGCGCGGGATTGTTCGAGATTGGAGCAACTCGAACGGCGTAGATTCTGCGCCAGGAATGCAGGGAGCTGCATCTGAAAACTTGAGGTGAATTGCGGATGGAGAAGCGGAGACTTGGAGCGGGCGGGCCTGAAGTGCCGGTAATCTGCCTTGGCGGCAACGTATATGGATGGACGCTGGCGGAGGCGGATGCATTTCGGCAGTTCGACGCAGCACTTGACCTGGGATTGAACTTCATTGACACGGCGGACGTGTATTCGCGCTGGGTTCCGGGTCACACCGGGGGCGAGTCGGAGACGATCATCGGTAATTGGTTTGCGAAGAGCGGCCGGCGCAAGGACGTGATCCTGGCGACGAAAGTCGGGATGGATTTGGGCGAAGGCCGCAAGGGTTTGAAGCCGGAGTATATCCGTCAGGCAGTCGAGGCTTCGCTGCGCCGATTGCAGACAGAGCACATCGACATCTACCAGGCGCACAAGGACGATGAAGAAACATCGCTCGAGGAGACGCTGCGCGCGTTCGATGACCTGGTGCAGGCTGGAAAGGTACGGTACATCGGCGCATCGAATTACAACGGAGCGCGCCTGGCGGAGGCTCTGGAGACGAGCCGGAAGAATGGATTGGCAAGCTACATTTCACTGCAGCCGCACTACAACATGGTGGAGCGCGAGCAATTTGAGACTGAACTTCTACCCGTGATTCAGAAGTATGACCTTGGTGTGATTCCTTACTTCTCGCTGGCGGCGGGATTTCTGAGCGGCAAGTACCGCAGCAAGCAAGACACGGAGAAAGCGGCACGCGGGGCAATGGTGCAGAAGTATCTCAACGATTGGGGATTCGGGGTGGTGGCGGCGCTGGACGAGGTAGCTCACGCGATTGGATCGACGCCGGCGCGCGTGGCGTTGGCCTGGTTGATTGCGCAGCCGGGAATTACGGCTCCGATCGCGAGCGCTACCAATGAGAAGCAGCTGAATGACCTGGCTGAGGCGGCTACGTTGAAGCTGGATCGGGAATCAATCCAGAAGCTGAATGAGGCGAGCCTGCGGAAGGCCGTGGCCTCGGCGTAAGGCGATTTGAGCTCAAACTGATCCCAGGTCTTAATTACCCCAACGACGAAGGCCTGTCGTTGGGGCACCCGGGGACCTGGGGCACGCAGGCTTGTGGTTTACGCAAACAGTGGTTTACCCAAACATTCGTGCAACCTTCTGGTTGCTTTTTCATGGTATCGCCAGGGATCATCGGACAAGGATAGTTCAGTTCCCGGGCATGCGCATTCTGGGGTTGCTGAAGTGGGTGAAGCCGGTGACCTTCCCGGAGGCATCGCGCGTGAACGTGAGTTCTTCGGCTTCGCTGCCGTCGTCGCGGACATGGCGAAAAACATCGCCGCCTTTGGGCTTGTAGAACTGCATATCGGCAACTGGGTCATCACTGGGCAACGAGAAATTGACAAGCCCACCGGCCCAGGGAAGCATCACCACTTCCGATTCCCATGGTTGACCAGAGTAGTGGCCGGCGTAGGCTTCCAGGTCCACGCCTGAGGCCGGCGCGGGCGATTTAAACTCGTAGCCTTTACGCTTATCGAGGATCGCGTACACGACGATGCCCCATGGGGCAGGGCGTTCAGCGGAGTTGTCCATGAGAACAACTCCAAGTTCATCTTCGGGCCGGAGAATCAGGATGGTCTGGTAGCCGGGGCAGTCGCCGCCGTGGCCGACATAGGTATGGTCGTCCAAGCGATGGATGGCGAAGCCAAGACCATAACTTATTTTCCATCCGGGATCCATGAACTGGACGCGCTGCATTTCGCGCAGTGTCGAAGCCTTGAGTACATCGTCTTTGCCGGTGCGGAGAAGGCGGAATTGCCACGACGCGAATTTGGCGAGGTCCAACACTGTGGAGGTGTATCCGGCTGCGGGCGTGATGCCGCGCGTGTTGAAGGGCTTGAGCAGATCGCGCGTGCCGTCGCGCTTGAGGGCTCCGTAGCCGACGGCGAGGCGCTTGCCGTAGAGATCCATGGGCATATAGGTGCGCGTATCGTGGAGGCCGATGGGGTCGAGCACGTGGGCTTTCGCATATTCGGCGTACGGCTGGCCGGAGACGGCTTCGACGGTTTCGCCGACGAGCGTGAGGCCGAGGTTGCTGTACTGGAAATAGCGCTCGGCGGGGAAGAGAGTGGATTGTTTGGCGATGGCGTCGCGGATTTGCTCCTCGGTGGGGAACGGGAAATCCGGGCCGGACCAGTAGGGGAAATCGGACTCGCGCGGCAGGCCGGCGGAGTGAGAGAGCAACCCGCGCAGAGTGATGGGCACGCTGTCTTCGTCGGTGGCTTTGAATTTGACCCATGGCAGGTAGGTGGTGATGGGCTCGTCGAGGCGGACCTTTCCATGTTCCCACTGCTGCATGAGAGATACGGACGTGAACAGCTTGGAGATCGAGCAGATGGAGTAGATGGTGTCGGGTGCGGCGGGGACTTTGTGGTCGGCATCGAGGGTGCCGTATCCCTTGGACCAAACCAGATTGTCGCCGACGACCACGCCTGCGGATATGGCCGGGATGTGCTGGTAGGCCTGCACGCTGTCGAGCCACGTGTCGGCGATGCGGAGAGCTTCAGCGCGTGCTTTGGCGGTCTTCTCGGATGCGGGATCTTTGGGGGAGGTTTGGGCCAGGGTGAAGGCAGAGGCAAGCGAGAGGATACAGATCGCGGCTGAGGCGGAGAGAGTGGACTGGACTTTCACTCCATGGGCTCCTTGTTATGGAGAAGCAATTTGCAGGCTGGGAGGAGACCGACTGTTGGCAGTCTAACGCGGCAGTGCAGCCGGGCAAGAAATTGCCTGGGGCTCTACCCAAATTCGAGCAATGATAGTGGACGTGGTGCATCGCCCGGCGTAAACTTCTGCAACTGCGCGAATCTCTTTCCCTATACTGCCGTGTTCATTCGATTTTGCTGAGAAACAGGACGAATTTTTGTAGCGGCTCCCACTGGACCAATTCACAAGCGGCGCCGTAACAATCTGTCCGGAATGGAGATGCAACTATGCGAATCGCGCGAGATAACAAGCCTGTCACTTGCGGGTCACTTGAGTTCGGGCCGGCTATGACTGCCAGGTCAAGCAGATCTTCCGAGCAGCGGCTTCGGATGGTCCTCGGTCTTCTTTCGGTCGTGCTGCTGATTTTCATCACCGTGGGGACCTATGCCCAGGCTGGACCGCCAACTCCGGAATTCACGTCGATTGTGATTTTCGGAGACTCGCTTTCTGATACCGGGAATGTCGCGCACCTTACCTACGACAAATACGGGTTCAGGGTGCCGGGGCCGATCGCCGACTATACGGATGGACGATTCACCGACGGCTACGACACCTTGCCCCCAGCCGAGCTCTACTCCGGCGTCTGGATCGAACAATTGGCGAGGTCCATGCCGTCGAAGCCCGAGGTGAAGAACTCGCTCGACGGAGGAACGAACTACGCGTTTGGTTTCGCGACAACGGGAACCGGCACCAGCGTTTTTACCTTCGGTCCGGGGAATACGCTTTCAGTCAACATCGAGAATATCGGGCAGCAGATCACCGATTACCTGGCTACCCATCCGAAAATAAACGAGAAAACCCTTTTCGTTGTTTGGGGCGGTGCCATCGACGTTCTCTATGCCACCTCCGAAGACAACGTGATCGACGCGGGCATCAATCAGACCCTCAACATTCAGCGCCTCATCGATGCCGGAGCGACGCAGTTCATCGTGCCGAACCTGCCGCCGCTGGGATTGGTTCCGCGGCTCAACGGCTCTCCCACCACTTCGATTCCCGCGACGGAAGCCAGTGTCCTCTACAACGCGGTGCTCGGCAGCGGAGTATCGCTTTTGCGCGACTTCAATCCATGGAAGCACCTGCACATCGCGCAGCTCGATGTCTTTTCCCTCTTCAACAAAGTCGTTGCAACTCCGGCGAGCTACTCGCTGGCCAACGTGACCGCAAGTTCGCAGGACATGGCAGTCGACCCGGATACCTATCTCTTCTGGGATGATCTGCACCCCACGACGCGCGGCCACAACATTCTCGCGGTCACGTCGGCCAGCATCCTGGCTCGCAGCAATTGCACGGACAATGCGCGACGAGCGAATGGTGTTAGCACCGATGGGTGCGACGCGGTGGCGAATGATCTAATCGGAGCAAAGCACTAAGGGAGTCCTGCTTGAGGCACGTTGACCCGTGTCGTCAGGATTAATGCCTGGTGGTTTTCCGCGATTTCAGGTTCGCGGAAGGTGAGGGCGGCGCGGGCAAAGAGCGTGCGCGACTGAGGTGTTGCGGCTGGTCCGGAGGTTAGCACGCGAAACCTGGGCACGTTCTGGTTCCTCAGGCAACCACTATGCCGTATTGCGTGTCTTTCCTCTGAAGGGGTAGTCCGAGGATCGATACCGATACATGAATTCCTCTCATAGTGGATTGATTCGGCTGATCGCAGTGTTCAAGCTGCTTAAAGCGACAGCGTTGATCGTGCTTGCGATTGGTGTCCTGAAGCTAGTGCATCGCGACGTTGCTACCCAGTTGGAACACTGGGTCGCGATGTTCGGCTTCGATCCAGGCAGCCGGTACCTTAATCACGCAATTCAGAAGGCCACCAACTTATCACCAAGCAAGTTCAAGGAATTCAGCATCGGCAGTTTTATCTATGCAGGCTTGTTTTTGACGGAGGGAATCGGGCTCTGGCTTATGAAGCGCTGGGCCGAGTGGTTCACTGTCGTGATCACAGGTTCGCTCGTGCCGCTGGAGATTTACGAGATTTATCGCCATCCCACGGCGGTAAAGATCATCGTACTGATCATCAATCTTGCGGTTGTGGCATACCTTCTTTATCGAATTGCCAGGGAATCGCGGGGACGTGTGGGGCGGCGCGCTCCCCTCAAAACACTTCGGCAGGAGCACTAATAAGCGCAACGCCAGAAAGCAGTTTGGTCGAATGCATGGGTTGAGTTTTGAACAAAATGCACGATAGGGACCAATCGCAGATCCTTCGAACCCGTTCAGGATGAGAGTTCAGCGGCGAGAGAGGGGGCTGAAGCGCGTTGGGTGCGGAGTTGTTCGATAGTCGCGCGGAGACGGGTGTTCAGCTCTTCGACCTGGCGAAGGGTCATGCCGGCTGTAGAGATTGGTTCACCAACGGTAAGGGTAATTTCACCGGGATAGAAGTGGCGGGTGTGGATAGGAAGCAGATCGTAAACGCCGCCCAGGGCGATGGGCACGAGCGGGACCTGGGCGCGGATGGCGAGGAAGGCCGCTCCGGCCAGGAAGGGTTGCGTGGTGCCGTCGGGAGTGCGACCGCCTTCAGGAAAGACGAACAGCGGCATGCCGGCACGGAGAGCGCGAACGGCGGCTCCGAGGCTGGAGACGGTGGAGTTGGCACTGACGGAGTCGACCGGAATCTGGCCGGACCGATTCAGATGCCAGCCGATGAATGGCGTCCTCCACAGCTCTTTTTTTGCGAGAATGCGGAACTGGAAGGGCAGGGTGGAGAAGATGACCGGCGTGTCCATATAGGACGTGTGGTTGGCAGCGTAGACGGCGACCGAGTGTTTGCGAAGATTTTCGGCTCCGCGCACGATCAGGCGCGAGCCGGATATTCTGACACATCCGCGAGCCCAGATACGCGCGATGTGGTGCTGGATGCGGCCGCTTTTCTCGAATAAGGAAACCAGGAGCGAGAGACTTCCACACGCAGCCGTATAGAAAAAGAAGAGCGGGGCCTGCAGAATATTGGTGCGCCAGCGGTAGAGACGGGGCAGCGGATCGGGGGGACGAAGGCGAGTCACGGAAGCTGGCCTACCCGTTCCACGGTTTGACTTGGAGCGACGACCAAACCGGATTTGGCCAGCAGGCGCGTGCGAACGTCGCCGACCAGGTAGACGGAGCCGGAAACAACGATAGGGCTGGACGGATGGGCCGCGGCGTGTTCGATAGCGAGCTCAATCGCCTGGTTAACCGAGGATGCGGCAAAGGCCGGCGTTCCCGTGGAAGCGGCGGCGGCAAGCAGGTCGCGTAACGGAGTGGCTCGCGTGCTATTGATGGGCGCGAAGATCACCTGGTCGAAGACTGGGAAGAGGATTTGGGCCATTTCGACAACCGGCTTGTCGCGCAGACAACTGAAGACAAGGGTGCCGAGATGCCGGTTCGCAGAGAGCAACTCACGCAGGGCGGCGCGCAAGGCCCATGCACCCGCGGGATTATGCGCCACGTCGAGAATGAAGTCCGTTCTCTCACCACTGACAGGGTCTTCGATCACCAAACGCTCGAGTCGGGCGGGCCAACGGGTGTTGCGGATGCCGTCGGCGACGGACTTGGGTGTAATGGGGAATCCGTGGCTGATGGCAAGCTCGACGGCCGCGGCGACGGCCAGAGCGACGTTGCGGTGCTGGTGCGCTCCGTGCAGAGGCGAGGCGACCTCGATGGGTTGACCGAGGACTTCGACCATGTAGATATGTTGGCTATCGGCTTGGCTCGCGGGTACTGATGTCCCGCTGGAGGCAGTCGAATTGCTTGGCGAGTGCAGTTCTGCAGGCGGCATATAAGGGACGGCGCTGACTCCGAGCACCGACAGAGCCATCGCGACTTCGCCCAGAACCTGATTGGCCTCAGGGTGCTGCGGCAGAGTGACGAGCGTGCCGCCAGTGCGCAGAATGCCGGCCTTCTCGCGAGTAATATCTGCGATCGTATTCCCGAGCCACTCCATATGGTCGAGAGAGATGTCGGTGATGATCGAAAGTAGCGGATCGACGACGTTGGTAGCGTCGAGCCGTCCACCGAGACCTACTTCGAGCACAGCAATATCGATCGCCGGTTCAGCGAAGTGCAGGAAGGCCATCGCGGTGAGGGTTTCGAAAAAGCTGGGTGGCTGAGCAAGTTTCTTATCTTCAACGAGTTTCTGGGCGACGGCGCGGACGCGGAAAAATTCCTCGGCAAAACCGGCATCGGAGATTTCAACGCCGTCTATGCGGATCCGCTCATTGGGGCGCGCGAGATGCGGCGAAGTATAGAGGCCCGTGCGCAGGCCGGAAGCGGAGAGAATAGAAGCGAGCGTAGCAGCCGTCGAACCCTTGCCGTTGGTGCCGGCGATAAGCACCGCGGGAAAGGTGCGTTGGGGATTCCCGAGAGCAGTGAGGAGAACGGCGACTTCGTCGAGAGAGAATTTGCGACGGGTTTGGCCGGTCTGGATAGCCAGCTCAGGCGCCATCGCGGCGAGATGATCGATCGCGGACTGGTAAGACATGGAAGCTTCAGTATAGAAGCCGCTGGCTCCACCTTCTAGCACCCAGCTTGGTACGTGGCCTCAACTCTAAATGAGTTGGCTGGCGATACGGGCGGATTGAAGACAGCGGCGCGCTGCGTGAAAAGCATCTTCTATAAGCACTGAAAGGGGGGATTTGTGCGCGCTAAGGCGTTAATTTTCAACATTAAGATCTTGTCTTCAGCCGGCATTCCGTGCGATCTACGATTCGATCAATTGGCTGAGGGTCGCTCGGCATGGTCGACGACAATGGCCTCGATAGGACCTCGGGTGGCTTCGAGCTTGAGACCGAGTTGCTGCTGAATGGCGGTAAAGAAAGGGGGAATCGGCGCGTCGGAGGGCGCCGCCGCTACCTCTCCGCCGAACTGGCTTTCATCCGGAGCCCACTCGAGGTTGAAGTCGTATCTGCCCGTCAGGCCGGTCTTGTCTACGACGGGACGGTCGAGGATGGCACGCTGCATCACGGATACAAAGTCAGCCATTGACGCGTTGCGCGCGGGCATCAGAATGCGCTGCGGGTAGACGGTGCTGATGAGGGCCGGCTGGTCTGTTGCTGGAGCGGCGCTCGGCTTCAGCTTCGAACCGCCCTTGACGATTTCGAGTGAGTAGATGGAGAAGACTTTGGACTCATGGTGGAA
>Ga0210386_10003156_pt1 | contig 13883 bp, 11 predicted proteins | sample IncBWH32OmetaG_FD_160091 | JGI IMG/M metagenome (GOLD analysis project Ga0210386, IMG submission 160091) | Forest soil microbial communities from Barre Woods Harvard Forest LTER site, Petersham, Massachusetts, United States - Inc-BW-H-32-O ... | reverse complement strand
CACTTGACGGCGTCGGATCACCGGAGGGGTGGTTGTGCACCAGGATGATGGCGGTGGCGGATAATTCCAGCGCCCGCTTGATCACCTCGCGCGGATAGACCGGCGTGTGGTCGACGGTGCCGACCTGCTGCACCTCGTCCGATATCAGCTGGTTGCGCTTGTCGAGAAACAGGATGCGAAACTGTTCCTTGTCGGCGAACGCCATGCTGGTCCGGCAATAGTCGATCACCTCGTTCCAGGACGACAGCATGGTGCGCTGCTGCAACTGGCCCCTGGCGACGCGGTTGGCGGCGGCCGCGATCAGCTTGAGTTCGGTGATCGTCGCCTCGCCGACGCCGTCGATTTCGAGCAACCGCGTTGCCGGTGCGTGAACCACCTCGGCGAACGAGCCGAATTTCTTGATCAGGGACTTGGCCAGCGGCTTGACGTCGCCGCGCGGCAGCGCGCGAAACAGCACCATTTCAAGCAGCTCATAATCGCTCAAGGCGTCCGCGCCGGCGGCGCGAAAGCGCTCGCGCAGCCGCATCCGGTGGCCGTGATAATGCGGCGCTTCGGTGGACGGCTCGTCTGGTTTGAGAGGTTTTACGGGCATCGGCTTCAGCATGCCGTGCCGGTCAGGTTTTGCAACCGGGAAGTGTCGGCGATTGGCTGTTGCCCCGCAGAAATCATGCCCTTCGGGCTAGCGAACCACAGTTGCACGCCGGCGACCAGCCTTCGTTTTCTTCGAATGGCCAAGCCGGAGCATGTCGGCGACCGTGGTCATGTCGAGGATATCAGACATGGCGTCGCGCACCTTGGTCATGGCCAGTCGGACCTTGCAGCGTTTCACGTCGTCGCAATCCTGGCAGGGCCGGTAGGAGGTTCGCCGCGCGCAGGCGATCGGGGCGATCGGACCATCGAGCGCGCGGACCACCTGGCCTAGCCTGATCTCCATCGCGGGCCGCGCCAGCCGATAGCCGCCGCCGGGACCCTTCCGGCTATAGACGACGCCGGCGTTGCGCAATTCGCCGAGGATGGCGTCGAGAAACTTCTTCGGGATGTTGTTGGCTTCGGAAATATCAGCGGCTTGCGCCATCGCGTCCGGTTTCAGGTCGGCCAGATGCGCCACGGCCTTGAGACCATATTTCCCTTTGGCGGTGAGCATATCGGGACCGGATTGTGGACGTGAAAAGCGGAACCCCGCGAGCCGCGTCGCCGGGAGGCATTTAGTCTAGCTATATGATCGATTTTAGAATTTATATCCAGTCCACCGCATCGCCTTTTCAGGGTGCTCCACCGGGGGGCGCGCCGGCAACTGTCATTCCTGATCAAATCGCCCGCCGGCCTCCAAAGGCCGTGAAGGTGAGGGCTCTAGCCAGGGCCCGTAGCGCCAGTTCGCTCGGCATTGCCGACGAGTTTACCGCAATCTGCGTACGGCAGACCGCTACGGCATGATGAGCTTCGTAATAAAGAGTGAATCCTGTTGCCGAATTAAATGACGGCAGGCGCCTTCTCGGCATGGCGTTGCGACAGCGTAAAGATTTCGACGCCGCTGGCGGTCACGCCGACCGAATGCTCGAATTGCGCCGACAGTGAGCGGTCGCGCGTCACCGCGGTCCAGCCGTCGGACAGGATCTTTACATGTGGTTTGCCGAGATTGATCATCGGCTCGATGGTGAAGAACATGCCGGGCTTGAGCACCACGCCTTCACCTGGCCGGCCGACATGAATGATGTTCGGCTCGTCGTGGAACATGCGGCCCAGCCCGTGTCCGCAGAAATCGCGCACCACGCTCATGCCCTGCGGTTCGACGAAACCCTGGATGGCATGGCCGATGTCGCCGGTGGTGGCACCGGGCTTTACCGCGGCGACGCCGCGCATCATGGCGTCATAGGTGACCTCGATCAGCCGCTCGGCCTTGCGGGCGATCGGGCCTATCGCATACATCCGGCTGGAATCACCATACCAGCCCTCGACGATGAAGGTGACGTCGACATTGACGATGTCGCCGTCCTTCAGCACCCGATCACCCGGCATGCCGTGGCAGACCACGTGATTGATCGAGGTGCAGGTCGAATAGCGATAGCCGCGATACATCAACGTGGCGGGGTAGGCGCCGTGCCTGAAGGCGAAGTCGCGGACGAAGTTATCAATCTCCGACGTCGGCAGGCCCGGCCTCACGATGTCGGTGAGTTCATCGAGGCATTTGGCCACTAGCGCGCCCGCCTTGCGCATGCCTGCGAATCCCCCGGGGCCGTGCAACTTGATCTGCCCGGTCTTGCGCAAGGAGGTATCAGAGGCTTCGACGTAGCTCATGGGCGGGTGGCATCTTGGTGGGAAAGGGTAATTCGAGGGTCTAATTTAGTGATTGGCGCCGTGAGTGCAAGCCAAGCTTGAGAGGCCGGAACCGCGCGGATGGTGGGCAAGGCCGGCCGTCAACAATCCGCGTCAGTTCGAAACCTCGACCGTGGTCTCCACCGGCAGCGCGCCGCCGCGGATGCGGATTTCGCGCACCGGATAGGGCACCCGGATGCCCTCGCGCTTGAACGTTTCCCACAGCGCCAGCATCACGTCGCTCTTTACATTGTCCATTCCGTCCGGGTCGGAAATCCAGAAGGTCAGGGAAAACTTCATGCCGGCTTCGGCGAATTCGACCAGGATGCAGTTCGGCGGCTTGTCCTTGAAGGCGCGCGGCGCCGCCGCGGCGATCCCGACCGCCAGCTTGCAGACCAGCCGCGGATCGGCGTCGTAATTGGTGCCGAAATTGACCTTCACCAGCGTGTTCTTGTCGGTGTAGGTCCAGTTGGTGACCTTCTGCGTCACCAGGTCCTCGTTCGGGATCAGGAACTCGCGGCCGTCGCCGGCGGCGACCGAAATATACCGGGTTTTCATCGCGCTGATACGGCCCGAGCTGTCACCGATAGTGACGAGATCGCCGGGCTTCACCGATTTATCCGCCAGCAGAATGATGCCGCTGATGAAGTTGGCGACGATTTTCTGCAGACCGATGCCGATACCAACGCCAACCGCGCCGGAGAACACCGCCAGCGCCGAGAGGTTGATGCCGACCGCGCTCATGGCGATCGCGATCGCTATGACCATCAACCCCATCCGGGTCATCTTGACCAGCAGCACCTGAATCGATGGCGTCAGGTCGGTCGATCGGGTGATCCGGCTTTCGACGAAATTGCTGGCGATATTGGTCAGCCACAGCGCCGCGATCAGGAGCAGCCCCAGCTTGATCAGCAGCAGCGGCGTCAGCCGCAAGCCGCCGAGCACCACCGATACCGAGTCGAGTGCGTCGATGACCGGGTCAAGCTGGCCGATGATGCTCAGCGCCGCCACGATCCACGCCGACAGAGATACCAGGCTGACGATGAAGGCGTTGCGGATGACCGAGGTGATGAGCCGGATGACCAGCCAGGCGACAGCGAGCTTGGCCGCCACCATCAACAGATAACTTCGACTGGGCCAGGTCGAGTGATACAGCGTAACGCGCGCCGCGGTCACCAGAACCGCAAAAACCGCGGTGGAAGCGCTGCCGATCAACACTCGGGCGAAGTGTCGCAAGGGAAGCGGCCACCCCATCGCGAACGAAGTCATGTCAACGCGCGAGCGAATCGCTGCGTCGGCCGCGTAGGCCATCCCGGCGGCTGCCAAAATCAGGCCGAACTGAAAATAGAACCAGGGCGATGTAATCTCCGAGCCGGCCGACTGCGCGGCGGTGTGCAGGAAATCGGTGACGTCAGACATATCCATCGTCAAACTCTCATCTCAGGGCAGGCATTGAATAAAACCTGATTCGAATGGCCGGCAGATTTCCACAACCACCGCGCTGACGCTATCGCTATGGCGGGTGGGTGCCGCAGGAAAGGTCGAAAAACCGGGCACTTTGTCGCTAGCACCGGAAAATGGGTTGGCGTCGTACTGTGGCGACGATAAGGATGCAATTGCAAGGATTTGTGCAAGTATTTGCGGTAGTCAGCGGAGGTTCATGGCTTCTCTCGACTCGGTCAGCATAGCCATTCTTCTCGGCTCGGTTCTGGTGATGGCCGGCATTTTGTCGAGCCTGCTTGCGCTGCGCTTCGGCGCGCCGTTGCTGCTGGTGTTTCTGCTGATCGGCATGCTGGCCGGCGATTCCGGCCCCGGACATGTGCGGTTTGACGATGTGCGTACCACGTACCTGGTGGGGTCGGTGGCACTGGCTCTGATCCTGTTCGATGGCGGCCTGCGCACACGGTTTCAAAACATCCGCGCGGTGCTGGCGCCCTCGATGGTGCTGGCGACGGTCGGCGTGCTGTTGACGGCGTTGATCACCGCACCCGTCGCCAAATACGCGCTCGACCTGAACTGGACCGAGGCGCTGCTGGTCGGCGCCGTGGTTGCGTCCACCGATGCTGCGGCAGTGTTTCTCTTGGTGCATGCGCAGGGCCTGCGCTTGCGCCCCCGCGTCGGCGCAACGCTGGAAGCGGAATCCGGCACCAACGATCCGTTCGCGGTGTTTCTCACGCTGATGCTGGTCGAGCTCATTTCGGTCGGCCAAAGCTCGGCTTCGCATGTTGTGTTGGAGCTTGGCCGCGAAGCCGTGCTCGGCGGTATCGTCGGCATCATCGGCGGTCGTCTGGTGGTGCTGGCGCTGAACCGTGTGGCGCTGCCGCAGGGCCTGCACGCGCCTTTTGTCACCACCGCGGCGCTGGTGATCTTTGGCGCGGCGCAGATCGGGCATGCCTCGGGATTTCTCTCGGTCTACCTGGCCGGCATCATCGTCGGCAACCGGCCGACCCGCGCGCACAATTCGGTGGTGACGTTTCTCGACGCCGCGACCTGGCTGGCGCAGATCGTGATGTTCGTCATGCTCGGCCTGCTGGTGTCGCCGCAGCGGCTGGTGGTCAGCGTTATTCCGGCCGTGATGGTGGCGCTGGTGCTGATGCTGGTGGCGCGGCCGCTCGCGGTGTTTCTCTGTCTGGCGCCGTTCCGTTTCAACTGGCGGGAGAAAATCTTCATCGCCTGGACCGGCCTGCGCGGCGCGGTCGCGATCTTCCTGGCGTCAATCCCGATGCTGGTCGGCCTGTCGAAGGCGTATCTCTATTTCGACGTCGCCTTTGTCGTCGTCATCATCTCGCTGTTGCTCCAGGGCTGGACGCTGGCCGCCGCCGCCCGCCGGCTTCATGTCGCGTTGCCGCGTGCGGATCGCGGTCCACGGCGCGTCGAGCTTGATCTGCCGGGCCAGCTCGAGCAGCAACTGGTCGGCTATTCCGTTCGGCCGAAAAGCCTGTACTTCCGGCGCGGCCTCATTCCGTCCTGGTCGAAACCGACGCTGGTGATCCGCGACCAGCACATTCTCTCGCCCGCTGAGGCCGATCCTGTACTCGCGGGCGATTATCTCTATTTGCTGGCGCCGCCGGAAAAAGCCGAAGCACTGGATCGGTTCTTTGTCGACATGCCGCCGAGTTCGGCGCCCGATCCGCATCTGCTCGGCGACTTCATGGTCTCCGGCGAGCACACGCTCGGCGAACTGGCCGGGATCTACGGCGTCAGCGTCGATGCAGATCAGTCGAAGCTGACGCTGTCCGATTATTTTGACATCCATCTCGATCATGCGCCCAAGGAAGGCGCGACATTGACGCTCGACACCATCGATCTGGTGGCACGCAGCCTCAGTGGCGGCCGGGTCAATGTCGTCGGCCTTCGCCTGCCTGAAGAGCAGGAGGAAACAGCGCCGTTGACGCCGCTGGCCTTGCTCAAGGGCAAGCTGTTGAGGATATGGTCGTCGGTCGCGGGAATTTAGGTTGCGTGATCAGGACGCCGCGATTGGCCGCGAGCGGTTTTCAGGCGAGCTAGGCCAGTTCGCAGGGGCTGTACTACAATCGGGCTGGTTATGCCAAGCTGGGCATCGCGAGTGGGGCAGGGACGCAAGGCATGAGTGATCTTCGCGACTGGTTGCGCAGGAACAAGTTCGAGCAATATTCCGATGCGTTCGAGGCGAACGATATCGACCTCGACATCCTGCCGGAACTGAGCGAGCGCGATCTCGAACAGCTTGGCTTGTCGCTGGGGAACCGGCGCCGGCTGCTGAAGGCGATCGCCGAACGCCGCGTTGAGGTGGCTCAATCGAAGCCCTCCGATGAATCAGGTTCAGGCGAGGCCGAGCGGCGTCAGGTGACGGTGTTGTTCGCCGATATGGTCGGCTCGACCGCGCTGTCGGCCAAAGTCGATCCCGAACTGCTCGGGGGTTTGATCCGGCGTTATCAGGACGCTGCCGCCGGCGCGATCGGACGATATGGCGGCTTTGTCGCCAAATTCATGGGCGACGGCGTGCTGGCTTATTTCGGCTTTCCGCGCGCCTTCGAGGATGCGGCGGAGCGCGCCGTTCGGGCGGCGCTCGGCATTCTGGCGGAAGTCGGCGAGATCGAGTTGCCGGATCATACGCGGGTGCAGGCACGGATCGGTATCGCCACCGGCCTCGTCGTGGTCGGCGAAATCATCGGAACCGGCATCGCCCAGGAGCGGACGATCGTTGGTGAAACGCCCAATCTCGCGGCGCGGCTGCAGGCGCTGGCCAGCCCGGACACTATCCTCGTCAGCGAAGCGACGCAAAATCTGCTGCGTGGGATGTTTGAGCTCGAAAACACCGGCGGACACGAATTGAAAGGCTTCGCCCGCCCGGTGCCGGCCTGGCGCGTACGAGGCGAAGCTTCGGTCGAAAGCCGTTTTGCCGCGGTCCGTGCCGGTGGCAATCTGCCGCTGATCGGCCGGGCCCACGAAATGGGGTTGATGCTCGAACGCTGGCACCTGGCGCGGCAAGGCGAGGGCCAGATCGTGACCGTGATCGGCGAAGCCGGGATCGGAAAATCGCGGTCGATTGAGGCTCTGCAGGAAGCGCTCGCCAGCGAGCCGCATGCCCGCATCAATCTGCAATGTTCACCCCATCACAGCGACAGCGCGCTTTATCCGGTCATCCAGTACCTCGGTCGCGCCGCGCACTTCGCCGCAACCGATCCGCCGGATGCACGGATCGAGAAATTAAGCGCCCTGTTCGCACAGCGGGTGGCCTCGGACCCGGCCGCGATTCCGCTGCTGGCCGAACTGCTGTCGATCCCGCTGGCTGCGGCCGAGCCATCACCGCAGACACCGGCTCAACGCAAGGCCTCGACCCTGGCCCTCATCGTCGACGAGTTTCTGCGCATGGGCGAGAACGATCCAGTGCTGATCGTTCTGGAAGACGCGCATTGGACCGATGCTACCACGCTCGAAATGATGATGCGCCTGACCGACAGCATCGGCCGGGCGCGATCGCTCGCACTGGTGACCGCGCGTCCGGATTTCGCGGCGCCTTGGCTGGCACGGCCGCACGCGGCGCTTTTGACTCTCGGTCGCCTCGGTCGTCAGGAGTGCGCGCAATTGGTCGCCGGTGTCGCTGCCGCGCACGGTCTATCGGCGGAAACGGTCGCAACGATCGTCGCCAAGACCGATGGCGTGCCGCTGTTTGTCGAGGAGTTGACCAAAAGCGTCATGGAATCGGCAGGCGAAGACGGCGCGGTGCCGGCAACCCTCAAGGATTCGCTGATGGCCCGTCTCGACCGCCTCGGTCAGGCGCGCGAAGTGGCTCAGATCGCCGCCGTCATCGGGCGGCAATTTACTTTTTCGCTGCTCGATGCGGTGGCCTCCAAAGCGGCCGCCGAACTCGAGGCCACGCTGGCGAAGCTGGTGGCGGCGGGGATTGTCTTTCCCGAGGAACGCGGCCAGGAACGGAGCTTCAGCTTTAAGCATGCATTGGTACGTGACGTCGCCTATGAGAGCCTGCTTTTGGCGCGCCGGCGCGAATGGCACGAACGCATCGCCCGTGCGCTTGAGAAACGTTTTGCCGACATTGCCGCGAGCGAACCCGAGCTGTTGGCCTATCATTTCGGTGAGGCCGGCTTGCCGGCCCCCGCCTGCGATTACCGCATGCGCGCCGGCGATCAGGCCGTGAGCCGTTCGGCCTATACGGAGGCGATCGCGCATTTCTCGACCGGTCTTCAACTTGCCGGAACATTGTTACTGCAGGATCGGATGCGCCGGCAGCTGGATTTCCTGCTCAAGCTCGGCTCGGCGCTTGTCGTGGTGCGCGGGCTGCAGAGTGTGGAGGTGGATGATGTCTACACCCGGGCCAGCGAAATCGGCGAGAAATTGGGGGATGGCACGAGGTCATTCCAGGCCAAATGGGGCCTGTGGATCAACGCCAATCTCAGGCGCAAGACCGCCCTGGCGCGCGACCGGGCCAGTGAACTCGTGACACTCGCGCGGCGCTCTGGCGATGAGGAGCAGTTACTCGAAGCGTATCATTGCCAATGGTCGACGGCATTTTTCCGTGGCGATGTCTCTGACGCACTGGAGGGATGCCGGAACGGCTTCGAACTCTACGACATGGATCGCCACCGTCATCTCGGTCACCAGTTCGGCGGTCACGATCCCGGCGTTTGCGCGCACTCGCAATGCGGCAACGCCTTTCAGCTGTCAGGCGATGGGCAAAAGGCCACGCAAAGCCTCGCGAAGTCCCTCGCCCTCGCTGAAATGCTGGATCATCCCAACAGCCTCGCTCATTCGCTGCACAATGGCAGCATAGGACATCAGCTTGGAAGCGATCGCGACGCGACATTCACGGCGGCGCATCGTGCATTGGGACTGGCAGAAAAATTCGGCTTGTCGCCGTGGCGCGCGAGTAGCGTCGTGGTGACGAGTTGGGCTACCGCGATCGGTTCAGGCGTCGCGGACGCCGTTCGGCGGATCGATGCCGAGATCGGCAATGCAACGGCGGTCGGTCCACTCCCCCAATATTATCTCGGCCTGGCCGCCGAAGTCCTGCTGGCCGCCGGCCGACCGGCGGACGGTCTGGCTCATCTCGAGCGCGCCATCGCGGGGATAGACGAACCGGGCGTCGGGTTTTATTTGCCGGAGATCTATCGCCTGCGTGGCGCATGTTTGCTGGCGCTAAGCCGCGACAATAAGGATGGGGCGCGGTCGGCCTTCGCGACCGCTCGCGACATTGCCCGGCGCCAGGGCGCGGTTATCTTCGAGCGTCGCGCCGAGGCGTCTCTTTCCGAGCTCGCAAGTTAGCGCGCTTTCGAACGAACAGTTCTGATTGAATCAGAACCGAGACTCTGATCTTTTGTTTTGACGCGTTTTCTTCACGCGAACCGGTATCCGCTTCGCTCGAAAACGCTCCAGGGTCAGGCCGGCGAGGGGGGCGTCGGCAATACCTCGGCTCCGCCGAACGCGGTCACGTGGCCGCGCCGGAGCATCACGATCTCCGTCGCGAGCTGGCGCATTTCGGCGGCATCATGGCTGACATAGACCATGGGAATGCCGGCTTCATCGCGCAGGCGCATCAGATAGGGCAGGATTTCCTCCTTGCGCTCCTCATCCAGCGAACTCAGCGGCTCATCCAATAGCAGCAGTCTCGGCTGCGATAGCAATGCCCGTCCTAATGCCACGCGATGGCGCTCGCCGCCGGACAGGCGGCCGGGACGGCGATCGAGCAAATTGCCGATATCGAGCAGGTCGATGACGCGCTTGCGGGCGGCGGGGTCCTCGGCCAGGCGGTTCATGTGCCGTCCGTAGTCGAGATTCTGGCGCACATCGAGATGCGGAAACAGCCGGGCGTCCTGAAACACATAACCGATCCGGCGGCGATGCACCGGGACATGGATGTGCTCAGCGGTATCGTCCAGCGTCTCGCCGTCGATGGTGATGATGCCGCGATCGGGCCGCAGCAATCCCGCGACCATGTTGATCAGCGAGGTCTTGCCGGCGCCCGAGGCGCCGAACAGTCCGGTCACGCGGCCTTCACTGGCAAAGCAAGCCTCAACCGAAAACTCGCCGAGTTGTTTTGAGACGTCGACCCGCAGCATGATCAATTTCCATGCAGGCGTTGCGTGGCGCGCCGCGCGAACCACTCGGAGGCGATTAGCGCGGCCATGGCGATCAGAATCGACACCACCACCAGCCGCAGCGCCGCGGTATCGCCGTCAGGCGTCTGGATCAATGAATAGATCGCCGACGAAATGGTCTGAGTCTCGCCCGGGATATTCGAAACAAAAGTAATGGTGGCGCCGAATTCGCCGATCGCCTTGGCAAAGCCCAGCACCATCCCGCCCAGCACGCCCGGCAGCGCCAGCGGCAGCGTGACGGTCAGGAATACCCGCCAGGGCGTTGCCCCGAGCGTCCCCGCCGCCTGCTCCAGCCTTTGATCCACGGCCTCAATCGACAGTCGGATCGGCCGCACCAGCAACGGAAACGACATGATGCCGCAGGCCAGCGCCGCACCGGTCCAGCGAAACGCGAACACGATACCGAGATGGTCGGCGAGCCATGCGCCGACCAGGCCGCGCCTGCCGAATGTCAGCAGCAGCAGATAGCCTGTCACGACCGGCGGCAGCACCAGCGGCAGATGGATCAGCGCATCGGCGATCGACTTGCCCCAGAACTCGCGCCGCGCCAGCAGCCACGCCACGGCGACGCCGAGCGGCGTCGCGACCAATGTCGCAACCGTGGCGACCCGCAGCGAAAGCTGGATCGCCGTCCATTCCGTTGGCGAGATGTCGAACACGCGATCTAGGTTGTTGGACTGACGAGAAACGAGAACCCGTATTTCTCGAAGATGGCCTTGGCCGCTGAGGAGCGCAGGAAGGCGAGATACCCGGCGGCTTCCGCCTTTGCGGTCGTTGTCGCCGCCACCGGATAGATGATCGGCGGATGCGAATCCGCCGGGAACGTACCGACGATTTTCACGCCGGGCTCGACCTTGGCGTCGGTCGAATAGACGATCCCGAGCACGGCTTCCTGGCGCGCCACCAATATCAGCGCCGCTCGCACGCTCTCGGCCATCGCGAACTTCGGTGCCGCGGCGTCCCAGGCGCCGAGTTTTTCCAGTGCCGCCTTGGCATATTTGCCGACCGGGACCGAATTCACGTCACCGGTCGCGATCTTGCCGGCGCCAGCCAGTTTCGCGAGATCGAAGCCCGGGCCGATGGTGACGTTGTTGACACTGGAATCCTTCGGGGCGATCAGGACGATACTGTTGCCAAGCAGGTTGATCCGCGTCGGCCCATTGATGGCTTTCTTGGTCGCCGCATAATCCATCCAGTCGGTGTCGGCGGACACGAAAACATCCGCGGGTGCGCCCTGTTCGATCTGCTTGGCCAGCACTGAACTGGCGGCATAGCTCGCGGCGATCTTGACGCCCGTCTTTGCGGTATAGGCGGCATTGACGTCGTCGAGCGCGTTCTTCATCGAAGCTGCGGCAAACACTGTCAGGCTCTTGTCCTGCGCCACAGCAGGCGATACGGCCGATCCGCACAGGATCGTGAAGGCAACGAAAAGTCCGGCAAGACGATTCGCAAAAAGACGATTCATGGAGAGACGATGCATGAAAGGCGCTCCGCTCCGGCTTGCGGCGCTATCCGCGCACGCAAGTCGGGCAATGGTGAAAAAAAGCGACGGGCGGAAGCGCCGTTCCGCTGGTCCCGGCGACTTACGGTCAATCCGGGATATCGCGTGCCAAAACAATAGCAGGCCGACGGTCCGGGTAAAGTCCGCCGACGTCGGAGCGCGCAGGATCCAGGCAGGCTCTATTCAGACGGCAGGATCGCGATCGATATCGAATTTTCTTTGGTTCCGCTGATTTCCAGCACGAAAGGGCTTGCCGAAATCTCGTACTTCATGGTTTTGCGGATACCATCGCAATCGGTCGCCCCGCTGAACGCCTTTGGTTTCAGGGGATGCCCATCCTGCACCAAATCGACCCAGGCGCCGGCGGACAGGCTGACGGTATAGATGCCGGCCTTGGGCGGGTTTTTGAAACTGGTGAAGCCGGCGAAGGTGCCTTCCTTCGGGGCGCGTTCCGGCGGCGTGGGCAGCTTGGCCTCGGCTGGCGCGGTCAACCCCAGAGTCATCCCGGTGGACGGCAATGCTGCGAGTTCGGCGCCCGAGGCGAGCTTCGTGCGATCCGGTGCGGTGAGCGCCGCGCGTGCGTGATCGATGTTCCATTTGAACTTGTCGCAACCGCTCGGTTCTTCCGCCGCCCATGCGGGCACCGCTCCGAGCAATACAAATGCGATGAAGAGCGGTGCGCGCATGTTAATCTACTCCAATCATGACGTCGGAGGCCTTCACGACGACGGTGACATGGCCCTTGGCCTTGATGCCTAATTCATCGACCGCCTCATTGGTGATCGAGGAAGTGATGAACTGGCCGTTGCCGATATCGACACGGACATGCGAGGTGGTCGCGCCCTTCTTCACGTCGACGACGGTGCCTTTGATTTGATTGCGTGCACTGATGCGCATGATCGATCCTTCGCAATGTTCACCCCGTGCATGACGACCGCCTGCATCGCCAGATCGGGATGGAAATAGAATCAGTAGCCCTGATCCGGAGCCTCGCCAACGCTTACGGCGCGGCGAGGTTGTACGTTAGCGTATTTTCAGGCGGAATGAAATCGCCGATGGTTTGCTATGGCTTGGCATCCGGTGCGGCCAGAACCTGTCGGCACGCGGCCGGCAATTGCGCCAGCGTCATCGGCGGTCGCGGTTTTGCCGGCTCCGGCTCCGGTTTGGGATGAATAACCGAATCCTGGAACCAGTAGGCGAGATCCGAGGCGTTGCAGCCCTCTTCTTCAGAAGGAGGTGGCTGGCTCTCGCATTCGGTGGCACCGGCGGGGCATTTGATACGGATATGGAAGTGATAATCGTGGCCGTACATCGGCCGTATCTTGGAGAGCCAGCTGCGGTCGCCCTTGGCTTCCCGGCACAGCGCTTTCTTGATCGCCGCGTTGACGAAAATGCGCTGTACACTCGGCTCCTGCGCGGCGTCACGGATCAGCATAAGATGGCCCGGTGTCCAGACGTTCGGATCGATGTCGAGCCGGTCGGGCCGCACCATCATGACCGCGGACATCTCCTCGCGCTCGTTGCGTGACAATGTCCGGTTCGGCATCGGCGTCAGCCAGATATCGGCGTCGAGCCCCACTTGATGGCTGGCGTGCCCGGTGAGCATCGGGCCACCGCGCGGCTGCGACATGTCGCCGACCAATATTCCCGGCCAGCCAGTATCCTTATGCACCTTGGCCGACAATCGCTCCAGCAGCGCCACCATGTCGGGATGCGCCCAGTTGCGATTGCGTGACAACCGCATCACCTGCCAGGTCCCGCCGTTGATTGGCAGCGCCTCGGCGCCGGCAATGCAGCCCTTGGAGTAGAAGCCGATCACGCGCGTCGGCATCGCCGCGGGAAGGATTTTCCGGCCGAACAATTCCTTGGCGCCCAATTTGGGATCATTGGGATTGGCCAGCGGCGGCAGCGGCTTCGGATTGACGCTGCCCTTGTCCTGCGCCAGCGCGGCGGAGGCGCTGACGACGGCTGCGGATGCCAGGAGGAGGGAGAGAATCGGGCGGAAATTCATGGAGGCACTCTATAGCACGCTAGCGTAGCACGGAATTGCGCAATCGGAATAACGCGTGCTAATCGCAATCGCTTGATGATGGCTGTGCCAGTCACGGCGCCAACGACCTTGCGCGTCCCGGCCGCGCTCGTCGCCTGACGATTCTCGTCTACGATTGAGAACGTTTTCGAGCGCGTGCGGATTTGCGCTTGTTGAGATGATAGGTCAGGGCCAGCGCCACACAGTGGCGCAGCACCGCTTGCGGAATCTCGTCCTGCGCATTCAGCAGGATGCTCCGGTTGCCGCCATAGCTCAATTCGCTGGGGTACAGCTCGCGAAAGGTCTCGACCAGGTCGGTCTGGCAGTGGAAATACACCGCGTATTGGTTGGCGGCAGATTTCACCTGGTCAATCCGGATCGTGCTGCCGCTTTTGGTCTCCGGTGTGAGATAGCTCGGCTGGCCCCATTTCAGGGTTTCCTGCAG
>Ga0210386_10003154_pt1 | contig 13886 bp, 11 predicted proteins | sample IncBWH32OmetaG_FD_160091 | JGI IMG/M metagenome (GOLD analysis project Ga0210386, IMG submission 160091) | Forest soil microbial communities from Barre Woods Harvard Forest LTER site, Petersham, Massachusetts, United States - Inc-BW-H-32-O ... | reverse complement strand
ATGAACCCGGCTAGCGTCTCGGCCGCCGCTCCGATCCCATAATTAGCGTCTCCTACCTCGTTGATCTGTCCATTGCCGCCGTACACGCAAGGCACTGGGGACCGCGAGCGCAGGTCAATCGGGCTGAGCCCGAACCCTTGATCTTCCAGAATTACGTCGTCACTTGTGCGTTCCGACAGTGATGTCGACATGGCCTTTACCTCGCTGAACCCGGCCGGTGTTAGCAGCCGCTCATTTATGTAGTCGATATAGGTCTCCCCGGTGATATGCTCGACAACTACCCCGGCCAAAAGATATGCATAGTCCGACTCTTTTTGGTTTCTGCCAGGAGAAAAATCCAACGTTCGTCCGTACATGTAGCGGGCCACGTCGAGCTTGGTTACCGGATGAGTTAGACCCAGCTCCAACGTAATCGAGCGCATATTAAAGGTTGGATTGAAGCCGGTTCGAACCTCGTCGTATCCCGCACTGCTATCTAAGAGTTGTTGTATCGTTATCTCATCACTACGCGTATCCAACGGATCTGAGAACTCGAGCAAAGGATAAACCGCTGTCGTAGGTTTTAATTTGTTGTCGTCGTATAACGATTGAACAGCTGCTTCCAGAAATATTGTACTACAGCCGGCCAATAAAAACCTGGTGAACGGTTCAGTAATTCTATATCCGGGCTCAGCCCAAGTGTAAGCGCGCGAGAAGATAGTTATCCCATCCCTACTAACTGCCAATTGCGCTGCCCGAACCCCGTTTGCTTGCATAAATCGCTGCATTATTTGGTCGAGCTCGGCCAGCTCTGAAACCGCCTGCCCCGCCACGCTCCATTCGCGGCTTAAAGGGGCGTCCTGTGTCGCAAAGATTGCCGCGTAGATGGGGTTGACGGTGGAAGCGCCGCCTTGCACACAGATGGGATAAAACCCGTTTGCGACCTGGTGATGCAATTCGGCCTGGTACTCTGTTCCCGTCATCCCGTTCCGCATGACCCAGGGGCCGACAGCATCGTCCTTGAATAACGAGCAATAGGCCAAGTCACCGCAAACAGCGACCCAGGCCGGGCGATAAGCAGCCAGATCGTATCCAGGCAGTTTCGTCTCGGCATCGAACACCATCTGATAGTGCGAGGCCGAATCTGACCAATGCAGGTGCCACTTCACATAGACAGGGTTGGAGTGCCAAACAGCCGCATAGCGCCGGTCGTCCCTACTTCCGTAGACGGCCACAGAACGGAGAATCAATCTCTGCTCAGCGGCGTTCGCATTCTCATTCTCAAAAGTCCCCGCGCTTCCGGGCGCTCCGCTCGACATACCGCAACGAGCTATCCAGGGTCCGTTGATATCACACTCGAACACCGCCGCGAACACGGCATTATTGGAAGGTCCCGTCGCAGAAATTAGAACTGGTACGTACCCACGAGCCGTCCACTCATCAAAAAGGGCTTGGTACCCGGCCGCGTCAACATCATGGATCGCTTGCCATGCCGGTCCATCGCGCCGGACCCAAACCGCGGCATAGAGTGGTCGATCCGGGTCGCCATAGACACTGAGCGAGATCATCCGGTAACTTTGAAGAGAACATCTATCGATGTGCGCCCGGTGTTCGGCGTTAGTGACACCGTGATAAGCGTGGAACGCTGGTGTCGGACTGCTAACTACGGTTCGCATGTTAACACCCGGTAGCCGGACGTTAACACGTACAAGCTTCATAACTACTAGAAGACAATAGCTGAGAAGGGGATGTCGCGCAATGCAGTAATGGAGCCGGTCCGTGGAGCGCTGCCTCGCTTGCGAGGCCGATCCGGTCGGAGCCAGTGGAGAGCTACCTCAGTTGCGAGATCGTCAATCGCGGAGTGGTTTTACAAAATAGGTAAAGTCTTCAGGCCTAGGGGTGCGCACTCAAACCTCCAACTTTGATGCCTCGTTTGCGAAATAACGCTGCTTGGCTCCGACCGAGTCGGCCTCGCAAGCGAGGCAGCGCTCCACGGGCAACAATCCGGTCAGAGTCTGACAAATCAAGCGCTAGAACCCCGCTCCGAGATCGCTTAGACTTCTCGGAAGATTAGTGGCGATCACCTGACCGCGGCAGATAAGAGTTTTAGAAAATTACCCAAAGAACCTCTCCTATGGAAGCTTTAGTCCTGGAACGAAAAGGCGAACTCTCGCTACGAGAAATCGATTTGCCGGTTACCGTGGGACCGCATGCCGTGAAGATTGCGATCCACACGGTCGGTATTTGCGGGAGCGACGTGCACTATTACGAATACGGTCAGATTGGGCCCTTTGTGGTGAAATCGCCGATGGTGCTCGGGCACGAAGCGGCCGGCACCGTAGTCGAAGTAGGAAGCGAGGTAAAAAACTTGCGGGCTGGTGACCGGGTCTGCATGGAACCAGGCATCCCCGACCCGAACAGCCGTGCTGCCCGCCTCGGAATTTACAACCTGGACCCAGCTGTTCGCTTCTGGGCAACCCCGCCCGTGCATGGATGCCTCACCCCTTTTGTAGTGCATCCGGCAGCCTACACTTTCCGGCTACCAGAAAACGTTAGCTTCGCCGAAGGGGCGATGGTCGAACCGCTAGCCGTCGGCATGCACGCATCCGTAAAGGCAAAAATTAAGCCCGGAGATGTAGCCGTGGTTATGGGAGCCGGTCCGATCGGAAATGTGACCGCACTAGCTGCTCTGGCCGGCGGCTGTAGTCAAATAGTTATGACGGATGTTCTGCAGCCCAAGCTGGACGTCGCTGCAAAACTCGGACCGATCCGCCCGGTGAACCTGACTAAAGAGAATCTCCGCGAAGTCATCGATGATCTGACCGACGGTTGGGGCGCAGACATTGTCTTCGAGGCGAGCGGAGCACCGCCCGCAATTAAGACCGTCCACGAGCCGCTTTGTCCGGGCGGTCGTATCGTCTTCATCGGCCTACCCATCCAGCCGGTGCCAATTGACGTCGTCTCCTTGAGCGCAAAAGAAGCCTCTATCGAAACCGTCTTTCGTTACGCTCACGTCTATCCCCGAGCCCTGGCTCTGATGGGCTCCGGTAAGATCGACGTAAAACCGTTGATTAGCCGGACCTTCGAGTTCCGCGAGAGCATTGATGCGTTCAACTTCGCGCTGCATATGCCACCGGACTGTGTGAAGGCCCAAATCCAGCTGGCGGCGAAATAAAGAGGGCCGGTAGGGCGAAAAACTCGGCGCGGTGAAGGGTTTGTTTCTCGCGCGACCCATCCGCGCCGGTTTTGAGCCGTTGTGTTTGGGGGTACGGCATACCTCCATTGTAAAGGTTGCACCCGCCCGAGATCCCTATTCGCCGACCACGTTCCCAAGATTGTCGGTTAAACACGCTACGAATGGGCAGCTCACGTCTCGGCTCAAAACCGGCGCGGAGACGTCTCAACCGCAAACCACGCGATCGCCGCGCCGATTTTTTCGCGCTACCGTTCGATCATCGATACCCTTGCTGGATCAAAGGAGCGATCTTGTCGACGTTGGCCGGAGTGACTAAGCCAACTCCCGTGTCCTGGTGCAAACCCGGGACGAGGTATTTCTTCGTTAACCAGATTTGCATCACGGGATCAAAGCCTTGCAGGTAAAGGACCTGATCGAAGCTGGCCACGATGTACCCGGCCTTGATGCCCGCGATGACGTCCGGTCCGAGGTCAATACCCCCTACCACCACATCACCCGGTTTCTTGCCGGCATCTTTGAGAATCTTCGGCAAGATGGCAGTGAGTTGTCCGTGTTGGGTCCCGATTGCTTTAAGGTCCGGATGAGCTGCTAGGTAGGCTGTCATCACCGGGATCCCTTTGGTTGCGTCGCTATCGATATCCTGGGTGACATCGAGTTTGTCCACGTTACCCTTGCCGAGAGTCTTCTCAAGAGCGTCAAACACGCCCTGAGAGCTTCGACTGCGGCCTTCCTGGTGGAAGATGTCCCAAACGACTGCCTTATCGCCTGGCTTGAGCTTTCCGCTCTCGACCATCGCTTGTCCGGTTAAATAACCGCCCGCATACAGGTCGGCGCCGGCATATCCAAACCCTTTTTCCTTATATTTCTTTTCCAGATTAGGCAGCGGATTGTTGCCGCTGGTGACAATGATTCCCTGTGCCTCGGCCTGGTCAACCAATGGCCCCATAGCATCCTCGCCCGGATGGCCCATGATCTCGATGCCGTCTGGCTTAGCGGCAATCGCCTCCTTGAACTGGTCGATCATCTTCTTTGTGTCCCAGCTAGCGTACTGCTCATGCAGTTCGATCCCGAGGGCTTTGGCTGCCGCTTCTGCCCCTGTGGTGCGGGCTAAAACCGAGGCTATACCCGGATCGCCGCCCATTTGCATATAGATGACAATCTTACCGTCGGCGCCGGCTGACTTCACCGGAGCCATAACTAAAGCGAGTGCAGAGGCCAATCCGCACGCCATAGCATAATGGAAACGCCTTATTTTGGGGCTCATCATAAATCAATGAATTCGTGGATTCAGCGAGATTCGCTGAGGGGGTTAGCCCTGATTAAATGAAGGTTCCGGCCTTTGGTAAAGACTAAAAGAGAAATGAGTTCAGGAGTTCAGCATCGCGTTAAAACGCTGTCTAGCCGTGAACGTTAACGGACGATCGGTTGGGACGAGCTCCTGAACGACCGAACCGTTATTACGAAGAGGCAAATTTTGCTCAACCGACCTTTGAGTTACACGAAAGTTCGCGCCGAGCCGGGGTTGCGCGTCACCACGGCTCGGCGCGGCCTTAGGTCTAATGAGTTCATTTGGTGTCGAAACGTTACAGACTCTGTTCGAAGCCTTAGGTCTCCCGGGAGCCTCGCCCTACCTGTCGGAATCGGCTAAACAATGAAGCAAAGTCCCCTTTCCCTGTTGCGGCGTTTAGGACGACAACTGCTGCCATCACGCCACCTTCGACAACCTGGACCCAGTAACCGCTAATCGTGGTGGCGACCACGCCGGCCTCCAGTGAACCGATGACATACGACCCGAAAAAGGTTCCGAAGATAGAGCCTGCACCCCCGGCAATCGAGGTTCCGCCCACAAAGACAGAGGCCATCGCAGGCAGAAGATAGTTACCTTGATTCGGATAGAACACGCCAATGTTCAAGGTCAGGATAATTCCGGAAAACGCCGCGATAATACCGTGCAAGGTGAACAGACGGATGCGGGTCGCCTCGACATTCACACCCATAACCCGGGCCACATTGGCGTTGTCGCCGATAAACATGACACTTTCCCCGAACTTGTGCCGATTGAGGATGAACCAAAGAAACACCGCCAGCGCTAGCGACCAAACTGCTTGCACCGGAATCCCCAAAAACGGGCGGCCTACGAGAAATTCGTGAACAAAATTCTCGTCGCTTCCTCGGAGCGTCTGCTGCAAACCTCCGGCGAGCAGAATCGAAATGCCATACCAGAAGAAATTGGCCGCCAGGGTTGCCATGATTGACGGAACCCCGATCCGCGCGACCATGAGTCCGTTCAGATAGCCAACCAACGCGCCAGCGGCGAGTGCCAGCACAATGCCGATGACGGCGCAGTACGCTGGATCAAAAGTCTTCCATCCCCAAGCGAGCGCGAAACCCGACAAGGAAACGACGGCAGGGAAACTCAGATCGATCTCGGCGGCTGTGATTACCAGCGTCAACCCTAACGCCGCAATCAGCGTGGGCGGGACGGTTTCCAGGAACGAGAAATAGATCATCGGCCGCGTGAACACCGCGGGAGCGACAACGATCAAAATGAGGTACAGAACCAGCAAGACCGTCGCAATGGCGAAACCTTCCAGCCGGCCCAGAAACCGATAAGCAGCCTTCAAGAAGTTCATTGTTGTGCTTTGTCTTTCCGGCCGTGTGCGTAATCGAGCAGAAAATCATCCAACTCTTTCAAAGTGATCTCCTTCTTCGAAATGCTGGCCCCGATCTCACCTCGATCCAGGACAACGAAACGGTCACAGACTTCATACACGTCCGGAAGGCTGTGAGAGATGTAAATACTCGCCTTGCCTGCCTCTTTGATTTTGTGAACGAAGTTGATCACCTTCGCCACTTCCTTGAGCGACAAAGCAACAGTCGGTTCATCCAGGACGATGAGATCAGCCTCGAAATACATGGCCCGCCCGATCGCAATCCCCTGACGTTCTCCACCGGAAAGCTGGCTCACAGTTGAGTCCACTGTGATTCCCTTGCCTCGGAAGCCGATCGTGTTGAGCATGATGTCACTGGCGATGGCTTTCTGTTTCTTGACGTCAATGAAACCGAAACGGTTGACGATCTGGCGCCCGATGAAGAAGTTCCGCCATAGAACCTGCTTTTCGCCGAGCGATTTGTCTTGGTAGACGGTCTCGATGCCGTGCCGGTGGGCGCTCTGAACGTTGTAGCGTCGAAAATCGACTTTCCGGCCGGCGATGTATAGTTCTCCGCTAGTCGGCGGAAATACCCCAGTCAGGATTTTTACAATGGTCGATTTACCGGCACCGTTGTCTCCGATCAACCCGACGATTTCGTTGCGACCGACGTCCAAGTTGATGCTGGTCAAAGCGCGTACCAGACCAAAATACTTATCAATGTTGACCATCCGCAGCGCGTATTGGTCGGGGGAATTTTGAAGCGGATTACTCATCGGCAAGGGGGAAACAGCAGTCTACTGTCGGCTGGCGAAAAACATGATAATTGACTAAGGATGCGACCGAAAGTCGATCCGTTTTGCAAAAAAATCTTGGACGCGCACCCTCGATCGCTAAGGACGAGGCAAGCGCCGTGAACGTTCCCACTGCCGAGACAGGGAGACAGATTCCGGGAGTGTTTGGCGGTTTTAATCCCGAAGGGATGATAGGACTCAGCCTGGGGTTTTAACCCCAGGTCCTGGTAAAAAGAAAGGCTAGCGCCGAAGATGTGGCAGAATCGAGTTTCTCTGAAGGCACCTCGATCAAAAAATATCTTCTGCCCCTTCAGGGCAAGCCATGATTTGGGCCTGTTCCTGGGGTTGAAACCGCAGGCTGAGTCCGGTCATCACGTCGGGATACCACCCTGCGGCAGGCAACGCTCACCGCCCATTGAATCGGCCTCGCAAGCGAGGCAGCGCTCCAGGGTTACGAGCCTAAGGCAAGCTCATTCAGGAGGCGACTGGGCTCCGGCGGCGGAACACCGCGGCGTGCTTCCATATAGTCCGCGAGAAAGGTCGCGTCGCGGGCAACCCCGGAAAAACGGCCTGAACCCCAAGTGTACTGCCAAGGCAGACCCAGAAAATACAGGCCGGGTACTGTGGTTACGCCGCGTTGATGCGAAGGATAACCTTTACCGTCGAAGATGGGAACTTCGATCCAGCTGTAATCGGTACGATAACCAACTGACCAGATCACAGTCTGGATGCCTGCCGTGAGGTAGTCCAGCTCCAAGACTTGCGTAGCCGGTTCCCACACCGGGCGATACCGTTCCTCAGTTGGTACCGCTATCCCCGCCGATTCAATAAACTTATCGATCGTGTTCTTAATGCTCTCGGCGACAGCGTCCGCTTGATCGAGATTCTGTTTTAAATCATCCCCAAATTTTAGCAGCGTCCCATCAATGTCCTTCAACCGGCCATAAAGTTTCATCCCTTCTGTAGCCAATTTTCGCAAATCGATATCACGGCCACCATCACGGCCCGTTACATAATGATTCGCCTTGGCCCGGACCCGTTCTTTCAGCGGATGCTCATGGATCGGCTTGTCGTAGTAACCCATCTCATGCAGCCAAGCCACAACGTCTTTACCTCGATACCGTCGCGCTGTCCGTGGCGCTCCACCCACGCATAGGTGGACTCGACGTCCAGCCAGATGGAGATCATCCGCGATTTGACAACCCGATTGGCCTGACCCGACAACTAACACTTCGCCCGGACCTATTAACTCCGGATTCTTATAATCGCTGGAAAGCATTTGCCTGACCGTGGCAGGAAGTCGCTCCGCAATTCGAGGCACGGAAGGTACCTGATATCCTCCGGTGGCAACAACCACCTGATCCGCCAGATAATCGCCAATGCTCGTGCTAACCACAAACCGACCTGCCTCGTCCTGGGCCAAACGAGAAACATTCACTCCCTCCCGGAGCGGTGGTTGGAATGATTGCGCGTAAGCCTCGATATAGGCGACGATCTCATCCTTCTTCATGAACCCGTCCGGGTCGTTGCCGGAGTAGTGGAAACCGGGCAGCTGGCATTGCCAATTCGGTGTAACCAGACAGAACGAGTCCCAACGTTTAGTCCGCCATGACTCCCCCAACCGTTCCTTTTCAAAGATAAGATGATCGATCCCCCGCTCTTTTAGACAGTGGCTTATGGATAACCCGGCATGTCCGCCTCCGATAATGATCACCGGATAATGGTCATCAAACTGACGTTCTTCGGATCCGTTATTCTCAATAGTGCTCATTGTTTCCTTCCCCAATGCCGCTAATACCCCGCCTTGGTAGGGCAAGGCCTGAAAAAGTTCTAGGTTGTAGGTTATAAGTTTTAGGTTCTAGGCAGCTCGACGCCCCCGGGATCGAGCATTAAACGTGAAACTTAGAACCTAGAACCTAAAACCCGGAACCTTTTGGAGCCTCGCCCCACCAAATTACCGGGTTCAAATACTAACAATTCGAATAACAGCGTCCTGCGTATAACCCTGGCTCCAATGTTCGATCTCGCTTAGCTGGGCGGCCGCGCTGGAACATCCAAACCCGAACTTGGCGCGCACCCGTTCGGACGCTTCCGCTAAAGCTTTGCGGCTACGCTGCACAAATTCAGCCAGCAACATCTCTTCCCCTTTCGCAAAGTAGCGTCGCACGACGCTCGATGGCGAGTAACACTCTTTGGTGGCGCCATCAGGTAGTTCAACCGTGAAGATAACCTCGGGCATAGGTAACCGGCGTATCGGCGTTTGGGTGGGACGGGGTATCGGCGTTGGGATGATCGAGAACGTTATGTCGCTGGCAAAATAGATAAGTAAGTTATGTGAGGCCGGCCGGTTGTTTTTCGAAGGTCGAAAGCGTCGAACAAGCGGCGCACTTAGTACAGCCTGCTTTGACTGTATCTGACGTCATTCCTGCTTCCGTTAGCCAATCACCAATCGGTTTTAGCAGAGCACGCATGAAATCAGCCGGAGGGGGTTGATGATCGGCCAACGGCGTACCACTAACCGGCACAAACGGGACTACGAAAGGGTATACGCCAATCTCGATGAGGACTCGGGCTGCCTCTAATAAGCTTTCCATGGTATCGCCGAGTCCAGCTAGCAAATAAGTACTAACTTGCCCGCGACCAAATTCCGTGACCGCCGCGGTAAACGCTTCCAGGTAAAACGAGACGGGCACCTCCGCTTTCCCCGGCATAATCCGGCGTCGAACTTTTTCGTCCCAAGCTTCCAGATGCATCCCAAGAGCATCAACCCCAGCTGTTCGCATCCGGCGAAACCAGGCGAAATTCGCGGGAGGCTCACACTGTCCTTGAATGGGTAATCCGGTTTCGGCCTTGATGGCGGCTGCTGAATCGGCCAGCACGGCAGCCCCGCGATCGTCAGTCGCCGGAGTACCGGTCGTCAGGACGACATTGCGTACTCCGTCCAGCCGTTGCGCAGCCCCTGCCACTTCAGCCAACTGTTTTGGTGTTTTTTTGGCGATCGTTCGCCCGGCTCTAAGCGACTCGCCAATGGCGCAAAACTGGCATTTCGTCTCACTGTTGCCGTAACGAACACAAGTCTGCAACACGGTAGTCGCTAAGGTATCGCGTGAATGCAGTTGAGCGATTTTCCAATACGGAATTCCGTCCTCGGTACTCAAAGCATAAAACTTCGGCTGAGGCGGAAACGCAATCTCACAGACCAGTTCATCGTTCTCCCTCAATAGCGAGATGCCGCGGCTGTCCGGAGACATCGCGACGTAGGGCGAATGAGTCGCACCATGCGTGTGCACCGGGACCATAATCGTAGTGCCCAAAACTGTAACCGCCTTGTGATCCGTCGGCCCGGCGCCACCGATGCGACTGGCAGCGCCCACCTTCGGATGAACTAACCGCAGCCCGCGAGTTTGCAAGTCAGACAGAAGCCGCTGTTTCCTGGTGAGCAGCGCTGCCTGAAAATTGATAGTTTCCCTCATAACTTGTTCCCGATTCTTTCCCCCTCTCATCCTGTGCACCAGGCCCCACCGAAGGCCGCTCGGCCTTTGGCAGGACTTGAGACTTTGCTTCGCGATCGATAGTCAGAGTAAAAATGTCCGGCCGAGAATAGTGTCCAACCGAGTCTAACATTCGTTTCCGTTTCGTGATGAGATCGGGATCAAGCTCGGCAATAGCCATTCCTTCTCCCTCCGTAATCGGTTCACAAAGCGGAACACCTTCCGGTGATATGATGGCCGTGTAACAACCTCCCCGCAGTGCCCGGTGCATTTTTTCATCCGGAGTAATCGTGGCGATCTGTTCTTCGGTCAGCCAACCCGTGGCGTTGATCACAAAACAACCGGCTTCCAGAGCGTGGTGACGGATGGTAACTTCGATTTGATCGGCAAAGATCTGGCCGACCATCGAGCCGGGAAATTGGGCACAGTGCAATTCTTCCCGCTCTTCCATCAAGGCAAAACGAGCGAGCGGATTATAGTGTTCCCAGCAAGCTAATGCGCCGACCCGGCCGACTGCGGTTTGGGCCACCCGGAATCCGCTTCCGTCCCCCTGGCCCCAGATCATTCTTTCATGATAGGTAGGAGTAATCTTACGGCGCTTCAATAGCAGAGAACCGTCTGTATCGAAGATCAGTTGAGTGTTGTAAAGACTACCGCCGTCGCGCTCGTTAACACCCACTACCAACACCATGTGGTAACGAGCGGCAGCGTCTGCCAGTCTTTGGGTGATCGGCCCAGGCACTTCCACTGCATTTTCATACAGCCGCAAGTGTTCTTTTCCCGTAGCTACCGGCGGAGCTACAAAGGAGAAGTACGGATAGTAAGGAATAAAGGTCTCGGGGAACACAGCCAGTTCGACCCCCTGGCCGGCAGCGCGGCCGATCGCATCGCATACGCGTTCGATTGTCCCGGTGCCACCCGAGAGATCGGGTGCAATTTGGACCGCGGCCGCTTTAATCCGTTTCATCGGTTACACCGTCCAGGAATCAATGATTACCGCTCCGGCTTTTTTGTGCATCAAGATGATATCGAGCACATCCAACGGGTTGATCGGACGAATACCGGGGATAAAGGCTTTTTCGGTTTGTCCGTACAACGCTTGGGTAGAAAACCGGCAGCCATACACCTTACCTCCCTCATCCATGAATTTCTCCATGCGTTGATTCACGAAGAGATGGCCGGGAAACGCTTCATCGCCCAGGGTCGGAAACCCACGCTGGAAACCCATGGTGACTCCCGGTCCATATAACAGAATCGACGTTTCGTAACCTTTACGCAGAAGACGGGTCGCAACCAGGGTATTAACGATCGAGATGGAACCCTCGAAGGCAACGGTATGGAACGTAACGAGCGCTTTTTCGCCCGGTTCGGCTTTAACGTCAGGGAAAACTTTTTCCTCGTAATCAACAAGGAAGTCTCCCTTCTTATTCATGTCTTTAGCAACGGCTGGCATATAAGTTGGTATCTGTTGACTAAGTATTAGCGAAGCGGGAGGGCTCCTCGCCGGTCAGTCACCGAGGTAAGCAACTGACGAACCGCCCGAGGTTTGCCGGAGTGAATTTGTTGCGCATATTGTTGCGCGCTTACCGGAGAAATCTGCGCGCAAATCATTGCATAACTTCAACGCCAATCGCTCTGCCAGAAATTATGCTCGGAAGACAAATTCAGACAGCGCGCATGGCTGAAATCGCGCAGTCACTCGGCGTAGCCCCTTCCACCGTTTCCCGAGCATTACGGAGTGACCCTCGGATCAGCGCTGCGACTCGCCAACGCGTGGAAGAGGCCGCCGAGAAACTCGGCTACCGTCCTAACCCACTCGTCAGCGCGCTGATGGCCAATCGCCGGCGCCGCGGTGGCGCCGGAGAAGTTGATGTGATTGCACTAGTAACAAATTACGGCGGTCGCGAAAGCTGGCGTTCCAAGGATGTTTGCCGTTGGGAGTTCGAAGGGATTCAAGCGCGCGCGGCCGCTCTCGGGTTCAAAATAGAAGTCTTTCCTTTGAGTGAATATCGCGGCAGCCACGAGCGCCTCCAGACTACGCTGCGGGCTCGCGGAATCCGAGGTGTGCTTTTAGGTTTCTCCCGAGAAGATAGTGAACAGGTTTCTTTTCAGACTGACGGTTTCGCTGTCGCCGGATTAAGCGCCTATTTTTCTTCCGTCATCGTAGACCGGGCTAATTTTCACGGCTTTTACAACGTCCAACTCGCTCTCGAGCACATCTGGCAGTTAGGTTATCGTCGGCCCGGCCTGGTAGTTCCCGACTTGAATAACCAAATCTCAAACAATCTTTGGTCGGGCGCGTTTCTTGATTGGCAACGCAGATTACCGAAGGCCAACCGCTGCGAACCGTTTATTCCGATCGATGCGAACGATCAAACCGCGTTTGATTCGTGGCTCGCAACCAACAAACCCGACTCGTTGTTGGTCTACAAAGTGCCTGTGCGCCGTTTTTTGGCTCGGCATCGATTGACGGTCCCGGATGACATCGGCCTAGCTTATCTTTATCGCACGTCTGACGAAATGGGCCGAGCAGCCGGCGTTGACGGCAATTTATCCGCGGTCGGCGCGGCGGCCCTGGATCTGGTGGTGGAAAAGTTGAACGCGAATCGCACCGGATCGGGCAATCATCCTAAAGAAGTGCTGATCAAAGGGACCTGGCACGGTGGAGCTTCGCTTCCGCCGCGAACGACGCCGTCACCGGGAATGTCTCCCGCGCTGTCCCGTAAACGAGGACAAAAGCTCCCGAGCCGATGATCTCGCCGACTCGATAGCAAGCGATCTGCCGATCATTAAAGGCGGCGGTTACATTCGCGACCTGACTCGGATCGACACTGAGCAAGAACCCAAAGCTAGGAAACGAAATCAGCCAACGCGCCAAGTCGGCGCCGTCTGGAATCGGTACCCGATCTAACCAAAGCTCAGCGCCTACGTGCGAACACTGCAGCAACATGGCTAACGTACCGATGATTCCACCATTGCTGACATCTTTGCCGGCTCGCACCCAACCTTTCTCCGCGAGAGCCGGTAAAAGCGCGAGATCGCTGCGGAGCCGTTCGGCCGGCGCGCCAACACTCGCGTTCCAGAATGGTTTATCGCCCTGAAATTTTCCTCGCAGATCGACTGCCAATAGGAGGTCGTCTCCCGGCCTTGCGTCGAAGCTCGTAATCAGACGCTGCGCCCTCCCGAGGACCGCAGCCGCGAGAAAATTTCTTCCCGATCGCGTAATCGTGGTGTGCCCACCAACCACTGGGACTCCGTACACCTGCGATGCGGCGGTGATTCCTTCCCAGATGGGGGTTGCTTGTTCCAGCCCAGGCGTCCAAATGATATCGATAATCGCTAGCGGGCGGCCACCCATGGCCGCGATATCACTCAGGTTCACCATCACGGCTGAGTAACCGGCAAACCAGGGATCATCGTTGACGAATGATTCCAACATTCCCTCCCCAGCGAAGAGTAAGAACTCGCCGTTATCAGGAATCGCAGCGCAATCGTCGCCAATTTTGATCGCACCGGCGAGCGGTTGCGCCGGAGCATAAGCGCGGGTGATGGCCAGCTTGTCACCAACGCCGGCCTGAGTCTTAAGGAAGGTGGTCAGAGATGAAAGCGTCGCTGGGTCAGAATTCATAGTGGAGTTCTGCCGTCGACCGTTTCATGGAGCGCTGCCTCGCTTGCGAGGCCGACTGGGTCTAAGCAAAACCAAATTTGATCTGTCTCTGTATCGTGGATTTGCGGCGGTTCTCTGACCAAAGATCCATAAATTGCACACGTTAAA
>Ga0210386_10003152_pt1 | contig 13890 bp, 15 predicted proteins | sample IncBWH32OmetaG_FD_160091 | JGI IMG/M metagenome (GOLD analysis project Ga0210386, IMG submission 160091) | Forest soil microbial communities from Barre Woods Harvard Forest LTER site, Petersham, Massachusetts, United States - Inc-BW-H-32-O ... | reverse complement strand
GCGTCAGCTAGCCTCCGCCAGCAGCGAGAGCTGCCGCGGCGGGGCCTCGACCTGGCTCTGGTCGGTGAGGTTGGTCGGATAGTCGCCGGTGAAGCAATGGTCGGCGAATTTGGGGTTGGCGGGGTCGCGGCCGGGATAGCCCATGGCGCGGTAGACGCCGTCGATCGACAGGAAGGCCAGCGAATCCGCGCCGATGATCTCGCGCATTTCCTCCATCGAATGGGTCGCGGCGAGCAGACCGCCGCGGTCGGGCAGGTCGATGCCGTAATAGTCGGGATAGAGGATCGGCGGCGAGGCCAGGCGGAAATGCACCTCGCGGGCGCCGGCGTCGCGCATCATGCGCACGATTTTCTTGGAGGTGGTGCCGCGCACCAGCGAGTCGTCGATCAGGATGATGCGCTTGCCTTCGATCGCAATCCGGTTGGCCGAATGCTTCATGCGCACGCCGGATTCGCGGATCGCCTGGGTCGGCTGGATGAAGGTGCGGCCCACATAGTGGTTGCGGATAATGCCGAGCTCGAACGGCACGCCGGAATGCTGGGCATAGCCGACCGCGGCGGGCACGCCGGAGTCCGGCACCGGCACCACGACGTCGACATCGACATGGCTTTCGCGGGCGAGCTGCGCGCCGAAATTCTTGCGCACCTCATAGACCGAGCGGCCATGCACGATGGAGTCCGGCCTGGAGAAATAGATGTATTCGAAGATGCAGGGCCGCGGCGGTTTGTGCGGGAACGGCTTGTAGGTCTGGACGCCGTTGTCGTCGAACACGATGACTTCGCCGGGATCGATGTCGCGGACAAACTTGGCGCCGATGATGTCGAGCGCGCAGGTCTCCGACGTCAGGATCGGGCAACCGTCGAGCTCGCCCAGCACCAGCGGGCGGATGCCGAGCGGATCGCGAGCACCGATCAGCTTCTTGTTGGTCATCGACACCAGCGCATAGGCGCCCTCGATGGTGCGCAGGGCCTCGATGAAACGCTCGATGAAGCGGGGCCGCCGGGATTGCGCGACCAGGTGCAGGATCACTTCGGTATCGGTGGTCGACTGCATCATCGCGCCGCCCCGCACCAGTTCGCGGCGGAGCGACAGGCCGTTGGTGAGGTTGCCGTTATGGCCGACCGCAAAGCCGCCGGCGTTGAGCTCGGCGAACAGCGGCTGCACATTGCGCAGGATGGTGGCGCCGGTGGTGGAATAGCGGACGTGGCCGACGGCGACCGTGCCGGGCAGGCGTTCGATCACCTCGCGGCGGGAAAAGGTGTCGCCGACCAGGCCAAGCCTGCGCTCGCTGTGGAAACGGGTGCCGTCATAGGAGACGATGCCGGCGGCTTCCTGGCCGCGATGCTGGAGGGCGTGCAGGCCGAGCGCCGTGATCGCGGATGCATCGGGGTGGCCGAAAATGCCGAACACGCCGCACTCTTCGCGTAGCGTGTCCCCTTCGAGGTCGTCCTGTGTTTCGATCGCAGCCTGCCCCAGCTTCAGATCGAGTTGGGCGTCATCGGAGGGGTTATGCATCTCGTCCACTGCGCCTCTCTGCGTTGGCTTCGCTCATTTGGCCGCGGGTTTCTCGATCAGCTTTTTCATGCCGTCGCGCTGGGACCGCGTGTAGCCATCGTTGGCTGACGATGGATCAGCCTCTGATTGATCGTCGTCCAATTTCTTCTTGGACATCCTGTTCTCGAGGCTCTCAAGCAGGTTGTCTGGCAACATGGACTTCATCCACTCGCCGCTCTCTGTCAGGACCACCAGCGATTTTGCCTTCGTTATCGAATCCGGACGTTGCTTTTCGGAGACCCAAAAGATCACAAATTGAAAGGCAACCACGATGATCAAATAGCCTCTTGCGAGGCCGAAAAGGAATCCCAGAGTGCGATCAAGTGCGCCGATTCGCGAGTCCAAAACGCTGTCCGACATCTTCACCGTGAAAATCGACACGATCACCAGAGTTGCGATGAAGATGCATAGAGCCACCGCAGCCTTGGAGGCCATTTCATTCTTTATCCACTCCTGCGCCGGCACGGCAACTCGAGGATAAGCCGTAAAGACATACACTGTCACCGCGGCAGCCGCAGCCCAAGCGGCAATTGCCAGAATCTCACGCATAAAGCCGCGTACCAAGGCGAGCAGGCCCGATATAAGCATCGTTATGATTAAGACAAGGTCAAGGATTGTGGGCATGGGCTCTACTATGACCGCTTCTCGGTTCCAAACTGCTGCGCGGCATCCAGCATCGTCTTAGCTGAGGGGGGAGGCCCAGCAAAGCAGGATTTTCCCGTTATCCGACGTGTTGCCCGGCCGCGGTCGAGAATCATTCCCAGTGTTGCCGGATACTACCAAAAGGCCTGAAGATCACCTCGCGGAAAACAGTAGTTCCGTCGATCAGGACCGGGCTTTTGAGCGCTCGTTTTCGCCTGCGGATGCATCGGGAAAACCGCCAAAACGGACGCATTCGAACGGTCTCTTTGCCGCCGTCGGCCATCGCGCATCGAAGCGTCTGCGCTGGCGGATGGCGTGCGGTCAGACGTGCTCGATGTCCATGCCTGCCTAACCGTCCTGGCGGCGGAATCTCGCCGGTGTGGCATTTTTCTCCGGCGGAGCGGCTTCGCGGTTTTGTTTGGGGTTGCCGCGCGCGGCAATCTCCGCGACCAGGGTGGTGAGCCCGCCGATGGTATTGAGCGACAGCCCGGCATCGCCCGAAACCTCGCCGCGCGCCGATTCCGGCAGCACGGCGCGGCCGAAGCCGAGCTTCGCAGCCTCTTTCAGGCGTGCCGCGGTCTGGGCCACCGGGCGCACCGCGCCGGAGAGCGAAATCTCGCCGAAATAGACCGCGTCCGTCGGCAAGGGAGCATTCACCAGCGAGGAGACCAGCGCGGCGGCGGCGGCCATATCCGCGGCCGGCTCCTGGATACGCAGGCCACCGGCGACATTGAGATAGACGTCATGGCCGGAGAGTTTTACCCCGCAATGGGCTTCCAGTACCGCCAGCACCATCGACAGCCGGCTCGGGTCCCAGCCGACCACGGCCCGCCGCGGCGTGCCGAGCGAGGTCGGCGCTACCAGCGCCTGCAATTCAACCAGAACAGGGCGGGTGCCCTCGATGCCGGCGAACACCGCCGTGCCCGGCGTGCCCAGATCGCGCTCGGACAGAAACAGTTCGGAGGGGTTGGAGACTTCGCGCAGGCCGAGGCCCGTCATCTCGAACACGCCGATCTCGTCGGTCGGCCCGAACCGGTTCTTGACCGCGCGCAGGATGCGGAATTGCTGCGAACCCTCGCCCTCGAAGGACAGCACCGCATCGACCATGTGCTCGACCACGCGGGGGCCGGCGATCTGGCCGTCCTTGGTGACATGGCCGACCAGGATGATGGCTGCGCCCGACTTCTTGGCGAAACGAATAAGGGCCTGCGCGGAGGCGCGGACCTGCGTGACGGTGCCCGGCGCGGATTCGACCGTGTCGGTCCACATGGTCTGGATCGAGTCGATCACGATCAGCCGCGGCACGGTGCCTTCGGAAAGGGTTGAGACGATATCCTCAACCGATGTCTCAGCGGCGAGCTGTACCGGCGCGTCAGCCAGCCCCAAGCGCTCGGCGCGGAGCCGCACCTGCGCGATCGCCTCTTCGCCGGAGATATAGACCGCGCGATGGCCGGCGCGGGCGAGCATGCTGGTCGCCTGGGTCAACAGCGTCGACTTGCCGATGCCGGGATCGCCGCCGACGAGCAGCACCGAGCCGCGGACAAAGCCGCCGCCGGTGACGCGGTCGAGCTCGGTCATGCCGGAAGAGAGGCGCGGGGCGTCCTGGCTTTTGCCGGCAAGGCTCTCCAGCGCAAAAGTGCGCCCCTTGCGTCTGGCGCGGACCGACACCGGGACGCTGCCGGTGGTGTCTTCTTCCGCCAGCGTATTCCACTCGCCGCAGGACTCGCACTTGCCCTGCCAGCGGTTATACGCCGCGCCGCAGTTCTGGCAGACAAAGGAGAGGGTGGATTTGGCCATCTCTAAAGGTTGAGTCGTCCGCTTGATCGAATGTGCCGCGCTCTTTAGCACGGAAAGCTCCGCCCGAGCGACACGCCAAAAACCGGTCAACCCTGCCTTCGAAAAATTGCGGAGCGACGTGTTCTACCCTGGAGCACGAATGCGCCAGGTGCGCGCCTCCGGCATCTCTCAGCTTGAGATGACGGCCCTCGCGGATGTGGCAGGCCGCGCAGAGGCCAATAGCCGTCATCCCGGCTGCGACGGCGCCACCCGCGCTATTTTCGATAACAAAACATCGATCCGGTCTTATGCGCATTTTGCTGGCGGCAAACAGAAAGAAGCTTTGCCTATTTCCGTCAGATGCGTTCGGGATCTGGAGAAGGTGGCGCGCTGAAGTTCGCTGGAAAATCTGGAGGCAACGGTTTTCGCGTCGCCGCCTCAATCTCAGCCACTACATCGTCCCATTCGACGGCCCGAATAGCGCGCGAGACGCCCGGCCGCGCCCCTCGATCGCTTTGGCTTCGCTTGAGCCAGCGCGAACTGTCATTGATGCAGACATTTTCGGGTATTTTCCAAATATTGCCAGCCTCGGTTGTGTCGGGGTATGATGGTGGCCGGGGAAATGGGGGGATCCTGTTCGCGTCAGGGATGGGACGCCCTTGATTTCGCTCCGCTGTGCGACGCCAATGGACGCCGAGCGACTGTTCGCTTGGCGCAACGATGCGCTGACCCGCCAGAACTCGCGGAACACGGACGAGGTGCCTTGGGATACGCATGTCTCATGGCTCCTCGACTCGCTGGCGCGTGAGGACCGGCTGCTCTTGATCGGCGAATACGAAGGCGTGGCCATGGGAACCGTCCGGTTCGACCGCCGGGGCAGCCATCAGGAGGCGTCCTGGACCGCCGCCCCGGAAATGCGCTGCAAGGGACTTGCCAAGCAGATGGTGGTGACCGCCCGCCGCCTGATTCCCGCCAACATCGTCGCCGAGATCCGCGTCGACAACGCGCCTTCCATCAAGATCTCGGAAGCCTGCGGCTTTACCTGCGTCGGCAGCCACGACGATTTCTGCACGTGGCACCGCGCAAGCGTCTACTGAGACGCTGGCTAGTCTAGCGCCATCCCTGCGGGCCGCACTGCACTCATGAAGTCATCGCCGTCCATAACAGCGACCGGCGGCGGCATCCTTACGAAGCGATCCTCAACCCGGAACATGCGCCACCGGTGGGCAAAATGAACTTCAGGTTGTGATGTAGCTCACATTGACGCCGTCCGATTCCTGCAAGGCTGATGTGGTCCAACAGGATTTTGGCTGGTTATGGCGATCAGCGATTTTACCAGCATCAGTGCTGGTCGCCCTGTGAACGGAGGCCGCAATCATGGAGCAGGCACGCACTTTTCTAACTACGTATTTGAGCTGGGTAAAGCCGAGCACATTTGCTTTGCTTGTTGGCGTGGTGACCACGATCAGCACAGTGATCGGCGCCACAAGCAATGCCGTTCCGGTGGTCCTGAAAACGCTCAATCTTCCTGATTGCTTCACCTATGCGAATGTCTATCGCGGCACGCAGAGCGACTTCGTAAAAGAAGGCGCCGTTTGGCGTGAATATGCACCCGACGCCATCGCATACGATTACGAATTCAGGGAAGTCCGGCGCACGCGAGACGAAATCCTGTTGCGCAATCTGACGCGCAGGGAGGGGGCAACGGATTGGGCGACTTTGGTTGTTCACCTCCCGGTCTGCGGAGGGACCGCTAGGTTGAGCGAAGGGCTGCCCGAGCGCTGGACGGATCTGGAAGAAGTCTGGCGAGCGTCGCGCCGGGGCTGACACCGAGCCGCACACGCCGCCGCCGGTGACGCTCACCCGGCAATTGCGCTTCACGAGGTCATTGCCGTCCACAGCATGGCGACGCCTGCCGCGAGCATGATCGCGTCCATGATGATCCGGAACGCCTCGGGCTTTAGATGCAGCACGAAGCGCTTGGCGGCGAAGGCGCCGAACATCAGCGAGGAGCCGGCGATCAGGCCTTTCACAACGAGGTCGGTAGTCAGTGCGCCGAAGCGTTCGAAGGTCACGGATTTCGAGAGATAGAGTCCGAGGGAGCTCGCTGCTTCCGTTGCCAGGAACGCGCCCTTGGCGAGGCCGTAGAACAGGAACAGTGGCACGCTGAGCGGCCCGGTCGAGACCACGATGCCGGTGAGATAGCCGATGATCGCGCCGCCGATGGCGAGATGCCCGAGCTTGGCCTTCAGCTCGTGCCGCGCCAGCCAATGCCGCACCGGCACCATCGCAATCAGGAAGACGCCGATCGAGATATCGACGGCATGCGAGGGCAGCGCCAGCAGCGTGCGTGCGCCAAGCGCTGCGGCGGGAATGCCTGTGACCGAGTAGGCGGCGCACGCACGCCAATCGACTTCGCGCCACCAGGCGAGGATGCGCGAGAGATTGGCCAGCACCGCGGCGACCGCCATGATCGGCACCGCTTGCTTCGGCCCGTATTCATAGACGAGCACCGGCATCAGCATGATCGACGAGCCGGTGCCGACAATGCCGGAGATGGTGCCGGCGATCAGGCCGACGATGAGGACGAACAGGAAGCCCAAGACTGTCTCCCGCCCGTCATTGCGAGGAGCGGAGCGACGAAGCAATCCAGACTGTTTCCGAGGAGGCAGTCTGGATTGCTTCCGCCTTCGCTCTTGAGCTACGGCGGACACGTCGCTTCGCTCGCAATGACGAAGCTTGAGGCCCTTGGTTAACCGTCTCTTTCCACAAAAGCAAAGATGCGACCGGCTTCTCGGCCCGATCCTTAGAATTTGAGGCGTATTCGTTTCAATCCACGCATCAAAGAATTTGAGCAAAAGCGATGAGAAACGAGCACTCCTTTTCCGCCCTCGACCGCCATGCGGTCCTGACCGGTTCCGACGACGGCTATCCCTGGTATGCGAGCCAGATGCTGGCATTGGAAGCCGGCGAGGTCATGCGGCTGCGGGTGGAAAAGTTCGCCCATGGCGACGCTGACTGCGAGCAGGAAGCCTGCCTGATGGTGACCGAGAAGGTTTTTGCCGCCTTCGAGGCCGGCGCGAGTTTCCTTGCGGGCAAGCCTGTTGCAGCGATCATCGAGCGCTATCGCGAGCACGTCGCGGCCAACGCGAAGCGTCTCACCCCGGCCCAATAAACACCGCGCTGTGGCCTGCTGCTGACATCATGTTGGCAGCAGGCGGCTGCTATGCGCGCGGCTCGCGACATCAAGCGGAGGAGGGCTCATCGTGACGATCAAGGGAAGCTGCCATTGCGGCAGGACGCAATTCGAGGTGAGCGAGGCGCCCAGTGACGTGACGCGCTGCACCTGCTCCTTCTGCTCCAAGCGCGGCGCGCTGTGGGCCTATTACAAGCCGGCGGATTTTCGTCTGCTCTCGCCGCCTGAAAATGTCTCGACCTATCGCTGGGGCAGCAAGACGGTCAAACACCATTTTTGCGCGGAATGCGGCTGCGGCACCTATTCGGAATCGCCTGACTGGTCGACCGGCAAGCCCGATTTCGAGAACATGAAGATCGGCGTCAACGCCTGGCTGTTTGACGATTTCGATCCCGACAAGCATCCGGTGACCGTGATCGATGGCAAGAACCTCTGGTGATCATCTTTGCGTGTGATCTCGTCGGAAAACCGCTACACACTTTTCCGGATCATGCGTCCTTCAACACGACCCACGCCGGCGCGTGGTCGCTCGCACCTTCCTCGCCGCGCACGTCGCGATCGACACCGGCTTTGGAGAGGCGCGGCGCCAGCACGGGGCTGATCAGGAGATGGTCGAGCCGCAGGCCCGCGTCACGCTGCCAGCGGTTGCGCTTGTAGTCCCAGAAGGTGAACATCGGCTTGGACGGATGTTTGGTCCGGATCGCGTCGGTCCAGCCTTGCGCGACGAGCGAGGCAAAGGCGGTTCGGCTTTTCGGCTGGATCAGCGCATCCTTGTCCCACGATTTGGTGGGATAGATATCTGATGGCGTCGGCGCGACGTTGTAGTCGCCGGCGAGGACGACCGGCAGATCCTGTTTCAGGAATTTCGCGGCATGCCGGCGCAGCCGCGCGAACCAGTCCAGCTTATAGTCGAATTTCGGCCCGGGCTGCGGATTGCCGTTCGGCAGATAAAGGCAGGCGATGATGACGCCTGAGATCGCGGCCTCGATATAGCGCGCGTCGTGGTCGCTGCGGTCGCCGGGGAGCGCATTGCGGATCAGGACCGGCTCGGCCTTGCGCGACAGGATGGCGACGCCGTTCCAGGTCTTCTGTCCGCGCCAGACGGCGTGATAGCCGGCCTTCTCGATCGCAACACGCGGAAATTCATTGTCCGCAGCCTTCAATTCCTGCAGGCAAACGACGTCAGGCTTTGCCGCGCGCAACCAGCGCAGCAGGTTGGGCAGCCGCCGGTTGATATTGTTGATGTTGAAGGTCGCGATCTTCATCCGGTGAAGAGATTATCGAAGTCGCGAGGTGAGGGAACGATCAATCCGAAGCGGAGGCAATGCTCTCGGCGGTCTTTTCCGGGGTAGTGGCTGCAATCGGCGGCGGCGCGCTGCCGCCTTTGTAAATTCGCGCATAACGCCGGCCGAGGCTGGTCAGCACCTCATAGCCGATGGTGCCGAAATGATGCGCGAGCTCGTCGACGGTGATGCCTTCGCCGATCAGCGTCACCATGTGGCCGCGCCGCGCCGCATTCGCCGGCAGGTCGGTGATGTCGACGGCGATCAGGTCCATCGAGATGCGCCCCGCCACCGGGCAGCGCTTGCCGGCCACCATCACCTCCGCGCCGCGCGTTCCGTCATTGGCACTGGCCGCACGGAAATAACCGTCAGCATAGCCGGCGGAGACGATCGCCAGTTTCGTCGGCCGCCGCGCGGTCCAGGTCCCGCCATAGCCCACGGTTTCGCCGCGCTCTACATTGCGGATCTGGATGATGCGCGCCTTCAATTCGACGACGCCCTGCATCGGGTTGTCGGCCTCCGGCGTCGGATTGACGCCATAGAGCGCCGCCCCCGGCCGCACCATGTCGAACTGGAATTGTGCGCCGAGATAGATGCCCGATGAGTTCGACAGCGACGCCTGCACATTGGTGAAGTGGCTCGCGATCTCGCGGAAGGCCGTGAGCTGTTTGGCGTTGGTCTGGTTATTGACGAGCTCGGCCGAGACAAGGTGGCTCATGACCAGCGTGATGCCGTGATCACCGGCATTGATGCGCGGAATGATGCCCTGCGCTTCCGTGACCGTCAGCCCGAGCCGGTTCATGCCGGTGTCGATATGGATGGCCGCACCGCCGTTCCAGCCCGAACGGCGACAGAACACGTCCCATTCGGCGAGTTCGTTGAGATCGCCGATCACCGGCTTGCAGTCGATCTGGGCGTAAATATCGCCGGTGTTCTGGAAAAAGCCGTCGAGCGCATAGATCGTCGCCTGGGGCAGGGCGGTGCGGACGATACGTGCTTCATCCAGCGTAGCGACAAAGAAGGTCTTGCAGCCGGCGCCTGCGAGCGCCTTCGACACTTCGACGGCGCCGCAGCCATAGGCGTCGGCCTTGACGACGCCGGCGCATTCGGCCGGCACCGCCGTCTTCTCGAGCTTGCGCCAGTTCGCGACGATGGCGTCGAGATCGATGGTGAGCACGCCGGTCGCGGTGGCGAGCGCCGCGGCCTGGTTCGCTTCGGGCGACAGCAAGGTTCCAGCCAACGCCGGATTGGGATCGGAAATGATGTTCATGACCCCGCCAGCTTAAGGGGCGCGCTCGGTTCCTTCAACCGCGCGGAACCCTCCGGGGGGACTATCAATAAGGCCGATCCGGCGATTGGCCGTCCGCCGCAAGGTCCCCGAACCGCGTGACCGACGCCTCGAAGGAGAGTTCGACGGTGCCGGTCGGGCCGTGGCGCTGCTTGCCGATGATCACTTCGGCCTTGCCATGGGCAAAACCCATCTCGGTCTGCCATTTCTCGTGCTCGGGTGTGCCCGGACGCGGCTCCTTGTTGGCGAGGTAATATTCCTCGCGATAGACGAACAGCACGACGTCGGCGTCCTGCTCGATCGAGCCGGATTCACGCAAGTCCGAGAGCTGCGGACGCTTGTCGTCGCGGCTTTCGACCTGGCGCGACAACTGCGACAGCGCGATGACGGGCACGTTGAGCTCCTTGGCCAGCGCCTTCAGGCTGGTCGTGATCTCGGTGATTTCCTGCACGCGGTTGTCGCTGCGCTTGCCGGATCCCGTCAGCAGCTGGATGTAGTCGATCACGATGAGATCGAGACCCTTTTGCCGCTTCAGGCGCCTGGCGCGCGCCATCAATTGCGCGATCGACAGGCCGCCGGTTTCGTCGACATAGAACGGCAGCGACTGCAGCTCGATCGAGCATTCGCGAATCTTCTCGAAATCGAGCTCGCTGATGCCGCCACGGCGGATATGGCTGGATGGAATGCCGCTGCGCTCGGCGAGAATACGGGTGGCGAGCTGCTCGCCGCTCATTTCGCAGGAGAAGAAGCCTACGCAACCGCCATTGAGGGCCTTGGTCGTGCCATCCGCCTGCAAATCGGGCACGTAGGCGCGGGCGATGTTGTAGGCGATGTTGGTGGCGAGCGAGGTCTTGCCCATGCCGGGGCGGCCGGCAACGATGATCAAGTCGGACGGCTGCAGGCCGCCCATCTTGGTATCGAGGTCGCGCAGACCCGTGGCGATGCCTGACAATTTTCCGTCGCGCTGGAAGGCCTTGGCGGCCATATCGACAGCGATGGTGAGCGCCTGCGAGAATTTCTGGAAGCCGCCGTCATAACGGCCGGACTCGGCCAGCTCATAGAGCCGGCGCTCGGCGTCTTCGATCTGCGCCCGCGGCAGGAAATCTACCGGCGCGTCATAGGCGACGTTGACCATCTCCTCGCCGATCCCGATCAGGTCGCGTCGCAGCGACAGGTCGTAGATGGTGCGGCCATAGTCCTGCGCGTTGATGATGGTGGTCGCTTCCGCGGCCAGGCGGGCGAGGTACTGACTTACGGTCATGCCGCCGAGATCAGCTTCGGTGACGAAGGTCTTCAGCGTGACCGGATTGGCGATCTTGCCCATGCGAATGAGACTGCTGGTCGTCTCATAGATCTCCTGATGCACCCCTAAGAAGAAGTGCTTGGCCTGCAGAAAGTCTGACACCCGGTAGAACGCGTCATTGTTCACCAGGATCGCGCCCAGAAGACCCTGTTCCGCCTCGATATTGTGCGGCGCACTCCGATAGGCAGGGGCATTAGCGTCGGGGGCGAGCTTGCGGACGTTCGAATCGGGTTGGGCCATTTTTGTATTGAGCTTCTGGTTATTGGGGGCGTGGGGGCGGCGATAAAGCGCCTCTTCGAGGCACGGCGGTAGCGCCGACTCGCCTTATGCCCGATTCACACAAACTCATTGTGTGAATCCTCGTTCGGCGGCTGTCAACGCTTGACGGCTTCAGGCTGAAATCTGGCCGCACCCCGGCGGCTTCACGGGAAGTTCAGGCGAATTTTCGGAAGCGAGCCTGAACCTGATTCCGTTGTGCGCATACCCAACAAGATAGCGCAGCGCGTTCCGCTCGCGGACCTCTCTTGGCTCAGTCTTGGCTCAGGTCAGGAGCAGGTAGGCAAAAGCGAGCAGGGCGGCGCCTACGCCGGTGGCGATCAGGACGTAGTCGGTTCTCAGACCGCTTTGGACGTCGAATGAGGATGGGTCGTCTAGCTTGGCCATGAAGTGGCTTTAAGCCAGGGGAACCAAGGGCTTTGTGAAGTAGTTCACAAGGTGAGGGATTTCTTTTCGGCAGCCTGGATGGTCAGGCTGGAACTGGGACAGACGATGGGTCAGCGGCTTGAACAATGGCATGGCGGAGACGGCGAACGGCTATGGCTGTCGCTGCTCGTTGCCGCCATGGAAGAGGCGTCGCGCCCGGAAATCCGCTCAAAGCCGTGCGAGAGCGCCATCCTGCACGCATGTCATGAGCAACTGGCCCAGCCCGCCACGGGCTGCGGCTGCGCGCCTCTGATGATCCGCCACTAGTTTTTGCCGGAAATCACCGTGAGTATGTCGTCCGTGAGGCTTGCCGCGGCGGATAAATCGACTCCGAAAACCACGCAACAAGCTATCCATCGAACTCCCCGCGCGCGCGATCGAGGACGATGCTAGCCGCCACACTGCATCGACACGGCACCAAGCGGTCGGGTTCCTCATTCGAATGGTTTTGATCGGTCCAAAGTCGGCTGGATTTGATCGGAATTTGTCGGTGAAGTTCCGCTATTGCCTTGTAGACAAAGCGGATATTTCAAAATATCGCGTTCACGTAGTTGCGTTGGCTGCGCACGCTTCCATTCGCATCATAATCGGCTAAAAGTGTGCGCCGCTGGCGCGAGGGGCCCGAATCCGGTTCGCGCCGGACACGCATTTTTGGGGAAGTTTTGAGAATGACGAGCCGAGCGCTCATTCTGGCGGCGGTACTGCTTCTAGTCGGCTCCTTCACTGCGGGGCCGGCGCTCGCGCAGGAAAACCTCGATGCCGGCAAATCTGCTTCCCAGGTTTTCGCCGGCACCTGCACCGCCTGCCACAAGAGCCCGCGTGGCCTGTTGAAGACGGTGTCGCCGTCCTCGCTACCCGGCTTCCTGCGTCAGCACTATACGACGAGCCCCAACATGGCGGGCGCGCTGGCTTCCTATCTTGTCTCCAACGGCGCGACCGATACTCGCGCGGGCGGGGACGCTCCGAAGGGTGCCAAGGAAGCAAAGGAAGGCGCCAAGCAAAAAGAAGGCGCCAAAGAGGGTGCCAAGGAAGGCGCACGGCAGGAGGCCAAGCAAGAGGCGCGGCCGGTCGAGCAACTCGACCGCTGGGGCCACCGCATCCATTCCGGCGGTGCTTCACCGGAAGCTGCCGCTCCTGCCGAGGAGCCAAAGCCTGAAGCGCCAAAGCCTGAAGCCGAGTCAGCGGCTCCGGCCCAGGCTGCAATCGACCACGGCAAGATGTCGCCCAAGCAGAAGCTGAGCAAGCGCGGCAAGCCGGGCGAGGCGCTGCCGAAGGAAGAGCCCGCCGCTGGTGGCGAACCCAAGAGCGAACCCAAGGGCGGCGAGACCGCGACCAGAGAAGAAGCCAAACCCGAGAGCAAGCCAGAGGCCGCCAAGCCCGCGGAGGAAGGTCGCTCGCAGTCGGCCAAGATCGAGCAGCCAGCTGAGGCTCCCGCGGTGCGGCCCGATCCGGTTCCGCCGGTAACGCCGGCCGCACCGGCTGCCACCAGCACTCCGGCCGCTGCCGCACCGCCGACTGCCGCACCAGCCAAGCCTGCGCCAGCCCAGGCTACTGCTTCGCCAGCGCCGGTGACGGAAATGGCCGTACCGTTGCCGGCCGCTGCGGTGCCAGCGCCGCCAGCGCCCGCGGTGGCGGCTTCTGCGCCGCCGCAGCCTCCCGTGGCGCCCGCAGGGCCACCGGTGCCGCCGATCTCCCAATAGTTCAATAAAAAAGCCCGGCTCGCGAGCCGGGCTTTTTCTTTGGCGCGTGAGCGCGTCTTACTTTTCGGCGGCAGCTTCGGCCGCGGCCGGCTGCTCGTCATCGTCGTGCTGGGCTTCCGGATCGAAGAACTCGCCGGCGGCGGCGAGCGCCTCGGCGGCGGCGTCCTGATCTTCCTGACGGGTCGAGATGTCCTCGCCGCGCTTGATGCGCTCGGCCTCGTCGGCGCTGCGGGCAACGGTCACGGTGATGGTGGCCTCGACCTCCGGATGGACGGCGATGGTCACCTTCTGCTGGCCGATGGTCTTGATCGGCGCGTCGAGCCAGACCTGCGGACGAGTGACGTGGACCTTCTCGGCTTCCAGCCCGGCGACGATGTCGCGCACCGTGACGGAACCGAAGAGCTGGCCGGTTTCTGAGGCCTGTCGGATGATCATGATGTCGATCC
>Ga0210386_10003151_pt1 | contig 13891 bp, 17 predicted proteins | sample IncBWH32OmetaG_FD_160091 | JGI IMG/M metagenome (GOLD analysis project Ga0210386, IMG submission 160091) | Forest soil microbial communities from Barre Woods Harvard Forest LTER site, Petersham, Massachusetts, United States - Inc-BW-H-32-O ... | reverse complement strand
GCGGGACAGCAAGCAGAAACCAGTTAATCGTCGATCTCACTAGGGAACTGGATCGAAAGCGACCGAACTTCTGCCTGCTATCTGTCTTAGGGAGCCGCAGACATTGCGCGAGGGTAAAAACCTCAAGGGACACCTGCTCGGTTTCGTCCTCGAATCCATTGGCAGGAGCGTTCTGGAGAAGGCATTCGTAAACAGCATTAAGGGCGATTGAAGTGACGCAACCGAGCGCGGCATGAGCCGCACATCTGAGCCACGGACCGAAATAGCCACGGAAAACTCATTTGGTCATTGATCGCAGTGGTCAGAGTCTCAATTGAGGATTCAGGGCAATGCGCTCATCGACCTATTCAGATCGATCTGTGTTTTGGGCAAATGGCGTAAAGCCGGCTTCTCGGACTTGTGGACGCTCGGTGGTTAGTAAAGGTGAGGCCACATTCTCGGTTGATGCAAACCGCCATATAATGAACCAGCGGCAACGTCTCGCAATCACGAATTCACTTCCAGTAATGGAGAATTGGACCCGCGTAGCCCGAATGGCCCACTTTGTCGCGAATCGTTCCCATACCCCTACTGTCGCCAATCGGACAAATGGAAGATCGCTGAATGTTCTACTCGGGCATGAACCGACCGACGCTCTTCTTGCATCATTTCCTTAAGGTCAAATACCTCGCACCATCGTGCCGATTGCGGACGAAAAACTGCATTCAGGGAGTTATGCACATGGCTCGACTGTTCGCCGCGAAGGGTATGCCACGGCAGATCGCAGCGTTTCTGCTCCTTCTTTTGATCTCACGCGTCGCGCAACCTGCGCAGCTGAAGCAGCAGACCGTCGACGAATGGAACCGATACATCCTCGCCACCCAGGCGCAGATCGACAAACGTGTGAGTGGGCAAACCCCGTTTTTGTGGCTGGATTCCATGCCCGACGGCAGCAGCCGAGCGCGTAACGGAGAGATCGTCGTCGCGCCATTCGAGGAACCCACGCCGAAGCACGTCTCTGGCGGACTGGTTCATCACTGGATCGGGGCAGCTTTTATACCCGGCGCGAAGATGAAAGACGTTCTCATCGTCGTGCGAGATTATGCGCAGTACAAAGACTTCTACGCGCCCTCCGTGATTGCATCCGCATTGACTACTGAGAAGCCCCCGCCGATAGGTGAAGCTGATCGGTTTGTCTTGCGTTTACGCAATCAGTCCCTCGTATCGAAGGCCGCTCTCGACGCAACCTATACGGCGACTTATGTTCAGCTCGATCCGAAACGGACATATGCGGTCGCGCATACTACCCGGGTGCAGGAGATCGATCATTTCGGTGAGGCTTCGCAGCGTACCTTGCCGCCAGGCGAGGGCAACGGATATATCTGGCAACTTTATGCGACAACCCGTTTTGTCGAGCAGGATGGCGGCGTCTACATTGAAGCCGAAGGGATCGCGTTGAGCCGGGATATCCCCGTGGCTGCCCGCTGGTTTGTGGACCCAATCGTCCGCCGCGTATCTCGAGACGCGCTGCACACCTCCCTCACGCAGACTGTCCAGGCCGTAAACAAATACGTAGCAAGCGGGAAAGGCCGGTAAGCTCACGGCCCATGCAACTTCCAGCATTGGAAGGTCGAATTGCTGCCCGCCAGTTTTGCCCGCGCTACTGGCTAGCGGGCTGACTAACGTGACAGCCCTGATGTCTCGATTTTGTAGGTGCCGTAATCAATCGTGAGGTTGGCAATCCCCCGAATCGCATCACGGTATCGCTCTCATTCCTCAATGGAGGCCAGAAGGGGACACCTCACGAAACGGAATTTTATGTAGTGCGCCGGGAGACCGGCAAGGAGAAGATGGTGCAAGTCCATTACGGTGAAGGTATTGCGAACCACACCGGAATCCGATCTCGGCGCCGAGGCGTTTGGGAGCGACAGCCACTCGAGCATGGTCTGGGAGCTGGCCTCGAACAGCAGATCGAAGAATGGTTTGGGCGCAGTGAGCGCCAGTGGGTTCAGCTCGTGGAGCAGGGTGAAGACAACGTGAAAGTAGTGGGTGTTGCGGAGGTCGCGTTGCTGGGCTTCGAGCCATCGCCGGCGGGCCCGCGCCTGGCACTTGTGACAGCACCGTGAGCGGCAGAGTTGTAGGAGATGGGTGCTTCGAACTGGCAGTTGACACACTTGTCCTTGTGTCCGCCGAGAGCTGCGGTGCGGCAGCGCGATACAGCACGAAATGCCTTCAGCACCAGGTAGCTGAGGATGGCCTTGAAGCGTCCCAGAAACTGCCTGCCCTTTGCGCGGACGATGTCGGCGATCTTCAGCCGGGCGATCTCGGCGCGGTTCATGCCTGTACCGTAGAGAACCATGAGCAGGTGCGCTGGAACAGACTACTGCTGGCATCGATCAGACGTGCCACTTCCTGCCGGCCCAGGAATGAACTTACCTGAAACCCCGTTAATGAAATGGTCCGCCGCTTGATCTTCGAGAGAGTCGTAGAGGATCGTGTTGGCAGGTTCAAGGAGGGACTATCGACATGCAGATTCATTCGGTTGGTATCGATCTTGGCAAGACCACCCTTCACCTTGTAGCCCTGAGCGCAGCTGGCAAGGTGCTGTTGCGGAAGAAGTTTACGCAGAAGCAGCTTATTGCCTTCACAGCCAACATACAGATCTCTTTGATCGGGATGGAGGCATGTTCGGGGGCTCACTTCCTTGGGCGCGCGTTGCAAGAGCAAGGCCACGATGTCAAGCTGATCCCAGCTCAGTTCGTGAAGCCATTTGTGAAGTCCAACAAGAACGACTTTCTTGATGCCGAGGCGATTGCTGAAGTTGTCGACCGGCAGAACATGCGCTTCGTTCCGATCAAGACAGACGACCAGCTGGATCTGCAGGCTCTTCATCGCGTCCGGGATCGTCTCATCGCACGACGAACGTCCGTCATCAACCAGCTGCGAGCCTTCCTGCTCGAGCGCGGCATGACCTTCGCGAAGACGCCAGCCAAGCTCAAAGTAGCGATGCCCGAGATCCTCGAGAACGTTGACGCGAACCTGACACCACGCATGCGCACCCTCGTCAGCCTTCTCTGGAACGAGTGGAAGGATCTTGAACAGCAGATCGTCGCGATGAACGAGGAGGTGGAACAGATCGCCTCCGCCGACCCAGCCTGCCGGCGTCTCAGACAGATCCCCGGTATCGGCCCATTGGTCGCAACCGCGATCGTGGCCGCGATTGGCAACGGCGCAGCCTTCCATAAGGGCCGTGAGTTCGCATCCTGGCTGGGGCTTGTGCCAAGACAGCACTCGACCGGGGAAAGGCGAGACTGTTCGGCATCAGCAAGCGCGGTAACAGATACCTGCGCAAGATCCTTGTGCACGGTGCTCGATCCGCCGTTCTCCGCGTCAAGCGAGAACGATCCCCGTTCGGCACATGGCTCGATGCCCTGGAGCTGCGGGCGCCGATCAACGTGGTCATCACCGCGGCAGCCAACAAGCTCGCCCGTATCGCATGGGCGGTTCTATCCAGCGGACAAGAGTATCGCCCAGCGACACGCGCCATGCCTGCCTGACTAGGCGACGACCTCAACTTACCGCTCTCACCAAGGTCTGCACTGGATAGCTAAGACGAACGAACACCTCCCAACGGCGTTCTCGCAACCTGCTCCCGAAAATGGTCTTCTATGACCGTCCCGTTTATCAGGAAGAGCACGCAGCGCAACTCCTCATGGCCAGGAGACTCTGCTCTCCACCAAAGGCCGACTACATTTGCGCAGACCTGTCGATCGCCTTACTCTGTTCGTTGCTTTTCTGCTTGCCCGCAACGCTCTGTTCCAAGCGGATCTGGTCGATCAGCTCTTAATTTCAGCGAAAAGCGGCGAGCGAGGATTCTGTTGTTGCTCGCGCAGTTCGGCAAGGAAAGCAAACCCGAGAAGGCGGTTCCCAAGATCAGACAGAAAATATTGGCTGAGATGATTGGCACGACCCGCGCCCGAGTTAATTTTTTCACGAATCGCTTCAGAAGGCAGAAGTTCCTCGAATACAACGGCGAGATTCAGGTTCACAACTCCCTCCTCAACATCTTTCTGCAGGAATAACTGTCGCGGCCTTCGGTCAAACCCATCTGCTCGCTCCTAAATGGGATCTCAGTAGTGTGCAATTGTGAACATACACGACAGTCCAGCCGAGCTAGAGTTTTCGTATCCATGCCCCTGCGCCGGACGTTTTTTGGCTCGGCCTCGCGTATGAGAGGCGCGACTCAAAGGCGGCGTTCCTTGTTCAGCAGATATCCCGACAAAATATCAGCGTACATACTGGTCACGATCTTGCTCGCACCCTGTGCGGCGGCTCAGGAGAGGAGTGCGATTCCCGCTCGGCTGATGATTCCAGACCAGACTCCCGTCAAGCTTCAACTTGCCGAAAGCGTGTCCTCTGCTCACGCACGCCCGGGAGACCACCTGGACTTCATCGTTGCGCGAGATGTGAACATTGAAGGGTTCACCGTGATTCCGGCTGGAACCGTGGCCAGCGGCTCGGTCACCGGAGTCAAGGGCAAGCGGTTCCTGGGAATCGGAGGTAACGTAGCCCTGAAACTCGATTCGGTAGAGCTGGCCAACGGCGACCGGGTCGGGTTGCACGCACGACTGAACGTAAAAGGACGCTCCCGTTTCATACTAATGGCCGCAGGGATGATCGCCACCGCACTTGTCTTCCTGCCCGCTACGCCGGTTTTCCTACTCACCCGTGGCCACGACAGCACTGTGTTGAAGAGTACGGAAATCACCGCCCATACCGACGTTGCCACATCGGTTCTGTCGGCAGGGTTACAGCATTCGCAAGAACGCTCTTCCGAGTTGGATACGATGATGAGTTATCTGCCGCCGCGTGTGTTCAATGCTGAGGGGCGCGAGGGCGACATGGTGAACCTGGTTCTTATTGGCCAAAAGGAAGACTTGCAGAATGCCTTTGAGCGTGCAGATTGGGTCAAGACTGACAAATGGAAACCGATCTTCGTCTGGCACTTGTTGTTGCATGGAACCGACGATGCAAGGATACCGATGGCCAGATTTTATCTGTTCGGGAGATTGCAGGACTACTCGTATGCCTTGCCAGAGCCGGGTGCAGTGGTTTCGCGGCGTCATCATCTTCGAATCTGGAAAACCGATCACACGATCGGTGGGACGCCCGTCTGGGTGGGTTCGGCAACCCACGACGTTGCCATTGAAGTCGCGAAGCGAGGGCGTCTGATCAACCACAGGATCGATCCCGCCGTCGATGCGGAACGTGATTTCATTGGAATCGATCTGACGAATACATCGTCGGTCAGCCGGCAAGAATATTTATATTCCGCTAATCCGATCTTTCAGTCACAAACTGTGTCCGGCCAGACCTATCACTCCGACAGCAGAATTCTTCTGTTGGAGTTGCATCCGGTTACCTCAACCAAGGCCGGCGCGATCGGTCATACATCCGCTTTACTTCGGGCGACCTCGCTGCCTATCTCAGCGCCGGCCGCGCCTCCCAGATAAGATTAGTCGTCATGCGAATACCATGACTCATCCCTCATGCCCGCCCTTTCACGCAATACAGTGCTGGCCCTGATTGGGGCGACGCTTGTGCTACATACCACCGAGGAATATTTAACCTTCCCGGCCCACCTGTCGTCTGCTAACCGATTGCTACGGTTGCTGTTACCGCCCGAGTTCTTGCAGAACCCGCAGAGCCTGAGGATCGCGCTGGTTATGGCGACAGTGCTGCCTCTCGCTGTAATCGCGTGGGCAATCCTACGTCCACGCAAGGCCCTTCTGGTATCTGTGCTCTTTCTCGAGTGCATCCTGCTGGTCAATGTAGGCTGGCACATATTCGCTGCTTGGGTCAGAGGCGGCTACGCTCCTGGAGTGATCACAGCGGTTATGATCAATCTGCCGTTCGGCGTTTACGTGCTACGAAGGGCGGTGAGGGAGAAGTGGATTCCGTCGCGAACGGTATGGCAACTGATCGCCATAGCGCTCGTGCTGCATATCGCGGCCTTGGGCAGTGTCCTGGCAGGATAAGCGAAACAAATAGGAGGTAGTTTCTGGAGTGCCCGAAAAGTCAGCTTTCTATGAGACGGTCGCCGATTGTCAATAAGGGTCGCCGTTTTTCTTTGTTGGGTAAGGCTTTGCCGTTTGCTTCGGTTGCGACGCATGTTGTTCTCCACCGAGTTTCTATTCGCACTTTGTGTAAGCCGTCCTGGCTCGGTGCCGGTTGAGGTCCGGTAGGAGAAGTCGATGCTGCCAGTTTTCGGTCGGCCTCGTTGAGGGCCCAAGCCGACACGCAGTCATCGGAACACGGGGTCGTCGCAACAAGTAAACATAATCACCTATCAACCGGCTGCAGCGTAAAAGGGAACGTATGGTTCCTGGGTCACCCAGATGCGGTGCAGCAGCACGGCCAACTTTCGAGCTACGGCAACGATAGCCCGGTTTCGGGACTGCTTGCCTCCACGCGAGGCCAGATGCAGACCCCAGTCTCTCAGGCTGGAGTCCTTTCCGTGCCGTCCGAGGACATGGTTGGCGCACTCGACGAGCAGGGATCGGAGATAGACATTCCCCGCCCTGGTGATGCCGAGCTGAGGATCTCGCTCACCGGACTGGCTGCGCCGCGGTCGGAGTCCGAGATAGCAGCCAACATCCCGACTTCGCTGGAAACGCTCTTTGCTGCCCAGCGTCAGGACATACGTCAGCGCCGTGAGCTGCCCGACGCCGTAGACCTTGATCAGAGCCTTCGTCTCCGGGTACTCGGGTTTCAGTCAGCTTCTTGATCGCCCGGTCATATGCCTTGATCTGCACGGTCATGTCGGCGATCTGCTCGAGCACCGGGCCAAGCGCCTGAACCAAACCTGGTGGTAGCACGGCATGCATCGCGAAGCACGGCGTCGAAGAAGCCGGAAGCCGATAACCGCAGGGCTTCTCCAGGCCACGAACCGCATTCACAGCTCCGATGCGCAGCCGCACGATCAGGTTGCGCGCACGGATCAGCGTCAGTCTTCCTGCTGTGCAATGGTCCGGTGCGCGATCGGCCTGAGTATCTTGGGATCGAGCCGCGCGAAACGAGCCAGCTTTTCCGCATCTACCTGATCGCTCTTCCGCTCGCTGTGCGAGATCGCCCGCAGCTCGCGCACGTTCGCGACAATCACCTCGTGGCCCATCTCCTGAAGTTGCTGGTTGATCCAGATGGAGGGGGTTCCCGCCTCCATCGCAATCCGCACTGGCGGCAGATCGGTAAACCATCGTTCGACCCCGGTCGGTGTGGTGCGAAACCGACCTAGATCACCACATCGCCTTCTTCGTTGAGCGTGCAGTAATGACTCCAGACATCGCCAAGATCGATCCCAATCGTCATCTCAATCCTGGAGCTGCTCCCTGGTACTTCCGCGATGAGGTCCTCTGTAGCTTTTTTCATCCGCATAGTGTCGCTCTTTTCAGTGCGACCGTCTCATCTCACTTCTCGGTAGCGATCCGTTGCTGACGAAACACTGTTTTTGCCATTGGTTCTCCTTGTTCATAAGAAGTGAGAACCCACCCGTTCGGGGCTGACTACAGCTTTGTGAGTTTCATCTGCTTTGCGAGTTCGGCGTCGAGCATCCTCGCAGGAAGAAGTCTGGGCAGAGTCCAGTTCTTGAAACGTTGCGGAATGACCGCGTAGCGTGCCTTCGGTTTCGCCGTGCTGAGTGCGAGGTGGACGGCTTCGCCCAAACGCTCAGGGGATAAGCCATTGGTACGTGCTTCGGTGACAATGAATGTCTGGAAGTTCTGCACCGCCTCCCAATACTCGGTCTGCTTGAACTCACTCAGGTCTTCTTTTTCGCCCTTGTCGTACATCGCCGTGTTCACGGTGCCCGGTTCAATGATCACGACGTCGATGCCAAATAACATCAGTTCTCGCCGCAGCGCGTCCGACATTCCTTCAAGACCAAATTTGGAAGCGCTATAGGCACCGAGAAGCGGGATAGCAACTTTTGCGCCGCTAGAGGTGATGTTCACGATGCGCCCGGTGGGTCCCTGCCTCTTCTTATCCGTTCCCAAAAGAGGCGCGAAGGCTTGGATTACGACAAGCGGGGAGACCATGTTGACCTCCAACTGCCGCCTGTACTCGCTGGGCCTCAGATACAGTAGCGGTCCACTCACTACAATTCCTGCATTGTTCACCAGGCCAACAAGATTCCTGTCGCCTATCATGGAGCCGACCTTCTGGGCAGCTTGAGGTACAGCGTCTGCGTCCGTAACGTCCATCATGAGAGGCACGAAGCCGTTCCCGAACTCCCTTTGCAAACGATCGGCGTCAGCTGGCTTACGTACAGAACCGAACACGCGAAATCCCTTTGAAACAAGCACCTTTGTGGTTCCCCAACCGATTCCGGTAGAGACCCCCGTGACCACGACATCTTTGCTGTTCGCCATTGCATTTCTCCTAAGATGATCACTGTTCATCTTCAACATGTACAGCGTACATCTTAGCGCGCGACATGTCAACGTGTACAGTGTTCTGTATGCCGTATCCGTCGAAAACAGACCGCCAAACCATCCTTTCTGCTGCGGTTAAGGAACTCGTTCACGGGGGTATCCGCGACTTATCGCTACGGAACATCGCTGCTTCCCTCGACCTCGCGCCCAACGCGATCTACCGTTACTTTTCAGATCGCCGGGCACTCGAAGCTACCCTAGCAAACGAAGCTGCCCGGCAGCTGGAGCTGGCGCTGAGGAAGGCAGCCGACGGGTGCGAACCGGTTACCGCAATCCGCGAGATGTCATCTGCCTACATCAAGTTCGCAAGGGACAATCGTCACCTCTACGAGGCGATGATGAGTCTCCACGCGCCAGGGCACGATGCGACCTCCCACCAAAGCCTCTGGACGTTCACTGTCGAGCAGGTGCAACGAATCGCCGGGTCCGACCGAGCTGCGCGGGCATCCGTCGCGCTTTGGGCGTTCCTACATGGAGCCGCGACGCTAGAAGCCGCTCAAGTGTTAGGCGGGATCAAACCGACAAGCGGGCTCGAATTTGGGTTTGAGGCGTGGTTGATGGCCGTTTCTACGCGTCGGAAGCCCATAGATGCACTCCGAATCAAGCCCACGAAAAAGAGGGCAAACAAGAAGGTGTCTGCGCGTGAAAGGTCGGTGCGAAGCGGCTAGTGAGGATTCAGGTTCTGACCGCTAGCCAAGATCCTATGAGAGGGGATGTAGGCTAGCGACAATCCAGCCGGGACGCTCAAACTGTCTGGAGATCAGATGAGCGCCTCAGCTGTTAGCCGCAATTGAATTCAGACTTGCGTCCGGCGCTCAGGCTGCTACCCGGAACCCGAGCCTTGCGATTGCCCGCTTGCATGATGTTTATGCAGTCTCGAGTGTCAGCGGCGTAGGCCGTTGGCCATCAATATCCAGAACACCGAACTCCCGAGCCAGTTCCGCCACGATCAGCACATGACCGCTTCGGTCCATGAGGCCGTTGTTCTTCACAAGCGCAGAGATTACCCGGCCTGTGAATTCTGGGCTCTCACTGTTCTTCAAATCGAGCCAGCCGCCTGCCGCAGCCGCCATGACCGCCTCTGTACGAACGAGGCCGGGATACAGCGAGACCGCGGCCACTCCATAGGGTTGCAGCTCTTGGGCCATGTCGGTTGTCATCTTATCCGTCGCCGCCTTTGCTGCGCCGTAGAGGGTGTTTCCAAGATATTTTCGCGCCGCCCAATAGCCAATGTTGGCAATCAGGCCTTGCCGCTGCGTGGTCATGGTTCGCGCGGCGTAAGACGCACAAATCCATGCAGCGCGGACCCCGGCGTCCATCATGCTGGTCCATCGATGCGCTGACTGCTCCCAAAAGGGGGCTGACCACGTGAAACGCCCGTCTTCGGACATGCGCTCGTATCCGCCCCATGCGGCGTTCACTAGAACGTCGATCCGATTCGCCTCCTCCGCCACACGGGCGAACGCGCTTTCCGTGTCTTTGTCGCACGTGTGGTCGCAGGTTATGCGTACCACACGATCCGGAAGCTTGGCAGTGTTGATGCTGCGCCCCGTTGCAAATACCCGGAAACCATCCTCAACCAGCGCCGCAGCAATTCCGCGTCCAAGCCCACGGCTGCCGCCAGTTACTACGGCTACCGGTGCGCCGAGATGTTTCTTATCGCTCATCGAGGGATAGAATTAAATCTAGGCCCTTTTCGCGTTGATCCGGAAAAGGAATTGCTGCTACGCGACAACGAAGCCGTTCCACTCGCTCCCAAGGCCTTTCAGGTTCTTCTTGTGCTGATTCGCCACAAGAAGGAGATCGCCACCAAGATGAACTCCTGAAAGCCATCTGGCCCGACACGTTCGTCGAAGAAACCAACCTCAGCCGTAATATTTTCCTGCTGCGTAAGGCATTGGGCGAGGGTCCACAGGACCATCAGTACATCGTGACCGTACCCGGGCGTGGCTACCGGTTCGCAGAAGACGTCCAGCTGGTCCGCTAGCCGCAAATGTTGGTTAGATGCATGCGAATGCGTCCGCCGCCGCAGCGGCTTCGTTCAAGTCGGCTTGTCGGAAGTGATCCGTGCCGGACTGGTTGGCGAACACTTAGTTTCGTAACAGACTCGTTCTTGCCCGCAACGCCGACCGTAAAAAGCAACAGACAAAGTCACTAAGGGGAGCTTCGTCCCTCGCGCCCGACAAGCCGCATCGCCTCGGCCTTCAATTCCGTCATCCGGCACGACAGCTTCATCTATTGGACGGAGTTGTTTGGTATCTGGGCTTTTGCTGGATACTGGACCGTCAAGACCATCGAGATGTCGGGACCGGACATCGAAAGGATGACGATCGAAGGTATACCGCACTCGACCTAATTGGCCGACGGTCTCCTGATCAGTCTGATATTTCTAAGCCAGAGCGAAGTGTTCGTGTGTTCGTCTCGTTGGGAACACCTCACGAAAGGGATATTTAATGTACGTTTAGACTTGGCAATGAGGACTGAACAAGCTCGAGACCACGGGCAAAGCGGCAGCAATCCTGGCGCCCATGGCCAAGTAATCATGGCCGAGTAATTCAGTTCGAAACGACGGCGACATACGCCACAAGTTTGGGCACGGTAACCCGCACCTGCCCTCCGGAGTAGGTAAATGCCACCGGCGTATCCGCTCCATAATCGCGCGAGACAAGCGTCACACTCCTGGGAGCCTTGGCAACGGGAAAGCTGACACTCACTCCGTCCTGCTCCTGAAATCCCTGTGAATAGTTGTGATTGATCAGATGCGCCACCGTGCGCCCATCGCTCAACTGCGTCAGGTTGGTGCCGATATTCGCTACGGATGTCGTCGCCCTCCCCGGCAGGTCCATAGTCTTGTGGTAGAGAGCCGCATGAGCCGGCATCTTGTAGAACGTCGCCGTCTGGTCGAAGAGCGGCATCAACCCCAGTTGCGTTGCCGTCGGATCGCCCACCGTATCGGCCAGATGCATATTCAGATACACGGTCGCCGCCAGCGCCTCCGGCACATACATCCGCCAGTAGTCCGATTTCTCCGAAGCAGGCAGCGATAGATAGTCGGTCATCACATCGGTCGGCCAATCGATGGACGCAGCCACCGGGACCACGCGTCCGTCGATCCTCGCGGATCGTTGCTTGATCGCCATAAATGCCGCCAGCAACGACTGCGTCCCATCCAGATGACCGTCCGCCGTAAGCGGACAATAATTCACTGAAGACCCGCCCGGCCCATCGGGATTGCCGCCCCAAAGACCAATCATCTGGAAGTCGACGAACGGAAACACGCCGTTGGCGGTAATGTAGATCTCCTTGTTGTACTTTTGTCGCGCATAGTTACGCAGCGTCAGCACAATATCCTGCCAATAGACCAGGCTGGTGTAGGTTCCGGTGAATGTCCCGTTCTGTGGCTCCGGATGGCCTCCAAGTATCGTCCCCCACTCTGCCGCCAGCGGATTCGATCGATTGAGAGGCGATGCCTGCCATCCGTTGCGCGCCAGGTAACCGCGATAGTTGAACGCTCGGGCGCGCATGGCGGCAGATTTCGAACAATTAAGATTGTCGGCCGTCGTGATGCCATATTTCGACTGCCAGTCAGCCGGGCTGTAGTTGGGATACTTCCCGCACAAGAATCCGCCGAAATCAGCAATATTGGCGTCGTCAAATCCCTCGTCTCCATTCCCGGAAGTCGCGCCCTCATAGCTAAAATCGAGCTCATCGAAGAACAGCCCGTCCACGCCGCCATCGATCTGTCGTTCGGCAATGCCGATGATGTATTGCCGGTAAGCGGGCGCAGCCAGGCTGCCGCGATAAAAATTCAGCGGCACATGTGCCACGGGATGACCCGTCGCATCGCACGAGACTACAGCATTGAATGTCGACGCGGCCGGAAACTCGTCCATGAAGAGAGCAGTGGCTGTTGTTCCTCCTATGAACGTGATACGGGCTGCTCGCGCCTGCATGGGATAGTCGAAGTTGTAATCGGATGACTGAACTCCGCCTCGATCCCACCGCTGCCACGCGCGCGAGACGATATTGGGTGACATCGCAAGAACCTGCGGATCGGCGGGGAGATTCTGGCCCTGCTGGCTGAAGCCAAATACCGTCAGCCCGGAAGGATCGCGCTTCCCATAGACTCCCGGATCGATCGCGATCTGCGTGTAAATCCCTCCGCCGCCAACAGGATTGCTCGCCGCCGGCGTAGCGCACGTAGACTGGGTCGCAGGAGGCGGAGAAGGCGGCGGCAAATTGGTCGACGCCTGACCCGAAGCCACCCCGCATCTGTCAATCGCAACCGCCAGAAGAAGCGAGCAAGCGTATCCAAAGGCTCGATTGCTGCCCGACCGGAAAATCAAATTCAATGCTGACATGACGCCTCCTCTGCAGAAACGTTCTTAAGGTAATTCGCGCTGCGCATTCCCTATTCCTGCGCAATGGGTAACAGCGTCGGATAAAACTGAACAAAGGTCGTATCGAACTAGCACTCAACAGCATAGCGCCTGAGTGACCAGCAAACCGGAAGCAATGCCAGAGTGCCCGAAGAGTCAGCTTTACAGTAACTTTGCATATTCTGTTCACAGACTGACTCCTTTACCCGCAACACGGAGCGACAGTCAGAACTGCGCATCATATGACGAATAAAGGCTCAAAGAAACCGCTAGCCGCAACAGAAACGAGGTTGAGGCCCGGAGACTATTCTCTTTGTTCGGGCAATCCAGGGCCGCTGCGCGATCTCTGGTGGCGGCACGGAAGTTGAGCGAAGAGGACAAGCTACGCTTTGAGGTTAGGTCCATCGTGGACGGCTCGCGGATGAACTTTGACGGGCTGGCAGAGCGGATCGCAGCGCTGCGGGCGAAACGTTGAAGCCGCAACCTCATGCCGGAATTTCGTAGCCAACCGGTCATTACAGCTCACATGGGCGTTTTCGGGGACCAATCCTCGGAATGCCGCTCAACCCTAGGTCGATGAGCGCGTTGGCCTGTTCTCGGCAGTTGACAGTCGTGCTTGGCCCCCACGAACCCTTGAATTACTCCGTCTTTGTTTTTGCATTCGCTTCTCTATACCTTGGGTTATCGCAAGACGTGGAGTGATCGTGCAAAGAGCTTAACTTTACCGCGCTGGTTCGGTTGGGAAGCTGGCCTTTCTTCTCACTCCCCAAACGTCTGAGGATGTCCAGCACTCGGGCCACGAGAGGATCTGGGCTCGCGTTCGACCAGAGCGCTACAGTTTCAAGAGGTGGAACATCGGCCTTGAGAGGCCGGAAGACAACCCCCCTTGCCGACAATTCTTGCGCTGAAGCCGGCATAAACGCAAAACCGGCGTTTGCCGACGCAAGGGCCAATGCCGTCAGGGGATGCTCAATCTCCTGCGTCCGCATGTCGGTCATCCCGGCCGCAAGGAGAAGGTCGATGATCGCTTGATACTTCGTCGGG